>LAZR01000304.1_pt1 | contig 45673 bp, 39 predicted proteins | sample 329461 | NCBI WGS metagenome assembly LAZR01 (sample SAMN03002196, study PRJNA259156) | marine sediment metagenome | biome: sea floor; feature: Hydrothermal impacted sediments; material: marine sediment; isolation source: Loki non-amplified sample from Loki's castle hydrothermal vent sediment ...
GTGATATTCGGATCAGAAATCCATGTTTTCTCTGTCGTACAGAATGCGCAGCTTGGGGCATAAGCTCATAACCTTGACTATATTGAATTTAATTAATTATTATCGGTTTCGTGTCAAGAATTCAACGAATGTAAACAGTCATCTCTTTTGAGTGTGTCGAGACTGTACTGCAGCAGTCCTTTCAGCCTGTGCCTTGACCATTTTAATACTTCGATTTTCGCAGAAATCCGACTTTGGTCTGAGAGGTACATGGACCTATGCCACCAACGTAGGGACTAAAAGCTGATGCGCCTGATGTTCGAATCCACAATATTGAGACTAGTTGAAACTCGAAAGCCAAGTTCTGGCAAACAAACTGGAGAAGAACATGAAACTTTCCAAACTCTTATTGACCACCTCTTTGTGCACCATGGCAGCGATGCCTGTGTTTGCTCAGAGCCTATCCTTTTCTGCAGTAGATACTGATGGCAGCGGATCGCTTTCTCAAGGCGAGCTGTCAGCAGCTTTTGGTACCACCGGTGCAAGTGCTGTAATGGCTGGCAGTGACGTCAACAACGACGGGGCCGTAAGTGTCGCTGAAGCGCAATCGTCGATGGATGGTGGTGCGACTGGCACAACTGGCGCAAGCAGCAATGGAACAAGTGGCGATAGCGAGAGCGGCGGAACCGACGGAAGTGATGGCAGTAGCCACGGAAGTGATAGCGGTAGCGACGGAAGTGATGGAAGCAGCAGTAGTGCTGGCGACGGCGGCAATGGTGCCGGTAGCGGTACTGGTGGTAGCGGTAGCGGTGGCGACGGCGAAGGTGGTGGAAGTGACGGCGGCGGTGGCGACGGCGAAGGTGGCGGTAGCGACTAAGCTGCATAGTCGTGAGGCTGTCTGACATAAATATTATTGGCATCCGCAATCTACTTGCGGGTGCCTCTCTCAAAAATGACGGCAGCGACTATATGGCACTTTAAAAACATGGAACAAACGAGATATATCACGGCTTTTTCAACCCCCATTTTCCGCTTCAAACTACCTCAAGCCGCACAGTTTAACCAAGAGCTTCTTGATGAAGCGCATCGGCTACGTGAAGATGATAAAGGGGTGTCAAAGTCCAATCGGGGCGGATGGCATTCAACCGGAAATTTGTATGACGAAACGGCACCCTGCATCCAAAGACTAAAGGAAATGTCCCAGACGGCGGTGATCGATTCGACAAGAAAAGTGAATTCGAATGCTGATCCAAAATCATTCGGGATAAAACTATTCGGCCTAACTGGCCCGAAGCTGCATATTTGGGCATAGTGTGGAACAAGGCATGAACATATATTGTGATTGACGGTTGATATTTACCGTCGAAGACTGCTCCCTTTTGGGAGGGTTGGATGTCAGATCGGGCATTTTTAGAAATCTGGAGCCTATCGTTTTCTGATTTTGAATTTTTAGAGACCTACCATCAGGGATCTCGGGTTTGGATCGGCGTGCAACTTCTCTATTTTCGAGATCATGGACACTTTGCTGAGGCCTTGGCCGACATACCCGACGATGCACGTAATTATGTCGGGGATCAGCTTGGGCTCGATGGTGCGATGCCCTACAATGTCTCAAAGGATACGGTTCGGCGCCACCAGCTGGAAATCTTGCGCCACCTCGGATTTCACCGGGCCACGCAGAGCGACCGTCAGAACTTGCGCGATTGGCTCAAAAGCACTCTTGGTGGGCGTGAGGCAAGTTTTGAAGACTGGGTTATCGAAGGCTATCGCTGGTCACGACAGCATTCGGTTTTCATCCCTTCTGACAAGATTATGGAGCGGATTGTACGCTCTGCCCGAAAAGCGTTTCGCGACGCGCTTTTCCAACAGATCTCCGAGCGTTTGTCATCTGGGACCGTCTCTGCGCTCAATGACTGTCTTTCTGACCCACTTCTCCCAACCGGCTTCCAGCGCATGAAAGACGATATAGGTGCTGCAACCCTGGAAAACGTTCTCCTGGCATCGACAAAGCTGGCGTTTCTACAACGACTGGATTTGCCCTTCGAATTGCTTGCGCACATTGACCGGAGATGGATCTCACGGATAGGGCGGCAAGTTGAAGGAGAGACAGCGTCGGAGATGCGTCGCCATCAGCAATCTCATCGCTTTGCCCTCTTGGCTATTTATCTCATGCAACGGCGTGCCCAACTCATCGACGGTCTAATTGATCTTCTGCTTGAGATTGTCCATCGGATGGGCACCCGGTCACGGCGCAAGGTTGTTCAGAAGATTGCAGCGGGTATAGGGGCAGTTCATGGCAAGGAGCGCCTGTTGGTAGATATTGCCTTGGCAGCTATCAGCGAACCCAAAGGTGTTGTTGAAGATGTAATCTATCCGGTTGTCGGTGTCGCCAAATTGCAAGCGGTGGTCAATGAGTATGAAGCCAAGGGAAGTTTGGATCAGCGGATCCAAAAGGTGATGCGCGGATCGTATGCCAGTCACTACCGGCGCATGTTACCGCCGCTTCTTTCAGTGCTGGAATTTCGATCAAACAATAGGTCATGGCAACCAATGCTGGAGGCCTTACGGCTGATAGTGCGCTGGAATAATGATGGGCGTCGGTTTATGCCCGCTGAGCGCGCGCCCAAGGGAACCATTCCGGGAAAATGGCGGGAAACAGTTGTCGACGACCATGGCCGTCTGAATGTGATCTCCTATGAGGTTTGTGTTTTGGCCCAACTTCGGGAGCGCATTCGGGCTAAAGAGATATGGATCGTCGGGGCTGATAAATACCGCGACCCGGACGACGACTTGCCACAGGATTTTGAAGAGCGTCGCAGCGCTTATTTTAGAGGCCTTGGCCTGCCTCAAGATGCGCAGGAGTTCATTGCGGGCGTCCGGAAACAACTCGAAGACGAACTACACCTTTTGAATGCGACAATCTCTGAAAATGCCAGTGTAAGGCTGAACTGGCGCGGCGATAACCGGATCAGAGTTACACCATTCGCGCCAGCGCCGGAGCCGCAAGGTCTTGTCGCCCTCAAGTCAGAGGTTTCCCGAACCTGGCCAATGACAGGGCTGTTGGATGTCTTGAAAGAAACCGCTCTTGAAACAAAATTTCTGGAGCAATTCCAAACCTCGGCCAGCAGAGAGGTCCTTCCACGGGAAACGCGAGATGGCCGACTTCTGCTTTGCCTTTATGGCCTTGGAACCAATGCTGGCCTCAAACGGGTCGCATCAGCCACGTCTGGGGTCAGCTATGATGAGCTTTTGCACATTCGACGCCGGTATATCGACCCACCTTCATTGAAGGCGGCCTGTGCCCGGGTTGCGAACGCTACTTTGGCCATCCGCAATCCGGAAGTCTGGGGGGACGCGGGCACAGCCTGCGCGTCGGACTCTACAAAATTTGGGGCTTGGGATCGTAATCTCATGACTGAATGGCATGCCCGTTATGGTGGTCGCGGTGTCATGATCTATTGGCATGTGGAACGCCAGACAACCTGCATCTATTCTCAGCTCAAACGTTGTTCCTCTTCAGAGGTGGCCGCCATGATCGAGGGCGTCCTGCGACACTGCACCGATATGGAAATCCAGCGACATTATGTGGACAGCCATGGTCAGAGCGTCGTGGGCTTTGCCTTCTGTCATCTTTTAGGTTTTGAACTAGCGCCGCGTTTGAAAGCCATTGCACGGCAGAAGTTGGCGTTGCCAAACGCCGGGATGCGGGCCCAACTTCCGAACCTGCTACCTATCTTGTCGGGTGTTATCGATTGGGAAGAAATCGAACGGCAATATGACGAGATGGTAAAATACGCGGCCGCCATGCAGACCGGGACGGCTGATCCGGAAGCGATCCTGCGACGCTTCGCCCGCACCGATGTGATGCATCCAACATACAAAGCGCTGGCAGAACTGGGTCGGGCCATCAAAACGATATTCTTATGCCGTTACCTGCGTTCGGAGGCTTTCCGGCGAGAAATCAATGAGGGGCTGAATGTTGTTGAAAACTGGAATAGCGCCAACGGGTTTGTCTTCTTTGGTAAGGGCGGAGAAATCGCAACCAACCGTATCACTGATCAAGAGACCTCGGCCCACGCGTTGCATTTGCTGCAATCGTCTCTGGTCTATGTCAATACGCGTATGGTGCAGTCGATCTTGCGACAACCGCGCCTGCAAAACAGCCTCTCCGAAGAAGATCATCGGGGGCTGACGCCGCTGATCTACGCGCACATCAACCCTTATGGAAGGTTCGAGGTCGATCTGAATAAACGCATCGACTTTGATCGGGCCGTCGCTTGAGGCCTGTCATTTTGGGTATACCTTACCTGACGTATCGGATGAACACATGAAACAGGTGAAAACCTGTTCACTTTGGGTGCCTTTCGATATAATGAACACATATTGACATAGGCACACTCAAAATGAACACATCCAGCGCAAAAATCGGCTACGCCCGCACCTCAACCACAGATCAGAACCTTGATGCTCAGATCACGGCGCTGAAGGCGGCCGGATGCGGCATGGTCAGGACTGAGCAAAAGAGCGGTGCCAGCCTTGAGGGGCGGCCCGAGCTTAAAACCATCCTCGACTTCATCCATCCGGGTGAAACTCTGGTCGTGACACGGATCGACCGGCTGGCCCGATCTCTCAGCGACCTTCAGGTCATCGTTGCGGCGCTGAAGGGCAAGGGCGCGCATCTTGCCGCGACCGAACAACCGGTGGACACCTCAAACGCCACGGGTAAGGCCTTCTTCGACATGCTTGGGGTCTTTGCCGAGTTCGAAACCAACCTGCGGCGGGAACGGCAGGCAGAGGGGATTGCCGCAGCCAAGCTGCGTGGCGTTTACCGCGGGCGGACCGCAAAGATTGATATGGCTGCTCTCCAAGTCAAACTTGCAAAAGGCCTCTCTCCCACAGAAATAGCACGTGACATGGGCGTGTCGCGTGGCACTGTCTACAAAGCAAAGGCCTTGATGTGAAAAAGAACAAGAGGAAGGCAGGGCAAACAGTTGCCCGGCAACCGATCCAAGAAAGTACGAGCAAGGCAAAGGTGCCACCTCCTCGAAATCTGACCCCGCCGCTGTGCGATCGTCTCCGCCGCGATCTGCTGAAAGCATGTCAAGGCGTGGTAGAAACTCACGGCCTGACTGTCGAGGGCGGTGAACTGAGTGACATCGATCTGCGGCACGGCTTCAACATCAGTTTCCGCGTTGGCATTCCAATGGAGGACGGCGCTATCTATTCGCCGGAGAAAGCAATGTTCGAAGTGCTCGCACTTCCGTTTGGGCTCGAGCCATCTGACTATGGGCGGACCTTCAAAGCACGCGGTGAAATGTTCAGGATTGTGGCCATAAATCCTAACAGGCCAAAGTATCCTATCAGTGTCGAGCGCGTGTCAGACGGGCGGGGGTTCAAGTTTCCGGCCGAAGATGTGGTACTGTACATAAGGAATGCAGAGGGGCACGTCGGTCCATAAATGTTCCACCAAAAGCCCAAATATGCAGCTTCGGGCCAGCTAGGCCGAGTTGTTAGCTTAAAAATTGCGCACATTCTGGCCTAGCCCATTTTCATGCATGCCGCCGATCTCCGCCGACTACGGATCCCCGGCCAGCTGCCGTCGGTGACGTCACTGTACCTACTACACCTAGCAGTTGGGCGGCACCCTTGCTGCGCCTCTCATAGTCACCGACTCAGGCGGGAACAAATCATCACGCTTCGATTGCATCCAGTTTTGAAAAACTGCAAAACTGTTCGACAAATTAGGACCCCTCAGTAAATCTAAGCTGAGATATTTCCTTCTTCTCCTATCGGATGATCAAATCCGCGCACGGATACCTCTCTACGCTTCCCTCCAGAACGAATAAATCCCCGCTGAAACGATCAAGCCGATACCAACTAGTGTAATCGTGTCCACTCGTTCGCCAAACACAATGGCCCCAACCAGAATCGCGAACAGAATACGGCTATATCGGAAGGGTGCGACCGCCGAAGCCTCTCCCAAACGCATGCCACGAACAATGCAATAATATCCTAAGGCCCCAAACACCACGCCGCCAAGCGTCAAAATCAGAAAGGAGCTGGAAATTGGCACCAATATCTCTCCCGTCGAAAAATGCCATAGTAATCCGGTAGGTATCAAAACTGCAAAGCCCTGAAATGATATGAGTGTCGAAGGTAGAGCTTCTTGGATCCTGCGCGTTGCCAAATCTCTCGCAGCTACCAAAAGCACCGATAACACGGCCCACAGTGAATTCGGGTCGAATCCTGCAAAACCAGAGCGGGTGATCAGCATGACTCCCAATAGTCCAAGCAGGACTGCAAGCCATCTGCGCCAGCCCACTTGTTCTCCAAGAAAGATAGAGGCCCCGAGTACAATCACTAGTGGTACTGCCTGATAAACAGCCGCCAAAAGAGTCAGATCGATTTTTGAAAGGGCAAGGTAGAATGTTAACGCCGCACCAGCCTCGCAAAGTGCTCGCAACAAAGGAAACTTACCCCATGCGCCGGGTTCATCGAACCTAATTCCTCTGCTCCACATTATGGCCGCAAAAAGGGAGGCTGTTCCAAGCCCAAACATGCAGAGCAGTTGACCAACCGGCAGACGGATCAACAGCAATTTTATGAACATGTCTTCAAATGTGAAAGCCGCCATAGACAGCGTGACGAATGCAATGCCCTTCTTATTGCTCATGGATTGCAACATCTGAACACCTACTTATTCATCTCTGGATACAACTCAGAACCCTTTTCAGACCAGCAGACGCCTGCAACAGCTATGAGTAGCGATGCAAATAGTAAGAGTGTGAACCCTACGAATTTTCCAAGAAAGATGAAGTTCAAAAACAGGATACCCAGAACGCAAAACTGCCTGAGCAACGGATCATGAATAATGTGCCAGCGTTCGGTGCAATCCTTCCTAACCGAGCGTTCGGCTCCAAAGCTCTGGAATTGAAACGCCCGCATCGCAGAACGAACCTTAGTCATGCATAGACCGTACAACGCCACATGTAGAAGCAACAGCATGGAACTTGTGAGAGATGATGCGGAAGACTGGCCCAGAAAGCCCCAATTCGTGATATGTGACCCCAATCCTGCAAGAAAGTCACTGGCTAACCAGCCCAAACTCGTTTCTCCGTCCGACTTCAAATAGATTGCATTCAGCTGGATTGCCGTGGCGGCAAGAATCCCAATGACCGTACAGCGGAAAATGACCCTCTGGAGCTTATCACTTACGAATTCTACGGAACAGCAATCAAAGTTCGGATCAAGTGACTTCGCTTTTCTGGAAAAGTCGTCGCTGATCGCAAATAGCAAGAGTAGCCCTGTAAAATAGAACCAGTAGATCAATCCGGAATAAAGGAATGCAAAAAGGGAAACCAGTAGAGCTTCCCAAATCGAGACGATGTCCGGTCGAAGCTTGGCAACGAGTATCCAATCAACGAGGTCTGGCGTGTCTGTTTGCGTAAGGCCAAGAAGATAAACGCCACCCCATTGAGCTATAAAAACAACAACAAACGCCACGATCGCCGCAAGCCAAAATGGAATGCGCAGGCCGAAGATGAGTTCGTTCCAAGTGCCCTGCTGTTCTATAGATTGTGCCATCGCCCGCCTCTCCCGCTTCCAGAAAGAAACGAGGTTCGCAATGAGCAGAAACGATGTGGGATAGAGGAAAAGGCACTCAATCGGCCAGCTGAGCGACCAGAAAAATCCAACCTGCTTGTTCAGATTTGGTCGCGCCGCATAAGTCAAGTCATGGTTTTCAAAAACAAATGACATCAAGCAAAGCAGGAAGTAGCCAGCCCAGACGAATATAGCGATACTGAGGCCATCCGTGCTTGTAAATAGTTTTTCAGACAGCCCAGCTAAGCTGCTTCGTTCGTTTTGTGACCCATCTTTTCTGTCTGACGAAGAATTGGTACCGTTTTCATTTTCGTTCGCTACTGTTTTCCAGCCGATTTCGCGACGCGCTTTGCGTTTCGATGCAAGCCGCTTGTTTGCCGATCGAAGCTCCCTTCTCCATGCTGCGATCGCGTCCGGATCGCCCAACCCAAATACGCGAGCTAAGCAAACAATGTTTTCTGAGCTGATACCTTTATCATTGTCTTGAAACCAATTTTGCACTGTCCGCACGTCCACTCCACGACCTTTAGGGTCAACCTTTAAGATCGCCTCTGCTAGTAGGTTGGGCGTCCATTCAGAGCTGGTATCTGCGGTTTTTACAAACGACAGACCCGTGCGGGCGGAAATTGCTTCCTGAAACAGTTCCTTGAAATCAAGGTCTCCGCTGAGCGGTCTGGTCACGTAGTTCTTATCGATGTGCACCATCTTCGGACCTTCGCTCCCTTCCTTCGCGAAATAATTGTCGAACGACAAGCGAATAGATGACTTTGTTTCTTTACTTTTCAGAGGCTTGCGAAGCTTGATTTCGCCTTGATCGTCTCTTTCGTGCGATGGTAAATAACTACGGTTATATTCCCTTATAGAGGGAATATTGTGTTGCAGCAAGGCGGACATTTAGCCGATAGATTTTCCAGTGTAGGTTCTTTGAGGGAAACTTGAACTTTAAATGCCCCACTCAAATCAATGGTGAACATTTGTGGCAGACAATTGCTCCGGCGACGATTCAACTACTGAAGGGCTTAGCGAGATGGGTAGAAAGTTGATTTCCAAAAATCTTAAAGAGACTACGTTTGAAGACAGTGTCATTGTTCCAACACTAACACCCTTCGACGAGCATGGCATGGTGATGATGCGTGCCGTCACCGACCAAGCCAGACGCTTGTCGCTGATTGACGGCATTCTCGGCATAGCCGTCAACACAACACTTCGGGAACGGCAGTCACTGTGCCTATCGGAACGTCTGGATGTTCTTCGGCACACCCGAGATGGACTTGATCTCAGCCAGTTGGTCCTAGCCTGTGTCGACGAACTGTCGGGCCATGTCGAGGATGAGATCGCGGGCTGCTTCAAGGCAGGAGCCGACGCCGTCATCACCTTCCCCATCCACTGGCAGGACGGGCTGGAGGCCTGCGCCTTCGATCCGCATGTCGCAAAGCTGACCGAATTAACCGAGCAGTTGCCCCTGCCAATCATCGTTGCCCTTGGCAAAGGTCAGACCCATATCAGCAGCGAAAAGCCTGAGATCACCACGCTGACTAGCTATATCGCCCCGCATGAGGTGACAGCTCTCTGCAATTATTCCCGTGATGGTCGGTTCCACGATGCCCGCGCCGTGCACAATCGTCTGTCTCCCCTTGCCAGTCTCCTCACCAGCCATGATCAAAACACGCGCGAACTTATCTATCGCGAAATCGCACACAATCGTGGCCTTCTCGCGTCAACAAATGCGCGGGGAATAACCAAGCCACTTCCCATAGATCTCTGCGCGAGAGTACACAAAACACTTGATGAGATCGCACTCAAGCCAATCAGCTGGATTTGAAACAACCCTACGAACAGGTACTTCACTGACGCATGTTTCCTACCGCTCTATCCCGCGCGACTGATCCTTACCGCGATCCGGTGTGCGATCCAGCCGTTGGATCTGCTCCCGCATTTGGCTGATCACCGGTATTGCGTGCGCAACCACTTCGGCACGGTCCTGAATGCGTTTGCGGTCCGAGGCCGATTGCGATTTCAAAGCTGGGTCCTGATCAATACCGTTCCGGATGGCCGCATCTCCCTTGCCGTAGCGCTCGGTGAGGCCTTGACGGAAACGGACGACTTCTTGCACCGACGCTTTCTCCGCGACCAAGCCCCGTGTTTTTTCATCCTTCTCCGGCCCTGACGGCATCTTATGGACTTGTGTCATTCGCTCCATATAAGCGCTCGCTTCAGGCGACAGATCGCGGATCGGTTTGCGCATGGCGACCTGTCGCACTTTATGTGCTGCAACAATTTCGAGATTGACCTCTTCCAATACGGTGAAGTGCTCATCAATTTTGCGGGCCATCATTGGCGTCAGTTCAAGCGCTGAGCGGCGATCTCCGTTTGCGATCCCAAGTCGCGTCTTGCCCTGTACATCACCAAAGCTTTCCGGCGACCGTTCGATCTCGGAAACCAATGTCCTGGTGTCTCCTTGATCGGTGTATTGTGCCACCATTCGAGCAACAGCCTTTTTCGGTTCGACATAGATCCGGAACGCCGCATCATTCGCCATGGCCAGGCTCGGCCGCGCATCGATGTGTTCGGCGGCACGAACGCGCAGCTCTCGATCCAGCAACGGCGGCAGATCGGGAACGGCGTCAATCAACGGTTTTTCTGGCCGCATGTTGGACCTCACTTTATCTCTTGTTTGATCTGTTGAGTGATTTCGGGTTTTATCGTGACCCTTGGATGGTGACCGATTTGTTCCATCGGTGAACGCTGAAGCACGCTCAACATCCCAAGGCCTGAAACGCTCGATGAGCGGTTGCAGTGTCGCTTGCGTTTCAGCCCACTGGGCGGCAAAGACCTCGGCCCAGTTCTCGCGGGCGAACTGCTTCCAACTTTCAGGCAACCCGTCCAGAACCCGAGCGTCCTCGTTTGGCGTGTGCGAGCCGTGGTTCAAGATCGTATCTTTGGGAAAGGCAGACCGAAGATCCGCGTTGAACGATCGCAGTTCGTGCGCAGACAGGGCGAGGTTCAACTCATAATGCGCCCGGCGCGCAAAGCCTCGTTCTTTGCGGCCACAGATCGTCTCCGATGCCAGAGTGTGTGACAGACGGTGCAAGGACTTCTGCAGATGCACCGACATCTCGGGCGGCCGGATGGGAGCGTGAACGCGCGATGCAACGTCCCTGCCCTCTTCCCTTTCCGGAAGAAGGATCAACTTGTCTGGCGTGTTTTGACGCTCCGGTGCCGGATGACGCAATTTCTGGAACCGCGCAGCCAAGTGATCAAGCCGCTCGCGCAGGTACTGGACATTGGCTTTTACGAAGTCGGTGATGACACGTGTGGCCGGGAACCCGCGCCGTTCGGCAAAGCCGCGAACAACATCTTTGTAATCCACCCCGTCACGATAGAGAGCCGTTGAATCCTGCAGCCGGTCGCGGATCATCATTTCCACCAACTTGCCTTTGCTGCGATAGTCCTCTCGTGAAGCGTAGAGGGACACGTCATCACGGTGCCGGGTCAGCGCCACATAGGAAAGCTGCGCGTCCATGGTCGGAGACAGATAGACAAAGGCACGGTCGACCGTATTGCCCTGTTCCTTGTGGATCGTGCGCGCATATCCATAGTCGATATGATTGTACTCGTTGGCCCGCAGCGTGATTGGATCGACCTGTCCTTCGACCAAGACCTTGAGCAGGTTTTTGTCGGCGTCCATCACCTGACCCGTCGATCCATTGAACACACCGAGGCTGCGTTCGTTCTTCAAGAATAGGATTTGATCCCCTGCCGCGAAGGGCTTTTCGCCACGCTCTGATGCAAAGATATGCTCGTCACCAAGCGCGCCCTTGGTCTTCAACATCTCACGCACTTCGACGTTGAGCGCAATCACGTCCTTGTTGCGATGCGCCATGATGGTGATGTCGGCTGATGCCTGATGATAGGGCATCCAGTCCCGGATCAGATCGGCCCGCGCGTCCTCATTGCTTTCAGACCAGCCGAGCTTGTCGTTCTCAAGATAGGCCGCAACGCCTTCTTTCGCCCTACCTGATCCGAACGCGATTGCAGCGTAGCGCATCCACGGCTCATGCTGGCGCACCACGCTGTCGAGTTCGCTGTATCCGGTCACATCGACAAATGCCCGGAACGCGGCACCGGCCTGGATGGGTTGCAGCTGACGCGCATCGCCGAGCACGATCATTCGTGCGCCGGCCTCGTTCAGCGTCCGTGTAATGCTCTCCATCTGGCGCGAAGATACCATGCCGGCCTCATCCATCACGAACACAGTTTTTGCGTTGGGCAGCATGTCGCCTTTGGCCCATTGATATTCCCAAGAGGCAAGCGTTCGACTTTCAATGCCAGCTTCCGATCGTAGATTATCGGCCGCAATACCGGCCAATGCGCCACCGACCACCGTGTGGCCTTTGGCCTCAAAGGCGATCCGCGTCGCCTCGGTTGCCGTTGATTTGCCCGCGCCCGCATAACCGACAAGTGCCCCCGCGCCGGTCTCACGGGTGAGATGCCGGACGACCATCTTCTGTTGATCAGTCAGATCAAATCCACGCTTCGCTTCGAACAACTTGTAGGCATTGTCGAGATCACGATCAGCGATTGGAGCCGACATGCGGCTTGCAAGACCATCAATGTTTTGCACCATCTGATGTTCGAGTTCGACCATCGTTCGGGTTGAGAACATCGCCTCGCTGGTCGCGTCGCCCGTGAACGGATCGAACGCTGGTGCCGCGACCGGCACCAACTCTTCATGCGCCCCCACATTATAAAACAACGATTGAAACTCTGCCGCTGAACATTCGGTTCTGTGGATTTCACGGGCGATGTCGTTCCGCGTGAACACCGCCTTCTGCGTGGTGATCTTTTTGAGCACAAGCGCCGGATCATCGGCATAGCGCAGATAGTTCTCGCGCGCCGCCAGCTTGGCATTCTCTGCCAGTTCCGACACATCACCTCGCGCGTCCATGTTGTCCGAGGCGGGTCCGCGATGTTTGCTCGGGACCGCATCAATCCCCAGCTCTTCAAACGAGCGATGATCAACCCGGATGTCAAACCCGAGTTTTGCAAGATGATGGTTCTGTGTCTCCGCCCAGGCCGCGCGCATCTCACGCAATCGCTCTAGTCCGCCAGTAAATTGTTCGTAACGGATCTTGCCGTCCTTACCCCGGACGGTTTCACCATCATCACCCAATACCGGCACACGCTTTGCGCCAAACCCTTCGTTGGTCAGCGGACGCAACGATGTCATCAAATGAATGTGCGGGTTGTCCGGCATGTCATGATAGGCCCAGTCCGCGACGATCCCATGTGCCGACAATTCACGGGACACGAAGTCCTGCACCAGCGCGATATTCTGCTCGGTTGATAACTCGACAGGTAGTGCCAGGACGAGTTCGCGCGCCAACTGCGCGTCTTTGCGCCCCTCATTGGCTTCCACCGCATTCCAGAAAAAAGCGCTCGCCTCAGACGCTGTATGATCCGCCGCAAACTCTGCAATCCACGCTGGCGCATCCTTCGGCAGCGCAAATTCCGAATGCGCGTTGCCGCCTTTGCGGGAATAGTCGATCTCTTCGGCGGTTTCCTCACGCTCCATCTTGGCGCAATGCCGATAGGCAGCAGCCGCCACAGCAGACCGTCCGCCCCCCTTGCCAATGATCTGCGCAGAAAGATGATAGATCGCCAACTTCCTTCTCCTTCCCGGCCCCTTTGCGTTCGTTGTCGTTTAGGTCCAGTCCGCTGCGACCGCCTAGTCGTTCGAGCGCCGCGAAAGCAGTCCCTTTGTGCGGCCCTCCAAGGCCGCACCCGTCGCTTGCGACGTATAAGTGCGCCATTGTCTTCAATTTTATATCTCATATTTACCATTATGTCTATCGTTATATATAGCGATGTAAGCTGAATTGATGTATTGTGTTTTCACACACTCGCAAGACCTCAGGATGGAGACCAAACCCCATGGCCAGAAAACCCAAATCCGTGATCGACATCGACAAAGAGATCGAAGCGCTCAAGGCACAACGCGTCGCCTCCATTGAAGCGCGTGCGGATCAAATCGGGAAGATCGCCGCCAAGGCTGATTTGACGACGTTGGAGATTTCAGACGCGGAGTTGCTGAAGGAGTTTCAGGCGATATCGGAGCGATTTCGCCATAAGACCGCCGTTCCCCACACTCCGAAATCTTGATGGTAAAATCACCAAAGGAGAACAACAGATGCAACGCGCCAAACACGCAGACCGGAAGCAAGAGACGCGGACGAAGATTATGATCGGTGAGGCTGCGATGCGCGTAGGCGCGGCTCATTTGCCGGTGGAAGAGATCGAGGCGGTTCTCGCACACTACGTCGAAACAGGCGGTAGCAAAGAGCTTCAGGCGTTCGTCACGCAACGTTCTAGCTCATCGATCAAACGATTAGCCAATGGCAGCAGCGAAGCGTCCTGCCGAGGCGATGCGGAGATTGAGACGATGGATCGCGCCAAGAGCGTGCTGCAATGATTTATAAGCCGGAGGTCGCGCCCTATCGTTGGCTCATCATCGGCACTCTGATCTGCGCCTTGTGTACCGGCCTCGCGTACTGGTATTTTTTCCAACGTCTCGCCTATCGCGCGCCGGATGGTGCATCGATACCGATAAAGTGGGACTATGTGAAAGCCTGTCTGCATCCGCTCGATCAAGACTATTGCCGTCAGATCAAGGCGGCGATGTTGCCGGAATCTGAACAGCAGTTCTACCTTGGCACGACCACTTTTGCAGCCTTCTTCGTAATGGCCATCAGCTGTTTCGGTTACTTGGTTTGGGAATGGGGGCTTCGCGTAAAGCCACTGATCATCAAAGCGGGGTTGACCGTCGCAGGTGCCCAAGAATTGGCACTAGCCTCTAACCATGAGATCAAACGCGACGCGAAAGGACTGCGTTGGTTTGGTGATTTCTTCATCAGCCGGTTGCGCGAAGTGAACCACTTCTTGGTCTTTGGTGCCATCGGTGGCGGCAAGACACAGACCATCCTGCCCCTGCTCCGCTCAGTCATGGAGCGCGGTGACAAGGTCATCGTGTTCGACTTCAAGGGCGACTACACACGCATGGCGTTTTCCAAACCAAAGGGTGAAGCCGACCCACAAGATCCGCTCTTGCTCGCACCGCATGATGACAGGTCTGTGATCTGGGACATCGCCAATGATCTCATCGTCGAAGAGGATGCGATCGAGGTGGCGAACCGGATCATTCCGGAAACCAAAGATCGGTTCTTCTCGGACTCGTCCCGCACGGTATTGGCCCTTTGCATCATCACACTGATGAAGACCAAACCGCAGAAGTGGACATGGTGGGAATTAATGGAGACGACGCAATTGCCGCTCGAGCAGTTGCAAGCATTTGCCAAAAAGTATCATCGAGACGCGATGATCTATTTGAACGCGGATTACCGTCAGGTGTCTGCAACAATTTCCACGATGGCCGCAGGACTGGGTGCGGTTCGGATGCTGGCCTATGGCTGGCGGTCGAGCGCGGGAAAGCGGAAAACGTTTTCACTGCGCAAATGGTTGCTCGACGAAGAGACCAAGGATCGCACGCTCGTGTTGCAGCGGTCGGGTCGGTTTCAGGATCAGTCCGAAGGATGGATATCGGCGTTTCTCACCGTGATGTCGTCGAATGTCTCAGATGTTTCATTCGGCGACAGCACCGACCGCCGTGTCTGGCTGTTCGTCGATGAGTTCGCGCAATTGCCCAAAGTGCATCGGTTTGAAAGTATGCTGGAGACTGGGCGTTCAAAAGGTCTCGCTGTTGTACTTGGTATACAGGGCGTCGAGCAGCTGGTGGCAAAATACTCGCAGCAGGTCGCAGACCAGATCGAGTCCTTGGTCGGCACGAAGGTGATCGCAAAGATCAATGTCGGGCAAACCGCCAGAAGACTTGAAGAGCAGCTCGGCAATACGATCATGATCACTCATAGGCGTGATACCGATGGCGGCGGGCGGCTCAAATGGATGCGCGAAGAAAAGCGTGAACCTGTCGTCCACCGTACAGATTTCCAGACGGAGCTGGGACCGCTGCTCCATAAGAAAGGCGTCTATGTCCTAGTCAGCGGCATCGGCAAACACATCTACCGTGTGCTGGTGCCCTACTCGAAATCCAAAGACATGCGTCCGGCTGAGGAACCCGCGACATGGACGATGAAGTTGCGCGAAATTTTCGAGGACGAGGCGGAGATAGCTCGTCAGGAAGACATCACCGCACAAGAAGAGATGAGGTTTGGAGAGCGAGAACCAGAGCAGTCAATCGAACCAGACGACCGTGGAAAGGCCCGATGAGCTGATCTTGACGGATGCCTAATAAATCGCAGCGGGAATGCATGACCAACCACCCACACAAAAAACGACCGCATGCCGATCTCAAAACTTGAAGATCGCCTTCTTATCAGATGTTGGTTTGATAGCGGCACCTTCTGAATTCATGCGGATGGCTACTTTCGGATCGACTGAATAGAGCCCGTTGCGGTTCTGTCGCTTCAGCAACCCGGTGTCTGCAAAACGGGATCGCCAACGTTGCACCGTTACGACTGTGGTCGACAAACGCTCAGCGCTGTCGTCCATACGCCCGAGGTAGCCGCTTTCCTGAATGTCCAGACAGATATCGACAAGCACGCGGCAGGCGATATTCTCTTTGGCTTTGTTGTAGTGGACCTTGACCTGTCGGAAGAGGTCAATGTTCACGCCAAGGTCGCCCGGCTTTAACGCAGCCGCGTCAGGCGGTCCTTCGAAGAACGTGACAGGGGTCGCGCCAAATAGTTCTTTTTCTTCAATCACCAGACACCCGTCTATTCCGCATGGTTCCGTCCCTGTAAATTTTAACATGCCATGCTTTCGAATTCACGGCTTTATAGACTCACGTCGAAGCTTATAGCACTTCAGGAAAAACTTGAATCACCAATACCCTGCCGCGCTACACGCTCTCGGGACATTGGTGATACATGATGTCTTAGATATTTCCCAAAATGCTTTATTGGAAGTGAAGTGTCGTGTCATCTTGATCCCGATACCACGTTCAGACGAGGGGAGGAGATCAATCGGCCCCGGTGGTGGGAGTGCCCACCGGGGCCGACCTCTGGGTCAGGCGGCCATCTGGTTGTTGGCGGCCTGGGGTTCGCGGGCGGACCAGAGCATCAGGTGGGTGACGCCGTCATCACCGATCTCGTCGAGCGCGATCACGTTGGCGTAGATCGCCATGGCGCCCAGTTCGGGGGCGGCCATTTTCACCGACAGGTAGTCGTTGCCGGTGGTGTCGGAGGTCTTCTTCCAGGCGGCACCGATTTCGTAGGTGCCATTGGCGAAGACGCGGTAGTCTGGCTGGTCACTGTGGGCCTTTGCGTTGGGGACGATCGTGATCTTGGAGCGAACGGCCATTGTGGCAAGTGTGCCGGTGAAGATGTCTTTTTCGTTCTTGGTGAGAGATGCGAGTTTATTGCTCATTGTATTTTCCTCTTAAGTTGTCAGGAACCATTTCCTGATGACACTGGACCAGCATGGGTGAAGCCGAGAAAACGCACCGAGAAAACCCGGGTGGTGCGGCTCGCAGCCGGACAAGCGCAGCGCCAGCAAGCGTCAGGACGGCGAGAACTCGGTCGGGCTTTTCGACATTGCGTTTTGGAGCGCCCATGCCCAGTGGCGGTCAATCAGGAAGTGGTTAATGACAGCCGGTTCAAGTGAGGAAATCTCTTGAGCAATTTGCACCTCCACCCCTTAAGAACGAGGATGATGAAGCACACCCCTACCCCAAGCCCTGCCTGTGCAAGATCTTGGCCCCATCGCAAAAGCCCGTGGCGATTAGCGCCGCTTTGCTTCGCCGCTTGGTGCCCAATCGCGCTGACGCCAGAGACTTGCCATCTCCACCGGAAACAATTGGTCTGCGAAAATGGTGCTCCGACGGTGCCTTTGGTCACACGCCAAATTGTTTGCGTGATGGGATCGGTGTCGCGTTGCATGCTCCACCAGCTCTGGGCTGACCCACATCCCGGCAAACACCGGATGGTGCCGACCCTGAAGTCGGCTTGGCAACCACCTTCTGGGTCGTTTGATCATGCCGTCAAGGGTCAGCTCGAAGGTCAGTGGGACCGTCGATGTGTTTGTGCAAGAGATCGAACCGCTGGATGACCAAATCCACGGCACGTCGCTTTGCATCCGCATCATCAGTGAACGTACCGGTGCGGACATAGCCTTGGAAATGAACGAGGTCGCCGGGGGTGAGGTGTTCTACAAGTTCCGTTCGAAGATGGTCTTTGAAACAAACAATGGTGTTCCATGCCGGTCGTTCCGGGCTGCGCGGCAGGGACTTCTGGCTGTACAGGGTATGAAAGACCGTCAGTACAAGCGCTTTTTCGTAAGGTTTGATGGTGCCGATGCGCACGATCGCATCCCATGTGAAGGAGCCGCTCATCGCTCATGCCTCCCCGATCATGCGCATCACCCGCACCAGGGCGATGGGCCGCGCTGTCCAAAAGGTTCTGCGAGCCCGGCAGCCAACATGGCGGTCCCAATCTCTCCTTCTCGGACCCAGATTTGGGCAAGATGACGACCGTATTGGTCCTGCCCGTCAAAGGCGATCCGGACCAAGCAAGTGTTGAGAAGTCGGGTGAATTCAACTGTTGCATCCTGCGCTAGCTGGCGTTCATCCACGCAGCGCCCTTCAACCTCTGGCGCATCGATATCAAGCAAGCGAATTTTTGTTCCCTGATACCAGAGTGTGTCACCGTCAACCACACAGGTGATGCGGCGCTCGTACGGATGACATTCCTGCCAGAGGACGTTGCTGTCGTCCGCTATGGCCAAGACAGGTCGGATCACGGCTACGACTAATAACACAGCCAACACGCATATATAGATCACGCCCTTTTGCATTCCGGTCGGAACTCATAAAGATGCTGGAAATCCGTTAGGTGCCCATCTTGATGAAACGCCCCGTACACATCGGGCCCGTCGTCAATATCGCCGCTCAAAGAGATTACGTAATCCTCGATGCCCTTCCGATAAGCCGGATCATCGACAGTATAGGGGAACGGTTCGGCAGCAACCACACGGCAGTCCTCGACTGCGACGATGTACCAGCCCGTGGTGCGGAGATCGAAGGCTTCGATCTCCGCCTTGCTTAGATGATTTGTGATTAGTGGCTGACAGAGGTCTTCGCCGACGGGCAGAGATGCGCGCGCATGAATGCTGATGACTTTCTGGCGGGATCGTAGCCGGTTGGCGAGCATAAATAAGATGTCGTCGTAACGATCCTCGTCGAGTGCTCGCAGCAGGCTTTCCTTGAAACTATTGTCGAGGCGCTTCACATCACTGCTCCTCAGAAATCAGGCTTTTATATCGTAATATATACCGCTATTTACGCTAGCTGTCCTGCGCCAATGTAAAGGCCGTACCATCATAGCGTGTATCCGCCGATTGTACTCTCAAGCTCTGATGAACAGCTCGCCCCGGTCTTTGACACAAGAGAACAGCTCGTCCCGAAGATATATCCGGAAGACGTCATCGGACAATGTCAGCTCATTGAACCTGAGATAGTCCGCCAACTGAATAAAGGCGTGCTCCACGTCGCCGTTTTACAGCGCTTGCGCGATGCTCTCGAGTGCTACGTCACTGATAAATTCCGCCTGCGTCATGTCATGCCTCCTCAGAGTTGAGGCATGACCCAAGCCGGGTGTTAGAAACCTTCCGTAAGAAAGGCGCGCCGCTTTTAGGCGCGAGCGCCCTGTACATGGCAAACGCCACCCGGCCGCTAAGGCCGTTTGGAGTTCTTACGGAGAGGTTTCTAAGCCTCACGCCCCGTGTGCGGAGCGCGTGGGACTTATGCGCCCGAAGGGGATGAATTGCAATGAAAACAACGTGACGGCCCTCATCGAATGCATAAACGCTGCACCGTTTCCGGCGCAGCGTTCTGGTTACATATAGCGATATCGATATGTGGCCTTGCACCGATGCTGTTTTGCCAAGGTGCCGCGCGCGCGATCGTTACCGGATGGCGAAGACTGCGTCAGCAGGCTTCGGGAGCACAGCGAGTAGAGCGCGGCCGGAACGGCGCGCAATTCCTCTTTTCCAAAACGGACATAACCTCAGACGACGACAGCCCAACACCCTCCATCAAACCAGCTGATCTCGTCGCTTGACTGTATTCAGCCGAGGGTGCCGCTGATGCGAAAAATGTTTGCGGAGCTGCGCCGCTACACTTCAAGGACCGTTTCATAAAGCGCCAGCAAGGTTCAGAGTTGCCGCAAGAGGCAAGTAACCGTGATGGAAATGACCATAATTTTTGAATTCATGAGCAACGACCTAAGCGTTAAGCAGCCCCACTGGCAAAAGAGATGGTCAATCTTGACGCCAGATGCCTATGCGGTTTCTGGTTTCTTAGTCCGGCCGAACCTGTCTGGGTGACAATAAGGCGGGGCCATTATCGTTACCGCTCAGGAGAGCGATTTCGGAGCACTGAACGGCCCGTGCTGAACTGGCTGAACCCCATCATAGGAGTTCAGCATTCCCCGCCTCCACCACAATGCCTTCGTCAACGCCTGCCGCGATGAACGCGGCGTCGGACATCACACACTACTCTTACTGCTCTCCGATATTGATGGACAGAAAGCGGAGGTTCGCTGCAATTGTCTAAAAAAGGTTCACTTCAAAGCTGTCATTAATGCGCCCGCTGCCCGAATTGGCCAAATTGAATGGCGAGCGGTGATCTATGGACGATTTACCCGGCTGAACAACTAAACTAGTTTCATCCTAGAATTGTATTCCTAGGAGATAGATTTGACGAACTTTTGGGATGGAGAACCGGTTGGTAAAAAGGAATTGCTGCGCCTGTTGACGCGCGACAGTAAGTGGTTGCGCTGGCAGGGTGAGAAAGAAGACCCGGCCGATCCCAGTAAGAAACCCAAGGCCGGATGCAAGGATCAGGTCGAAGAAGTCTCGTTGTCGGCGCTGCATTCAACCAATGTAGTAGTGCTGTTGGGGTCTGGTGCCTCCTTCTCTGCCAAGAATGAAGGCGGGCCAGACGCGCCGGGGATGTGGCACCTGTGGCAGGCGGTCAAGAACGGTTGCGGCGAAGCCGCGTTCAATGACATTGCGCGATCCGTAATTGGACACGTGCCAGATGACGGCGAGGAAAACATCGAAGCCCTTTTGAGCCTGTGCAAGATGTCCATCGAGTTGCTGGAGGTCAGGGCTGACAAGACTGAAAAGGATGCCGCGTTCCCTGACCAGGAGAGATTGGACAAGCTGAAATCGTTTGTAGCCACTGCAGAGCGAGAAATTCTGGCCCAAGTCGGTTTCGTGCACAGCGACACGGAACTTCCTGCCCACACAGGGTTCCTCCGCAAGTTCGCCCGCCGATCCCCGGAGAAGCCCAGAGTGAAGAACCACCGGCTGACGCCGGAGGCATCATTTGTCGGAATGTAATTCCAGATACTGCTTGATGACATCGTCTGTCACATTCCCAGATGTAGTCGAGAAGTATCCACGTGCCCAAAACCGCCTTCCCCAGTAGCGCTTTCGCAGTTCGGGAAACTCCATCTGGATACGGCGCGATGAGCGCCCTTTGATCCGTTGCATAACGTTGGACAGCGAGTGCTTCGGTGGGATCGACAGGAACATATGGACATGATCGCGCGCCAAGACCCCTTTGACGATATGGACGCCCAGTTCGTTGCACGTCTGGATGATAATCTCGCGAATGCGGCCCCGCATCGAACCCTGCAAAACCTTGTAGCGGTATTTTGTTGCCCACACGACGTGGTACCTGTGATAAAATCGCGTGTGCGCGGATGACGAATAACGCATGATCTTCTCTCCTGAATTTTGAAACCATACCGCCACGGCGGGTTTCAAAATTCAGGAGAGAAGATCAGAGAAAAGTTCGCTAAAGCGGACCGGCTGGAAGCCGGTGGCTTCGATCCATTAGGTGGAAAGTGAAGGTTCGGCAAAAATCAACAAAATCGGGCACCAGGACAGTTGCGGCCACGACATGGAAACCAATCCCAGTCGTGAAACAGATGCGCGGGCTTCTCTGCTGTGCGGTTGGGCGGCAAATGCGCCGCACTCCTGAATGGGGCCTGACCTGGCCATAAGGTCGGCGGAGCCTCAACGGCAGCTTCGAGTCCAATCGGTCACTCAGTGAGCGGTCTTACAGCTTCAAGCCTATTAACAACGGTGTCCGCACCGGCGGCATACAAACGCTGTGAGTGTCCATCAGCGCAGTGAGAGCCGCCAGTAAATCCTATACATGTCATTCCCGCTGATTTTGCGGCAGTTACGCCTGCCACGCTATCCTCGACCACAATGCAACGTGATGGCGAAGCACCCATTTTTCGGGCGGCGTATAGAAATATATCAGGATGTGGCTTTCCCTTTTCAACCAACTTTGTCGAGAAGATATTTGGGTAAACCAGTTCGAACATTTCTGTCTCGATCAACCCAAGCGCCAGTTTTGCAGGGGCGGCTGACGATGCTATGCACTTGGCTGCTTTTAGTGAGGAAAGTAGAGCGATTGCACCATCAATAGCTTTTAACTCTGTTCGGTATTTTTCAATTACGGTTTTCTTTATCTCAGACCTAAAATCAGGCGGGAGCGGCTGGCCAAGCTCTTCCGCCAGCGCTGCATCAACAGCCTCGTCGGGCATACCTGCAAAGCGCCTCGAAACCTCTTCTGTTGTGATTACATATCCCAACCGTGTGTAGGCTTCGGCATCTGCACGGCACGCAATTATCTCGCTGTCGAGAAGCACCCCATCACAATCGAATATCACAAGATCGAACTTGGTCATTTTTCGCGTAGCCTTATAGACATTTCAAACTGCTGGTGCAGAGATAGCTTGGAAGCTCAAGGTTTGCAAAGTCCCGAATCGCGGTCCTTTACGGGATGTCACATGCGGTCAGCGCGTTTGGCCCCGGCTTCGTTTGGTGGATAATTGGGAAATAAATCGATACTGGATGCAGGCTATGGACACTCTTGAACAAACAGACTGCGAAGATCTCTTTTCGACACCCTTGTTTCGGTTCAAATTGCCGGACGCAGAGGCTTTCAACAACGATCTTCTTGAGGAAGGACGTCGGCTAAGAAAGAAAAGCGTCGGTGTTGAAAAGTCGAACTATGGTGCATGGCATTCATCTGGAAGCCTGTTTAAATCGACGTCGCCCTGCATCAAGACGCTTAAGACCGTCGCTGAAGCTGCAAGCTATATTGCAACACAGAATGTCAGCCCTAAACTTGAGATATCGACCTTAAAGATGGACGTTTTCGGCTGGATGAACGTGACACCCGTAGGTGGTTACAATGCGCCCCATACCCACCCCGGCGCACATTGGTCTGGCGTCTATTATGTGTCGCAGCCAGCGGTCGAGAAAGGTGAGTCCGGCAAGATCGAGTTCTTGAACCCCCGTACAGACCTTCCCAATTGGCGCATTCTCAATTCACCAACATTCGGAGCCAAGAAGGCCATCCGTCCGCAACCAGGCGAGTTGATCCTTTTTCCGTCCTACTTGGTCCACTGGGTGTATCCAAACGAAACCGACGAGGAGCGTGTATCCGTGGCATTCAATACGACTTTTGAGAAGAGGCACTAAGTCTACATTTCTGCAAGAAGTCACTTCAGAAGTTCGCAATTAGAGCGACTTGCGCGCCAACATCGTCGTGATGAATGTAAGCGCGCTTATGCGCTTTGGGGAGGAAATTGCCCGCCATTCGGATCATGAATGCATCAACAACTCAGCCTTTTGGCACTCTCGGTTCCTTCCTATGACATACGGTAATTAGCTCGCCACAGTCCGCTTCTTGCGGCATTAAAGGTTCACACTGCAGCCTTAGCAGAGATCTGGTTTCCGCACTTACTGATTTCCATCGCATGTACAGCATTTGGAAAGCGAACGTTGGCCACTGGGGCCGCAAGGTCGGCTCCGTCCGCGATCTGTGAGTCCAAACGACGCGCAGCGAACGACCGGTTTCAGCGTCGGGAGGCAGAAAAGGGTATGCATTAGACGCATGTAAAAGCAGCAGCTTAGCTGCGCCAAAAACTCCAGCCAAAGCTGAACGGTTTAGCCACGTTTTCGCCCGATTGGACGCCGTGGTCGTTCGTCACAGCTCAGTTTTCCTTAAAACCCGATACCGACCGCAGGATGCCGGCAACATCTTCCACTCTGACGATCTTACGCTGAACCAAATGCTCGGCGGACTGGGACATTGTCCTGGCGATCAGGTTTGGGTTGGAACAACTGTCAGAGAAAATCTGCTTCACAACGTTGACCCATTCCAACGGCGGCACACTCAAGAACCGATCCCGCACGTTTTGATCGAACACGATATATTCACGCAGTGCGACGCGGCCTTCTCTGTCAGCCGTTTTGACCAGCCTCTGCCAGATGATCAGATTGAGAGAGGTCACCAGATCAAAAGAGCGGGCCGCCTGCTCTTCGTGTGGAAAGAGGAAAGCCATGCGGCGGAGCGCTTCTGAGGTTGAGCCTGCGTGGGTCGTGGTGTTTACCAAATGCCCGGTCAGGCAGGCTTCAATACAGGCTTCCATACTCTCGCGGTCGCGACTCTCACCTACATTGATCACTGCAGGCGCGCGACGCATGGCGGCGCGGACACCTTCCGCAAAAGTGGGGATGTTGCGACCAACACCGATCTCGGACTGGCTGATGAAGGACGCAACATCGGCGGCGTCCGTGTTGATGTCCCGGAACGTGTATTCAATCGGTGCCTGTAGATCGATAATCTTGCGAGATCGATCCCGATTCTCCAAATGGCACCGGGTCATGGCCGCCATAGTTGTCGACTTGCCGTGGCCGGTCGCGCCAGCAACGACGATGATACCGCTTGCAGGTTCCAACCTGTCGCGCAGTTCTTCTTCAAGTCCGACATCATCTAGTGTTGGTGTCGTATCGGGCAGGGCGCGTAGCGTAATCTGCACCCCGTTCGTGCCAAACCTTTGTTCGCCGGTTGCGTTCACCCGGAACCGTTGACTGCGTTTGCGATCAATCTTCTTCTCATATGAAAAGTCTAAAGGCCGTCCCGCGCTAACCAAGGACATCGCATCGTTGGCAGACCACAGATGCGCCAGCATCGCCTGCACTTCGGTGATCAGCAGGCGGCGTTTCGTGGCCAGCCTCTGGTCGCCGTGCAACTGCACACGCATCCGCAGGTCAGCACTAATGTTGATGTCAGACGCCCCCTTCATCGCAGCCCCAACAAGGAAATGATCAAAGGCCGATAGATCGCTATCGAACCGATTGGGCTCATCTTTCAGGATGGTGACTTCAGGTTCGTTGGGATCGGGTGGGGTGAGATCGATCCTGTCGAGATCGATCATTTCGTCACCGCATAACGCCTCTGCAAAGGCGTCCACTGGCTGGGATCCCGGACAAACCGTGCTGAGCTGACGATTTGCACCCGACGTTCACCAATGAAGAGTTCGTCCCCATCACCAGCGGATCGGCGCTCGCTGGACGCGAGGACAAGCTCTTTCACCAACCCGGCCTGCACCATCCTGCGGTACTCAACCATGCCCAGATAGTCGCGCTTCAACCTTGCAAAATTTAAGCCCAATGCCTCATCGGCCTGTTCAACACCGGCCTGCCACCCCTCCGCGGCGAAGCGATTGAACACCTGCTTCTCTTCTCTATTTTGCGGCAGAAAATCATCGTCGGGCTCACTCGCCTCCTCAAGCGGAATAACGAGATAGTCGCGCCAGGTCGGTATGATCGTGACGATGCGCCCTGGAATCTCGAGGCGGTAGAACTCATCAGCTGCCACCGCAGATTGCCCACTCTCGTCCACATTTATGGCAGCCGTGGCGCGGCTCACGACGGGTGGGAGGATATATCCCGTCTCTCTGGGCGCGCGGTAAGAAACCCTGTTGAAATCAAACGTGCGCGAAAGCTTGGCACTGTCCTGTTCAAGCTGCCGCATGACTTCCCAGACACGGTGCTGATAGCCAGCCTGCGCGGCATAAGACACGGCCGCCTCCCGCAACAGATCATAGCGATCTTCGTCGACCGACGTCTCGTAATTCCCGCGTCGTGTGCGGGCACTGAACTCGGTGAAGTCGGCAGGTGGTCTGTCGGAACGAAACTGATCTGGACCGCCGATGAGGATTGGGTCAGGCTCTTGGAACTCTGCCTCTTCAGGCTGGAGGGTTTCGCACCCGGCTAAGATGGCAAAGGCCAGCAACGGCAAAAGGGGGCGGCGCAGATGATGCATCATACTTCCGTGTCCTCGATATGGGGAACCGGGCTACGTTCAGGCCGACTATAGACAATCGTCATCGTCTTCGCGCGTTGATCGACGACCAGCGTTGCGCGTTCCTTGCCTTGAAAGAACGCCTCGCGCAGTGCGCCCATGGCGGGCAGGTCTCTTTGAATGAGTGTGATCATGATCGGCGCACCAGGTTTCTCACCTTGAGCGATCACGCGGTATCCGGTCTCAAGCGCCATTGTGGAGACGAGATCTTCGATGGGGCCGGTGAACGCTGAATGCACGACTGTCATCAGAAGTTCATCGGTCACGACATCGGGATTTAGCAGCGTCGTGGTGCCCGTCGCATACGGCTCGAGCACACCATTGTAGAGACCAGCGTCGGCAATCTCGCGATCCACCACCGAAGTTTCCGCATCAATCAAAGCTGACAGGCTGGTGGTTTCAGGCGAGGTGGTGACCGCGCAAGCTGCGCAGCTCAACAGCCCGAAAATCAAAAATACGTTCTGGGCCAAGCGCATCCACATCCCCATCGTTCGTTCGGTTCATCGTCATGTTGATCCACAGGACTGATACTTTTATATCGTTATATATAATGATATAAAAGCATATGAGATGGCGGCTGCATAGGTGAATGGTATGACGACGGACCAGTTTGGGGTTATTGCGCGAAAACTTGCCGTTCTTGCCGTAAAAACCGACACCAGTTTTGCTCTACGGGCTTTTCTTAATTTATCAGCGACACGAGACATTGTCGATGTGATGAATGAAATCGATTGTCTGGCGCGTATGCTTGATGATCACGCGCCAGAGGGAAGGGAGCGTTAGCCCCCAATCCTTTTGACCGGAATGCCCAGCTTGCGGGCTTTGTCGACGAGGTTCTCGTGGATGCCGGAGCCGGGGCAGGCGATGATGCCCCTCGGCATGGTCTTCAAGAGTTTATCGTTGCGCTTGAAGGGGGCGGCTTTGTTGTGTGACTTCCAATCGGGACGGAAGATCACTTGGGTGACGCCTCGGTTTTCTGCCCAGAGGCTCGCGATATATTCGGCTCCGTTCGGTGTGCCGCCATGCAGCAGGATCATGTCCGGATATTTCTCTCTCGACCCGTCGAGGATGGTCCAAATCGCATCGTAATCCTGGTAGTCGCCGCCGGTGAAGGCGATGCGGGTGCCATCGGGACAGTGGATTTCATTCTTCTTGCGTCTTTCTGCGGAGAGGAAGTTGCGGCTGTCGACCACCGAGGCTGTGAGGTTCTTGTGAGAGACCCGCGATCCTGATCTTGGCATCCAGATCGATCCGGTCTCTGTGTGGAAATGGGCGGCTGACGCATCCCGCATCGCCTCATAGGCGTCCCGGTGCTCGACAAGTTTTTGTCCGCGGTCGATCTTGCGTTCCAACTCCAGGCTTTTGACCTCTGATCCGTCCTGACATCTCACCAGGTCGCGTTGTTCGCATTCATTCTCGTCGAGCTGGCGCTCCAATCGGTTCAGGCGGCGATGAAAGATGTTGGTGAGGGACCAGAGCATCTCTTGCAGATCCTCTTCGAGCTGGGTGTCGGCGAGAAGCATGTGGCTCGCCTCGACCATGGAGCGGATGGCGATCTCAGTCTGGTCCTCTTCGGGCAGAGGGCGACGATCGATTTCGTCTGCGGGTGGTGTCGCGCCGTAGAGGGCGAGGTCGTCCAGGACGCTGGCTGTGGCGCTTGCGTCGGGGGTGAAGGTGGAGGATGCGAGGGTCATGGGTTGGGTCCTTTTTTGAGGCTTTGGGTTTCGTCCTGATCCGATTTGGATAGGGCGATGAAAGGACCGTCGGCAGCCCGGCTGCACCCGGAGGGCCGTAGCGCAGCGGAGGATGGGCAGGGCGCGAAAATTTGTCCCGCGAGGAATGGGTGCGCAGCGCCCAGGGGAAATTTACGGGACCTGGCCGTTGCGGCCCGGGATGAGGGCGCCTCTGCGCCCGACCTGTCGGTCCATCGACCGAGGAATCCAAACGGGACAGGACGCAGCGCCACCGCCAAAAGGTCAGCGCCTGATCCTTGCTCCCTTCCGGCAACCCTTACGCGGAGGGCCAGAGATCATGCTCAGATGCATGCGCGTTGATGAAGGCTGCCAATCGACGGCGCAGTTTCGTCACGCCGTCCGTCGTGAGGTCCAGGTTGAAGTCGTCTCGCTCCGGGGTCAGAATGAGCGGTTCGATCCCGTCAGCATCGGCGCGATCTGCGAGCCGGGTTGCGGCGCGCGCGCCGGCCTCATCATTATCGCGCGCGATCCAGAGGCGCTTGATCGAGGCTGGATAGGCGAATGCGGCGAGATGGTTTGCTGTCAGGCAAGAGGCTAAAGCCGCCTTTGGCAGCGCCATGCCGACGGACAAAGTGTTTTCGAGACCTTCGCCGGCGAGAAGATCGGTGCAGGCGCTTACCTCACCAAACCGGATCGCGTTGCCATGCAGACGGCCGAGCACACGTTTCGGGGCCTCGATGTCGGCCAGACCGCTTGTCTGCGCATTGAGAAAGACGCGCGAACATCCTGTGACCGTGCCCGCATTGTCGGTGATCGCCGCAAGAAGTGCCGGGATTTCCAGACGTGTCCCATCCTCGGCCCTGAGATAGGCATTCGGATGAAACGCCAAGGCCGGTCCGAACCGGGCGATGCCGCGACCCCGCAGATAGGCCTCGGCCAAAGTGTTTTTGATCGGCCTGCCATAGGAGAACAATCTGCGGCCCGCTTCTATCTGACGATTGGAGGTCACGGCCGGTTCATAATCGCTTGTCCCGTCATCTGGTATCACGGGTGCCTCGCCGAGATAGTCAGCGGCTTGCCGCAACAGGTCTGGATAGGCCACCGGTTCCAGGCGATAGTGCAACAGGTCGAGCAAGTCGCCATGATCGCCATTCTGATGGTCAGTCCACTTACCAGCTTGGCTATTACCCTGGGCGTTGAGCCGGATTGTTAAACTCCGACCTTTTGCGCCGGAGATATCTGCCATTTGCCAATAATTGCCGACCTTGCGTCCTTCGGGAAACCAATGCCGACAGAACGCTTCGGCATGACGCGCCAGACCGCGGGACAGAGCGCCCGGATCCAGTCTTTCAAACTTGCTGCCATAATTGGTCATGCAGCACTCCTCTCTCCGGATCCGGCTGCTGTGATCTTGTGGCGTGCCATGAGCTGATCCAAGACATGGCTGTCATGGGCCGGAATGAACAGGCGCGTGGCCCAGGAGATAATCTCGGTAAAGCATCCCATCGCTTTATAGCTTTCCAAGGCCGCAGCATTGTAACCGGTGAGTTCCAGCCGGTATTCGCTCATCACCCGCGATCTGCGCAGGGTAAGACCACCGGACAGCGGCAGGCTTTGCCCGCGTTTCAGGACCGCGTCGAAGATTTCATCTGCGGTCAGCTCGACCGAGCACTCGAGGCCAAGCGCTGCATAGACGTTGGCCAGTTGATACTGTGTCACCATCCGGCCAATGGCGCGTTCGCCGTCTTCTGTCTGCAAGCGGTAAATGCGCATGTTGTCGGTGGGCAGACGGTCCCAGATCGGCAACAACAGGCCGGAGATCAGCGTGAGTTTGGAGACGGATGTTTCCGGCACCGCGTCGACTTCTTTGGTCCAGGCCCGTTCGAATTCAAAGTCACTAACCTCCTCCCAATGGGACGCGGGCAGCTCAAACTCCAGCATCCGGTCTGTCGCCATCGGCCGCATCAATTCAACTCGTGCGATGGGCTCGCCTTCTTCAGTCATCAGGCTAGAGGTTGGGATGAGAACCGCTGCCCGTTCCGATTTGCGGTTGAGCATCAGTTGGGCATTGGGCTGCCTCAGACAGAAATCCTTGACCTTCGCCAAAATCAGCGGATGGTTGCGCTCTGTGCGTTCGACCGTCAGCGCCGTCGCCTTCGCACCCGTCGCCGCGTGCTCAAAGATCATCTTGCGGTCGATAATCTCGAATTTTTCGGCGCGTAGCGTTTCCAAACCGACCTCATAAGTGCCCGCCGCGATCGCGTCATCGATGATCGCTTCGAGCAATCCCCCGAAGCATTCAAAGATAGCATCCTGCATATCGATGGTCAGCGCCAGACACCGGTTTAGGAATTGCTGGATCGGCGGCAGCTGCTCTTTCAGCGTGCCGTCACTGTCCATGAGTGACAGGCCGGTCATCTCTTCGAACCTCGTCTGCGAACACGCGCTGATCCGCCCCTTTGTCAAATCCCAGAAGAAGTTGCGCAGGGCCTTGCGGGCATAGGCACTTTCGAGATTATCCTCAGTACGGAACATATTCTGGCCGCCGGTCTCGCGCTGTCCTTTGGTGATTGCCCCGAGCGTGTCGAGCCGTCGCGCAATCGTTGACAGAAACCGTTTTTCGCCTTTGACGTTTGTGGCGCAGGGACGAAACAACGGCGGTTGCGCCTGATTGGTGCGGTTTGTGCGGCCCAACCCCTGGATTGCATTATCTGCACGCCAACCCGGCTCCAACAGATAATGCACCCGCAATCTCTGGTTTTTGACGCCAAGATCAGCGTGGTAGGACCTCCCCGTGCCACCCGCATCGGAGAAGATCAGGATGCGTTTTGCATCATTCATGAAAGCCTGCGTCTCCCCGATGTTGGATGACCCCGGCCGGTTCTCGACCTTCAGACGTTGATCGCGCGTGCGTACAATGCGCCGGGAGCGACCAGTCACCTCTGCGACCTGATCCTTACCAAAGTGCCAGAGGATCTGATCGAGCGCACCTTGCACCGGAGCCAGTGCACCAAGCCGTTCAACCATCGCATCGCGTTTGCGCGCCGCCTCGCGACATTCAATTGGGTTCCCGTCACCATCAAGCGCGGCCCGCGATTTGAGATTGCCGTCCTCATCGGTGTACGGCTCAAACAGCTGTGTCGGGAAGGAATGCATCAGGTAATCCAGTACGTATTCACGGGGAGTGATGTCGACATGCAGATCATGCCATTCCGATGCCGGGATCTGCGCCAGACGCCGTTCCATAAGGGCTTCGCTTGTTGAGACGATCTGAACCACCGCCGATGCACCGTTCTCTAAGTCGTTCTGAATGGATTTAATCACGCTCGGGCATTTCATCGCGGTGATCAGATGGTTGAAGAAACGCTGTTTATTGCTCTCGAACGCTGATCGCGCTGCAGACTTGGCCTGCACATTCAGCGTGCCTCCCTCAGCAGTGATGCCCGAAGCCTCAAGTGCCGCTTCAAGGTTTGTATGAATGACCTGAAACGCTTCGGCGTAGCTGTCATAAATGTCGCGCTGTGGCGGTGTTAGATCATGGACAAGCATCTCATATTCAACACCCTCGTAAGACAGAGACCGCGCCAGATAGAGGCCAAGCGCTTTGAGATCACGTGAGATGATCTCCATTGCTGCGATCCCGCCCGCCTCCATATCCGCGATAAACTGCTCGCGCGTGGCAAAGGGTGAATCTCCCGTGCTCCAGAGACCGAGACGGGAGGCATAGGCGAGATTGCCAACAATCGTTGCACCTGTCGCCGACACATAGAGCACCCGCGCATCGGGCACGAGGTTTTGCAGTTTCAAGCCGGCCAAGCCCTGTTGCGAGGCCTGTTTGTCGCCCCGTCCACCTTCTTTGCCTTTCTCCCCCGCAGCATTTGCCATGGCATGCGCCTCATCGAACGCAATCACACCGTCGAAGTCTTTGCCAAGCCATGCCGTGACCTGATCGAGCCGCGAGGCTTTGAGGATATCGCCATGTTGGCGCTCGGCCGTGCGAAGCGTCGCATAGGTGACAAAGAGGATACCCTGCGTGAGGCGAATGTCTGAACCCTGTTTGAACCTCGACAATGGCACGATATCAGAGGCGCGTCCTCCGATCGCCGCCCAGTCGCGAATAGCATCTTCGATCAGCTTGTCGGATTTGGAAACCCAGATCGCGCGTTTGCGCCCCCGCACCCAGTTGTCGAGGATGACACCGGCCACCTGTCTGCCCTTGCCACAGCCCGTACCGTCCCCGAGGAACCAGCCTTTGCGCAATTGAAACCCGTCTTCGGCATCCGCTTCACACGCGACAAGACGTTGGTCTTCGTCATCATTACGGAACCAGCTTGAGAGGTGTTGTTCATGCGCTTCGCCCGCATAAATGATACTTTCGAGCTGGGCGTCGGACAGCGCGCCGTCGGTGATCAGGTTTGCGTGCAGTTTAGGCCGATAAGAGGGAAGGGGTGGCGCGACCGAAGCCATGGCGGCTGATTGCACAAGGGCTGTCGGGTGCGGATGTGCGCCTTCGATGGTAATCGACTGAACCTCGTAACCTTCGTAGAGCGCTTCCGTGAGCCGGGTTGATTTTTCGGCCCAGACTTTGGGCAAATAGCCGATCTCTTTTGCCTCGATCAGATCAAATGGATGCCGTGCCTTCTCCGCCTCGACTGCCCGCACCTGGCTGCGCGCTATGTCTCGCAAAGATTGGATTGATGGTGACTGCACGGCTGGGGACCTTGAAGCGTTTGCGGCCTGCTCTGTTGGCCCAGCAATCAAGCGGGGCGGACAATGGGCTTGCACCAAGGCCAGAAGCGCTTGGGAGCTTTCCGCCTGATCATGATAGGCGGCGGTCAAGTCCGGCGAGAGATCGCGCTTCTTATCAATGACCGTCAGCCGGGTTTCCGTTGTGGTGCCGTGGCGTGCATAGACACGGCCCGCGATTGGCGCAGAAAAGCGGATCGAGGCGATCTCGCCGATGCGTTTGAACGCAGAGCGGAATGCGCTGTTGGCTGGAGAGAAGTTGGCACCGGAGACAACGACCAATCGGCCATCGGGCTGCAGCCGATCAAGCGCCGACAGAACATGCTGTCCCATGGCAGCCTTGTAACGGCCTTCGACACCGGGTGCGGCGGAGAACGGCGGATTCATGATGATGAGGGTCGGATCAACCCCTGCATCAAGACGGTCGTCAATAGAACCCGCATCGTGATGGCTCACGGAAGCGTCAGGGAAAAGACGGCGCAACAGATCCGCTCGGACGTCATCAATTTCATTGAGATGAAGTTTTGCGCCCGCCAATTTCGCGTAGATTGCCAAAAGGCCAGTACCGGCAGACGGCTCCAGAACCACGTCATCAGCCCGACATTGCGCCGCCTCGGTAACGATCGACGACAGTGGCAGCGGCGTCGAGAATTGCTGCAACTTTTGCGACGTCTCGCTGCGTCGGGTATGAGACAATGCAAAGCCCGCAATCTTTTCGACCATGGCCAAAAACTTTGCGGGCGTCTCACATTGGCGGCGCATCAGCGCGCCATATTTGAGCAGCAACAGGATCTGTGCGCACTCGCCAGCTTCATATCCGTCCTTCCAGACCCAAGCCCCGGAGGTGTCAGAGCCACCAAAAGCGGTCTCCATAGCGTCGCGAACGCAAGTCTGATCGAGCGCCTTGCCCTGTTCGAAATAGGGAAGCAGTTGATGAGCCGCCTGAAGCAGCGCGGCGGCACGCGACGGCGCGCCTGCAGTAAGCATATCTGTCATGGGAAATCTCCGGGTCAAAGGGTTGCCACCCATCCCCGCAGAACTCTCTCTGACACCGGGGAGGGCTTGCCCTTCCCCCGGACTGTCCTCTCCCTCTTTGCGGAAAACCCATGCTGGACCGCGCCTAGCAGTGCGTGAGGGTCGTATTCTTGTTCCTGAGACGGGATAGCAGATAGCCATCCCGTCGCAGAACTTACTCAGCTGCCGTCTCTTGCTGGGTGGCCAACCCGCTGACATCGATCCGACCCTTGCCAATATTGACTGTGATGATCTGATCCAGTCGGCGCAGCCAATAGAGCTCGCGATCAATAACGCGGGTGATCGCGTTGATTTGCGCCTCGTGGCTGGTCTCGAGCAGGTTGATGGCAAGATCCTCAGCCTCATCTCGAAACCAACGCTGCTGCTGATCGTAGGATCCGGCCTCGACATCGTCGGATGGATTGAACAGTGCACGTTCAAGGAAATCGACGAGATCGGCACTGGTCGCCTTGGAGGACTTCGTGACGACGATATCGACCTCATCCAGCCCCCAATCGTCCTCTCCTAGGATCAGCCAATCCGTTGCCAGGGTCCATTCCTCGGTATGGGGCGCATCTGACAAGGTGCAATGGATTTCCAACTTATCGGGCCGCTCGGTCATCGTGTGACGCTTGCCCGGCGCGACACAGGTTGTGTCGGTATCACCGATGATGCGGTATCCTTTGACCGACACCCGGGCTAGTTGATCATACCAGTCATAGCCCTCAAACCCAGTCTTGGGATCATAAAGTTTGGTTTCAGCACGCTGGGTGGAGAGCGCAAATGCGAGGTTCTGTTCTTCAATCGCGCCGCCGTCCGAGACATAGACAACATCATCGGGATTGATTGTTTCAACTTTGCCATAGCCGTTTTGATTGCTTTCCGCATGGCTCGGCTCGAACACACGCAGTCGCATCGCGGCGGGTGGAAGCTCGACACCAAGGTCTTTGGCGCGTTTGAAATTATCATAGGAGAGAGAATGCGGTCCAGCCGCTTTGATCAGTTGGTAAAAGATCGTGCTGATATGGGCGCGCAATTCACCCATGAAGGCGTTTTCGACGATTTCCTTACGGGCGGGCAGAACCAATTTGAGATCGGTGCATTGGATGACGTCCAGGCACGCGTAGTACGATCGATGGAATTCTTGGCCCAGGCTCGGTAAACGGCCGTACAGGGTCACACCGTGGAAATTGACGGTCTCGTTGTTACGGAAGCCGACCGGGCCGCGTTCATAGATCCCGATCCGAATGCCATTCCACTCTTCGATGTGTTCGGCACCAGCGAGGAAATCTTTGCGCTCGATGCGCACGCCGTCGACCATGACGTCAATGGGCAAATACCGCGCTGCGTGGTTTGCAGCAGCGGCATAGCTTTCGTTGGCTTTGGTGGCGATTAAGATCGTGATGCCATCATGATTGGCGGGACCGTCACTACAAGTGATCGGAACCGCCCCGCCAAAACTGTCCGGCTCAGCATCGATCATCCAAGACTGTGATGTCCCGTGTTTCTGGGCGATGATCCTGACCCTGCGGCCGGCCAAAGAGAAGAAGCCCATGCCCGCAGCATCCTCCAATAATTGGACGTCGTTGTCCCACGCGCTTTGTCCCAAAGTGAACAGATCTCTAGGATCATGAAGGCCCGGCCCGTCGTCGATCAAGCAGATCACAGGGCCGATGTCGGGATAGTCGATCTGGCTCACTGAGATCTGTGTCGCTCCGGCGCGGCGTGCATTTTGGAACAACTCGGCAAAAGTGTCGTCGAGGGTCGCATTAAACAGACGTGATACTTTTGAGATCGCGTCATCTGCGACGCAGGCGTGAAAGGATGTTGGGATGGTCGTCGTTAGGGTTGTCATGGGAAAGCTCCTTGGAGAGGGGTGACGCCCTCCCGAAAACTCTCTCTCAATGGGGGAAGGCTTGCCCTTCCCCAAACGGCCTATTCCTCTTTCCGGAAGGACAGCCACCAAGCGGGAGGCGTGGCGGCGTCAGCCCACCGACGATTTGGCCTCATCCAAACAATAGCCGTCATAATCGCCCAGAAACCCCCAGCAGGACGCGATCTCGTCTTCATCCTTTTCGACGACGAAGCCGTAGCAATTGCCGGTTAAATAGTGGTCGTAAGTTTGGACCTCTTGGCGCAGATGATCGGCGATCTTGGTCCGCATGTTTTTTGAGACACGAGAGACACTATATTCTTTGCGGATGTCTTCCAGCGTCACAAAGATGTAGCCGACCTGGCCGGAATCCCACGGACAGTGGAAACCAGTCGTATTCATGGTGATGCCGCTGTGATCATAAAGATAGAGTGGCAAGATGACAGTGCGCCTCGACGCCCGCTCGAACAGCGCATTCATCGACAACTCAGTGTCGCTATCGAAATTGCAGAGGTCGATCAGCAGATCACGCGGATCTCCATGGTCATGCTTGTCACCAAGATTGTAGCGCCGGTGCCAGCAATTCATCGTGCCGAGATTGTCATAATCGCGGGGGCTTTCGGGATCGGGGTCATGGATGATCTTGATGGTGTGGTCGCGGTAGGTTTCTTCGTGAATTGGCGTATCCATCGTGTTTCTCCTGATGTGTGATGTCACAAAACGAAAAAGGCCCGCCGTAACAGGCGAGCCTTGATGTCGAAGTGTTGTTTTAGATCGTTCAGGCGGCCGCGCTCTCGGCCTTCTTGGCCTCTGCCGCCTCAAACTGCTCCTTACTCAACAGGTTAAAATAGAGGTTCTCGGTGGCCTTTTTGAAGCCGGGCGGTTTGCGCGACGCGAGGCAGCGCACGGACGCGTTACAGCCTTCACCGTGTTCCATCGCGAAATGCGTGACCTGATCGACAAGATCCTCCATCCCGGCTGCGGTAAACTCTTTGCTGGGATAGGTGCCACCAAAAATGTCGTATTTGGTGACGACGAAACCGCCATCTTTGTGGGCGGGGTAAAGGGTGACTTTGTAATCGCAGGGTTTAGCCATTTGACTGGTCTCCGTGACGGGCGGGACCAGATCATCCGGCCCCTTGTGAAACCCGTCAGACGGATAGGACCGTCCTCGATCACGAGAACGGTCCAGATTTCAATGAGTGCTTTGGCGGTTTAGTATTCGGACGGAAACAGCAGCGTCAGGACACGGCAGGTGCGCGCGGGATCGGCGGGGGCCTCGGAGCCGTACTCAAAGTTCTCATCGAACAAGTAGAATTTGAACCAGACGCGTTCGCCTTCGATCTCGAGCACGCCCATCTCGTGCAATCCATAAGGGTCGCTATCCACGTCGAACGCATCAAAGGCGATTAACGCCCCGATCAGGGCAGCCCGGAATTCATCGCTTTGTGCGGCGATGCCAGCTGTCATGACAAGTTTGCCGGGTGGGGCACCGGGTGGTTTGACCGATGCGGTCACGGATGTGCGGAACGCATCGTTTTGTTGCGCGATGATCGCGGCTATCGCAGCTTTGGTTACATCGTCTTCAGTGTGTTCGGCTGCGGATTGTGTTGCTTGGTTCATGATTCTTCTCCATGGCGGGATGGCCGACCCATTCGGCACTGGTTTGCCCGACAGCGCGATAGGACCGCCCCCGATCCCTTGGTGGGACGGGGACGATCCAAATGCTGCACCGTATGAATTATGGAGTTAAGCGGCGTCGCTCATGAACGCGGGCAGGGCGTCCGCGTCGTCTGCAGGGACGACTGCATCAACTTCAGCCGTGTCTGGTTGCGTTTGATCAATTTCCTCACCCCCAACAGCCATCCCATCTGGTAACCATCGAGATGTTTTAGCAGCCGCCTGTGACGTCAGCCCGGCGGCTTCTTGCGGCGTGTCGCAGAATGCTTGCTCCATGGATTTTGCGATCTCAGCCTTCCGCAATCCCGACTTATCGTCAGCCCAACGATCATCAATCAACGCCTTTGCCATATCAAGCGCATGGTCTTTCTTCACCCGACCCCAATAGGTATCCGCCGTTGGGCGCCAGCAGGCGGCCACATCGACATTGAGACGTGATCCAATCGCCTCGATCACGGCGCTTGCGCCAGTATCGTTGGAGAGCTGTTGGTTAAGGGCGTAGGCCGCACACCACGCGAACAACGCCTGTTTATCACGCTCGGGAAGCGCTGACATTTGGGCTAAATCCTCAGGTGCCTTGGCCTCCATCCAAGCAAGGTTGAGACCGTCATTAAGCGCTTCGAGCATGCGTTCAGCGACAGTGTCTTTCAGCACCTCACGCGATGCGGTTGTCGTCGCAGGTCGCAGCGACAAATCAAGCGGTGACTGGCTGCGGTAGTTGCCAAGGACTGAAATGGCCATCGCATAGAGCATCGCGTCATAGGCGGTGGTGTAATCGGCCGCCAAGTGCGCTCGCAGGATCTGATGCCGCGTCGCCCGTAGGTCATCGGCCAGTGAACGTGGGATGCCCTGTTCCTTGCGCGCCGCGTCAGTTGCGTTCAAAGGAGTATCAGGTCGAGACATCGCGGCCGGAAGCTCGATGGCCGGTCCTGAGGGACTGTTGTCACCTTCAGAAGTTGACTCGTCTTCTGCGTCATCTTCAACATCCGTCTCGGCCGGTTTGGGAATATCCTCGGGTCGTACCAACCCAGTTTCCAGACGCGGCTCGCCGTCGTGAGAAATGCTCACGATACATCCAGCGACTTTATGATCTTCGTCGGTGTAAGCAACGTTGGCTTCCTGGATCGCCTCGATCTCGCGGATACGGGCCCAGATCTTCTGCTCTTCTTCTTGAAGTTCCTCTGTCCACGTCTCTTCATCATAGTCAGATTCGAGTGCAACTTGTCGGGTTTGCAGCTTTGCCAGTTCTGCTTCGAGTTCGGGATCGGGATCGAGCGGCCCAGGGTACACCCGGCCGTATGGACGAAAGCTATCGTAGTCGACGTCCAGACAGGCCTCCGCCCATTTCCACGTCTTGGTCGCGTCCTTGGCCAGACCCTGTAACTTATCCATCGCAAGTTTCTCGAGCAGGTCCGGATCCTCCAGATGCATCGCGTCGCGTTCAGCGAAGAGATCCTCGATGACAGATCCGCCTGCCTGCTTGTATGTGTCGATACCTACGAACAGAGCCAGTTTAGAGGAGCCGGAATAGGATTTCTGGGTCAGCTGGTTCCGTATCGAATGGGGGGACGGGTTATAGTTCTGCTTGACCACCTCCCATGCTTCATTCTGGCGCGCGTGATCATCGGTCAATGTGAACGCCATGATGCAATCGAGCGACATTTCACCGTCCCGAAAGACCTGCATCAGGTCGGGTGACACCGAGGCGAGCTTGAGACGCCGGCGCACGAGGTCGTTGGTAATCCCGAACCGTTTCGCGATCTCGTCCTCAGTGCGGCCCTTTTTGCGCAGAGCGGCGAAGGCCTCGAACTGGTCAGCGGCATGCATCGCTGCTCGGATCATGTTTTCAGCAGCGGATGTGTCTTCGGCCTGATCCGGATCTTCCACAGAGCATGCGATCGGATGGTTGGGCTTGATGATCTTGTCTTCGGCCAGCTTGTTCAGGGCCGCCAGACGTCGCCCGCCGGCATGCACATGGAACTTCGTGCCAACTTTGTGCACGAGAAGGTTCTGTTTGAGGCCGGTCTCTTTTATACTGGCGTAGAGTTCGGCGTCCTGGTCTTCGGTCGCCGGTGTCTTGCGGACATTCTTTGGGCTGATCACAAGCTTGTTGAGCGGGATCATTTGCGGTTCCAGCTCTGGCAAGCTGGTAGCGCCAGCCGCCCTGGACTTGGATTTAGGGTTGGTCATCGGAGAGCTCCTTTAGGAGCCGGACCGGGAGAGCCTCTCTCTCCCTTCAAAGCCCGGCAACCCGGGCTGACCTTCCTCTTCCTCTCTGCAGCATCAGGCACGGCGCGGAACAATCCATCAGAGTGCGGCGTCTCGTACTTTGCTTGCGGCCCAAAACCTAATTCGCAGGAGCTCTAGATGGGGCAGGGAGCTTTTATCACGAATAATGCGACGTGAATCAGGCAGCAGTTCTATGATAGCGAGGTGGCTAAGAAGCAAATGTGTTGGTAAAATTTTACTGTGAACTCGCGGTGAAGTGCAATTTCGGTTTGTGCAGTTTAGCTGGTTCATTTTTCTCCTTCCATCAGTTTTTCACGGAACACCTCAGCTGGCGTTTTATACCCCAGGCACTTGCGCGGTGTTGCGTTGAGACGGTCGCAAATCGTCCTCAAATATTGATTTGTGAATGCCGTGGGATCAGACTTGCGGGGGAGGTCGCGACGCAGCCGATTGTTGGTGTTCTCAACGGTTCCTTTTTGCCACGGGGAGCGCGGATCACAGAACCACGGATCAATGCCAATCCCGTCCTTCAAGTCCTGCCAGGCACTGAACTCCGTCCCGCGATCAAAGGTGATCGACTGTCGGGCATGGGCAGGGAGAGAAGACAGGCAATCAATCAAGCCTTCCATGATTGGTTTCGACTGCCGATCAGGGTTCTTTAGAACGACAGTAAAGCGGCTGACACGCTCAACTAAAGAGGTCACATTGGCTTTGCCAAATTCCTTGCGGAACATGACCAAATCGCATTCCCAGTGACCGAACTGGTCACGGTCAGAGATGATCTTGGGCCGATGTTTGATGGCCAATTCATCAAGAAACTGACTTCCATGGTTTTTGCGGGTGCCACGTGGCCTGCGGCGCTGTCGTTGCCGAGGGAGGTGCTGGTAAAACTTCTCAGCTCTGCCGTCCTTGGAGTAGGCATATCGATAGATCGTCTCGTGACTCACACGCATTGGATGACGCTCTAGGCGCATGCGACCTGCGATCTGCTCAGGAGACCAACCGGCATCAAAACCACTGCGCACAGCCGACATGAGTTCGGGATAGATGATCAGCTTGCGATGCACCGCACGGCGTTCTTCGGATTGGTCTTGTGCATTTAACGCATGATAGCCGTTCAATTCGGGCTGATCGTCGAACTGGCAAGAGTTGCGCTTGATCTCGCGGTAGATTGTCGATGCATTTCTGCACAACCGTTCTGCAATCTCAGGCACCGGCATCTTACCATAGCGCCAATTGGCAATCCTACGACGTTCTTCTAAGCTCAGGTGAGGGTAACAACGGCCCATAATCTAACTCCATGCAATTCAGTACCTTGGTACAAAATTTGCACTTCATTTGTGAATCCACCTACCACCTGATAAAATACTGATAATGATACTTATGTTAAATTACGACGCTGTAGAGGGCTAATTTCCAGTTTTCAATGTAACCGAAACTGCTAGTTCTCGGAACTTCTCATCACTAACGACAGTTCACCGCGAATATATGCGCAATGGCTTCAGATATAGCGTATTTAGATTTTCACCCATCAGTTGGTTTGCGTCGCGTCGCTATCACATCCCGTAGGTGAACAAGAACAATCTTCAAACCCGTGTTTGCAACAACCGCCACAGTGCTCAAGCAGACTGTCGCGCAATGCTGCGCGCGCACGGTGAAGGCGCACACCCAAGGCCCCAACTGACACGCCAAGGTCATTTGCAACTGATTGCCGGTCTTCGTCTTCGATATCCAAGCGACGTATGAGATCACTTTGGTCGGGGCGCATGGATGGTACGAGCCCCGCTACACATTGGCAAACGTGATTGAATTCCTCAGCGCCGTCTTCGCTGACTTCGACCGTTTTCTGTTCATTCTCAAAAGTAGCAATTAGCCTGCGACCACGCCCAACCTTGCGGTAATGATCGTTTAAAGTAGAGCGCAGGACCGCATAGAGCCGCGCCGTAAGTTTGTCTGTTTCAAGCAATTGGTCTTTGCGCTGCATGACCCTGATGCAGAATTCTTGCAAGACATCCTCGGCCTCAGCCAAGTTTCCTAACCGTTTGACCAAAAAACCAAGAAACATTGTCCGTTTCGCGGAAAGTGCCTCGACCGACGGGTCGACGGTTGGTTGAATGTTAGCGGAAAACTGATCGCTATTCCTCAATTGACCGGCCCTCTCTCAAAATAGAAACGTGGCCCGTGCGATTGTCAAAAGTGGCGGAACAAGACCTCCCAAAACGTAATCCAAAATCAGCAGAAATGCAAATACCGCGTTAGGGCCACAGGCCCCAACTGATCACGAGCACCGCCGCCAATATGACATCAATTATGATTCAGAACGGGACATACCATTGTGGGACATCCGTCAAGAAATGAGACTTCCTATGATGAAGCATGCACCAAACCGCGTGTCCCGCCAGTCCAATAGGAATGACCCAAAGCGCTAAGAACAATCCATCGGCAAAAGCAGGTGTGGGACACTCACGGTGAGTGCTACGATCAGACCGCCCCGCATTGGATTATTGCCAATGTATGTCAGCATGTCACATGCCTTCCATGGCATGGTCTTTATCATCGGACGGGGCCACGTACCATTGTTTCAAATAGATCCGCTGGAACACAAACACGGCCCCAATTGCGACGGCCGCAATGACAACGATCAACGGGTCCGACCCTAATTTCATCGTCGTGAACGCCGCGAGCACAACCGCATCGAACGCCAGTGCGCACATTAATATGAAGCCGTTCGCGCCAATTTCGTGACGCAGATGCCGGAACACGCCCCAATGCACCAGCATATCCATAATCAGGTAAAAGAACGCCCCGAGCGACGCGATCCGGCTAAGGTCAAAAAACACGGCCAAAATCGACGCCATAACCACAGTGTAAACCAACGTATGGCTACGGACCGGTCCAGACATCCCGAAATGTCGGTGCGGGATCATCTTCATGTCTGTTAACATAGCCAACATCCGCGACACGGCAAAAACACTCGCAAGAACACCTGATGCAGTCGCAACGGCGGCCAGAACAACCGTGAAATAGAACCCCGCTTGGCCAAACGCAGGTGCGGCGGCTTCGGCCAGTGAATAGTCTTTGGCGGCGACGATCTGACCAATGGTCAGGTTGGATCCGACCGCCAGTGCAACCAACAAATAAATCACAACACAGATCGCGATCGAGATCATGATGGTGCGCCCCACGTTGCGGTGTGGGTCCGTGATTTCCCCGCCGCTGTTGGTTATCGTTGTGAACCCTTTGAACGCTAGGATCGACAACGCAACCGACGCCACAAATCCGGTAGCGTCAAACCCGCCAGCGCTGCTGCTGGCATTCGGGAAACTGAACCCGCCAGCCCACAATGCAACAATGCCAAACACCGCGATGCCGCCAATTTTCACGACAGCCATGATGATCGACAGTAGGCCCACTGATCTGTTGCCCGAGATATTCACAAGAAACGCAAACAGGATCACGCCGACGGCCAAGAGAGGAACCAACGGGCCGCTGGTTATGTCAAACGGGCGCAAAACGTAGGTCGCAAATGTCCGTGCCACGAGGCTTTCTGAAATCACCATTGAAAGCGCCATCAACAAAGCGGCGGCCGCAGCAATCGCCCCCGGCCCGTAGGCCTTTTGCAAGATCATCGCGACGCCGCCAGATGATGGCCAAGCGTTCGACATCTTGATGTAGCTGTAGGCGCTGAACGATGTGATGATCGCGCCAAGCACAAATGACAATGCAAAATAGGGCCCTGCCAGTTGTGCGATCTGACCGGTTAGGGCAAAGATGCCCGCCCCGATCATGACACCCGTTCCCATGCCCACAGCGCCGCTGAGACTGATCGAGCCGCTGTTAAGGTCTGTATCGTTCGTATCTGCGCCGCCGTGGTCATGTTGCATTGGATATCCTTGGGTTTAGATTTTTGCACTGCGCAGCCGTAGTGCGTTGAGCACAACGGAAATCGAAGACGCGCTCATGGCGAATGCCGCGAACATCGGGCTGATCAGTATCCCGAAGAAGGGGAACAGAATGCCCGCAGCGACCGGAACACCTGCGGTGTTGTAGATCAGTGCAAAGAACAGGTTCTGGCGAATGTTGCGCATCGTCGCACTTGCAAGCTTGCGCGCACGTACGATCCCGTCAAGGTTCCCTTTCAACAGAGTGATGCCCGCGCTTTCAATCGCGACATCCGCCCCCGTCCCCATTGCAATACCAACGTCAGCTTGTGCCAAGGCAGGCGCGTCGTTTACGCCATCACCCGCCATCGCAACTTTTGCGCCAGCTTCCTGCAATTCGCGTACGATACGCGCCTTATCTTCGGGTAGAACGTCGGCGCGGATCTCGTCGATCCCCAAACGGGCACCAATTGCTTTGGCAGTGCGTTCGTTATCGCCTGTCGCCATGATAATACGGAACCCCAATTCATGCAGCGCTTTCAGGGCCGCAGGTGTGGTTTCCTTCACGGGGTCCGCAACACTGACCAATCCTGCAATTTTGCCGTCAAGTACGACAAACATGACTGTTTCGCCTTCGTCGCGGCGCAGATTTGCCTTTTCGACCAAGTCACCGCCTTCAAGGCCCATATCCGTGATCAAGGCACGATTGCCAAGTGCCACTTGCTTGCCGTCAACAACGCCTTTTACGCCCTTGCCGGTGATGGCCTCAAAGTCGGTTGCCGTGACCATGTCCACGCCGCGTTCTTCGGCACCGCGCACGATTGCCTCGGCAAGCGGGTGTTCTGACCCGCGCTCAAGTGATCCGGCAAGGCGCAATACCTCCGCTTCATCGTGGCCGGCCTCGGGCAAGACGGCGACCAAAGTTGGCTTTCCTTCTGTCAGCGTGCCCGTCTTGTCGACGATCAAGGTATCGACTTTTTCAAACCGCTCTAGCGCCTCGGCATTCTTGATTAGAACACCTGCTTGAGCGCCACGACCAGTGGCGGTCATGATCGACATTGGTGTCGCTAAACCAAGGGCACAGGGGCACGCGATGATCAGCACCGCAACCGCAGAGATCAGCGCATAGGACAGCGCAGGTGCCGGACCCCAAAGCGCCCACGCGCCAAAGGCAAGAACCGCCACCAAGATTACAATCGGCACAAAGTACCCTGCAACTTGATCCGCATATTTCTGGATCGGCGCGCGACTACGTTGCGCGTTCGATACCATTTCGACGATTTGGGACAACATCGTATCGGACCCGACCCGTGTGGCCGCAATCACAAGACTGCCCGTGCCGTTGATCGTTGCACCCGTGACGGTATCCCCTTCCACCTTTTCGACGGGAACAGGTTCACCTGTGATCATACTTTCGTCGATAGAGGAGCGTCCGTCGGTCACAGTGCCGTCCACCGGAACTTTGTCGCCGGGGCGCACACGGACGTGGTCCCCGACAAGAACATCCTCAAGTGGGATTTCTTCTTCAGTGCCATCTTCGCGAATGACACGTGCGGTTTTGGCGGCCATATCAAGCAGTGCGCGGATCGCCTTGCCTGTGCCTTCGCGTGCGCGCAATTCCATCACCTGCCCCAGCAAGACCAATGTGACAATCACGGCTGCGGCCTCGAAGTAGACGCCGACATTACCGTCGACATCACGAAAGCCGCTTGGAAAAATGGACGGCACAAGAACAGCAACGATACTGAATATCCACGCGGCCATAACGCCCATCGCAATCAACGAGAACATGTTGAGGTTCATGGTTTTGAAAGAGTTCCAGCCCCGTATAAGAAACGGCCAACCGCTGTAGAGAACGACAGGCGTGCCAAGGACCAACTCAATCCAAAGCGTGGCGCGTTCGCCGAATATGTCGCGCACAGGCAGTCCTAGATACGGACCCATCGTCAGGATCAGCAGAGGGATTGTTAGAACCGCGCCAAACCAGAAACGGCGCGTGAAATCGACAAGCTCGTGGTTTGGTCCGTCGTCCATTGTTGCCGACTCCAACTCCAGTCCCATTCCGCAAATCGGACAGGATCCCGCTTGGGGTTGGCGCACTTCAGGATGCATCGGACATGTATAAACCGCGCCGTCAAATCCGATTGGAACAATGTCCAAATCACCAGTGGGCATCTTTTCGGTCCCATGATGTCTGTGGCCTTCATGTCCTGCATGTGCAGCCGCATCTGTCTCAACCTTTGGCACCAGATGCATTCCGCATTTGGGGCAATCGCCCGGTCCGTCTTGTTGAACTTCCGAGTGCATTGGACACACAAACAAGGAAGTGTCAGCTGGTGTATGTAAATGTTGCATGATGCTAGCGTTCCTTAAATATGCTCTCTTTGCGACGAGACGGCTTGTCGATTTCTGTTGTAATCCGATCAGGGGAACGCAACCATTTGATGTCCATCACTCTTGATCAAGTCGGTTTGGAAGGGCTCCGTTGTCGCTTGGTCAACGATCCATTCTGTAGGAACGGCCTACGATGATACGGCAAATTCGCCGAGTTCGGGGATCCCGGTCAAATGGTAGAGTTTGAGGTCGAGCGATGCAAATATAACCGGACCTTTGATTTTCTGTACAATATCAGCCAATACCGCATCTTGGGAGAGTACCGTAAAGTGTGGGGCAATCATGCAGCCATTTCGGTTTCGGACGAAGGCTTCAACGCCGGATGCCATTG
>LAZR01000305.1_pt1 | contig 45637 bp, 63 predicted proteins | sample 329461 | NCBI WGS metagenome assembly LAZR01 (sample SAMN03002196, study PRJNA259156) | marine sediment metagenome | biome: sea floor; feature: Hydrothermal impacted sediments; material: marine sediment; isolation source: Loki non-amplified sample from Loki's castle hydrothermal vent sediment ...
GGGAAAGTATGGGAAGCCCAACAAGATTTCAGAGTGGGAACTGTGTGAACTTACTGACGAAGAGTTGCGAGCGTACTTAGACTATCGGAACTCAGTTCTGTCTATCACCGATCTCACCACGCACGAAAATGACTTGTATATTTTGAATGAATACATTGAATTAGACAAGCATAAAATGTCGCAGATGTGTTGTAGATTTCAGCGGACATTTGAATAACTACAGTGAGTCGCTAATCAACGCAGAATCGAGCGTCTGTGTCGCCGCTGGGCACGCAAACGCAAAGAATACGACCGATTATACACATAGCAGCGAGAAGACGCGACACGGGCGATATTTGACCACGATTCGATGGAAACAATTGTATTATTGGACCTTGTGAAACGCACGCAGTAGCCGGGAAATTATCAAGAAATTATCAATTATTTTTGTATTTCGTTTGCATCCTGCTCAGAATAGTGTATACTTTGTATGAAGAGACAAGTAAAGAAACACAAAATCAGGAGCAGAACGATGACAATTAAAAAAATCACACTCAAAGGCGAAAAGAACAACAGTGATGTTAGGATCAAAATACCAATGAAACCAAGTACTAAGCATTTGCCTTGTTGTTTTTGTGGCAAACAAGTTGATCATAATGAAGACGAACTGTGTTCGACTTGTAACGCAGTACACAATAACGTATGACATCAAACTCCTGATACTGAACAGTATCATCGGCTAAGACAAAGACCCGCTCTCATACTGTTCAGACTCAGACGTTTGACGAATGACACTTACCAGGAGACGAACGATGAGTGATGAAAGAGATACGCCCCGCGACGACAAACAAGATGCATTGCAAGAGATACACGATACGCTTCGGTCGAGACGCGACGCACAGCGAGCGGAGCAAGACGCGAAACGCGACCTGCTCGACTTCGACGAACAAAGTGCGTACGAGATGAATGAAATAAGAAACGAGATGAGAAATGAGATGGGAAACGTAGTAAACCCGTTTCTCATATTTGCCAGATTGCACATGATACAAGAAACAAAACAAGAAACGATTAGTAACTAGCTCCCGATACCGGGCAACGCTGGGGCTATTAGCAGACTTACAACGGACTAAACATAGGGTCTACACAAAAGAATTGTGTGCGCCGTACGCCGTGCGTTGCTCGGACTCAGACGCTAACGAATTTGGATATTTATTGGGGGACGAATGATGAAAGACAAAATGTCAAACGCAGCAGAATACGTACGAAGCTTCGGTGACGCAGCGCAGAACTTGATCAACGCAGTTCCAGACATCTTTGACAAAACAAACGACACTGCCGCCAACAGCCAGAAACCAGAACCGGATTTTCTGTGCGCGTGTAACGGCAAGGCGTGCGACGGAGTTTGCCGTGCGGAAAGCGGGCACTTTCGGGGTGGCGGCGGTCAGACACAGGGCGGTCAGACACAGGGCGGATGTACCGCTGCGTATCGTCCGCCGAAGCCCAAAGCCGTTCGGCATATACGTTGATAATGCAATCTAACATCCAACGTAGGGTGTTTCAATAACGTTATTGTTAACCAATATTTTGTAGGAGCAAAGAAATGGCAGACGAAGTAGAAAAAGTTGGTGTGGATAATGGCGACGGCGGCGGCGCGAATCAGCCGGATATACAAGATGTGACGCATGATGGTGCGGAACAAGATACGACGCATGATGGTGCGGAACAGGGTGGCGCAAGTACCAACTCGAACGCCGAATCGACGGGTGGCGCAGAAGCAAACAGCGATGCGACAGGCGACGCACGCAAGAAAAAGGACAACGGCAAGATTAAGTTTCCCATTGCTGACGCATTGTACAGAAACAAAGATGGAGACGTTGTAACTGCTGCTGTGAAAGTTGATGACGCAATAAAGCTGGTTGCGGTGCCTAAACCTGTTTTTGACGGCGACAAAGTGAATGAGCATGGAAATAGAATCGTACTTTATACTGGTTGGAATCATCGCAAACATGATCCGCTGAAGAAGGACGATTTTGTTGATGAAGTAGACTATGTACTCTATCAAGCGTTCACATTTCGTATACGAGCCGCCGTTCTCATCGAGAAAGCAACGACGAGCGAGAAGCGTGCTAGACACCTCAAAAAGTTTGGCAACGACAAGCAGCGTAAAGAAGCAAATCGACTTCTTAAGATGCGTGAAACCTTGCGACTCTACGAAAAGACACTCAGGGATCAGGGTATCGACATCGACGGACTGGACGACGCAGATTAACAAAGTCAGTACACACGTATGCACAGTGTGTACGCGCGTACAACAGAAGTGGTTGTATAGCTATTAATCTGAAACTTTGCTAAAATTATTACTAGTTGAATCTAGTCAGGTTGCGAGCCCTAGCAAATCCGAAACTCTGCTTGAAACAATAATTACGGGTCGAAGTTCCCTAGCAGAGTCCGCGACGAACGGCGAACGTCGTGCTGATGAGGAACGCCATAATAATTAACACAATTCGGGAGATGAAAGATGAGTGACACACTTATGATAAAGACAGTCTGCATATTTTTTTGGCTTGCAATAACGCCCGCATTCGTATACCGAATCGCTATCGGCGAGTTAAAAGAAATGATGCTACCCAGTTTGGCGTTGTCATTATTCGCGACGACATTTATAGCATTGCAGTGGTTAATTTGACGCACGAATCTATTCAGGAGATGAGAAATGGGCGGACAACAAGGGTCATTTGAAAATCGTGAGCGGTTAAAAGACTTGAGCGAAATGGTTAAAATATGCACAAGTCAAATTCGACGGTACAAACACGTTGAAGAGCATTGCGTCGCAATTATGGCGTCATACGATGTAGACATTAAAGCAATTAAAATCAAGAAATCAGAAGTTGCTATTGAATACGCAGATGCGCCACAGAAATTAAAAGGCCTGCGCCGTCAGTTGGACAAGCTTCGAGCAGAACAAGACAAAATTACGGGGCACGTTTCAGGGAGAACGAAGCTCGTTGAAAAATACAAGAAAGCCAAAGCAGAACTTGAAGCGCTTGAGGCAAAGTTGTCCGACGCGGGTCTCGACGTCGAAAATATTCGGCTGCCTGACGACGACGAAACCAGCGAAACCAGCGAAACCAGCGAAACCAGCGAAACAGAAGAGGCTAGCGATTAATGGCAAACAAACGACCAATACACATATTTCTTGACGACGAACGTCGTGCGCCGTATGGTGTTATCCAAACAAACACTGTCGAGGATACGATTGAACTTCTCAAAGCGTTTCATTCACAAAATATTTGTGTTGCTTCGTTGTCGCTCGACCACGATCTAGGGTATCATGATGATGACGGGCGCGAGATGACAGGATACGAAGTAATGATTTGGATTGAGCGCGCAGTATTCAACCGTCAGTACCTGCCGCCAAAAGAAATATTCTGCCACTCAGCCAATTACCCAGGTCGAATTAGAATTGAAGCAGTGATTGCTGTAGTCAAGTTATATGTCGGGGCAGACAGCACTAAACCATAAACATTTCATTACATCTCTCAGCGGGCTGACGCCGTGTTGGCCCGCACGGTATTATTGTTGGTGTATTACGTATGCGTCCGCTTAATAGCGCGAGTACTCGTACATCAGAATGGTTGATTCTGCACACTAGCATATTTTCGGCAGTAACACGCACCGCGCGACGCTCGGCACCGACTGGCGACAATCGTCCAGAAGCCGCGCGGCGAATATTGCTGTGCGTGACTAGATACTCTTTCGCATTATATAAATGTCTCTTGTTGACTCTGGCGTGGAGCAGCGGATTGCTGTGTAGAAGCGACAGACGAGAGGGTTAGGGCTGACAAAACGTTATGAGCTACCACTTAATAGCGAAGTGCTGTTAATACAATAGCAGCAACAAATCAGCCGCGTTGGTAGACGAAATCGGAGTTCTACGTGACTTCGGGTGCGATTGAGTTTTATTTGATTCAGTTAAACACGTTGTATTACAGGCGAACGATGAGCAGACAAAAGAACAAAAAGAAGCGTTGGGAACGAATGCTAGGCACGATGTTCACTGCATACGTTGTATCGCGCTACATACGGATTTTATTGCGGTGACAGTACAGATATGCAAGTGCTAGTCAATCGCGGATTGATGAGATTTGCAGGTACTAAATCATTTGTTGATGGCGACAATTATTATAAACTAACTAATTTAGGTCGTCAAATGCTCGTGGTAAATACGCAAGACAATCAGGAATAAGTCAAGACAATCAGGAGACATAAGATGAACAAAATTCCGTTTCCAAAATTCAAAGACTACGCCGGTCAACCCGTGCGTTACATACAGTCGAAGTTTGACGGCCATTTGGTTAAAGTGTACAAAAGAGCGTACGAACCGAAAGGCAGATGGGATGGCAGAATCATCGCATTGTCAAAAAACGACAAGGACATGACAGACAAACTTTGCGCAATCAATCATATACATAAAGAGTTACTTGGTCTGCCCAGTGACTCACAGATTTTCGCGGAGCTGCATTGTCCGGGGCGATTCTCGACGGACGTCAAGACGATGCTCAACGCTGCTGATAGTGACTTGCGTCTTACTGCGTTCGCCGCGCCAACAATCAGAGGGAAAAATTGGTCATTTATGCCGCTACCTGTAGTAATGGAACAACTCAGAGCGCATGGCATTGAATCTACAAAGACAGTAATCAGACAGATGGAATCAATTAGTAAAATAGCACAGCAAGCAATGCTCGCTGACGCAATCGAACAAAAACTCGAAGGCTGGGTGCTGAAAGAATCACACATGGATGGTTGGTACAAGTTGAAACCCACGAAGACCGTCGATTGCTTTGTAACAGGCACGACAATGTCAACGTCTGCATCACACTACGGCGGGTTGAAGAGTATCGACGTCGCTGTTCGTGCGCCAGGAAATGCAATAATGACTCTCGGCACTGTCGGCGGAGGATTCAAAGCTGATTTTCGCATGGAGCATAATACAAAGGAAAAACGTAAGACGCTCGTCGGGCGAGTTTGCGAAGTTGAATATGATTCGCTCGCCGCTGGCGGAAAGCTGCGGTTCCCCCGAGTTTTAAGGTGGCGTGAGGATAAGAACAAAGAAGACTGTACAAGCAACCAGTTGTGATAGCGGACACGCAAAGAAAGATTGGCGTTGTAGTTCAATGGGCAGAAACGCGGGTAATAATGGTTGTGGCCAGAACGGAACCCGAGTAATAATGGTTGTGGCCAGAACGGAACCCGAGACGCAGGTTCGAACCCTACCGACGCCGTTTGAAGACACTGGCGTTTAGTCGCCAGTCTTAAATACGAAAGGACGGGCAGCAGACATGGGCACTTGAACGCGGAAACGCGATAGCTAAACTAATTGAATTGAATTTAGAGTACTTAATTGTGAAAATGATATTGATAATTGTTGCATGGCAACGCACGCGCCACGTACACAAAACAAATTGCAGAAGCCGCTCTAGTGCAGGGGGCGAGATTCTATTGCAACAACGGCGTGTAATGAATCCCGAGGGCGTGGGTAGGGATTGAATTATAATAATTAGAGGTTGAACGGCGAGGACCAAATGCACTGGGTAGACGTAAGTAATAGACTGCCAGAATTCGTAAGTGTGCAAGAAGCACAGGTATTGCTGGTCTGGATACCCGAAAACAAAATACCGATAGCACTTGCGTATTATCATGAACAAAAAGGATTTCAATGCTATCCACAAGGCGGCGTTGTGGCACATTGGATGAATATTCGAGAACCAGGAGTTGAATGATGAACGACAAACAAAGAAGAATCTATGACTTGAAAGACGAGTATCTTAATAGGCTTGCTGAAGGTCACGATAAAGAAGAATTTACAGCGTTCGACCTCGAAGTTCTAAACGCACTGGACAAGTTGTTCGACGCTTATCGTGACGTCACCGTGCCGCCGGAATGTGCGTCGCTGGGTTTTGTGCTGCGGTCAGAAGCACCAGGACTTATTAGTTGTAAGACTGTGCCGTGTACTCCGGGCTGCAAGATGCCCTACGAAATGACTTTAGTTCCGTGCGCGTTAATACAAACTATGTGCGGTAAGAGTCCGATGCAGGTGGTGCAAGACGACAAAGTCGAAGATGACGAACAGGAGACGAACGATGATCTTAGTTGACGCAATGACGCTGCTATATCGAGCAAATTGGAAGTTGCAAGATTTGCAAACGTGCGACGGACGACTAACGGGCATGGAATTTGGTTTCTTAAAGGGCGTCGAAGCATTGCGGCGACATTTCAAAGACGAAGTAATTTTATGTTGGGAAGGACGACGAAATTTCCGGTACGAAATAGACTCTGAGTACAAAGCCAACCGGCGAAAGAAACGAACTGATAATACTAACAGACATTTGAATTTTGATAGGGTCAAAGAGTTTCAGGACTTTCTTTTAATGATCGCAGAAAGTGCGACGGAACCCGAACTAGAAGCAGACGATATAATCGCGTCACTCGCCGAGCGCTATTGCAAAACAGAGCCTGTCGTTATATTCTCCAGCGATAAGGATTTGCACCAGCTACTTCGAGACGCGAGTCCTCGTCGTTTTGTTGCAGCAGCGGCAGACGGCTCTAAAATCACAGAGTGGGCGGACCCAGACGCAGACAATCACTTCGCGGTGTCACAACTAAAAGACTTCCAACACAGGGATAAACTTTGGACGCCACGGCGTGTTGAAGAGAAATATTACGGCTTAACACCACAACAATTTAAGGTATTTCAAGCATGGGCGGGTGACACGATAGACAATATTCCGGGTTGTACAAGGGTTCGCAAAAGTCTTATCGCTGCTGCAATCCAAAAGGGGCTTAAACCCTACAGTATGTCTGATTTTATATTGTTTTCTGATACAGAGGCTCAAAGAATCGACGCGCATGTTGAACCAAGCGTGTCTGATGGTAGGCCAGACGGTGGGTTAGGTGATAGCATTAATAGCAGGCAAGTTTCAGTACCGGGTCTGAGCAGATACGAGAAAAACTTGCGACTCGTAACGCTCATTGTGAAACCGGATATTGAAGTCGTACAACGAAACTGGGATAAAGAAAAAATCAGTAAGTGGCTTTATAATATGCAATTTCGTTCGCTTAAACTTTGCCGCGAATGCGGGCTGGGCGTAACGATTAATTCAGACGAAGAATTTTAACCGAGGCATGATATGCTTGGTAAATTTAATTCAGATGGTGCAAACCAAAACGATGGCGCAAACCAAGACGGCAGCGCAAATAAACCAAAACCCACACGGCTTGAGATTATTGGCGTACTCAACGCTATTATTGACTTATGGTCTGATGCACCAAAGATGCCAAAAACAAATGATTCGTGGCAAGCATTTCAGTCTGCAACACCACCCATAGTTTTAAGCGTACCAAGAGTGCCAAGAATACCAGACAAATTAATTCTGCCGGAAGACAAACGACGCGGCGACGCAGTACTTGATGTACTTGACACACTGCGAACGTACGTGAAATATAGCTTGTTTGAACGCGACGCCCTTCGTCGCGAGGTAGCGTTCTTGAAACAAATGGTTAATGATTTAGGCGGTAAGATATGAGCAGTGGAATACACAATTTAGACCCCGACGACCTAGACAATTATCGCTGTGACCCTGACGAAGTACAGCGTTTTGAACGTGATGCCATTCGTCGTGAAACGGATAAAGTTTGCGCACAATGCAAGCATTTCTACGTTCCTATTGACGATGCGAACCAACAAGAGCATTACCGGCGACTTATTAAGGCGAACGACAACGACAATAGCATAGACGAACGAAGTAGAGAAGAGATACGGCTGTGCTACGAATTTCATTGGTGTAACGCTGCGTCGCCCGCTTGTGACAATGATTTCGAGCAGATAACAGATATTGAGTATGGCGAGTCTTTAACTAAACAGGGTGTTGACGGCTTGTTGGACGATGATTTTGAGCAGATGCTTGATGAAGACAAACCAGAAATCAAATGGGTACCAGAAACAGAAGGTATTAATAGACCAACCAGTGTTCACAAACCAATGCCGCAAAAAGAAATTCAATACGTGTATATCGGGTTGCTACAAGAAAATCCTGATGCTGTACAAGGTACGCTGGAAGAAGTTCCAACAGAAATAGACGGCGTGGCGACGAACTACCGTCGTGTTGAGATGGGACCACTTGATTGGGATTTATTGTTTATGAACAACAGCGATGTAAACGTAGACATAAATTATGCGTTGCGCAACTTGAACACAGCGACGAACGCAGTTGACATAGACTTTCCAGTAGCACAAACAGATTGGTGCGGTTTGACACATTTTGGTTTGTATAATTCGCCAGTCGGTGGCACACTAATTTGTATTAGTGAATTTATAGTTTGTATGGATATTCTAGCGGGCAATTGTGCTGCTATAACTGAGGGCATTGCAGAGATACCCTTAGAATACTTGACAGATGAACAGCAACAATAAGAAAGGCGGTGATTGACGTGCCGACGTACGCTTATAAATGTGAAAACGAAAAGTGCAAACATAGCATAGAAAATAATCCAGTTGATATTTTTCATTCAATCATAGACAAGCCGAAAAAGAAATGCCCTGCGTGTGGCAAGCAGACGCTTGTTCGGTTGATTTCGGGCGGTGGCGGGATTATCTTCAAGGGTGACGATTGGTCGCACAAAGGCGCGCAGTATATTACAGACAGAGCCCGCGACAATCCGTCGGGCGAAGTGGGGATTAACTGATGAAAAGTCTGGGCATAGAGCCAGCGATTAGTATATCCAAGCGAGACAAACAATCGACTTGGCACGAGCTATCTGGCAAATTTAGCGTCAAAACGTGGGCTCAAGAGGCCCGCGACGCACGGTTGCCGTCTGGGCGGCGAGAGTAGTCCTTCAAGCAACGAATCGGTGAATGGGTTGTAATCATACGCATCAAGCCAGTAATCGCCGTGACGGGCGTCGTGAGACGTTATTATTGCTTCAACTGCCCGCTGGCTTAGTTTGTCAGTCGTTTGGTGGCGATTTGTTGTCAAATTTATATTCATGTAACGTGTATCGGTTGTATTTGAATGAGACTTTAGAAGAAACTTAAATTGATTGGAATCAAATGGCAAGTAAGAAAGAACTTGAGAAAAAGTAAAGCGTCTTGAGTTGCTCGCGGAATTTTCGGAGAAGGCTATTATTGCGGGCGATAAAGATTACAGAAAGCTCCGAGATCAGATTGAATGCGGGCTTGATTTGCACTTGTGTATATCAACCGGCAAGCACAATCAAGGCCACCTATTTCAATTTGTCCGCAAACTGTTTCAGGATAACAAAGCTGGCCATTTCAAATGTAAATTTTGTAGCATTACGACAACACGATTAATGACAGCAGATGAGCTGAAAGCTGCTGATAAGTTAGCACTCGGAAACTAAGCTCACTCAGCCACGTTAACCCTCTATAAGGAATCAAATGAAAAACTACACCAAAGAAGAAAAGAGTAAGATCAAGAAACAAATTCGCAAAGCAATGAAAGCGGGCACGTTTACACTCGCCGGGTTTGCGCGTGAGTATGGTTGCAACGTTAAGACTATTCGGGGAATTATTCAATCAAGCTCAAAACTCACCAACGAATACAACAAGTACCAAGAGACGCAAGACGCAAGTCGGAAGGCCAACGCCCAGAGTCACGCGTCGGGGAAAGTTGGGTCGAAGCAGGCCAAAGACGCACCGTTTGTTAAAGAGATAGAGAGGGATGAAGATAAGTCAAAGGGCACCGTTGTTATTACGACACGGAGCCTAGACATAAAAACCATAGAAGATGCGCTGCGTATCGCTGAAGTTGACCTGGATGTGTGGAAAGTAGACCGGGCTAAAGTGAATTCGTGGGAAGTCACAATGGGCGTCAAATCTATTGTGGGCAAGCTTACCGAGACACACGCGGAAACGTATACCAACTTTCAAGTGACGCTTTGGCTAGTTCGTAAAGCGCCGGAAGTTCTCGCGTTTGAAGATTTGGTGAAACGGCTCGAATCTGCGTCGCCCGTCGTTCCGATTATTGCGTTCCATGAGTACACTAAAGTAGTGCCCGACGAGCATCAAAGAGAACTTGAGATTTCACTTGCGGATATTCATCTTGGGCTGCGGTGTCTTGCACCATGTTCAGATATTGACTGGTCGCCAGACATTGCTGATAAGATGGTGATGAGCGTCATTGATGGCTTGATAGAGTCCGCGAAAAGTTTCGGGCCGTTTGAACGAATCATCTTTCCGTTTGGTAATGACTTTATGCACACGGACAACGTGTTTAATACGACGACCGCTGGAACGTTTCAACCCGAGGGCGACGCATGGAAAAGTACAATGTTGCACGGCGAGGTACTCGCAATGGCAATGATTGACCGGATGGAACAAGAAGCCCCCGTAAAAGTCATTGTCGTGCCTGGTAACCACGCAATGCAGACCGAAATTTCAATGGGCAGAACACTGCTCGCGTATTATCATAACGACGAGAACGTGCAAGTTGACGCGAATATGTCGTCGTACAAGTTCCATAAGTACGGCGTGAACCTTCTGGGATTCGAACATGGTCACTCAATACGTCAGACGCTGCGGTTAAGTGGGCTGATGGCAAACGAATGCCCGGAGTGGTGGGCAGAAACCAAATACAGAGAGTGGCATTGTGGAGATCAGCATAGGAAAGGTTCTGGTCGCCCATCTGTAATGGCTGAACAGGGAGTAGGCGTCGAATTTCTCCCATCGTTAGTTCCAGCCAACGAGTGGCATAAGGTCCATGCGTTCTCATGGCAGAAACGAATCGGTATGGCTTTTGTGTGGGACAAAACAGCTGGGCCCGTCGCCCGTCTCCAGACGAACATTGACTCGTACACAAATGAAATTATGCGTTGATTCGCTTGGCGGCGATGCGCGGAGGTTGAACGATGAAAATAATAGGGATCAGCGGCAAGAAACAGAGTGGCAAAAGTTTCTTGGCGAAAAACTTGTGCGAAATCATTGGCAACGGTAGTCAACGAGACGGGCTTGCTCGTGGCTGTAATTACGATATCATCTGCATGGCTGACGCATTAAAGCAAATCGTAATTGATTGTTTTGTGCCACCACAATTTGATGCAGATATGTCACCACTTACGTTGAACTCAGACGCGTCTAAAAATCTTGAACTTCCTTGTGGTCATACAATCAGATATTTGTTACAACAAATAGGCACTGAAATGTTCCGAGGACTTTGGTCTGACGTGTGGCTCAATGCGTGGAAACGCAAAGTTAGTGACGCTAAGTGCAATAACAGTGTAAGCGGTCGCCCTGTTAAAGTTATTATCTGCCCGGACGTGCGGTTCCCAAACGAGTTGAAAGCGATTCACGACTTGGGCGGCGTGGTGATACGCTTGACTCGTGCGCCGTTCGCCGACGTCGATCAACACGAGTCCGAGACTGCGCTGGATGGTGTCAAACTAAAGCAGAAATGCATTAGGTGTAACGGCGAAGGCTATTGTGAAAGATACGATAGAGGCGCGCCGTTTGATGGGCCTTGTAATATTTGCAATGGTGATAAGATAGTTAACAAAGGTGGATTCGATTTTGTAATGAACAATGAGAATTTCTCGATGGACGACGCACGTTGTTGGGCGAAAGACTTTGTGGCTGAAAATTATCCTGATTATGTTTGACAATTATATTTGAGAACGAATGATGTTAGAAAAACTTCAGTGTAAAAATTGTAACGACGGTTGGCTGATTTGGGATATAGACAAAACAATATACCACTGCGCGCACTGCGGCAGTGACTATACAAATACAGAAATTAATTTCGTTGCAGAATTACAGCCAGAACACGAACAGCAGCCGCACGAGCGGCCAATAGCATATATAGCAGGAGCATTGAACGCACTCAGTATCGAGTACCTACAAAATGTGCGGCGGATGATTTTGTGGTCAAACAAAATACGAGCGCTGGATTACGCTGTTTTTGTGCCCGGCATTGATCTGCTTCACGGTATTGCATCAAATGATTGGGATTACAATGCAGCGTTTGACAACTCGCAGCCGTTCCTTGCAAAGTCTGACATCGTGTTCGTATGTCCTGGGTGGGAGAGCAGTAAAGGCACAGCACGCGAGATTGAACTTGCTGAGTCTCTTGATGTTCCGGTTTATTATGGTGATGAGGGCTACGAACTGCTGAGAATAAAAAAGGCTGCAAAAGAAAACGTCTCTACACCGTTCAAAGAGTGTAGCGACCCAGCCAAAGAGTTAAATGATGAGGCACTTGCAGAACTGAAAAAACGAATTGCTGAGTCACCGTTTCGCAATATGCGCGACTCCGAACTAAAACTAATACCGCTAACGAGCGACGGCGAGTTGATCGTACCTGATAGTAACAAGCGTAGTACTAATATTCAGCAAGATCAGTTCATCGAAGAGTCAAACAACCATAACATAATAGGCTATCTTAAACGTAGCCCGCATCCTGATTATCGTATAGTGTCTGTAATTCCACACTTAAAGCGTATGCTGAAAGAATGGTTTCATAGAAACTGGGCCGCTGCGACACTCATCGCTGTGTTTGTGACATGGTGCGTTGCAGTACATTCGAGGATGAGTTTATGAGCGTATCTGAAAAACTTCTAACGTTGACGATGACGGACAGAATTTTAATGTGTGTATTAGTTCCTGCATCATATTTGCTCCATTTATACTCGGCATGGTCGTTCGATTCTTGCGAAGTACTTGGAGTTTGACGAATAACTTTTATCTTGGTAGCTGGGAAGATTGCTTAGATACGTGGTGTACTGGATTTAACACACTATTTCTCACGTCATACGCATGGATATTCATACTATTGGCGTGAATGAAAGGAAGACTAATGAAAAAGAAAAGACCACTGGCGTTTGTTTGGCCGACTTGGATCACAAAATTAATCACAGGCGAGGATAACTGCTTTTTCAAAAGCTGGCTAAAAAGTCACTACCAGAACTATGACAAGACTCCTAGCGACTTTAACTCGGCGATGTGGAACATTGCGCACACAAAGATTCTACGCAGCCGAGTAGACATGTTGACTGACAAGGGCTATCGTGTACTAATCGAAGATCAGAACTCGTTCAAGCTTGACTACTGTAGCAACGCTGGCGACAGTTGTGTCATCTCTGCTAAACCGGATATCCTTGCGCTCGGGCAGTGTGGCGATGGCACTGAGTTTGCGGAAATCTCGGATGCCAAGTCAGGTAAGCAAAAATCGAGTGACCAATTACAGGTCATGCTCTACCAAATTTTGTTGCCACTGGCTGTGTCAGATTACGCCGCGACGAAGTTTAGCGGTTGTGTGGTATACAAAGAAGGTGTGCCGAACGTCGATATACCAAACACGATAGCGGACGACAAAGGGCTGCGAGAGCAAATCTTTTCGACGATCGACAAGATCATCGGACCGGAAGTCGCGTGTCGTAAGACGCCCAGCAAAATGGAGTGCCGCTTTTGTGACATTGCGCGAAGTGAGTGTTCTGCGAAGTTTAAGGAGTGACGATGAACATCGCAAGATACTTGAAAAAGCTAGACGAATACGAAGAACGAGCGATTAAACTTGAAACGAAACGTATGAAACGTAAACAAAACATCTGCGTGTGGTGCGGCAAACGACTTTGGTGGTGGCAGAAACGACGATGTAACAGTACGCCGGACGGCCATAGAATTTGGTGCCAAACGTGTAGTGACTTGCAACGTCCGCTGAAGACGTGGCAACGTGATTGGTTTAATGCAGCTATTGCGTGCTCAATCATGTGCATTGTGCTTGTACTGATTGTACTCGCGATTAAACATTTTGGATAAGACGAATGAGATAATTATGAACAACGAACGAAACGAAAACAACGAAAACAACGACGAAAAAATACTCGTGACAGTACAGTGGTACAAGTCGAACGTCGTGCGGCTAATATTCAACAGCAGGGTGATTTGGGAAACCAAAGAGATTGCGTTGAACGACGTCTTAAACCCCGATACTGCGTTTAGCGAAACAACATTACAACTGGACTTGTTAGAGTCAATCAACTACTCCAAAATATTGTTGCAAGGCCTTCAGGTCAATCGACTTGAACAGATAAACTTGCTCGTTCAATTACGAGTGGAACAATGGCAAATGAAAGTAATATTGTTTGAGCAGCAGTTAAAGCAGCGCATAGTCGATATGGGATTAGCAAAGCTGCTTGATAACATTAACCCAGACGATCCTGGCAGCTATACTTTGGACGATGGTGAATCGTTCGACGAGCAACGCTGCGAGTGCAATGGTGGTTGTGACGAGTGTTCCGGCGAATACTGTGAAAGCCTCGGCATTAATGACATTGAATCTGATGATAATACTCTTAAGCTGTGCAAAGGCTGCTCTGGCGAGCGGGACAGTTGCGCAGATTGTGAAGACGCAGACCCGAACGACGCAGATAATTTAGACACTGACATTCGACGCAAAAGCGACAGTAAAAAATCGGATAACGAGAACCGAATCTGTGACGATAATGACATTTTTCAAAGATAGGGATGAAAATATAAGTGCAAACTAAACAGTGGATTAAACGCGGACTTAAACGCTGGGTACAAAAGCGCGTTGGCTGGGACAACCTGGAGTTTGACAGCACAGACTGGGCGCATCCTGCATGGCACCGTGGGACGTTGCATGGACTGCACGGTGCTATACGCCTTGTTGACGATGTTATCAGTGGCAAGAACGATGGCACAAGTGGTATGTATGAAGACGCTGATAAACTTCGTCAAATGGTTCTTGAGTTGAAACGCGAACGTGACTCGTTGCATTGTGAATGCGAACAACTAAGACTTGAAGTGTTACGTCAAAGTGCAATTAACAAGAGAGATGATTGTGGCTAAGAAAATTACAATCAAAAGAAAATCACTTAAAAGAAAATCGCTTAAGATAAGCAACGAGTATTTCGAAAAGTTCAAAGAAACGTTTCTGTATTGGCAGAAAGAGCTTGGGTTAATGCAGTACCAGATTCAATTTGAACACAAAGACATTGATGGCGCTTATGCAAAGATTTGCGTTCACGAAGACGATAAATTAGCGCACGTGATTTGTAACAATAAATACTCGTCGCAACAAGACGCAAACACAGACAAAGGCCCAGAATCGCACGCTAAACATGAGGCGTGTCACTTGTTAATTTCTCGACTTGAGTGGTTGGGAAATCAGAGATGTATTAGGAACGACGAAATATATGACGAGGATGAAGCGATTGTCGTTCGACTTGCGAGGGTTTTGAAATGACTAACATGATCATACTTAGCGTTACTATAATTCTCTTTATAATCATCTTAGTTGTAAGTTCTATCAGAATAGACAAACAGCGAACAAAACTATACAAGCAAGTAAGATTCTGGGAAGAAGTTGGCCGAGTTGAGAAAGAGATAGACTTACTATGCGCGTTGTCCGAATATCTTCTGCCACTCAAAAAGGACATGGATCGACTAAATGCGAACGTCGAGGGTCGTCATGCTGTTGTGAAAATTAGTGGCTGGCCGGAACAACATGCGCTCGGGATCATACGCTGTTGCGGGTTTGAACTGGACTGGAAAGAGAGTAACGAATAATGCTTAAAAGTCATCAATGGGCCCATATAATCGAAGCGAGATGCCCATATTGTCACAAGTATGACGTCGTGAGATCGACGAGTGACGATTCTGAAGGTTGCTTTGTAAAATGTAATCACTGTCGCCAGTTATTCATACTGAGCAAGAGAACCATCAAAGACATCATAAAAAATGTTCGCAGAGTGCGCAAAAGTGGGGCGAATGGTGAAAGAGAATAAATTCCAAACGAAACTGAAAAAGATTCTGGAGTCGCAGTGCGCGTTTATAATCAATCAACATGGCCACATGATGCAGCGCAGCGGTATTCCTGATTTGCAGATTATCCATAGGCGTTGGCATGGGTTTCTTGAACTCAAAGTTGGCAAGAATAAGCCAAGCGATATACAGAAGTCCGTCGCAGCGGCTATCGAGTTACGAGGCGTGCCGGTCTACGTTCTACGTTGCGTTGAGCGGCCAATAGACTCTGGCTTATGCGGATATAATCTTACGCTCGAAGACTTCGAAGGTAAAGTTATACGTAGGTGTTTTAGATTGGACAGTCTGTTGAATATTCTGGCTGGTCTTAGTCCGCAGTTGGTAGGCGGGTTTGATAATGTTGATTAATTAATTAAGGAGACGAACAATGAGCGACAAACTAATAAAATTTGGCAACGGAATGGTTCCAATACCAGAAGATCGTATTGGGAATCATTATAACGGCGGAACAACAGAGCCATGCGACATGTATATTGGCCCTTGCTCATGCGGTGCGTGGCACCACGTACGCGATTGGGCAGATGAACTTCGGGATGAGTTGCTGACGAGTTGCTGTTGTGAAGATGATTTAGAGAGGTATCCGCTCATAGCTGAAAGGTGATTATGAACTACAAAGAAAATCCAAAAACAAAGGGTAGCGGAATTCTGTGCGCTATTTCCCAAACGGAAACATGCCCAAACAAGTGCGACGATTGTTTCTTTCAAAGTGGGAGAAGTTACCTCGAACCGCTCGACGAGAATCTCCCGAATATGCCCGTTTGTCAGAGTGCGTACGACGGTGGTTCTATTGTTCGCGTTAACGATGGCAATGATTCCAACGTTGACAAGAAACATGTCGAGAATATGGCTAGTGGCTACCAATACAAGTTTTACAATACAGCGATTCCGAAGTTGGATTTCGATTCACCAGTGGTGTTGACAGTTAATCCAGGTAAAATGACTGACACAGAGTTTCATGACATCGATCGCCCGCCAAAGAATCTCATGTTTGTACGGTTTAGAGTAAACACTTGGAACGTCAAAGGTGCTGCGGCGTGCACTGATTTCTATACCCGCAGGGACGTCGCTGTTGTGTTGACGTTCATAGCGTATCACGACGCGAGTAGCATACCAGAAAGCCACCGAGTCTTTTATCCTGAACGCAAACGCACGTTGAATTCGTATTTTGCGATTACGACGTCTGCGTGGCGAGATGTGATGAAGACGACTGACGTCACGCCAAAGAAGGTATACTGTATGGGCTGTCAGCACTACACGTTGCGGCGTCAAGAATGCACGGCTAAGAGTAACTGCAAAGGCAATTGGAAGTGCGAGTATACAAACCCGGTTGAAAAACCTAATGAGAAGAACGCGAACAATGACTGTGAAGATTATCTTTACGGTGGTGTCGGAAGCCGAATGATTTGACGGTAACAATGGTTGAGTGACCAGAAGACGAGCGATGATTGAAAAATTGCTGACAACAGTATTAGAATGGATATCCGGCGTATCTGGCGGGAATCAGTTCATGGCCGCTGCGATTTCCGCTTGGGTACTTGGAGTCGCTACATATCTCCTGAGAAAAGTCCCGACGGACATCGGACGTTTCACGAAAAAGCATCTGACAACATCAATCACAATTACGTCTTATCACAAATCGTTCTACCATTTGATGCAGTGGCTAGAGGCTAACGGTTACAGCAAGAAATTCAGACGCCTGAAAATTACAAACGGAAACTATGGTGAAGATGCGCCTATCAAAACCGTAGGCTATGGGCGACACTTGATGTGGTATTGTAAAACGCCCTTGCTGATTGAACTCACTCGCGTTGATACTCGTACGAATAGCGACAAGGAAGAAGTTGTATTGTCGAAACTAGGGCGCGGTCATGCTCTTTTTGACAAACTTTTGGCTGAAGTAAAGAGATGCGACGATGAAGACTCCAACACAATGACAATGATTCGTAAGTACAACAAAAACGAATGCTGGTCTACTTCCAAACAACCAAGACGAAATTTTAACTCAATATTCTTGCCCATAGACTTGCGTCGTCAGTTGCTTGACGCAATCAAGAAATTCAAAGATAGCGAGCAGTGGTATATCGAACATGGTATACCCTATCAACTTGGGATTTTATTGTATGGCCCACCAGGAACCGGAAAGACATCATTAATCCGAGCAATCGCGGCGCACATGAATACAGGTCTGGCTGTGCTTAACTCGCAGCAACTCGCTGCTGTGTCAGATTTTGAAAATGATAAAGACATTATTGTCGTTGAGGACATTGATTCTAATCTTGCAACTGCTAAACGAAGAACTGAAAACGACTGCGAGGTTGGCGACAATAGCAAGGGTGTGAACAGTGATGCGCATGTAGCTGACGCTGTTAAAGCTGAAAATGAACTGCGGACGATTTTTGGTGGCGGGATTTCAGGAATACTAAACGCGCTGGACGGGATATCAATTAGTCACGGCAGAGTTATTGTGATGACGACGAACCATATTAAAAAACTTGACTCTGCGTTGCTTCGTCCGGGGCGTATCGACGTGAAACTAGAGTTGGGCTATGTTACGGGCGAAGTCTTTGATGAATTTGCACTCGCGTTTTTCGGCGTAGGCACTGCGCCAAAGTTGGGCGACCCTTGTAGAAACGTGGTCATCGCTGATCTTCAAAACAAAGTGGTTATGGGTGATTCGCTTAATGAGATTATTAAGTTTTGTTATAATACTAAAATAAACTAAAGGTGCGCGATGGACAAGAAACTATTTAACGACTTGTGCAAAAGTATTAAAGAGGCTGGTACGATGAACGAAAGTAAACTAGAAATATTCATTGCGAAGATGAAAGTCGCCGCGTCGAACGGATCAAGTGGCCCAGAGAATACGACAAACGATGGGCGCGATCCCATGATGCAACGGTGGCTGTACTTTACTGAAGAACAACTCGCGGAACAGGACGAGCGAATAATTCGCCTTTGCTTATATCCTAAAATGATTCCTGACGAAATTCTTGTGGCCTATGCAGACGTTCTACTCGTGTCGCTGAGTCGTTTGAGAAGAAACGGTCGTCTCTATAGTTTTGTTGGTAGACTTATTGACGGCAACCTCCGTGACCATGTGATGAATATCACTAAGATGCTAAATATTCGGGGTGACTGCGTACTTGCAGCCAAGATTGAGCATGAAATGGGACCGAACCCTGATGGCACCGAGATAAGACTTGAACGATAGGAGTTGAATGATGAACGACAAGAGTAAAAAGTTGGCAAGATACAGAAAACTATTAAACGAAGAAGCAGGTACGCCATTTGAAATCAGAGAGATGTGGGTTGCTGCGTTTGAAAAAATGCTAAAAATTATCGACCTTCATCCTCAAGACGATGCTCGTGATCAGCTTAAAAACGTTCGTCGTGCGATTCTCGATGAGCTTGGTGTTTCGGGTGACGCAAAGGTACAAGCCGCTGAGCAGTGCAAGCATACACGACAGATACTGGGCAAGTGTCCAGATGGTGAAATACTGATGCGCAAAGATTGCGGCGAGCCTGTTTTAGACTTTAGTGACGATCGTTGTGATTGCAAGTATGACTCGGATTGCGGCGAGATGAAAAGACGGTGCAAAAGCACGCCAAACTTAGAACGCATTAAACGACTAAAGGCTCACGACAAAGTTCTGGCAGAAGCAAGAAAGAAAGCAGCGGACTACGCTGCGTTGCCACAAGCAGCACGAAAGTTTTATGGCGTGGCTATCCATGACGAACGTGTTAGATTTGAAAAGAAACGAGGTACTAAATGCCCGGAAAAATAATAGACGAAACAGGCCACAAATACGATCGGCTAACTATTATTCGATACGCGGGCAGAAACGCATACAGAGAAGCCTTGTGGTTGTGCTTTTGTGACTGTGGTGGAGAAATTGTAACTCGTGGTAGCAGCCTACGCTTAGGTGATACTAAAAGTTGCGGCTGCTTGCGTAAAGACAAGAAAATTAATGAGATCGGAAACAAATATGGTCGCTTAACGGTTATTAATGACGGGCACCAAAACGCTAGAGGTGCATTTCACTGGTTATGTCTTTGTGATTGTGGTGCCAAAGTTACAATTAAAGGCGGTCACTTGCGTAGTGGTGCCACTAAAAGTTGTGGTTGTTTACATAAAGAAATAGTATCCGCTGCTTGTGCTAATCAATCAGGCAAGAATAATCCGAACTATACTAATGGAAACTTTACTGGGTTCTGCACAAAGAGCAAGAAGAATTTCACGAGTCTATCCGTAAACGTGACAACTACACTTGTCAAGAATGTAACAAGACGCAAGAAGAACAGTTACAGAAATTAAACGAAAAACTTTCTGTTCATCACAAGGACGAAAATCATTTCAACAACACAGATGAAAACGCAATAACACTTTGCAGGTCTTGCCACATGAAACTATCACCAGCATTTAAGAAAGTTTCAGCAAGACGAGACCAAGAGGCGTTAGACGCAGTATACAAAGTGTGTGAATATTATGATAACAAGAATAAAGACCATGAATGATTGCGAATTAAAACCCACAAATAATCCGATTTTGGCGAACATCTTGAAACGATACGTCAGCGCGAATAGCGTCGGCTACAATTTAGATGATACGAAACAATTATGCACTGGTGCAAGTTGTATAGAAAGTGTTGAATGCACACTAAGCTATACAGGTCGAAAATACTGTACTCACCAAAAGTCGAGCGAACCAGTAACAGATGGTGGTGACGATACAGACTGGTACAACATGACGTGCCCTCGATGCCCGTGGTTCGTTGATGGCGTTAAAACAGGCGTTAAAACAGGCGAGTACACAGTCGTAAACAACGATATGGCGAGCAAAAGCAGTAATGCGCCTGATAACGCGCCGGTAGCGAGAAAAGACGCTGACGGCGATTCTGGGCGTCCTACTGGCGATTCTGGGTGCGTTGTGGGCGACGATACACCGTGGGATGAAGAGTGGGATGACCTTCTTGAGGGTGTAGACGCAAAATGTGGTAGTAACGATGCTATTATAGGACGCGGTTCACAGCGAGTGCTGACAGTGCGATGCATTCGGCCTGAATCGGTTGAATGTTTGAACGAGTCGATTTGTGTACAGTTGCTCGTTGCGAGTGATTTGATTCGGCAGCAAGCGGCGATAGAGGAGACGCGCAATAAATATCTTCTTGAAATTGCGCCGTTCGTCGTGGGTACTGATGAGAATCGAAAACGAACGATGGATAACGTCAAGAAGAACGTTAGAAATAAATCGAAATTAAAACGCAGTCGTAAGTTGCGCAAAGCTGCTCGAAAACGAGGACGATGACATGAGTTGTAAAGATTGTGATAATACTAGTTGCGTGGGCGATTACTTATGTCCAGATGAGGTGAAAAGACTCCAACAAGCAGAGCTAAAACTTAATAAAATTAATGGCTTAGTTGCTAAAGAGTTTCAGCGAGCGACAGAAAAGTTTGATGCGTTTCATAATACGCATGAAGGTTACGCAATATTGCTCGAAGAAGTTGACGAGTTGTGGGACGATATTAAGGCGAATGATCTCTACTCGTCGTGCGACGAAGCGATTCAAGTCGCTGCGATGGCGATGCGATATTTGTTCGACTTGATGCCCGATGACTTTGATAGAGACATGCACCGTGCGTTGACCGGGAAGGACAGAGACAAATGAAACAATGCGAGAAATGTAAAGAATGGTTATTTAATTGTGACGCAAAAGCTGGCAGAGTACACAGATGCCCGCCGTTATGGCTTGTAACATGCCCTGAATACGATGATGAATGGCAAGAAATTTATGAATCAGAAGAATCATCAGCAGCAGAGAAATTCGCTGAAGAGTACGATGCAGATAGTCATGACATGATGGATGGAAATACTATCGTAGTTAGTGTTAAACCACACGAAGATAACAAACACTATAATCTGTGTGCTGATAATATCAAAACGTTTGTGTGCAGCGGAAAAGTTATTCCGACGTACTATGCGAGTGAGATTAAACGAGATTAATGATAAGACCAACAAGGATGATATTGAGGTGACTAATGAAAACTAAAGAGATTCAAAATATCTCAGCCGCCATAAACTGCACAAACCACTTCTTAGAGTTTAGCCCGTGCAACATGACAATACTCTATGGACTTTCAGAGATAATGACATCAGACGACACAATGATGAAAGAAATTAAAGACGTTTTTGAGCGTCAGAAAAGTAAGTTGGAAAGACAACTAGCACAACTGCTTGGAGATTTTGATGACTGACGACGAGGGGCAATCGGAGCAAACGCGAAACGTGAGATGCACGATTCGTTTGAGAAAGTTACGAATGGCCAAGTTGACTTTTGGTTGTTGGACGAGAATGTTTGAGGTTGCACGATGGGAATGGGAATAATTACAACTGAGCATACTGTTTGGTGTGGATCGTGCGAATTGTGGGTACAAATATGCGAGAAAACCGTAAGCCGAACTAAAAAGTAGTTAGGCGAGATGGCTGGCGACTAAGAGACAAGTTATGGACATGCACAGAATGTTTGAGGAATCGAAATGGCAGAACTAAATAAACCCAACAAAGAAGAATTTGAACGATTTGTAGACTATACGTTCCCAAGCGAAATCACGCCAAAAGAAAAACACTATTGTGAGCTTGCATATATGTGGGCATTAAAGCCGCCTGTAATTCCGCAAGTATCAGGGTGGCCCTGGAATAAACAAGATTGAAGTTGGGCGGGTCGGTGCCGCGATTCATCGGCCTGCTTAACATTTTCTAATCGCACTGTTTAATCGCACTGTTTAATCGCACTGTTTAATCGCACTGTTTAATCGCACTGTTTAATCGCGACAAGTTTAATCGCACTGTTTAATCGCAACAAGTTTAATCGCAACAAGGTTAATCGCAACAAGTCTGGAGTTGGTAGGAGTACAGCGGTCGATGAAGCAAGAAAATATAAAACGCTTTGAGATGTTTATCTCGAAACTTCAAGGAGTGCAGAAGCAAAATGAATATCGGTGCATGTCCCTTTGTCCGTCGCACGGAGATGCGAATAATTCTCTGTGGACAACGCTCAATGAGAATGGTAAAATAGGAGTGGCATGTCACGGCGGTTGCAAAGTCATAGAAATAGTATCCGCAATGGGATTTCAAGGTCTAGGAGTTTTATACGGCGCGCCACAAATCGTTGCGGTGTATGACTTTATAACAGCAGAAGGTGAATTTTTATATCAAGAAGTCAAGTATGATAAAGATTCGTCGCTGAGTCGTTTCGCCGTCCGCAGGTTAAACCCAAAGTACAGCAAAACGATAAAAAACGTTGATGGTGAGGGCGTAAGTACTAACGCTCACGTAGACAGCAAAGGTAAAAAAATTGATAAATGGATTTATGGCTTGCCAAAAGACAACGCGGGTGGTGCAGGCGGCGCGGGTCAGCGAATATTGTTTAACTTACATGAAGTTATAGTATCAAAAAAAAGCGAGAATGACGAAGGCGAAGAGCGCGGCGATTGTAATATTGTATTTATGAACGAGGGCGCTAAAGACGCGGAGACATTACGCAAACTTGGGCTAACGTCCACCGCGGCGCTAATTAATGACTGGGAAAAAACAGACACCTCGCCGCTCGACGGCAGGAATGTTGTTATTCTCGTTGACTATGACGAAGATAGCACGAATGGGATGAACGCAGGCGAAATAAAGGCTCTCAAGGCAGCGCATAATAGATATGGTAAGAGTAGTAGTGTTAAATTGCTTCGACTGCCCGGCCTAAAAGAAATTGGCAATCATAGCGATGTTACTGACTGGCTGAACGCGGGCATTAATGGTACTGTTCCGGGGAACGCACGAGACAAGCTACTTGAACTCGCGTTGAGCGACGATCTGAAAGAATGGCAGCCATGTGAGTCGATACGCGAACGGATTGAAAATGGGAAGATGACTGGATTAATATTTGAGAAAGGGTTTCCCGGGCCAATTTGGGAGACTTGGTATGGTGTCTACCACTCGTTAACAAACGGACTGTTATTATCTTATGACAAAGATTGGTTAAAAGGTTGCATAAAGTCGTTGCTGTATAACGAAACAGAACCCGATACACAATTAAAGACAATCCAAAGAATGCTGAAGTACTGTGGCGACGCTAAGTCTAAAGATTCAAACGCTGTTTTCAAAGGAACACCCCGGGACTTTGAAGAAATACTGCGCGCATGCCAAATAGAAGTTGGAATTGACGCGCACAAGTATGCTACGATGCCAATATTTAGAAGCTCATTTATGCCTGATCATGAGCGAGAATGGCGTTCAAGCGATATTGTGATAATGAAAAGCAGTAATTTCTATATACCCTCTAAACGTGCATATCCGAGAAACATGCAGTCGTGCATCGCCCGCCATGCGTTGCCATTTGATTATGACGCGGATGCGAAATGCCCTATGATTGAAGAGTCATTACGAACACAATGGAGCGACGACCAAGAGTCGATAGACTTGTTTTTGCAGTATATTTTTTATTGTATGATATCGGCACCGGGGAAATACAAGAGCATTCTTAGCATGATAGGCGCGCCAAATACGGGCAAGTCGAAATATTTGCAATTAATTGTTGCGTTTATTGGTAATAAAAGTTGCGAAGCGATAAGCCTTAGTAAACTTGGGCTCCAATTTGAATTATTTAGAACAATATTCTCAAAGGTTTTGATTTGTGACGACGAAAATGTAACAAAAAAAGAAAATTTACTTAGTATACCCGCTGGTCAACCTATTCGAGTCGAACGCAAAGGCGGCGACATCGAAACGCGCATAATTCCCGCACAAATTATCATTGCAGGAAACAAGCCTATACGAATGCACTCAAATTCTAGCGGACTATCTGAACGGCTTAAATTTCTCGTCTTTCGCCATGTGTATAAAAGGGGTGACGATATGGACGAAAATATAATGGATACATGGCGTCATGAATTGCCCGGCTTAATGAATTTAGTTTTAGGCGCGGGCGAGAAATTAGTTGCTGCACGGGGATTTGTCGAACCTAAATCGTCGATAGACGCGAGAGAGCAGTTTGAAAGTGGCGCGAATCCTGTCTTACGGTTTATTCGTGAGTACTTCGAGCAGAATGATATTGATTGCTTGGGAAATTTGGGAAGCTCCGAAGTGTGCGTCGTTGCGCCATGGGTCGTGACACTTGAGAATATGAAGGTTTATTACGGACTGTATTGTGAAGAGTTTGAAGTGCGAAATAAACTAACTGTTCACCAATTCAATGAGGCAATGGAATCTGTTCCGGGCATTAGTAGGAAAAGAATCAACGTAAAGAAAACAGACGCTAAGACCAACCAAAAAGAGTGGAAACAAGTTCGATGTTGGATTGGTTTGAGAAGAAATGGAACTGATGGAACTCTTGATGATCGCCGTGCGTCGAATGGTGTGGGGAATGATTTTTGAAATTGATTGGAATATAATGGATAGAAAGAGAAAGAGAAAGAGAAAGAGAAAGAGAAAGAGAAAGAGAATAAGGTGGGACTTAAAACCTGCAAGCACAAAATCGTTTATTTACGACTTTGTAAATCGTAAAGTCAACATAAATGATAATAAAGATGTAATTAAATGGGCAACGCCCGTAAAAGACATGCGAGACGCCTATAAAGCATATTTCAAAAATTTTAGCGTGTTGTGCCCAGATATTAGATTTGTAAGAATCGCAGGATTTAATGCATTACTAAAAGAGCTAGGAATTAAACAATCAACAAAATATCTTACGATTTTTAACAAAGAGTTCAAAAAATATTCAACTAAACAATACCGTTGTTGGATTGGGTGCAGACTTGTGAAAACATAAATCTTATTCGCGAGACTTGTGAAAACATAAATCTTATTCGCGAGACGCTGTGTTTTGGGACGTTTTAGTAGCAGCCAAAATTGCCCTATTTGTAATGGAAACGTTCGTTGTGCGTTGTTCTACGTGGGTTTATGACAAAATATGCCGATTTATGACAAGTAGTATGACGGCTTTATGACAGTTCTATAACAATAGTAATTTAACGTAACCAGTTATTAGTAATATACTTATGATTGCTGAGAATTGATTTATGACATTTATGACAACTTCTGCTCAGCACTGCCCTTACGCGAGGGTATATTTGTGTGTCTGTATAGTTATAGAATGTTGCTGGTATTAGCCTTGTGCATGCGCGTGTAGCCGTAGATATATTGTCATAAATGTCATAAACGTCTAATAGTTGATCATAAGTGATTATAGTATATAGAGTTATATCAATTTTATTTTGTTCCAAAGCAGTCATAAGTTTGTCATACGTAGGTCATAAACCAAGTATTTTTGTCATAAATATATAATAGTTTGACGTAGTAACCACGCGAATAAGAATTACAGTTAAATACTGTTTTGAAATAAATTTTCAAACTTTGCAACGAAATCCGCGTGCGCGTGCGAAAATTCAAACATTGCTCGTAATAAGTTGTAAATAAACTGAATTAAACAAAGCTGGAGACGAACAATGAAAAACTTTGAAGACAAATTTAAGCGATTCAATTGTAAGCTTAAAGTTGATGCGTTAAAATTTGCAGAGAATCAATTCGTGAAAAATCCGCATTTGAAGCAGAAGAATCAACTAACAAGGAACTAAGAGAATAAGGAACCAGAATGATAACACTAAAACAATTACCAACAAGCGTAAAACTTTTCGTCGAACGTTGCGACGCATTCATCGTCGGCAGCGCAGCGAACCCACACGCAACACTTAACGACAACGTACCGTTCGCAAGTAATATTAGAGACATCGACGTAGTAATACCGTTCAATAAGTGGGACGTTGCGTGCATTATTATTCAAAATGCAATCGAGGAGTGTGTAACAAGCGTATCTTTGAACACGTATGGTGGAATGAAGTTTATGGACGACACAAGTGATAGCTTGATAACAATAGACGTATGGCCCAGCGACTTAAACAAGTATCTACTCTCGTCGCTCGTCGAATACGTTTGGAATCCAAAATTTAATTTGCGTTACGTGAAGTGTGTTAATATAGGAGACAAGCAATGATGCTATTTATAGCGGGGTACGCTGTTGGTATGCTTGTAGGCATAGTTATGTCAGTTATTGTATTACGCTAATACAGGAGAATCAAAATGAAAACATTTGAAAATACATCAACAAGGAACAAGAGCATCATTTTCATATAGCCAAGAAGTAGCAGCAGAGGCAGCGTATCGTTTTGCACTTCAAACAATTAGAAATGAAATCAAACGACTGCACGCAACACGGCGGCGCATAAGTATTCATGAACTTGCTGAGTTCATCGACAAGGAGTTGAACGAATGAATCAAGAAACGAAGTCGCGCATAGTATTGTATTGTTTTAATTGTGAGGCTACATTTGTGCGTGAAATCTTTGAATCAGGTATTATGCCGTGTGACTGCGGGACGTTTGACTGTGAGCCAGCAGCTTTTCAGGTGGACAAGCTATCAGTACGTGTATTTATGCGTAATAATCCAAATGTGAGATTATAATTGTTATTGGAGTTGAGCGAATGAAATTCATAACAGGTTTTCTAACAGGCGCAGTCGTCGCAACGTCGTTCATCGTCGGGCCGTACAACGTAGCGTCGAGCGTCGCGGCGTTTATTGACTTTGTTCGTGGACTGGCCAGCTAAACGCCCAGAATCGCCTGTGGGCGTCGATCAGACCAGAAACGTATAATCACGCGAGTCAGCCGCCTTCGACGCGCCACGAGCAGTACCGTGCGTTCTGGGCCGGTTTGACGCTGCTCGCCGTGCGTATCTGGTCAATCTGCCGCGTTTCCAACCGTCAAACGATTCTCAACGTCCCGATATTGTATATTATGTTTCATTCGGCTTTGTATAAATTGTGCAGTATTATGCGTTATTAGACTGAAAACGCAGGTTTTGAGTAAAACTGGCTGAAAAGTGATAACAAAACAGGTATTTGCTTGACAATGAGCGACGAACGACAGGTGTGTTGTCAAGCAAAATTATCTGCGTTTAATGTACCAATAATAGCGATTTGGCTATTTTTTGAAAATAGTTGTTTACTTTAGTTAAAAGTTTATGCTTTACTAATAGTATAGGAAGAGCGATATGAGAACGGGCAGAAAACCGGGATGCAGAGTGACGGACGTAGACGCAAATGACTACAGCAGCAGCGTAATCTCGGAGTATTATCTTTCGCCGGGAAGCCCAGAGAAACTTAGTAGTTGGCTGAAACAGTGGCTCAAGACGAACGACGTGATTTTGCGAAAACGTAATCGACTCGATAAGTCTTGTGACCGTCTTCGAGCAGCAATCGACGCTCGTCGAGATATGCGCGACGTTGACAAGCAAGAGAAACTTGATCGACGCGACACAGTGATAGAGGCCGGTGATTGTTCAGCAAATTACACTGGAACGTCAAAAGACATGTGTAGGGGGGTGGGAATTAGCGGAGAATGTTTTCATTGCTCCGGACAAATTGTTAGAATTGAAACAATAAGCTAATTAGTACCAACGAGCGTAAACAAGACGAACAACAAAGACGAACAACAATGTCAGACTTTCAACGAGAATATAGACAAGACAATGATTTGATTGACCAAGTTTGCGATTGGATTGCGCAGAAATGGTCGTTAAGTATGATTAAGTTTAAGTTACGTGAGACACTCGACAAAGAAATTAAAGATACGACAGTTAAGTACTTAATCAAAATCGCCAAAAATCGTATCGTCAAAAGATATCATATTCCCATTGAAGAATTCAAAGGCGAACATATTGCGTGGCTCGAAGCGGTTATGCGAGGCAGATCATATTCCAAAGAAGGTCTTCCAGCTAAAATGTGTGACAGACTTCGAGCAGCGGAAAATCTTTGTGCACTTCTTAACTTAGAAAACGTAACGAACGATGATCCAGCAGAACAAGCCAAGAAAATTCATGCGTTCCTACGCGCCGCCGAGGCAACGGTTGGCCAGGAAAATAAAAACGATGGGCAAGGCGATGAGCAAGAACGAGAGTCGGGACAAGAACCTGGAGACAACCAAGGGAAAGACGATCAACATGCAAGGCACGGCGAAGATGGGAGTTAGTGTGTCTCAGTATGGTCGAGACTTCGCGGAACAGCAGTGCATTAAAGTTATTAACACAGGGGATGACAACCAAGTAAAATCGCATTTGTCGCTGGACACAGAATCCGTTTGCTGGAAGCCTATGTTGAAAGACGCTTGTCGCATCCAACCTCTACCCGACGACATGCGGCGTGATACTCTCAAGCCAGAATACCAAACACGAACAGCAAGAGTAGTTGCAGCAATACGTCATACGGCGAACAACGCTTGGACTTGCTTAGTAAACATTTGGCGCTGGAACGGATAAGTAATGCTAAACAGCATACAAACATTAACACCACGATGGACAAAGCTTCATTATCATCCAGAACAGCATCGCTATTTTACAAGTAAAAAGAGATTCAACATTGCGCATGCTGGACGACGAAGCGGCAAGACAGAAATAGCCAAGCGCCGTCAGATTTTGCGGGCAATGCGTTTCGACAAGCCGCAAGGTCGGTTTGTGTTCGCTGCGCCGACTCATCGCCAAGCAATAAAAATCTACTGGGATGATCTCGTTGCGATGGTCCCCCGTTGGGCGTTGTATAATGACCGTAAAAGTATTAGTCTATCATATCGTACTATAAAACTATGGAATGGTGCTGTACTTGAAGTATGTGGACTTGATGTTCCTGAACGCATAGAAGGTCCACCACTTGACGGATTTGTTGGTGACGAGTTTGGAAACATGAAGTCAACAATCTGGGAGTTGAATATTCGTCCTGCGTTGTCAACAATTGGCAGACCGGGCGAAGCGATCCTTTTAGGTGTGCCAGAAGGAAGAAATCATTATTTTGATTTAACAGAGAATGCTAAAGACGACGATGAGTGGGACATTTTTACTTGGCCGTTAAGCGAGATAAATCCTGACGAAGCAGAGAAAGCAAGAAGCAGCGTCGCAAGTCTCGCGTATTCCCAAGAGTACGACGGCGAGTTTGTGTCGTTCGAGGGTAAATGTTATTACGCATTTGATTCTGAATTAAACGTAGCGCCAGACGGCGAACGAATCTTGTATGATCCGGAGTACGACTTATGCTTTTCATGGGACTTTAACAGAACGCCTGGTAATTGTGTTATTTCACAGGAGCAACCCGCGTCGAAGTTTCCTTGGTTAATTAAACGCAATCAAGGAAAAGACAGAGGACTTGTTACGTGTTGTATTGATGAAGTATTTTTGCGGCAAGCAAGTAATACTGAGAAGATTTGTGATATTTTAGTCGAACGATGGGCGCATATTCACAAAGGAACGTTAAAGCTTTATGGTGACGCAACGGGCGGTGCGAAAAAAACATCAAGCGTTGCAGGATCAGATTGGGATATTATAGACGCGAAGCTCAGTGGGCCATTTAATACAGACGAGTGCGTTCCGAAGTCTAATCCGCCTGTTCGTGTTAGAATTAATACAGTCAACGCGAGACTGGTTTCTACCGATGGACAAATTGGGACAATCGTTGATAAGAAGTGCAAGTTTCTAATACGTGACTTCGAATCTGTGTCGTGTGACAATGAAGGCGCGATACTCAAAGCGGACGCCAAGTCACTCTTGACTCATATCAGTGATGGATTTGGATATTTTGTATGTCAAGAGTATCCGCTGGGCGGCGGAGAAGCGTGGAGTAATCGAGGATTTTAACGTGAGCGACAAAAAGAAACAATCAGCTAGTGAGCGCCGTGCAAAGAAGGCACGGTGGATTACCAGAAATGTAAAAGAATCAACATCTGGAACGTTGAGAAAAGTACGGAGCGGCGAGAATTAAAATGAAAGCTAAACAATCTAAACAATTAACACCTGAAGAATTGCAAAAGCAACTCAAAGATGTAATGGATAAATTAAATCTGGGCAGAAAGTTTCCAGCGCCGCGTCCGGCTATTCAACCGTTTGACACGCACCCAGACAAACAAGCGCAGCCACACGTCTGTCCAAACTGCGGACATTGCCCAACGTGCGGCAGACGTGACATAATGCCAAGACGCCCATTGCCGTGGGAGTATCGTCCTGATCCATACTTTGAAAGATACACATCAGCACCATTTTATAAATGGCAACGGCCAGACATAGTTATGTGCGTAGGTTAATCATGAGCAGATCATTTCGACACAATCCAAGTAAGCATGTAGATAAGTATAAAGACGGCAACAGGTATAAAGACAGCGACCCGATATTCGAAGAGTATCCCGGCGTCTTATTCGACGACACGCAACTTTCAACAACCAACTTAGTATTAGCAAACAGCGCAGCGACGGGCAGCTTATCAGTCACGAAGGCTCTTTCGTCAAAAGCACGCAAGAGGGCGGACAAGCAGTTTCGCAAACAGCGTCGCCACGATGATCGTCTTGCGTGATACAATCAACAAGCACAAACGAGGAAACGAGGAAACGGCAATGAAAATCACACTAGACATTAAAGATGGTCTTGCAGCAACTATAAACGTAAATCCAGGAACACGCGTTGAAAGAAGAATTGATTTGCAAGACGGAATGCTCCTGAAAGTAGAATCGGTAGGCCAAGTCGCTCTCAATATTACAGCCATAGAGCCAAAGTCAATGCAAGCAAGTTCGGAATCCGGCGCAAGTGGATCGTTGTCCTTTGCGTGACGCACGACAAACGACGAACAGCACGACAAACGACGAACAGCACGACAAACGACGAACAGCACGGCGAACAACAATAAACGAGGAGACAATAATGTGGCAGAGAATTTTGACTTGGTTAAAGAATACTAAAACGTTCCATCATAGGTTAATGATGCGGTACCTACGGAATAGGGATTGGGTGGTGTTTTATCTCGAACCAAGAAGCAGAGATTGCAGAGATTGCAAAGATGGCACTTGCTGGATGAAACTATACGAGTCGCAAGAAGGAGTTCGAGGCTAATGGTTGGCATACAAAAAGAAATAATAGATTTGTTGAACGAGGCGTGCAGTCAAGAACCAGATCAAAGTATTTTGCAAGTTATTAGTAGTTGCTTTGCAGAGGGTGATATATCTCATATTGATGATTATGAATTGCGAGATAATTTAGCTGTGTTAATTCAGGTTAATAAGGAACGCATTCATGATTATCAGCTCAGTAAGAAACGACGAACAAGCAGCAAGTAACAATCTAAACAGGAATAAACCATGCCACACATAAGTGAACCATTATCAGACGAACAATGGGCGGCGCAACGAGACGCAGAGACACTTGCAGAAGCACGGGCTATTATGCAAGACGTCAGTCGTCTTAATGCAGCTAAAACAGCAGCGGAGAATCTTGCAGTTGAAAAACTAAACTCCGTCAAAGATTTGTTGGCAGCAGCAGGCGTTTCGTTTAGCAATGTAGTCAAGGGGCTTGGAATTAAAGAGTCACCAACTCAATTTAATCCTAATTCTCAACGTGACTTATAGCAGACGATGCAATTCTGGCGAATTATCTTTGCACTGATTGTTATTCCAATTATCATCTATAGAATTTATACACGCATTATGTTTATACGAGAGTATTACAAGAGCGATACAGGTAAGGAAACGAATGACGATGGCTAAACTACTTTCAAGAACAGCAGGCAAATTAATAGTCCCATTCTTAGCACTAGTTCTTATCGCAATGTTCAGTGCGGGATGTTTCCAGGAACTACTGGCTCCAGCATATATAGAACCAGATGCAATTAAGTATGCAGGCGAAGAAGAGACTGGCGGGAAGTCGTTAAATCCGTTCTGGACTACGTTGTGGGACTCGAAACGAATAGCGCGACAGATGGAGTATCAGCATGGACTGGTAATCAAAGGACTCGTCCGACAAATTGAAGACGACGCAGACGCTTACAATTATATACTGAGCCAGCATGTTTTGAATATTCAGTCAGCAGAAGATTTCAAAAGCATACTCTTCTCTCCGACTGGGCCAATCGGCTTGCTTGTTCCGACGCTCGCTGCATTTGGAATCGGCGCGATGGGCGTCACTCGACCAAAAGACAAGAGAAAATTAAAAGACCGCGACAAGACAATCGTTGGCCTAGAAAAGACTGCCGTCGCCGTTACGAACAACGCAGTCACTGAGACAACTACTGTAAGTTAAACATATCACGACGATAAGTTATTCGACTGGGTTAGTCCATAGAAAATGCTTATCATAAGCGTGGAACGCGGCACGTTGGACTTTCGAGGTTAGCGTGACGCCAAGGATGGCACAATGAATAATAAAATAATCAAATAAATTAGGGTGCTGAAATGAGATTGCCAAATAAAGATGAAGATTTAATTGGAAAGATATGTGTTTGCTCGGTTGGCAGAGTTGCGGTTGTTGTTGGTCGTAAAGAATACGATTGGGGAGTCGCTTGGACTGGATTAGGACTCGACGGAAAGGGAAACTGGGCAAGTAGTTCTCCCTGCGTAGTTGCTAAGTCAGGGAATGAATTTCATAACAAACTGTCTGAGCGGTTTGGTGGCAAGATGTCGTTCAACGGATAAGTACATAAATACATTTGGATTATGGCGTTTATAAATATGCTGTGAACGACTCAACGCCTAATTCGGCATTAAATATAAAGCGAGTTGTTCACAGCAGGTATTATAGTTTAATATTATGTATATGTTTTGCAATTGCCATTCAATGCGTTATAATGGACGAACGTAGTAATGGTAGCGTGACGATCGACGCAGGATATATGAGAAAACCGCCTAGCAAAGTTGTTTTGTTGTATATCTTATTGCTACGCCAACGTAGCTCAGCGGTAGAGCTCTGGTTTTGTAAACCAGTGGTCATTGGTTCGAATCCAATTGTTGGCTTGATAAGTCGTAGCGTACAACCCGCAGGTGGGTGGAGTTTGTGGAAGCGGGTCAAACTAAACAGTTTACAATTAAATAATTAAACTAAGTAGGCAAACAAACAAATACTTCGAGGAGTTTGGCGATGAATCGAAACACAATAGACAGTGCAAAAAATGTAGTACAAGAAAAGATTACAGTGCTAATCGCGTCGGTTGTTGAACGCGAAGCGCAGTTAAAAGTCGTGTTGAATAGGCTTATTGACCAGCACGATTTGTTAGAAATACATGTCGTGCTAAACTGGTATATAGGAGTGCCAGAATGGATTAAGGGACTCGCGTGGAAAGTCACGCCGCACCTTAATCCAACAAATAAGCACGCACATGATAGCATCTGGCAGCTTATGCCGGGCAATGGATACGTCATCATTTGTGATGATGATTTAATGTATCCGTTGGACTTCTTTGACAATTTAATAGCCGCCATAGAGCGGCACGAACGGCGGGTAGTGGTCACTGCTCACGGAAGTAATATTGTACTGCCCGCCGGAGATTATATGGACGCACGACGAACGTATGGATTCTCAGACCGCCAAGAGCGTGACATTTTCAACGATCTTTGCGGCGTTGGGTGCTGTGCGTTTCATATAGATGCATTCGGCGACAAACAACCAAGTCTTCAGAACTTTCCAATCCCGTTTATGCGCGATTTGTATTTCTCGTTGCATTGTGCAAAGAACAACGTACCAATAGTCAACGTCAAGCGGCCCTCGAGTTGGATTTTACCGCTGCAAACACTAGGATCAACAGTGTACGAAGAAACGCTGAACAACGCGAGTCTAAGGGCATTAAAAAATCGCGTGATGAAAGAACAGCTACTTCCTGCACTCTATTGTAAAAACCACGACGGTTCAGGCCAGTATGTGCTGATTACAGACTATGGTTTCGACAGGCGTCTCATGGACAAGACTCTTCAGACACTCGACGAAGTCAGTGACGAACAGACAAATATCATTGTATTCAGTGACGAGCTAAAAGACTATAGTTTTAATTCACAAGGTGTTGAAGCGATTTATGATAATGTTAAACGACCAGTGTTGACACAATTTGTCACGCCCGACGAGCGTGCGATTGGGCGCATGGGCTCGAAGGTGTTGACTTGTTATAGGTTTGTATGTGGTTTGCCAAATGGTTCAAAAGTTCTAATGAGTGACGCGGATATGTACTTTATGCGTGATCCTATGAAAGCTTTTAATGCAGATTTTGACTTAGGTGTGACAACTCGACCCGAGCCGTATTACTACCCGTTAAATGCAGGAATTATTTTCATGCGAGTCACTGACCAGTTGAAAGACTATCTGCGATTCGTTATCGAGAATATTTATACAGCTAGTTGGCCAGAGTTGGTGTCATATCAAAAGCGTTTTGGGCATGATCCCGGTGACAAAGATTGGAATTTTGATCAAGATGCTTTGTGCGTAACTTACTTATTTGCTGATCAGATGAAAGAACGATTCGGGATCAACGTTGTTGATGTAGGGCCAAAATATAACTGGTGTCCGCACAGTGATGGAACGTGGGAGCAAATTGCAAGTGGAAAAGCTAAGCTTCTTAGAGCGTATCACGACGAAAGTGTTGTGGTTCTTCATTTGAAATCAAAGTTACGTGAGTTGGTCTTTGAGGGACTTTTACCATGAGCGATAAAAAGAAAAGGCTCGTCGTTGTTGCTGCGTTCGGCGACCGTGAGACTCAAATTCAAAGACTCATTAAGAATTTTCGACGATTTCTCGACTATGAAACCATTGACTATGAAATCATTATTCTTACAACAAAAGATTCGAACATAGGAGACACAACGAATTTTAGCGATGTCACTATAGAATACGTCGAACGGCTCTGGCCAGCAGGATCATACCGCAGTGGAGTTCGTAATAGCAACTATCTCAAAATCGCAAAAGCAGTAGACGAGTCACTCAAGCGGACGTATAATCAGTATGATTCACTTTGCCTTTTAGATGATGATTGTTTTATTGTTCATCGTGGATTTATAGACGGTTTTTTGATAGCTGAACGTATGGGCGCGGCCGTTCCCGTTAATCCAAGGGTGCATGTTAAGTTCAATGCAATGGGTGCTGACGTTCGACAAAAAGACATTGATGATTTACAGAGATTGGGCGTGCCAGAATATATGCCTGCCGTAAATTTTTCGCCGTTCTTTGTGTCACCAAAACACGTACAAGCCCGCAATTTTTTGTTAACGTTACAGTCAGAGTTGCGTGACAATACTTGCAGAGGCACACTGGCACTAAATAAAGCAGCGTGGGCGACGAGATTTAATCCCGTACTGCTATCTGAATTTTGGTGTGTGTGCGGCGCAGAAGCACAGAGTATAAAAGATTATACGCAGCAACTTCAAGGTCAGCAATGCAGCATCGACCCAATAATGTTACACTTAGGCCATCAACAAACAGCAGACGTTTTCAAAGACGAAATTGAACGGTTGACAAACTAATAGGCTAATGCTAAACCCCAGCGAGATAAAACTAAACAGAGTCCTGCACGGCAAGAATCAAGACGTTTTGAAAGATTTTCCGCCAAATTATTTTTCAAGCGTGATAACTGATCCACCTTATGAATTAGGATTCATGGGCCGCAAGTGGGACTCATCAGGCGTTGCGTATGACGTCACAATGTGGAAAGAAATTTTACGAGTCGCGAAGCCCGGCGCAACGTTGTTCTGCTTTGGTGGGACACGGACGTATCATCGCGTGGCCTGTGCAATTGAAGACGCGGGTTGGCAGTTGAAAGACTCACTGATGTGGATTTATGGGTCGGGATTTCCGAAAAGCACAGACATCAGTAAGGCGTTGGACAAAGAAGCAGGCGCAAAACGAGAGAATATTGGCGAGAGTCGTGGTAGTTATGGGTATCAAAAGAGTGGCAATAGATGGGCTAAAGAAAGTTTTGAGACAGAACCAGCGACGGACATCGCAAAACAATGGAACGGATACGGAACAGCGCTCAAGCCGAGCTATGAGCCAATAATACTTGCACAAAAACCGTTGGAAAAGGGATTAACCTACGCCCAAAACGCCCGCAAGTGGGGCGTCGCCGGTTTGAACATCGACGCCGGTCGTATCAAGTGTAGTGATAAAATATGTACCCCACAAAGCGATCCGAGTAATCGAATTGGTACTGTAGGCCAAGACCTAAGCATATCTAGGGCAGATAAAGATAAATTTCAAAAGGCGCAGCGTGAGAGTATAGATCGAACAATGACTAAAGGACGTTGGCCCGCAAACGTAATCCTAAGTCACTCGCCGAACTGCGTTCATGTTGGCACGCAAGACTCAGGACAAGAGACGAACGCTGAAAGCGTCAGCACCGAAGATGCAATCGAAGGTGCATCATACACATACGCCTGCGTCCCCAATTGCCCGATCCGCATCATGGATACGCAGAGCGGTGTATCTAAATCTGTAGGAGGTAAGATAGGTGGTGGCGTAGCATTTGGTAAGGAGAAGCAAACAGGTATAAAGGGTAACCCAGGGTTTGGAGACACTGGAGGAGCATCAAGATTCTTTTACACAGCAAAAGCAAGTCGAAGCGAACGCGAGTCGGGCTTAAAAGATTTTGTACCTTGTTCACAATGCAATGAGATAAGGACTAGCACGCACGCAGCAGACGCAGAAGCTGGCAGAGTAGCAGGAAATTGCATCCGAAATTCACACCCAACTGTAAAACCCGTATCAATTATGAAATATTTGTGCGAATTAATTCGTATGCCTGTGCAACTCGACGCTGACGGCAATCCTGATGCAAGCAAGCCACAAGTAATCCTAGACCCATTCTGCGGAAGCGGATCAACACTACTCGCGGCGAACGAAGTTGGTCTCAAGTATATCGGCATAGACATGGGCATGGACAACGTAATAATCGCATCGTGTCGTAGCATCGACACGCCGCCCGACAAGTTGTCGGGCAAGTCAGTGTCACGAATCGAACGACAAGAATTACAAAACATAAATCCAGCAACGCTTGCGTCAAACGCACAACAGCTTTCGCATGACGATTTCAAAGACTTAATCGTTTGATGTGAATTATTCAATACAGATTGTTATAAAATCAAATTATGAAAGCGTATGCTGTAAAACTAATTGATAAGAGAATAGCAAAAGAACTGATAGTAGAAAACCATTACTCGCATAAATGGTCTTCTTGCAGGTATGCATTAGGCTTATTTGAGATTAGTGGCGCACGGCAGAGTCAGCTAAATCTCGTAGGCGTTGCAGTATATGGGTTTCCAGTCGGCAGGCAAGTAGTTAAAAGCATCACAGCAGACATGGAAAATTGTGATGTATTAGAATTAACGCGGCTTTGGTTGCGAGATGAAGAACCAAAAAACTCAGAGAGTTATTTTCTTGGTCAGACATTTCAATGGTTAAGAAATAATACAATTGTAAAAGTATTAATTAGTTATTCAGACCCAATGTATGGGCATACGGGAGTAATTTATCAAGCAACTAATTGGATGTATCAGGGCAATAACACCATGCTTATTAGGGGACATTTGCATGTGATACATGGTGAAACGATGCACCCTCGGAGTGTCGTCGCAAAGTACGGTACAGTAAGAACATCAGAATTAAAGAAGATTGATCCAGATTATTATCGTATTGAATTAAAGAAAAAGCACAGGTACCTATACGTATTGCGCAGAAAAGATAGAAAATCAATCTTATCTAAACTGAAACATGCTGTTGTAGAGTATCCTAAAGATAATTCAAATTGTAGTTGGGGGCGCAAGCAGGAAATTTGTATAATAATACCAGCAGTACAAGATACAGCAATACAAGATACAATAGCAGTACAAGACATAGCAACGCTTGCATCAAACGCACAACAGCTTTCGCATGACGATTTCAAGGATTTGATTATATGAATCAAAACCAGAATCAAGACCAAAATCATGACTAGTCAAAATCCAAAACCTTGGACAAAAGAACACGAGCTTGCATACTGGAACGCTGAGTCGGACGACTACTATCTCGCCAACATCCGCCAAAAGTACAAGTTATTCAACGTCGATCGAGTGACTAAAGATTGGTCTGGTATGCCAGATGATTGTATGACGCACTTGAAAACTGCAATTGACATCGGCGGTGGAGCATACGGCGGCGCGTTGTACTATTTTGGCAACAATTCCGATAAAGCAATGATCAAAGTGCAACACAGAATTTTAATAGACGCACTAACGCCAGAGTTTCGAGCGATGGGCAAGGTACCAGCATACATTGATTCAATAACAGCAGACTTCGACAACATCCCATTGAAAGACGAAGTAGCGGACCTGCTCTTTGCGTGGAACGTCTTCGATCACGCGACGAGCAATGAACATTTTATCTTAGGCATGTTCGAAGTAAAACGCTTGCTAAAACCCGGCGGACTCTTCTTCGGTTCGTTTCCACTACGCGAGCAACCCAGCAACGGGCACCCAGTGACACTTACTGAGCAACTTGTGATGCGCCAATTGACTCGTCGTAAACACAAGCAGCATCATGAATTCAAAATACTAAAAACATTCAAAGTTCATGAGCCAACGTATCGCGATGAAACGTTGTTCGTCGTTGCTGAAAAGCATTAGTTACTATCCAGCCGTCTTTCAAGTTGAAGAATTAAACATTGGTAAACGACAAATAATAACTATGAAACCACTAAACGTGCTATCCCTATTCGACGGAATTTCTTGTGCGCAAATAGCGTTAGAACGCGCAGGGTTTGAAGTCGCTAATTATTTTGCGTCAGAAATTGAAAAAGCGTCGATCAAGATAACGCAGCACAATTATCCCAACACGATACAGCTTGGCAACGTTACAAAGATCAAAGCAATAGATTTACCACCAATAGATTTGCTCATCGGCGGGTCACCTTGCCAGGGATTTTCGTCTGAAGGCAAAAAATTAAACTTTAATGATCCGAGAAGTAAACTCTTCTTTGAGTATGTTAGGTTGTTAAAAGAATGCAAGCCCAAATGGTTTCTTCTTGAAAACGTTGGTAGTATGGAACAGCAGCACCAAGATATTATTTCAGAGCAATTTGGTGTTCAGCCTGTTGCAATAAATTCACGGATGTTTTCAGCGCAGGTCAGAAATAGAGTATATTGGACAAATCTTGATCTTGAAAAGCCAGAAAAAGAAGCAAGTATAGTTATATTTGATATAGTTGAAAAAAATGGCAAGTTTAATGTTTTAGACGACTGCAAGTCAGTATCAAGAAAGTACATGCGGCGTAAAGTATATTTTGATTGGAGAATTCCTGGTGTCTTTGGTCAGTATAAAGAAGCTAATTATTTATACGCTAAACATAGCCCCATAACGTGTGCTGGGACTGCGTATATTTTATGCGCTAATGGCCAAATACGAAAAACCTCGCTGTTAGAACAAGAGCGATTGCAAACAGTTCCAGATGGGTACACCGATGTTGGTATTTGTAAAACGTCAAGAAGTAAGTCAATCGGCAATGGGTTTACTGTAGATGTTATAGTCTACATATTGAATCATATCATAACAAGCAGAAACGTTGAGCTTGTGTTACAAGCACAGCAAATCAAGTTAAGTGACTTCGAGGACTTAATAATATGAGTCAAAAACCAAAAACAAGTCCCCGAGACCTGAAAAACAAGCCAAAAGTTCTACTAATCTACCCAAATCAGGTAAGAGAGTCGTTCGTAGAACTTTATCAAAAGCACCGTTTCCCGAACATTGGCCCGCGATCAAATCCGATGATAAATTTAGGGATGCTTTACATTGTCGCGGCAATTCGAGACATCTGTGATTGTCAGTATATCGACAACAACACCGAGAAACTCTCAACGCACGACTTAACACAATACATCTTAAAACAAAAGCCGGACATCGTTGGGTTTGGCGGTACGCTTACCGAGTGGCCACAGGCATCGCAAGTTGCCGCGTCGCTCAAAGAACAAGCACCAGACATCACAACATGCTATGGTGGACCCAACGCGAGCGCAAACCCAACGAAACACGTCAAGTATTTCGACTTTGTGTTTCGTGGCTGGGCAGAACAATCGTTTCGTGAGTTTGTTTTGCGAATGTCTAAGTCGCCTAATGCTTTTTCAATCGAAGGTATACCAGGCCTTTGCTGGCGCGATCAAACGACTGAAGACCCAATCGGTGGCAACGAAGGTTGCATAGTACCGCCAGCACTAAACATAAATCTCGACGACGTTAAATACCCGGCTCGCGATGTAATTGACATCGAGAATTACAAGCGAGTGCAGTTTCCAACACACGCAACTCAATGCTGTGATGGCAAAGGCGTATGCCAATCACCAGTAGACGTCGTTGTAGCGTCGCGAGGTTGCCCACACGCTTGCTCGTTCTGTTCAAGCAAGTCTATCTGGCAACAGCGGCATAAAACACGCCCAGCGGCGTTTGTGGCGGACGAAATCCGCATGATGCAGCGTTTGTATAGCACTAAGACGATTCATTTCAGGGGCGACAACACAACGGCGAACGCAACGTATCTTGAATCGCTCTGCAAAGAACTTAAGACGCTCCACAATGAGACGGGATTAACCTGGATTTGCCAGTCGAGAATAAATGTTCTCAGCAGGCCGACGATACGTATGATGAAGAAAGCCGGTTGTCGCGTGATTTGTGCAGGCTTTGAATCAGCGAACGACGAGACGCTTCAAGCTATCGACAAAGGTTTCTTGTTCAAAGATGTTGTACACGCAATCGAGAATCTCGAACGCGAAGAAATGTTTTATTCAGGTGGATTTATTGTGGGCGCACCGAACGAAGGCGAGAAAGAAATTGAGCGAACGCTCTTATTCACACGCAACGTCTCGCGGCTACCGCATTCGTTTATACCGCGAGGAGCAGGGCGGCTAGTAGGCTGGCCCGTCTCAGAAATGTATAATGAAATGCTCGCGAATCCAGAACTCATTGCATTTAATTGGCAATGCGGCGAGCAAATAATTTCGAATACTCGCAAACTTTCAGCAGCACAAGTTGAGTCATGTATCGCCCGTCATTGGTGAAATATTAAACGCAAATGCAATGCTACCAACAAACAAAATAATTTGTGGCAATAACGTCGATGTTCTCGCAACGTTTCCTGATGGTTGTATTGACTTAACAGTCACGTCGCCGCCTTACGATAATCTCAGAACGTACAAAGGGTTTAACTTTGACTTCGAGGGTGTTGCACAGCAGCTATATCGTGTAACGAAAACGGGTGGCGTTGTGGTGTGGGTGATCGGCGACGCAACGATAAACGGATCAGAAACATGTACGTCTTTTAAGCAAGCTCTTCAGTTTGTAGGATTAGGGTTCAATCTTCATGATACGATGATCTACCAGAAATTTGGTTGCCAATTCCCCGAGGTTAATAGATATTATCAGCAGTTTGAGTATATGTTCGTGCTTTCTAAGGGCAAGCCAAGAACAACTAACTTAATAAGAAAAGAAAATAAGTTGGCAGGTAAACGGTTTAACAGCGCGGGCAATCGCCAAGCTAATGGTGTTATTAATCCTATGTCGTTTCATAATACCGGGCGAGAACCTGTAATAAAAGAATTTGGAGTTATGTGGAATGTATGGCGAATTTCTGCCCAGCGTCAAGCAGGGCACCCCGCACCGTTTCCTGAAAAACTAGCACACGACCACATAATAAGCTGGAGCAACGAAGGCGACATTGTGTTAGACCCATTTAGTGGATCGGGCACAACAGCCAAGATGGCAAAAGAAACAAAGAGAAAGTTTATTGGTATCGACTGTTCAGAAGAATACTGCGAAATAGCTCGCAAGCGTTTGAGTTATGACACGGACATCGCAGTACAAGCTGCGCAATTATCACCCGACGACTTCAACGACATAATTATTTAGGCCTAAGCATGAACAAACCAAAAATCCTAGCAATTCTGTGTCATCCAGACGATGAAGTCTTAGCCGCGTGGCCCGTCTTTCAAACAGACACGTTTGAGAAACATCTCATAATAACGTGTTCAGACGTAATACGCAAAGGTGAACGCCGCGTAAATGCGCTTCTTGAAGTTTGTAACCAGGAAGAAATTTGGTTGGAGTCATGTCTAAGTATTGATAACAATTTCTGCGCACTGCCAACACGACGAGCGCCGTATACTTTAGCAAATGCAGTAAACGAGATTGAAAATGAATTAAGCAGAATAATTCAGAAGATTAAACCTGACTTTCTCTTCACCCATGCACCGACAGGAGAATATGGTCACGGAAGTCACCGCCTGCTTTTTGAAATCGTAAGTCAGCACCCCCAAGCAAAGAACGTTGTATTTACAGACATGTGCCAACGAAGCAACCATAGATCGCATGACGAAATACCTCGAAGCGTTCGTGACGCATACTATCGCAAGCCATTTTATATGCTACCAGAATTTGAAATATTTCATGATCACAAACTTGATATGGATTTCTACAACCGAACAAAAGCAATCTACGACAAGACACAAAGTTGGACATGGGACTTCCAGCCAATAGCAGAGGCAAACTTATTTATTATCAACGAAGATAATTAAACAGAAAGAACAGATATGAACCCAGCAACCCGCAAAGTGACAAGGATAAGAAAGCTGAGAGCAAAACTAAATAAGCATGCAGCCGCAGTAACGCAGATTTTAGTTTTTGTATTGTTTGCAGTACTCGCTGTATATTCTCTGCGCGGAATTTCTGTTATCAATAAGAAATACAGCAAAATTAACAGCCGTGTTAGCATGCTTAATAAGTGTATTGACGAAGCTCATAATCGTACCGACAAATTCAACGTTGTACTAGATAGCAATACGAAAGTCTTGTTGCAAAGAGATGAGTACCTGAACTCTCGACTTGAAGAGTTGTATAACTATGTACTAAGCCAGCATCAACTAATGGCTCAGAGCAAATAGTTAAACACAAAGCAGCAAATAACTAAGATAACCATCTGAATCACAACAACACAGCAAGAAAATCATCTTGAGAACGTAATACACCCTGAGACCATAAATGTCAGATCACGGAAACGTAAATACAAAAAGTGGTGACGAAGTTTCACCCGTTGCGGTACCTGGTACAGGCTATTCGCAGATGGCTGGAGCATGGGAATTAATTCTTGATTTGCTCGGCGGGACTCGAACGATGCGAGAAGTTGCGCAGAAGTGGCTCCCACAAGAAGCTCAAGAGTTAGACGACTCTTACGTTTCGCGTTTACACAGGTCTATATTGTACAATGCGTTGAAAGACACAATAAGCAAGCTACGCAATCGTCCGTTCAAAGTTCCTGTTGTTGTTACTGATTTGCCGGATAGTTTGTCGTATCTCGAAGAAGATGTGGACGGCATGGGAACTACTCTTAGTGATTTCGCCAAGGGCATTATCGAAAACCTGATAAAGTTTGGCATCGCGCACATCTACATTGACCACAGCAATATGGCGCCGGGCGACGATGGAAGCGAGTCTACTGCGCGCAATCGTCAGGACTCGAACCAACAGAAGTCCAACGAGGACAAGGCAGAAGACGCATCAAATATAACAATTCAAGGCGAGAAGGATGCTGGTGCAAGAGTATTTTTCTGGGATATATCCCCAGTAGATTTGATCGGCTGGCAAACGGAAGTATTGAACAATGTTACGAACCTAACACAAATTCGTGTCCAAGAGACAGACATTGAGCCAGTTGACGATTATGATGATGTTGAAGTTAAGTATATCAACGTATTCAATAAAGATAGCTGGGAGATTCATCAACAGAATCCAGACAAGCCCGAAGAATATAACGTAGTAGCCGCAGGCCCCTCGACGCTCGGCAAGATACCATTGATTACAATCTATGCAGACAAGACGGGATTTTTGACCGCTGATCCGCCAATGGAAGATTTGGCGTGGCTCAACTTAGCACATTGGCAGAGTTATTCAGATCAGCGCAACATCTTAAAATATTCTCGCTTCGGTCTTTTGTTTGGCAAAGGGTTCCCCCAGAAACAGGTAGACGCCAAAGACGGTGTCGTTGTTGGCCCGCAACGTATGATTCTTACGAGTACAATAGAAGCAGAGTTGAAATACGTTGAACCAACTGGCAAGGGCATCGAAGCGGGCGCTGCTGATCTGGAAGACATTGAGCAAAAGATGCGCGTCCTCGGCAACCAGCCGATGGTTAAAAACGTAGCAGTCACAGCGACGACCGATCGAATTGACGAGAGTCGGACGGTGAGCCAACTACAGGCGTGGGTCGTTGCAGCAGAACGCGGAATACTCGCGGCGTTGGTGCTCGCGTCGAAGTGGCGTAAAATAGACGCCCCCGATACAATGCAAGTTGATATTTTCCACGACTTCGAAGCGACTGTCTTGGGCGGTGGTGACAAAGACCTGCTCCTCAAGATGCGCGAAGCCAATCAAATCACCGGCGAAACGCTGCTCCGTGAAGAACAACGACGCGGCGTATTCTCGGAGGACATGGACCCAAAAGAAGAGGCCAAAGCCGCCGCCGACGAAGACATCGCAAATCTCGAAGCCGCTGCTGCTCTAATCGACGACGATGAACCGGAAGATGAACCGGAAGAAGAACCTGAAGAAGAGCCAGGCGGCGACAATAATCAGGAGTAAATCTTAGACACTATCTTGTTGCAACGTTTGATTTGTTCTGGCCGGTTGGCATTGAGACTGCTGTTGCAGGACACACAAACAGTAAGAAAGTCTTTCTGATTTGTGCAATCATTGTTCTTGTCATAGTTAATGTGGTGGATTGCCAAGTTGTCTTTCGTCTTGCAAATTTGGCATGTAGAGCTGTCACGCTTTTTGATTTTGGTCTTGAATGCAGAGTTGAACGCAGGGTGGTACGTTTCAGGTATTGACCAGTTACAGGAATCGCAAATAATAGTACTGCGAGATAATAGTTGCTGCTCATAGAAGGTGGTCTCGTAGTCACATGTGGGGCACGGAGAG
>LAZR01000306.1_pt1 | contig 45600 bp, 69 predicted proteins | sample 329461 | NCBI WGS metagenome assembly LAZR01 (sample SAMN03002196, study PRJNA259156) | marine sediment metagenome | biome: sea floor; feature: Hydrothermal impacted sediments; material: marine sediment; isolation source: Loki non-amplified sample from Loki's castle hydrothermal vent sediment ...
TGGGTGGGAATCGCTGGATCAGTACGGTTCCTTTGACCCATCGCCGTATGTTGTCAATCACGAACTTGAGGGTTTGTTTATGATGGGCGGTGCCCACGAATTGACCTTGGATCAAATCGTCAAGGCAGGTCTATACATAAATCCGCCCATGGTTCCGACTTGCAAAACCCATATGACCCAATACCATCGGTCTCACGATGCCGACTGTTGGCGTGGTGCAAAGCCGGTTGAATTCCCCCAAATAGCAGGTATGGATCTACAACCTTTCCCCTGTGAGTTCTGTGAAAGGGTACTGCCAACCATGGAGGCGAAGGAACAACACCAGTCGGTCTTTCACAAAGAGGAAAAAGGGAATATCCAGCAAGGCCAGAGCCTGGGCACCAGTTTGGCTGATGCACTGAGGAATACGAACCTTCTCCCCGCCCAGGTCAGTGAAGAATCCCTGCTGAAGCGCATAGAGGAATTGAAGGCAGAACTGGCCGAGAAAGACGCTTCCGAAACGATGTCTGCCACGGTTGCAGAAGCCACGACCGTAACGATAGAAGAACCTGTAGGTGGCCACCCTCATAGTTACCCCAAGGCGATGGGGTCAAAGTGCAGAACTCCGGGGTGTACGGCAACTCGTGGGACGGCCTTCCAGGCCCGGTCTAAACCTTAGTGGTCCACGAAAGTGGGATTCCACCTAAAGGAGAGATTCAATGGCGATAAAACGTAGACTAGCAACCCAAACCCGGTTCGCAAACGGGTTAATCCGAGTAATGAGCCAAAGCCGTTTGTTCCCTGCCATGGAATACCAGTCGTTGGATGTGGTCAGACAAGAAGACGAGTTCATGGGTGACACCTTGAACACCTTTAAGTGGGGTGTTTCCAATGGGACCGGTAACGCCGCTGCGGACCCCGTTATTCCAGGTACTCTTGTCGTGAATGGTGTCTGTGATTTTGTTACTGGTGACGCTGGGGGGTCCACGGCTAGTTCTGAACTAACTGGTGGGTTGACGTTCCGTGGCGACCACGGCGCGGTTATCGTAGCCTGCCTGACAGTAGACATCGTTACGGGTGTAAAGATTGAATTTGGATTTACCGACGCTCTGGCTGATCCTGGTGCGGTAGCTACCAAGGCTACTCCCTCATTTAATGCCACTGACTGTGCTTTGTGGGTCTTTGACACCGACGATTCTGGGACTGGCTGGGAAGGTCTGGCGGCTAATAACGGAACTACCAACCCAATGACGACCCTTACTCCCAGCACTGGTGCGATTTCACCAGTTGCGGCCACCTACGAGTGGTTAATGATTGAACTCATAGAAAATGACGACGGAAATAGCCAGTGCGCCGTGGAGTACAGCTTGTTCACCGCAGACGGGCGGAGGATTTTCAATGAAGTTGCCGGTCAAGTGGATGACCAAGGGCCGAACTCGAACGTGCTTCTGACTCCTTGGCTTTACGTTGAAGACCGTAACGGCAACAGCAAAACAATGAGCGTCGATTATTTCGGGGCTTACCAATACCGCACTGCGGTGCAATAAGGAGAAATCATGGCGATTGACCTTGATCCCGCGAATGAACTGCAATGGGTCAAAGAAGGGAGAGTTTTCCAGGCACGCCATGGAGAACTAACTACTCCTGCGGCTTTCGAGACTGACATTGTCCGCCAAACCCCTGACTTGATGGTACGGGTTCCGCCAGGCACCGTTATTGTTCCCCTCCGGGTTACGGTTGACACAGAAGCAACTGGTGCTGCTGTGTTCCAGTGCTTGATTAGTGCTGCGGACAATGATCCAGGGGTAAGCAATATCACTTTAGCGGTGCCTCGCAATCAGAACACCCGGTTTGCTGCTCAAGGTTCCAAAGTTCTTGCCTACATAACGGCCACCGGCAGTACAGGAACCGCTCCGACGAATACGACCGACCTTTTGAGAGTCTATGTTCAAGTTGACATCGATTCCATCACGGCATCGGGCACGTTTGAGCAGGTTGTTTATGACCCCTTGAGAGGCCGTGGCGTTCCTGCGGTCATTGGTTCAAACATCAACGTGAATGCTTTCATGGTCCACCCTGCAAATGGAACGTCCAGCACAGGTTTCATCATCGCGTCGTGGGCGGAATTTACATATGACGAATTTTACGCGGCTTAAAGGAGACAAAGATGGCCATCGATCTCCATCCTAAAAATGAACTCCAGTGGTTCAAAGAAGGTCGGGTATTCCAGGCTCTACACGGAACTCTGTCTTCTCCTGTCGCCTTTGAGACAGACCTAGTACGGCAAACCCCAGACTTACTGGTGCGGGTGCCTGGTGGGACTGTCATAGTACCCCTGAGGGTCACTGTGGCATGGGAAGCCACCCATGCCGGTGCCGTGGCTCAGTGTCTAATCAGTAGCTGTGACAATGATCCGGGCAATGCCAACATGACTCAGTTTACGCCCGTCAATCTCAATACTCGGTTCGCCGACGAGACAGGTTCTAAGGTTACGGCTTACGTCACTAATACCGGAGTCACCGGAACGGCTCCGACCAACGTATGTGACCTGTATCGCATGTACGTTCAACCCGACATAGATGCGATCACTGGGTTTGCTCATTTTGATCAGGCCGTGTATTCGCCGCTGCATGGCAAGGGTCTGCCTGCGGTCATTGGGGTTTCAGGGAGCCAAATAAATGCTTTCATGGTCCATCCAGCAAATGCAACGTCCAGCACTGGGTACATCATAGCCAGTTGGGCCGAATTCACATTCGAAGAATTTTACGCAGAGTAACCGAACGGGCGACGGATAAAAACCCGACAAGGAGATAATCATGGCAGTAATGTTTGGCACAGTTAGGCAGGATTCTTACACCGTACAGGGTGAGGGCCAGCCCCACGTAGTACGAATGAACCCACGGGGCGAGATTGTCGTTCCCGACTGGATGACTCAGTTGGTCATGGACGGGGTGGTTTACAACATCTCCCCACTTATCCAAGAAGCTGGCGACTTGGTTGGTGAAACTGCGCCTGGCACGGATAACGTAAATCCGTCCTTCCTTATCGACGTGCCTACTGCGACTACCATCATTCCGTTAGAAGTCTCTCTTGCCCCCGAGGGAACAGGTACTTCTGGTGACTGGATGGTTCGCATGATGAAAGATTCTGTCGTGCGATATTCGTCAGGCGGCGGTGCTAACACGATTGTTAACATGCGAGGGGCAGCGTCTGGAATCTCGTCTTGCTCCGCTTTCAACGGCGGGACGCAGATTGTAGCGATTGCCAATGTAGACGATGACGCCATTTGGGCGGCTGGTCGTGATGATAGCGCAGGCGTTGGTGCACTCGGTGGTCTGTACTGGAGTGCCAAGACGCACATCCCGCCTACCATTATCGGCCCAGGTTCTTGGCTGATTTATCTAAAGCCTTCCAACGTAGACGAAGAGGTCAACTACTCCATCAAGTGGGCAGAATTCACTTCTACTGACGTAACTTAAAACTAAAGGGGTAGCGTCTCCCTTAAAGGACTGTTTCTCATGGCATTAATTCGTCTCAGCGATGAACGCGGAGTTCCTGGCGACTTCGTCACAGAACTCTCCCCATTCCCTACTCGGGATGTGCCCCTCCGGAGAATCCCACTCTCCGGGGGGCAATTGGGTCTGGTAGTCAGCACCAATGTTGTTGCGCTCACCGTGCCTGATGCCGCCACTTCGGCTGAGATGTACGTCCGTACCGCAAGTGTCACCTTCATCCGAACAAGCGGACTGATACCTAGTGCCACGGCTGGTTTCCAAGCTGACGCTACCGATATCATTGTTCTACGGTCTCGGGATGAGTGCTTGGAGTTTAAGGCAATTCGGGTAAGTGCCGACGCTACGCTCGACGCAGAGTATTTTGGCGAGGCTGCGTAATGATCTTACCTGACGGGCCACTGATTCGGTCTCAATTCTCAGTCCACCGGTTCAACACCGACACCAAGGCACTCTGGAACGCCATCTACCACAACCGCCAGACCCAACTTGGGAACACAGCTACGCTTGTGAACTTCGGCGATGAGTCTAATGCTGGGTTAGTAACTGCTTCTACCTTTACGGGTATGAAATATCACGCCTCGGGGTTGTCTCCTATATGGACACCAAGTAGTGCTCTGAGCGCATTCGCTACTCCCTTCCTCTTAGGAGCCAGTTCTAATTGGAAACAGCACATACCCGTTCTTACCATGGACGGTGTAACTGATGAGATGGACACGCCGGACAATGCGTTTTGGTCGGATGCTGGGGCGTTCAGTGTCGGGGCGTGGATATATCTGAATACGATTGCCAGCAACGTAATTCTAGCCAAGTGGGATGAAACCACCTCATCTGAAGATAGGGAATTCCATTTCAGCGTCGATTCCAACGGAGACATTGGGTTCACCATCTACGACGAAACGAATAACGCTGCGGTAGGTCGTAAAGACGATGTGGCTCTTACTGTAAACACTTGGTATTTCGTAGTTGGGACTTTTAGTGGTGGGACTGATGCGGCTGACGTATCCATCTATATAGATGGTGTGGCTACAGATGATGCAGACATAGTTGATGATGCTGGATTTGCCAACGAAGTTGCGGGCGCGACCATCACGTCCCTTGGTTATTTACTAGGCACAAGCACTGCCAAGGAACAGCTATTTGACGGAATAATCGCTGGTGGCCCGTGTGGTCCGTTCTTTGTCCTTGCTGAGTTGACTGCGGAACAGATTGCCAACCTTTATCGGCTGGAAAGATTGGCCCTGGACGTTTAATGGAATCTCTAAACACTAAAAATTGTCCCATTTGCAAAGACCTATTCAAGGCCGGGGAGCGGTTGGCTCAACAAGTAGCTACCGACTCTCACGGTAATGCGAATATGGTCGAGTGGGTCCATGGTAAGTGTGCCAAGGAAGGTAGTGGTAAAGCTGGCCCTCCCGGTCCTAAGGGTGGTCCTCCTGGCCCAAAAGGAGACCCTGGCAAGGCTGGAGCGCGTGGTGAAAAGGGAAATCCAGGTAATGACGGGATAAACGGACAAGACGGCTCGAATGGTTCCAATGGGTCTAATGGTCGAGACGGAGCCACTGGAAGTCCTGGGGAAGAAGGCAAGGTTGGACCTGATGGACCTCGCGGTGAACATGGCGACAAGGGAGATTCAGGACCAACAGGAGAACCTGGAGTACAGGGTGATGATGGCCCGATAGGTCTGACTGGTAGAGAGGTTAGAGGACCGCGTGGCGAGAAAGGCAACAAGGGCGACGACGGACCTATTGGGCATCGTGGCACGGTAGGTGCTGAGGGGCCTCTGGGGGCTGCTGGTCAAAAAGGCGACCTTGGTGCTGTAGGTCCGGAAGGACCTGCTGGGGCTGATGGTAAGGATGGACGGGACGGGAGAGACATCTCAACCACGGAAGTCCTTTCTGAGTTGGCACGGCTGCGTAATATCGTGAGCAAGATGCCTTTGGTTGGGGTCATCGTCTGTCCTGAGTGCGGAAGGTTGTGGGACACCGTAGACGATTTGCACGCTGGTATGAGCAACCGGGTGATTTTTACTTGCGAGTGCAATACTGACCTTGTCTTGACTGCGTCGGGTGTCCAGCGAAGGACATCCAGTGTCTAATAAACATGGTTCGCTGTCTTTCGAGCAACACTACGCCACCAGAAGCGACACTCCCAGCGGCAGCGATGTAAAGATAGGCGTCGTGTGGGTGGATACCGACGACGGGACAGTCTACGTCTGCACCAGTCTCGGTCCGATAGTCTTTACGCAGATAAGCGGGGTCGGTGATGTAGTAGGCCCGTCATCGGCTACTGATAACGCTATCGTTCGGTTTGACGGCACCACCGGGAAACTGATTCAAGACTACTCTTCCACTGCGCCTACCGTTTCAGATGACGGCAAGGTAGGGATTGGGAATACTAGTCCTCAAGAATTGTTGCATGTGGGAGCAGGAACAAATGCATCTGATATATCGGCAACTGATTTATTAGTAACCAAAGCTGGGCCAAGTAATTTATCAGTTAGAGACAGTACAAATGGTGTTGAGACATTTCTTTTTGCTTCCTCTGCCGGTGGCATTCTGGGGACCATTACAAATGACCCATTAGATATTAAGACTAACAATAGTAGTGCTATTTTTATTGATGCCTCTCAGAATGTAGGAATCGGAACTACGACACCTAATGCTGAACTAGAGATAGTAGGGGATATAAGGGTTAAAACTATCCATGAGGTTACTGATGAGGGTCTGGTTCTATCTACAAACTTCAATACAGAAAGCATAAACGGAAACACTGTCTTAGATTCCTCAACGTTCAATAATCATGGTACTAATAACGGAGCAACACACAATCCTTCTGGTGGATTCAACAGTGGTGGAGATTATGCTTTCAATGGATCTTCTGATTTCATTAACATCGATACGGCTTTAACCAACTCACTTGCTTCAACCACAAAAGGTACATGGACAGCTTGGGTAAAGCCTGTTGATGCTACACCATTAGATTCAGAAACTTTTATTGCGTTTGGAGACGTAAATGCAAATGAATTTATATATATCACTATTCTTCCTGCGGGTAAATTTAATGCTTTTTCAAGAAGTGCTGCTAGCTTAAAATTTACTTTACAGACTGATTCAGTAGTCTTTTCAGACAATACTTGGACACATGTTGCTTTAGCTCAAGATGGTGTTTCCCCTGTAATATATATTGATGGGGTTGCCGTTGCCCAGGCATTTATAACGGAGATAGATAAAACATATTGGTTTAATGACGCTCCTAATCTGGACAATGGAAGAATCGGGACTGTAAATAGGAATAGTGAGGGTGAAGTATTACATTTCAACGGAGACATAGATGAAGTAAAAATCTACAATAGAGCTTTATCAGCAGACGAAGTGAGAGCTTTGTATGAACAAAGAACAGAAGGAAATAATAGCTATGTAAGCCAGAGAGATATGGAGATTGATATAAATGGTAATGCAAAATTGGGCACTCTGGCTCTATCTGGGGCTCTGACGCTCAAGGTGAGTGACAATCAAGCTCGGTGGGCTGCGCTTTATGAGGCTCGATTAGACCTGCTTGGATTGGACTGTCTCCTTGTTCCGATGGGAGATACGAATCATGAAGCGGGCGACCGGACCACGGTAACGACCGTTGGTGACGAGCAGGTAGTTTTCACTTACACCGAAGCAGTAACCTCATGGGATACGCCACCTACAGTAAAAGGTCCATTATCTATACCGGTTATCAATTTTAACCAGAGTGATGAATGGTTGGAAACGCCTGATGCCGCTTTCTGGAACGATAGTGCAGGGTCGAGTGAGCCAAGTTATTGTTGGGCATTCTGGGTAAACGTGGTAGCGGGAGCCTCTGGGCAGTCCCTGATGATGAAATCTACCGCTAACAATAACCAGGGCCAGAACTGGGTAACTATTGTAGATAGCGATGAAACATTTAGGTGTCGGATAATTGATGATACTGCAAATGCCTTCATCGGTGCCAGGTCAGGGGTACTCTCAGCTGGATGGCATCACTTAGCAGCCACCAAACACGATGACGCCATAACCAGTGCTTCGATCATCACTTATATAGATGGTGAAGTGGACCGTACTGATAATACCAATGGTACATATGCTGACCAACAGGATGGGACTCAAGTAGTGCGAATAGGAGCAGAAACAGACGGGGGAAATCCATTGGGTTCCCCGGTTGCTGGTGGTCCGCTTGGTCCCGTTTTCCGTCCAGTTGGTACCGGAGCAGTCTGGACGCCCGATGCGATACGCCGGGATTTTCAACTTGGTCGGGCGGTTTTGGGAGTTTAATCATGATTCAAGTAACTTACACATTTAGTATCCCAAATGCATTTGTTACACCTTTAGTAGAGGCTGTCCGTGAAGTTTTAGATGTTGCAGGTATTTAGATGATTCTTGGCGAGAACCCAGACGCTAGGGCATTTTTCCCTAGAGTAATGATTTACTGATGACGCTTGTGAGTCAATTTGGAACCCGGAAGACTATCAGGCAGGCCGTGGGAATAAACAGTGGGAAGATGGTGTTGATTTCCGCTTCCGCCAACGGCTCGACTACTACGTTTGTGACAACAGATTTATTCGGGGCTTCAACTAATACCTATAAAGGTAGAAGGTGGCTGGGGACAGATTCTCCGAACGACGAGGTGAAGTCCAGAGTGATTTCAACAGCGGTCACGACTGACGTTTACACGCTCACCCTTTCTCCAGCAGTTACTTCGACGTTATCAGGAGACACGGCTGAGTTGTGGGAGATGGACCCAGAGGAAATAGGAAGCGGGGCGTCTGGTGGGAGGGGGTTTATCAACCAAGCGATAAGAGAGATATCGGATAAGGCGTTCGACCCGGAAGAGAGCCTAGCTCTGCACGGGGACGGGAGAGAAACGCGTCTAGATATTCCTTCGGAGTTTGCGGAGATCCACCGGATAGATTACCGGACCTCTGTTGAAACGGAGATTATCGACGAAGCAACAGCTATCTGGGATGAACTAGCAGAACCGTCTAACGTGACTCACAGTCAGCAAACTGAAGATGCCAAACTTGGCAGTTCTTTCAGGATGGTGGTGGCGACGGGTTTCTCAACTGGTTTACTAGCAACGAAAGCGTTCACCACCAAAGACCTATCCGGGATGGACTTCGCGGAATTCTGGATAAAGTGCAGCATCGCTACCTCGGCAGCGGACTTACAACTGATGTTGGATGATACGGCTGAGTGTGCGTCTCCACTTGAGACCCTAGACGTACCAGCCCTTGTAGCGGACACTTGGACGTATGTGAGGGTAGCGTTAGCCAACCCTGAAACAGATACCGCAATCATCTCCGTGGGGCTGAATTACACTGTTGATATCGGGGCGGCAACTATCTGGATAAACGATGTCAAGACGGTTTTGAATTCCACGGCTAAGTGGGTGGCCTTACAGAAGCATCTTTGGGGCGTTGATGTTAACGCCAGGGATTTGATTCTTACCTCAGTTGGTCGAGCCAGAGTTGGATATTCCCTCTTAAAACTTGTTGGAGGAGACAAGCCTGTTCTATTAGATGCTGACGCGACCGCATCTGAAGTTGACGACTGGTACGTGATTTGCCGGGCTACCGCTTTGACTTTGAGAGCCCATCCACAGGAAGGGAAAGACCCTAATTATTGGGACTTGCAGGCTGAACGAGCCAAAATGAAACATCATCTTCCAGCGAATACGAGAAAGGTAGGGTAATCATGGCTGTTTTATGGACAATCACAATCACCATGGAAGACGGGGGTTTGCCTTTGACGACTCCGTTAGCTTCCAAGATGGTTGACCCGATCATGAAGTTTGTCAGGACGTTCGGCGAGACTGAAGTTACCGCTACTAGGGCGGCAGCAGTAACGGTTGACTATGACGCGACCGACTCCGCGACCATCAAGATTACATGACACAAAGGGTCGTGGAAGAGGGGAGACTTTTCCTGAATGACACCTTATTCCCCTTGGCTCCCAGTGATAATGGGGGGCCGGGAAAGGTGCGGGTTACTGATGCGACTCAGCAACACCAGCCCTTCAAGATTGTGTGGAACGATGGTAGCGGAGGGATGGGACGGCACCGGATAGGGCCTGATGGTCCCTTCAATGTCAGCTTCGACACTTCTTGGGATGGTAGATTCGGGCCGGGACATTTGATTCCCAGTGGGTTCATCAATGAGACTGAGCCTTCTTTAAGTACGGGTGGCGGGTCGGGCATCGCTTTGGTCAACGAATTGGACGGCTTATTGGTCAGCACCGCTGGCGTGGAGATTTACTCGTATGCGGACGGCGGAGGTGGATGGACGAACCGTTTACCAGATACCACAGCAGCCCCGGTGGACACAAGGAACGGCAACTTAAACGGAACTGAGTATCTGGTTATTGCTTGGACCTCTGGATATGCCTACGCCGACGCGATAGCTACGTGGACCAATCATACGCCGGTCAATATAGACGGAATAACCCGTGGGTGCGTCAACATTGAATTTCACGACTACAAATTATTTGGCATCGACGCCACAGGTCAATGTTGGTTCAACGAAACCATTAACGGAGCGGTAAGAGACATCGCCAAGATAAACCTCTCTCACGGTGAGGTCATAACAGGATTGTTCGAGGCGCGGACCAAGAGCGACAACAACGCGGAAATCTTGTACGCCACCACGTCCAAAAGACTTTATGCTCTGAATTTCGGGCAGAACAAGTTTGACTTGATAACCGACATCTCGATAGGAGATAACAACGAAGTAGCCCACGAGCGGCCTTATGCAGTTTACAAGGGCAAGATTTATCTAGCTTCGGGAAGGTCAATCATCGAGTGGGACCCAGTTAATCTAACGATAGACTTTATTGGGTTTGACCGTGGGGATGGCTTACCCCCAGGGTTGGACGGACGAATAACTTGCATGGCGTCGAATACCCATGAGTTGTTTGTTGGGACTAAGGCGGTGAAATCTGGAACCGATACCGCAGTGGTGATGGCTTGGAACAGTGTTGGTTGGAGAAGGTTATGGACCGACCCGGATACGACAGAGGTTGTTGATTCGCTCCACGTGGCAAGAGTCCCAACCACAGTCATGTCAGCCGACGCTGGCGGAGACGTTGAATACCTTTTCATCGGCACCACGAGCCGGGTTCATCACGTACTGATAAACAACTCCCAAACTAGGTCTCCGAATATAGATGGGTGGCTGTCTGGGGCGGGTACGAGTGAGTTTGTTTTCCGTCAACATATCCTGCCCATATTTTCCGTTCCTGGGGAGACGACCATCGCTTTGCGGACACTTGTGGAGGTAGCAGGAGCTTCTTCCACGGTGGGGATTAAGGTTTACGTGGACTTTGACGAGGCTGGTCAGACTCAGATGACCAATCCTCAATTCACCACTGATTCGATTTTCGACGCCACAGACGACCGTATAGAGGGAGCAGGCACCGTCACATTTACCTTTCCTACGGGGGCGGATGATAAGTCAGGACAGCAATTTAGGAGCATACAGATAGCTGTGGAGTCGGATACACAGGTAACGACTAAAGGTGCAGACGTTTTGTCCATCTCATTGGAGGGTTTGGTTGTTGAGGAAATCAAGGAGTCGTTCGAGTTCGTGCTTGATTTCCGAGAGGGGGCTTCGGCGTTGCCGGTGGAAGAATTGAGAGCGGCTTACGAGACCGCCAAAGCCAAAAAAACTTTGGTTGAATTGTCTTTTAGAGACGAGGGCAGCAACCCCTACGTGAAGATACGAGAGGTCGAGGGAGACGAAGAGACTGGATATTTGGAAGAGGGGTTGGTTAGGGTCCGGGCAGAGGTCATCTGATGGCGCAATTGATTTCAAATACCCTGAAATTATCTCTTGCTGGGGAAAAGCAGCAATTCGACTCAACCGCTAATCGGAATCTTTTGGCGGGTCTTTTCACAGCAGGGCCAAACAACACTGGGGAATTGCGGGTTGGTGTTTCCACTGTGAACGCAGCAAGCGATCCACCCATAGGTAAGAGATTGATGCCGGGAGAAGTATTGGATATGGACCCAGCAAAGTTCGCTCAGAATGATGGTCGCCCTCATTCAGTGCCGCTTTCCAGTCTTTGGTTTGATGGGACGGTGACAGGGGACATCATTGAGATTTGGGGATTGATTAGCTGATGGTGGGGTTCCAGTACGGCAACGGCATCCAATCGATGGACTTCTGGTCTGAGATTGATAACCTTGTCACTGTTACCTCTACCGCAGCCAACCAAGCTCTGCCTGCCATCACCGTGTCTGATATCCCCGTAGGAGCCAGCGTCAAAATAGTCAAAATGATGCTGAAGTTCCGAGAGATTGAAGACACCTCAAACGCTGAAAATAGTTTGGTTCTTGCTGGGTCAGAACATATTCAAATAGACAAGACCGGTGGGACGTATATTGACGCCATCAAACTTGTAGCAGGCATGGCGCTGACAGCCGCAAAAGCTATCGTGCCAGGGGATGTGTGGGTTGGAGATATCAACATCAGTTCTGAAGTGGACGGCAACGACACCTACGAGACCCGGTGGGAAGGTGCCGATTGCACTGCTAATAACCTGCTTTTTCGTGACGTTCAAGTTGGCGTTCGGGTTTGGTTTGTCTGATGAAGCAGAGAATTTGGGGAAACGCAGGTGATAATTATCATGCTTCTACGGTTGAATATGCCAGCGTTGAACGCTTTACTGGCCTGAGATCTACCGAATCCCACCGTTACACCGTTTGCCCTGCAAGTGGAACGATGTCGGGGCTGAACGTACAGCTCGGAGGAGCACCAGGTGCTGGTAAATCAATCACTTTCGTTTTAATGGTGAATGGCTCCCCTTCGACTCTAACAGTCACCATATCAGGAGACACAGACACTTTTGGGGCTGATTCAGCTAACGAGGTTAGCATAACTGCTGGCGACCTTTTATCCATCCGCACTACACCTTCAGGCACTCCGACCGTTTCGCCAGCCGACTGGAACATGACTTTCACTGGGAGTACAGATAAAGAGTCCATTTTGATGGGGCTCACTGCCCAGATTGGGTTCAGCGCATCGGCGACTGAATTTAGTGGTCTTTCTGGTTGGACTGGGCAGGGGCCGGACGCAACCGAGGCGAACACTCAGCAGTTGTGTGCTGGGGCTGGGACGATTAAAAGTCTGTATGTAAAATTGGTGATGGATCCTGGTACAGCACCGGATGCCTACCGTTTTACCGTTAGATTAAATGGTTCAAGCACTGTGTTGACGACCACGATCACGGCGGATGATACCACTGGCAGTGACCTAGTTAACAGTTTTACTGTTGCTCCAGGTGACCTGTTAACTATAATGAGTGAGCCCCTAAATACGCCTAGTGTTGAGCCCTTCGCAACGTGGGGCGTGGTCTTTCTAGCAGACACGGACGGGGAATCATTGGTCTTGGCTGGGACCGCCAATACGCTTCACCAGAGCAACACAGAATTCATGGCTCTGCGCCCCAACCAGATGGGGTCTCTCTGGGTCACTGCCTCAAACAGCCATAACAACTATATGGGCCCTGGCGTCTTGCGCAAGATGTACGTCAGATTATCCGTTGCCCCAGGTTCAGGAGGGGATAGTTACACTTTCAGCCCTCGGCATATAGACGTCGAAGCTGGGAATCAATCAGTGACCATCACCGACGCTGAGACTACGGGTTCAGATACGGTTAATAAAGATGCAATTGATGAAGCCGACGTATGGAACATAGGTTGCGTACCTGCAAACGGCCCTACCAACGCTCCCCAGGCTTGGTGGGGGTTTGTGATGTTCATCGGTGTAGATAAAGGCGCAAAAGGTAGTATGGGCCGGGCCATGGTGGCAGCGGGGTATATCTAGTGGCTAAGAAGAATCATGCTCTGGCTCATGCTTTGGTCCAGGGTGCGCTGAACCGGTATACAGCAGAGCCACGTCAAGACCACGAGGGAGACGCCCAGCTTATCGTCCTAGGGGCCATTCTGGAGGAAGTCGGAGCTAAAGGGTGGATGGATCGTTTGATGGGGTTTCTGCCCCTGCTGACGGTCCTGACGGCTGCTACTGCGGTGTGGATGATTCTGGAGAAGGTTTAGCCTCCTTGCTGGCTGCGATGGCGTCCTGCGTTCTCCAAAACAATGCCCGCGCTATGGCAAACGGGAGAATAAACACAACAATGAAGAGTGCTATAAATAATAGTTCCCGGTCGGAGGGGAACATGGGGCGAGGTTGCTTATTCATCACTTTTCCTTGCTGGCTGCGATGGCGGTGTCTTTGGCCTCATCCCACGCTTTGACAGCGTCAACCAACCGGTACTCAGTCGCCGCCTCATCCCGCAGCACTTTCCCCGCCTCCACCAGTGCCCGTTCGCGCTCACGGGCGGCGTCACGTTCACCTTCTAGCTCATCCTGTATGGCACGTTTATCACCGACTGCCAATTTAATTTCAGTAATCGCGGCGGCCAACTGCTCCTGGAGCGCGACCACCTCGGCATCCCTGCTATGTCGTCCAGCATCATAGCCACCAGCAACTGGACTATTTATCCGGGTCCGGTCGTCACTTAACTCCCACCCTGGATGCTTGTTTTTCAAGTGGGTTGCCATACCACTTTTGGTAATAAATGTCCAATTACAACCTGCCGGACAATCCGTTCTAGTTATGTGTCCTGGGGCCAAATAGATGTCGGTGGGCGTGCAGAAACGACACTGATCCCATCCTTGTTCACGGCGAATGTTTTCACACATAGCCCGGTGTTGAATCAGGTCAAACTCTTTCTGGTGAGAGCCACATCGGCAACAGTGCTGGTTGTGACCAGGGCCGCTGATGATTCTCGGTGCGGTGTCGGGCGCGGGCCAGAGACAGGGACAGTTAACCGATTTGTGGCCCTGAACTTCCCCTAAGTCATCTACTCTTCCCTCGATATGGCATCTGCAAGAGCACACGGCACCCTCCCCTTCAGCGGCGGGCAGATTGTGCATTGCTAGTGGGTTGGTAGTATGGTCGCTCAGATGATGGGTGTGATGCGTTTCCCCGTCGTTATGCGAATGCTGTTGACTCATAATAGTTCCTCGGCGCGGCGGTCTGGGTTATCTTCATTCATGTAATAGCCTCTTGTTGCTTCCTTCGAGCGTTATATTTGCGGTTGTAGCCTCTTTGGCAAATCATGCATCGACGCCTACGATGTGCTACCTTGACGTTTTCTATGGAGTGACCGTTGATACAGTGGGTTTTAGACGGGCATGTTCTAATTCCACGCCTGAGATTTTCTATATGAGTTACTGCTTCTAGGTGCCCTGGATTAACACAATGCTTGACCCGACAGAGATGGTCTAATTCCAATTCACTGGGGATTGGGCCTCGGAGCAATTTGTAAGTCAGCCGATGCGCGGCCTTAACTTTGCCTTCAATCTTGAACTGCCCATAGCCAAAACGAATAGCACCGGTCCAAAGCCAACAAGGGGTTCCTTCGTATAGAGGTCCGTGTTTATCAACTTTCGACCAGAATCGCTTCATCACCAACTCTCCTTCGCCTTCCAGAGCACCATTTCCAGGGCGGCTTGGCCCCGGAGACCCAAACCATAATCAACAAAGCCAAGAATATTCTTGTTCCCAATTACTGTTACATCATCGCCAGGTTGGTTATCGTTACAGAGACCAGTAGCTACCACAACCTTCCACCCTTTGGCCCTCACCGCCTCCCACAGAGCGTCGGCAGAGGGGTTGAAGCTGAAACCGTTTACGCAATGGGTACAATCCTCTTGGTGAACTGGTTTTGGATGTAGGTGGAATCCTTCATCGTCGCAGGTTTCGGGGCAAGCGGTGAGTACCATTTTGGAATAGCGACATGGCAGCCGTAGCGGGTAACGGATATTCGTCATATCGCAAGGGCAAGTCTCGTCACACTCCTGCGCTGAAACCGGGTCAACGTGGTACGGCACGGGGAAGTCCATCAAGCTGGTCTGGATGTCATTCATGGGGGTCTCCCATCGCGTCTTTAAGGGCCTTAGTTATGTTTTGGGAGTACATCAGGGCAATCTCGATGTGTGCGCTGTTATCGGGCAGAGTGTCGGTTTGATACCCGCCCCACCTTTGATAGAACGACAGTCCATCTACAACTTTAACCAGGTCAATCAAATTATCGCTTAGAGCTTTCATGTCTATCCGTTTCATCAGTCCACCTCCAGGATTACCGTGCCAGTTCCGGTGCAACAACGCCGTGGGGCTATTGTCCATGCTCATACTGGCAAGCAGGCTCTCCCCTTCGAATGCTCTACTATTTCTTCGAAAGATTTCGCCGTGAACACGCATTGACGACCCGTGGCGGCATCCCTACCCAAGCACTCAATCATCAGCTACTCCCTGAACTTGGATAATGGTCTTCTTGATACCCTTTTCGAACACGACAGGAGGATAGACTTCCTCAATGGCTGCCCAGTTGTCGTCCACGATTACAAGTCCCACGAGTCCGTCCAGGTAAGCTTTGGCACTTGCAATTAGATTCCCTTTATCGCGGCGCCTCCGGTCGGGGACAACGAACGTCACGGTCACCGTAGCACGGTCTAAAAGCTTCTGACGCTCCTGTTCCAACACTGCCACGATAACCTGCTCCTTTGCCTCCCTGGTGGCTCTCGCACGTACTTGGTAGTGGACCCTGGCATTGGGGCTTAGTCGCCTGTCTGGGAAGGGCAATTCGATTCTTAACATCCCTGGAAGTCCATCAGTGTCCCACCTGAGCCAGCAACGCCTTGCCGATGTACTCGGTGTACGCCGGGGGAATAGCTTGGCTGAGTTCAGTTCTAGTCATCCAGTCGATACCAAACTTCTCGGATACGATGGTGCGGCGCCCCCCACCAGGACCAAACATCCTTCCAGGTCTGAATACAATGTTGTGTCTTGGATGCCCTGGTTGCATCCAGAAAAAGGATGTTTCAAATGCACGATGGTTGTAGACTCCAAGGCCGAACATCATGCCACAAAGCCAACCCGCAGGCAGGTGAGCTCCCATAACATTCTCGATGGCCCAAGGCTTGCCATTGAGTTCCAGCAGTTCTCTTACTGGGTCTATCAACAGAGGATATTCTTTATCTTTATTCCAGGGTAGGTTTCGCATGATGGAATATCCCTGGCACGGCGGACTCGCATGAATGGCCTCGAACTCGTGCCCATGCTCGGCCAGGTACTCCAACGCGTTGGCCTGGATGAACTCGAATGGGTAGTTTTTCTGCGGCCGGTTATCAACACCCGTTATCTCGGTGAAGCCAGCACGGGAGTACCCCATGGCTGCACCACCGGCTCCGCAAAAAAGGTCAAGCAATCGTGGCATCAGAACCCCACCAAGGGGAGCGGGACGCCGGACTTAACAGGAACCGCTTTGTTGAAGTCTTCCCAGGCGATGAACTCGTGATATCGGCGAATCACCCATCTTTGGAACCGCTTCAACTCTGGGTTCAAGTTGTTGAAGACCATCGGATATGCCTTGCACCCAACTTCTGTTAACCGTTGGTAGCGATACAGAATCTCTTCCATCGTCTCTCCCGGCTTATATCCAATGAGCATGTAGACCATCAGATGGGACGGCGGGATTCCCGCGTCACGTAACATATCGACTCCATTAAAGAACACTTTCTCTTGACCTAAGTTGTCCCATGCGGTGTAGAGCCTTCGGGTTTTGAATTGGTCGTCGTAATAGGGCACAGAGGCTATCGCGGCAGCAGCTTCAGGTGTGACCATCCTGATATTGATACCTTGATTGAAACTGACTTTGAACCCACCTTCTTTAATCTCTTGGAACCGTGCTTGCCATTCTGATTCTGGTTGACCAAAGAAGTCGTTGTCCAACAAAACAACTCGGCGCTCAGTTTCAGGTCGCCAGATGTCCCAGATGGTATTGGTTGAACGGGGCTTACCCTCTTTCTTTGGCACAACGCAAAACCCGCAGTTCAGACGGCATCCACGCTGAGTAAATCCAAGGCTGAATTCGTATTCTGGGTAGATGGAGTAGTCATAATGCTCGTAGGTTTCCAATTCCAGTAGAGACTCGACGGTTAGGCTCATATCTCCAACGCCTGTACCTCCGATAATGGCGTCCGGGAAGGCATCTTGTAGCCGCTGCGCCACCGGTTTAGACCATCCGAAGATGGCAGACCCGTACACTCGGTCATACTGTGGCTCAAACATCGACGGTGACGGGGTCCGCGCTAACGTAACTTGGTCGCCTTGGGACTGGTGCCAATGGGCCAGTTTCATCAAGGCTAAGTTGGGCAGTTTGCCGTCGATGTGTGTAAGTCTGATGTTCACTACGTCCCCTCTGTTCATAATGACAAGACCTCTTGCGCCAGCCGGTTGGCGGCAATCTCGCAGTAGCGTTCCTCAATCTCGATGCCGATGGCCTTGCGTCCTAAGTCCTTGGCAGCTTTGAGTGTTGTGCCGCTGCCCATGAAGGGGTCAAGAACCGTTTCGCCTTCATTTGAGTACGTCAGAGTAAGATACTTAAACAAAGCTAATGGCTTTCGAGTGGGATGGCTCCCACCAGTCTCAGTATTAAAATATTGCACCGACGATGGAACTCTTTCATCAGAAATCAATGCCGACTCGCGGCCTTTGAACTTTCGGTAATTGTCTGATGCTGTGCTGTCCTTAACAACATACTTCGCCCTCTCCCCTCCAGTCCCGTTTCGATTCTGAGATTGAGGATTATAAGTCCACTTTCCATCACTAAATACCAGCACAGTTTCATGCTCTTTCATCGGCTCGCGTACCGTGTTGGCAAAGTTACTGCCTCGGTTCTTGACCCACACCCATTCGTGACGAAACCTCTTTAAGTCAGCACAAATCATCTGTGCGGCAAAAGGTTGACCCGTTGTCATTACAACTGTATGGAATATGGAAAGTAGTTTGGATGCAGGCAGCGCATTGTCCCAAGCGTTAGATGTAATCCCATACGGTGGGTCTGTCAACACCAAGTCTATTGGTCTGGCACTACCGTGTCCCAGCGTCGGCAATATCTCCCGGCAATCGCCCAAAAATATGGCTATCCCAGCGGTTTCGTCATGGTAATACGGTTTTATTCCACCGGGCAGCAATAGCTTTTGATTGATTACGTTTGGCAAGTTCTTTGAATTGTTCAAGCCGTCCATCTGCGAGCATGTGGCATCGGCGGCAGATGATGGCGATGTTGCTGGCATCATTGTTGGCTGTATTCCCGTCGATATGGTGCCGTTCGGCTTTGCCTCTCCAACATGAGGTGCATTCCCCTGCATCGAATCGGCGTAACGCTCTAGCCCTTCCTCCGCGTTCACTTACATCATCTCCAGTCCAAGCATAATGCTCAGATCCCCAGCGCACACGCCTTGCGATATGTTCTGGTGATTGCTTGTATCCTGGCTTTGGACCAGGGTTGCGTTTCGGAACATCCTCTCCTCGTTGTCTAGCACGAATCCGAGCAGCGGCCTCTCTTGATAATTGACGCTTCCTTTCAATGTCCATAGTTGTATTATATCACGTACCGCTCGAATCACGATACCGTCTTTCTCGTAGTAGGGCTTCATCAATTCTCCAGTGCGTAAGGCAGGCCGATGTTCTCTGATTTGTACGCTCTCTTAGATTTGAGGGTTTCTACTTGCAATTCCTTTTCCTCGTCAGTCGTGTTTGAATGAAACCAACTCTGGTCGCCAGGGATGGAGTTCTTGAATTCCCGCACTTGGCCGCAAACCTGGCAAACTCCCCAACTTGTAGGTCCGCTTGGAGTTTCAATGGTCCAATTGTGGATGCAGGTCATGTCTTCTCCATTCGCTTCAGTTTCCCTTTGGCGCACCAAGCCTCGACACAAAACTTGCCGCAGTAGTCATAAGGAGGCTCACTTCCGAAGCAATTTGGTTGAACACGGAGGTCACCGTCATCGCCGAACATCTTCCACATGACAACATTGGCCCAGCAAATATTTGAATGTTTATCAACCCAACCCAGAACTTTCCAAGGGACTAGATACCTGAGCCATAGCGGCATAACCATGAAGCGTTCCATCTAGTCCTCCAGGGCGGGCTCTTCACAGCACTCTGCTATGAATGCTAAGGCCATCGCACCTACCTGAATCGCTTCGCTGAGCATCGCCATCTTGGATGCGTCTTTCTTGAACACTTCTGCCTTCAATTCCTCGAACTCTTCCCAAAGGACAGCCAGTCCTTCATGGGCACTGTTGAATGGCGGGAACTTGTCTCGTGCCCTCCGATATTCATTCTCAATCAAGCGAATGCCAGTCTTGGCTCCGTCAACTTTGTAATTTGCTTCGTGTCCCATGCTCTGTCTCCTATCTTCTTTGTCTATTTTTCTTCGCCTTGAGTTTCCCGCAATCTCTCTCCCATAAATATTGGAACTCTTGGAGCGCAGCAATGCGGTTAAACAATGCCGGAATCTGTTTCTTGCCGCTGGCTAAAAATCCTTCAGCCGTGGCCTGGGCTTCTTCCTTTCATTTCTTTGGTGCTCCCACGGGGAAAGGTGGCAAACCTTCTCGTTTCAACATTCTTTCGACAGCACCACGACCTACACCAAGCCATTGAGCGATACGATTAACACGCATGCCATTGTGATACCACGCTAATGCTGTAGCTTCATCGAATCGTGTGCGGTTTCTTTCTCCTTGCACTACTACCGTCTGCGACCTTTTCAAGGAACGCGAGAGTGCCCCCATATCCCACCCGGTGCGTTGATGAATAGCAGGAATCGAGAGACCCGAAGCATACATGGTCGCTATTTCAGAGTCATTGATGCGGCGATGAGTCTTTCCGTGTGCCGTTGAGGTTAATATCTCTAGGTTTTCCAAGCGATTGTCTGACTTGTCGTGGTTCCGATGATGCACTTGCATTCTCGGGCCTGCGCCCGTCACAACGCGGTGTTCATAGGCTTCAATATAATTACCATCCTTCGTGCTCCATCGTAGGCGTATGTAGCCTGCTGCATTTTTATAGCGACGGGGCTCCCCCTTAGGGATAGGTTCGTTGGGTTGTAGTTGGCGTATCGACATAAAGGAATTATATTCTATTATGCGGTGCCATGTCTACTCTTCTGAGACTCCAGTTTGAAATTTCTTTTTCCCACTGGCCAACCAACCGTCTTGCTCCGCTTGTGCAGGCGACGCATGCACTTCCATGTGTCAAGGACGGCACAACGCCCGACAATTCTCTGGGTCGAGAATGTCACCACCTCTTGCTCGGCTCACTACCTCGTGGACCTCTGTGGCTCGGTTTCCTACGCTGCGTCCAGGCGGAATACCACACCTCTGACACCACGGGTGCTTCTCCAAGAACTCTGCCACGAATGGCCGCCGTTTGCGATACAGGGCTTCTTGCTTCTTGCTGCGCTGGCGGATTCTAGGCATCCAGCTTCTCCATCATTCGCAGAAGCACATGATGTGCCCGCATGTCCGGCAGAATGACATCGCTTCGATGTTTTGACGCCATTCCTCAGGAAAAACAGCGTCGTGCCGGGCGGCGTGTCTGGATTCGAACAACCAAAAGGTTTCCCTTAGGTGATACAGCGACAAAGTTGTTTCCGGGCACGGTATCTGCTTATTGACGTACTCTGAGCGGTCAATGAGTGCCCTCAATACTTCCTGTATCTGGGTCCCCGGATGGGCATTGTAATTCCCAGGGTATTTTTCTGGCGGGTCGCATCTCTTAACGAAGGTCAAACGGACAGACCCACCGCCGTCAAAACTCGTCAATAAGTAATTATGTCCGGGGTCTATAACGTCCATTTTAGCTCCGGGCTAAGATTCTCCGTATCGTCCGCACGGTCACCCCGTAGTCTTTGGCCACCTTTCGTATCGCTTCCAGTCTGGTCATGGTTTGTTCTGCTAGAAGCACCGCATTCGCCCTCTCAGCGTCAAGTTTGGCCTGTTCCTGTTGTTGCTTAGTGACATCATGGATGCAGGCAGGAAGTGGGCACTTTAGGCAAGTCTCTGATTCTTCGCAACCGGTGTCTTGGTAGATAACTTCTTGCAGCCTTCCAGCTTCAAGCATTAAATGGCTCTCTTGAGTGCCGCTCGGTAATTAACACATGGGCGACATTGCCGTCCCCCTGCGGGCGAGATATAAGTATTCAATGAGTTGAACTCGTGGCCACGATTGCAGTGGGTTTGTAGTTGCCCTCGCAATCCCCTTTTTACATTTGTTGAATGAGTTACCGCCTCTAGATGGGCAGGCTTGACACATGGAGGGTTCCTACACAAGTGGTCTATCTCTAACCCTTCAGGTATCGGGCCAACAAGTTGTTCATAGGCCCAGCGGTGGGCACGTACTGCTTCCAGCCGTGCATTAACCTTGAAACGCCCATAGCCAAGGGAATATTTTGCGGCAAGCCACAGCCAGCAGGGTGTTCCGTTCCAAAGAGGACCATTCTTATCGACCTTGGCCCAAAAGCGTTCTTCTGGAGGGATAAGGGGAGGACCTTTGGTTTGACCAGGGGTTCGGGTGTAAACTCCGGTAGGCATAAAAATACCGCCTGTTCCAACTCACCATCTTGCTCATAGTGAGCCGGAGCAAGCGGCGTAGATATATTATATCACTCTAGCTTTGAGAGAGTGTGTCCAACGTGGAAATGATTCCCGAACAGACATTGGTAAGCTTCAGGAATCATCTTGTCGTAGATAACCTCCCGTTGCATCTCTAAGGCTCTTTGCTGGGCCTCTTTGAGTTCACGGTACACGATCTTCCTGAGACAGCCCCGCTGGTGTCTGTAGGCTTTAGTTGTCAACCAGTTTGCCTTTCTTTGCGCCAAGGGAAGTTGCGTTCTCCAAGATGTCCAAGGCTTCCTTGCCCAGAGTCTTGGCGTGCTTCTTTACTTTTACGATATCCCATTTGGTATCAACCCAGACTTCTTGGAACCCAGCTTCCCGGTAGCATTCGGTCTTAGCTTTGGCGTGGCTTGGGTTCTCAGGGTCGAACAGTTCTAGTAATGGAAACAGCTTGTCTCTCTCGTAGTCATTGGCTTGAGAGATGACGAAGTTATTGTCTTTGCCGAAGATGGTATTGGCTCCACGTTCCTCGGCCCGGCGCATGGCTTCCATATGGAGCCTTCCTACTACGTCATGGGCGGCGTTGACGCAGCGTTCGGCATACGCAATTTCATCTATGAGTTTTTCGTCGGTGAAGTCTATGTGATCTGAGTTGGGAGCAAGTATCTCTCCCGTGCTGGTATCGATATGGCGGGTGTCAGTTTCCATCGGTTGGCTCCTTTATCTCTTTCAAACCGTCGAATGTGAGGAAGTGATAGCCAGTGGGACTATCAGGGCAGGCCCCTGGTTCAATAACTTGGTCGAAGTCCAAGAGTCTTTCTTTGCAATATGCACAGGGATAGCCAGGGGGTTCAGTTGTTACCATCTAGCCCTCCACCAGATTGCCTAGACCGTCCACGATTCCATTTGGCGTGCAAAATAGAGCTTGCTCGTCTATCGTGATTCGGTGGGCGTAGGTGCCGCCTTTGACTGGGCTCCATGGGGTCTCGTGGGTGTAGCAGAAGTGTTCAGGCTCCATGACAGTGGCGTGGTGGGAGTAGAACATTCGGGCACTGCACTCTCTCACCCAACTGAGTGGACTCCTGCCTTCCGGTATTCCCCAGACGCCCATCTCGATGAGTATCATGGCGTCCCTGCGGGCAGCGGACAGTTGATACTTGTCTTGCTCTGCGACTGGCCTCTCAGCGCGCCCCTTGAGGTTTTCTATGAAGGGATGGTCTGGCTTGCCGGTGAATAGTTCGTCTACATCCGAGACACCACCAGTGGGCGTGAAGTCTTGTTCCATGGACCGGTCGGCATCGTCCAGGTCGTTCGGTGGGTACTCGTTCCCGTCCGTGTCTTTGTAGACTGTCGGAGAATTGCGGGATTGGCTTGCACCACTGTCGTCTTTGTCCCAGTCCCAGAAGTAGTCAGTGGGGTATCGCCCAGTCTTGGTGGTTCCATCTTTGTCTTTCCCGAGCCCCCCGCGTGTGATAGACCAATGGAGCCTTTCCCCGACATTGAGTATTTGGGCGTCGTCTGGGTCAAGGTAGAGGTTGATTTCATACTTCGCGCTAGGCAGTTTCCAATCCAGCTTAATCATTGTTTTCTGCCCTCGGACCTCTTTGCCCAAGATTGCGGCATCGAATCTGTACCTTGTTGTTTCAGTTGGTTGTGTCATCTTTCCTCGCTTCGGCATGTGCATCACTAATCATGCGTTCAATCGTGTCGGCTACCCACAGCCCATTCACGGTGTCCGCTTGCCTGCACTCACGAGCCAGTCCTTTCATTTTGTGGATTAGTAGAGTCTCGTTTCGTTTGAGTAGTTCATAGAGCCCACGGGGAGCAGGCGTTGTCTCGGTTTTGTGCCGCGTCATTTGTCCCTCTCACATTGGCAAGTAACGGCGAACCCGTTTCTCACGGGCCACTCTTTCCCGCAAACTGGACAAATGTAGGTCATGGTCGCACCACCGCTATTGAGAAATAACCACCGTCCTCTTTTGGGAATTCGCGTCGGCCAACATTAGAGGAATGGTGACGAAGTTGGTCTGCAATAGATTCAATTATCTTCAACGCTTCATCTTCTGTCGCTTCGACCATTGTCCACGGCTGTTTGTCTGAGTCCTTAAAGTTGGTAACTTTCATTTTGCCTCCAGTGCTTTGGCACGGGCCATGGTTCCAATGGGGTGGTAGCTGCCGAAGGGAGACCGTTCCCAACCAGAGATACCAAACTTCACGGACATTCTGTCGAGTAAGCTAATCCGCAAATTTTCCTTTTGCTCCCTTGGTCTTGGAACGGAAGTGCCACCGACTTCGTGGTTGACGCCGTGTTGTTTGATAGACCACCGGGCGTACTCCGCCAACGTGCCGTTAGTCGCTGGGAAGTATTTCAGGTAGACTTTGGGTTCGTCTTGGAGTTTTGCAAGATACCACTCGTTGAAGATGCGCCGGTCTCGGAGTTGGTTCTTGGTTAGTCGGGTCATGGGGTGACCTCAGCGATGGACTGGACGTTTTGAGTTTCAAGCACCGCAGTCGGTATGCCCGCACAGGCGTTGACACAGGCTATGATTCGACGTGCGTTGGCCCGGCGTTTAGCTGTATACTTCGTTCCGATCAGCACCGCATCCATGAAAGCGATTCCTTCATTGCCAAACTCGCCTTCCTTGTCGTGCAAAACAGCAATGTGGCCTCCACCCGGTTGTACATAAAGGTGCCAAGGCTCTGGTGTGTGTTCCATCATTCCTCCTGGCATTGACACTCAGTCTGATCGTCATAGACTTGCGGCGGTAATCCCGGAGGCAAACCACCACATTCTCCGCACACATTCTGGAACGCTTCTGCGATGTCTAGTAGGACGTGGTGAATCTTTGTTGCTTCGATGCTTTTCTCGGCCATCTTTCGGAGTTCTGTGTGGCGGGTCATGAAACGTCCAAATTAGACTGTGCCCCTCGTTTTGGGTTTACCATCGCATACTCGCCTGTTCCGAGATGCTGATAGTAAAACCGCGACCCACGTTTGCCTATCAGTCTGTAATCGTTGATGTCTTGATTCCAAAGGCGCAATGCGTCCCAAGCACTACCTTGGGCATTGTCTGGGACAGGGGTTATCTTGATTCCGTTAATATCCATCTTCTCTATCCTTTTAGCCCGTAGATGCGCTCTAGGACTTCACGGGGGCGGAACATGCAGGCGTGGTTGTACCCATCGTTGTCACTGTACCCCAAGGCTTCGGCAACCTCCCGAAGCACCTGATGTTGATAGTGTTTCCCCCCATCGTGACTTTCAAGGCCGCGCACGTCGGCCACAATCTGGGCTGGTCAACGCTTACCTTGGTATTTAAAACGAATGTTGAATGGATTGTCTACGCCGACGTTTTCGTAGGTATTTATCATCAGGTCGTCGGCTTCCAGGATTGCTTGCTTCTCTTCGTCAGTTAACATCTTCCCTCCTAGTGCCCTAGCGGCTGGCCCCTACTCACAGGCTCGGTCATTGCAGCATTTAACCCATAGTCAAAATAGGCACCTGATTTCATAGAGACCAGCCGTTAAGGTACTAGGAATCGACTTAGAACCTTTCTTACGCCTAGTTTCTTGGTTCCGTGCGTCTCTGAGTGCTTGAACAAGTCTCGCCAGTCTTTGAACCAAGCAGGACAGAGAGTACAAGTTACGGTTAGCGGGGGCGTCACATCTGATCCGCACATCACCTGGCCCCCGCTGTCAGTTGGCATACTTTAGTATTGATTGGCGCGTCTCGTGTTTCTTGCTTGTATCTGAGATTCCAAGTGTTGCTTTGGATGAGATTGGCGACGATGGTTGTTCAAGTCTGCACGGTCTCGAATAGTTCTTAGGATTGTTGGGTCATCAGGGTATCTGATGGTATTCCCGATGCCTTTGACCGGTCGAACTTGGTCTGATCCGCATATTCCGCACTTCATGATTGCTCGCTCCTGCGTTCCTTGGGCGTTGGTTGAAGTCTAGTATGACAATCTGGGCATTGCTTGGGGAATTTGACTGATGGTTGCCATTCGTAGCCACAGTGGTCACAGACCAGCATGACTACCTCTCTAATTACCTTGCGGCTTCTTGGTATCATGTCGTCATTATACACCTATTGGACTAAGAGAGTCAATCACCCTTAGCGATGCGGACCCACTCGGCGCGGTCGAACGGGCTACCGGCTTCGTGCCGCTTGTCAGGGGCTAGCCCCTTGCTTTCTGACGTGCTTCCCAGAGTTTCCGGTAATTCTTGGCCCTTTCCACAAGACTGTTCCATTGTGAATCTTTAGGTGTGTCAACAAACTTGGCGTATGCTGCGGTCAAATCCCGCCGAGCCGAGAGTAGTCCAGGCATTCTGTCCTCCTAAGTTTAGGGTGAGCCGTGGGGCTAGTATGGGCAGACACGTTCTTCTGGTCCGCGTCCATCCTCTCTGATGGGCTCTGGACTGATGATAATGGGCCAGCCGCGCGGATCGCCTTGCTCTGCTACGTAGAGACCATTACGACCCGCGATTGCCTCAACATCGCGCCAGAGTGTACGCTCTCTTGACTCTTGGCGTGAAGTCAACCCGTAGTTGCAGTCGTTCTCGTAGGACCGGTGTAGAGACTTGGCACGCTTTTGGATTGCTATTGCCTCATAGATTGTCAGCCCAAGATTGACCAACATGCTTTGATTGACGGCCTTGGCTGTTGCTTTGCTTTCCATGATTTCTCCTCTCTTGGCCTAACCCGGCCAGGCTAGCCGGTTCACACTCCGGCTGGCAATAGGTGGGCTAGGATTCCCATCCAACATCTTTGCAATTCTTCTCAACCAGATCGAACACAGCCCAGGGGGTTAGATGACTGTATCCATCCAGAGTGGATAACTCAGCGATGGCTTGGCAAAGCACCGCCTCCATGTGGCTTTTGTCCTCCTTCCGCATTAGTTGGTCAAAGGTTGATTCTCTTACTTCGCCCATTCTCTCTTCTCCATCGGGTTGGTTCAAGGCTGGTTAGCTAGTCGGTCTATAGCCACAGTTCATGCAATGACCGCCAAAGTTCATATGCCAAGCTGCGCAAGGGACTGTCAGCTTTTTAGTCTTGCTGTATTCTACGTGGGTCATGGTATCCGCTCCTTATAGTTTAGACTTTCACTTACTTGGCTTATTTCTAGTTATGACCAGCCCCATCGTGATAGCTTCTTCAACAAACGTGATTTGGTCGTCGGTCATGGTGTCTACTCCATCGGGTTGATTAGGGTTAGAGTCCAAAGTATTCAGCGTGTCTTTGGTAGCCATAAGCAAGAGCTTCGGCCTTGGAATTGTGCCGTGGTCCAAGTACCGCTCCATCTTCAGTCTCTACTAGATACCACCACCGGCCATGTTTGGTTATTCCGAATCCGGGCAGTGCTCCAATTTTCGTAAAGGTGTTTTGCATGGTTGCCTCCATCTGAATCTGATATGGCTACTAGGTTAAGTTGTGTGAATTAGAACTAACGGACCATTCCCGCTGGCTTCTCATTCAATGGTTTAATCTGCTTAATGATTCATACTCCAATTGTTTCTTACCTGTTAAGGGAAGTTTAAGGGGTAGAACCCACGTTGTCAAGCATTGGTTTTTCAGGTAAGATAGCAGAATGATAGAGATAACGACACAGGGCTGGGAATGTCAAAGGTGCCAGCACAAATGGATACCGAAGAAAGCCACAAAGCCGCTAATATGTCCAAGATGCAAGTCTCCGTACTGGGACAGACCACGTAAGAGTGTGCTAAGATAACTTCATTAGCCGCTTGTCTGGCTGCTAGGTAATCGGAATCGACCCTGATTACAGACAAGCTAGCAGCCAGCCGGGCGGCTTTTACTTGTGGGGAGCCTCTGCAATTGGGTAAACTCCCCTCCTAGTTTCAGGGGAGAGCCTCTTGCACGCTGTAGAAGGGAGTTGTGTGCTTGTAGGTGCGGATCCTACCGTGTGTAGCTACCAAGAGACTTTCCACCTGAGCCTAGGAATAGGTTCACTGTAGAAGCCACGTAGAGCCTAAATAGGGCATGTGGCAGGCTACTTGGTCAGCGGAGTCCGGCCACGGCGTAAGCGGGCTGGGATACCTTTGGGATCGGAAAGCTCCGCTGACCAACCACCGTATTAGGTGATGTGGTTAAACTCACCTGGACCCCCTATGAAGAAACACCGACGAATCAATTGTGAGAATTGCAAGATGCGTCATTTAGACCTAATGCTCCGGCCAGACAGACGGGGCACCTATACGGGTCAACCAAGATGAACAAACTAAATCTAAAGACACCGCGGTTCCCGCATCACAGTCGTAAAGCTCCTGTAAGCAAGGAAAAGCGACTGCGAATTATTGAGGACCGTAACTGGGCTGCTCGGAATGGCCCAGTGGTGGTGATAAAGCCTGCCGACTAGAGATATGTGAAAGAATGGACGTTCTCTTGGTCGCCAGCTGCGGGTGGAGAGACCTTATACCCGGTAGTGTCGGGATCAGAAAGGTACTCGTCAGGCTATCTAATCGAGTGTAAAGCTCCGGCGAACCAGCGCCGTTAATACGTGAGGGGTTGTGGGGACCAGGACTGGCGTAATAGCTTGATTGAAAGATATATTACCTTGAAGTCAAACTACTAGACAGGACGAACCTACCGAGTAACCAAGTCATACCTACCGGAGGCAACCAACCTTGAAGGGAGTGAGACATGCTTTCAATACTAGCCATTATCGGTCTTGCAGTGATATTCCTACTTCCTGGCATTATCCTAGGTTGGTCTAGAAGAAAACTCTGAATGCAGAGCTCATATCGTATACCGAAACCTGGCGTACTCAGTCCACTAGGAGACCAAGATGATATTGCGTTGTAGATGGTGTCCGGATAAAGAAGTTACAGAGGATGATTATTGCGGGATTATATACTTCATGCTAGGCCGTGATAGAATTGGGGCATGTTTAGGCGTCTATCTAAAATTGGTGGCCCGTTGATTGGCGCAATCGGTTTCATCACGTTGCCGAGTGATTTAGGGACTTGGGGCACTCGCCTCAAGGATATTGCGCAGATTGGCATTGACAATCCGCTGTCAGTGTTGGCTATTTGCCTTGGCGTTGTACTTCTTGGGTATGGGTACTGGGATAGCCTGCGGCTCAAGGTGCTGGGGTCAAAGCGTTGGCGTTCAGACAAAGAGATGGGGGATGAATTACATGGGTGGTTGCGTCAAGCGCATTTCCAACTACAAGACCAGCCTACCCCGAATAGTGATTTTGTTTTCGTTGCAACTGAACCCATGGCAAATCGCCCCGTCACCATAGCAAAGTTGAGTAATGAGCCAGGCGTTCGATTACAAGGACGGGTAATCCTTAGCGATGAGCAAAAGACGTTGTTTCAGGCTATGCTTGCGAATGAACAACATATCGTCTTAAGTGATGTTGCTATCGAGTTGGCAAGATTAGATATTGGGTTTGATGGGCGGGACCTTGTGAATGAGGGTTTCTCTGTCATCGCTGGATTTATACCCAGCGAGACCATGACTCAGTCCCAGTTCTTACAGCGTGTGGGCGCAGTGAGCCGCGCTATTCTCATGGTACAAGCCTCACTAAACCGTTATCTTCTTACCCCAGATATTGTGGCGACCATGCAAGCACAGTTACCCCCTGACTTAACTGCTAATCAGTGAGTCAAGAAACACTATGCCGTTAGTTCTTTGTACTCCAAATTCTCAGACTGCAAAAGCCGAACGAGCGTATCCCGGAATAAGAAAGGGTTGTCCCGGTTATTGAACCGCCATTCGAGTTCATCCAGATAGGCATCCAAATGTTTGATAGAGACCTTATGAAAAGAACCGATGATAGACCGCTTCAAGAGACTCCATACACCCTCGACGGAGTTCGTGTGAACATCGCCACGGACATATTCTTTGATGGAGTGGTTGACCGTCTCATGCCGGGTATCTTCGTCTCCAATTCCCCGGTACGGTCGCCAGTCGTCGGTGTGGATAGCTTCGGCTTCGTCGGCAACGGCTTCCTCAGCGAAAGCGTGGAGAGTCTTGCGAGTCCGGTCTGGAACCACTTGGAGGATAATCTTGCCTTCCCTCTGGACGGCTCCAACAACGATGGCTTTGTTGCCCTTGTAGCCATGACCTTTGCCCCGAACTTCGCCACCAACAAAAGTCTCGTCAATCTCTACGATGCCCTTGAGTTTGATGGGAGAAGCGTCTTGGACAGCGGCCCGGATTCGGTGGGAGAGATACCAAGCGGTCTTGTAGGAAATACCGAGCGTCCGCGACAATTGATTCGCGGATATACCCTTTTTGGATTCAATCATCAGGTAAGCGGCCATGAACCATTTGTTAAGGGGCAAGTGAGTGTCATGGAGGATTGTCCCGGCAGTAACCGAGAAGTTGTATTTGCAATCTTCACAGATGAACTGGTTGCGCTTGTAGCTCCGGGAGATCTTGACGCTCCCGCACCGGAGACAGGCAATTCCATCAGGCCAGCGGAGGGTTTCCAAGTATTCCCGGCACCTATCTTCGGAATGGAATTGGTCCACCAATTTAATTAGATTCATATCCTGAGTTTTAGTCATCGGAGGCTCCTTGTGCCACGAGCGAAGAAAAAGCCGTCTGAACTGACAAAAGATGAAGCCATGAAGAAATTGTTCCCGAAAAAGGTACGGGAAGAATTACATCGAGTGGCCCATGAAAAGGATAAATCTGAGGCTGAATCTTCATCACAAGAAGATGATATCAAAGAATCAACCTAGTGTCAAGTATATAATCCCGCTTTAAACAATTGCTCTCACTAGACGCTACAACCATGCTAAACTTCGACCATGGCTACTGAAACCAAACAAGCTAGGTGGGCAAAAGCTCATCCAGAAGAGAGACGCAAGATCCACCGTGAAGGTCAGCGTAGACGTAGAAAGAAAAAGCCCGCCATTGCTGACGAGCTTGATGCTGGGAGTGTGGAGGTTATTTCTTTGGAGTGCACTCGTGAATCGGGAACATCAGTGAGACAATGTTGCCACACCTTGGGCAGCGTCCAATCTTTGCCATGTTAGTAAACCTCCGCACAAACAGTCGGGGCAGAGCCTAGGTGGTTGTTTCAGATTACGTTCACCGTTTGAGTGTAGGTTGAATTGAAATCCAACGCGTTCACCGTCTATGTTGATGTAGTCTGTAGCCATTATCCAATACTTCCTCGTGTATTTTCTTTGAATGGGTGTGGTTCATCTATGCTACCTTCACAAATGACAGATTTGATGAATTGGTGACGATGTATCCGAATCACTAGATCGCTGCGAAGGGCGAACCATCTACGGCATACGTTGCAACGGCCCTCCCCGTACTTCAGTTTTCGTTTCATTTAGTTGGCCTCCGTCGAAAAATTGGATGCCAGGTTAATCTTGGACTCGAATGGTAACTGTCAAACCCGCTTCTTTCAGATCATGGGTGACTGCATCGCAAGCAAGGTCTAAGGCTACTGTGATGGCGTCATTGATAGGCCAGAATAGCTTCTCCATGATCTCATCAGATGGCATCTCCTCCACTTCAACAATGAATGTCCTGCTATCAAGTATCATGGCTTCGCCTCCAATCAAATAAGGTTGTCTAGTCATGGTAATGTCACAAGCCAGCAATGTCAACCCCCAATCTGGTAGACTGGCACCATGCTAGAGATTGAACCAACCGGTTCGCCGCAAGACTACGGTTTCCCAGAGAAACCTACTGCCCAGCAAATAACTACTTGGACGTTGCAAGAGAAGTTTCTAGCCGAGTACCGTGGTATTGGGGCTGTGATGCTGGCGTGCGAGACTGCTGGGCATACGTATCAAGCGTTTAAACAGTGGGTTGATTTAAACAAGTTTAACTTTCAAAAGAGGTACGAGGACGCCCAAGCGTATGTCCTAGAGCGAATGATAGTCTCAATCGACCGCAGAGCATTTGAAGGCTACGATCACCCGGTTATCTTCAAGGGTAAGGTTACTGACACGTACAAAGCCTGGGACAGCAACCTAGCCATGTTCAGAGTCAAGAAGCTGGACCCCAGCTACCGGGACAACTCCAAGGAAGTCGAGGACCTTTCAGCCATCCGTGAATCTCTTGAAGCACTGCGTAGCCTTGGCACTCCACGGCTTGAGGCCCCAAAGGTGGTTGATTCCACGTCCCATGTGGTCTCTGACACGGAAGATGAGAAACAAGGGCCTTAAACAGGCTTAGGTGAAGGCATGTGGTACTGTAGTTTCCATCGCAGGTTCCATAACCAAGGGATGAAACCAACGAGTGATTGCACGGCATGTGCGGCTTAGGTGGCGGCAATGCGTACGGTTCTGCACTGGTTATTCAAATGCCCTCATCGCATCTATGTCCCAGGCCGTCTATTTGGTGGCCGGGGTTGTGCTTGCGACGATAAGTTACACATCAGCACCATCGCAGACCACGATATCCGTAACCAAGCAGACGATAACAGTAGTGCTAGGCGTGACTAAGGCTTACATAAGCGATGTTGTGCGAACCACAGCTAATAGCACATGATGCCCGAGGGGTATGGCTTAGGTCTGACTGTGGGAGAGGATAATGGAAGGTCTGCCAGAATTATTCCTACAAAAGGACTTCCGATGCTAGTTGGTTGGTTCCTAGAAAGTTTGGTACGCTGGTGGCCTTGGCACCGTTGTGGGTGTAACACACACGGTCACCCAAGAAATCAGGTTTGCTACTGTAATGGAAGTATCTGGCGTTACCGGGACGAATAATAGTGAGAGAACACTGATGTGGAATCGTTTTGATGCAGACGGATATTCGTGGATAGCGATTCGGCTATGGCCCACACGTCGATGGCTGGTGTTCACGATGCCATTTACGGCAGTCAGATCGCATACCAAGCGGCCTTTGATGATGCCAAAGGAAATGGATTACATGTCGCCCCGATTACTTGGAAGAAAGAAATGACAGTTCGCGTAAAGCAGTTCACGGTATCTAAATCTGGTAACCTGATGAAGAAACCTAACTTCTGTGCATCATCGGACGCTAGGTTCTCCATCTTCGTGCCCCGAGAGATGATTGGCAAGATTTGGGTACAGTATTTTGGAGAATGGAGACGGTTGCTGGCTGCGTCTCTCCCTGGTGGGACTTTTAGTTGGTGGGAAGAATGACAAAGCGTGATTGGTTAGTCCTAGGAACGCAGGTAATCGTTGGCTACGGCGGAATCATGGTTGCTGTTTGGTTTCTTTCGTTGGGGTTGATTGATGATTGCTGGCCGCCACGATGCTGGAGGTAGATAATATGGAAGTCAAGGACGGAGCCGTGCATCAGATTCGTGCTACTGAGGCTGGTGTCGTTGTAGCGGTAGTCACTCCCCAGAGGTGGGAGGTTGTTCACAGGGCGGGGTCTGACCATCAGGACTTACTAGACGATGGCTGGGAGCCTTATTCGGAATACGTCTTAGCGAACGTTCTCCATTCTAGCTTCAAGCGTCCTCTGGATGTCTGACCTAGCTTGGTGTAAACGATGCCGGAAATACATTCTTGTTCCACAATAAAGCGTTTGGGAATCCTCCGCTGATACCTAAGGAAAGTATTCGTGCTGAGTTACATCCTGCCCAGAAGCAAATCAAAGGAAGGGTCGTCTTGATGCCCAGACTTCCTAGGATGAAGATGCCAAGGTGGTAACTTTCACACGGGGGTCAGTATGATAACGCGCTCGGATATCCTATCTTCTACGTGGATGTTGGGGGGTCCTGCTGATGCGACTGTTACGTGGAAGCACACACGGGTTAACCGAGGCAGGATGTGGTTAGCCAAGAGAGTTTTCCTAGCACTCTCCCCGGCATTCAACCAACCTTATGAACCTCCCATCAGTAGTTCGACGTGGACTTATACAGTGCCGCAGGAGGAATGATGCCAGGACTATCTCTTCTGAGCAAACTTCCTAGAACGGGTACGAAGACATGTCCGACATTGCCTTCGCTTGTCTGGCGTAATGTAAAGGTTTTCTCCAGATAGTGGGTGTCCGTAGATGCAATCAGTCTGACGAGCCTTGTTAGCTATTGGGCTAATCCCTCGGAGAATATTTACACGAAGAGTAACAAACTCTAGATGACTAGGATTAACACACCCACGATTTCGGCACAGGTGGTCTGGAACCAATCCCTTTGGACAAGGACCAACTAGTAATCGGTAGGATACTCGGTGCGCTTGTTCCTTTTTTTGCTTGGGCGGCTTGCTCCCTAGAATATACGTACAAAAGCGTCCATATCTATCCCTTTCATGTTTATATCCCAGCCATTCCCAGCAATCATCGGGGCCAAGTCTGTTAACCTTGTTCCAGAATCTTTCTTCATACGTCATTCTGGTATAATGCCAAATAAGGCAACAAAACACAAACCATAAGAGGTGATATTTTGCCCGGACACGGTAAACCAGGGACCAAGCACGGTCCAAAGAAGCCCAAGAAAGGGAAGAAGTGATGCCCGTAGCACAAGAGGTACGTCGGTTCTTTGACCCCAATCAACGAAATGGATGGACTGTGGCTTGGCAGAAACCAATCCCAAAGCCACCTGAATTCTCGGGTTTCCAGGCATTTGTGGAATCACGTTCTCCAAATTTCTTTGACGGCCAACCGAGCGGTTTTTTCAGACTAGGAAAGAGGAGAAAATAGATGTTTCTCTGTTGGTTTGCTCATAGATGGCGGTGGTCTTTAACTGAGGGCTCTCACGCAGTTTGTATCCGCTGCGGGCTTTCAAGGTTCAGACATGCGTAAGTTCTGGCATAAAGTTTTTGGGCATTGCCATCATTGCTTGAGACTTCGGAATGAGCATGTCGCTACGTGCGGCCTCGGCGCTGTTCATTGGTGCCAGTGCGGTGTCCGGCTCCAGTGAAACGTCTCCTAGCGTTACTTGGCCGAGTATCAGAGGCAGCTTTGATAGCTGTGGTTATCGGAGCTACGGTCTCTGGCGTAGCCATTGGAGCAGCATTCTTGGCTAAATATATGGGATGGTGGGAATGACCTCTTTCATCTGCCAGCGGTGCGGTGAATCTTGGCGTGCCGAAGAACCACTTGGAGAATGCCCTAATAGACTCTGTAGGTCAGTGAAATGGGACGAAATGCGGGGAGCGGAGAAGGTGTGTGCGAGTTGCAACAATATCTTCCCAGCGGATGCAGGGTTTCCAAGGGCCGGGAATGAAGGACCATATTGCACGAATTCCTGTAAAGATAAGGTCCGTAGAGTGATTAACAAACACCGGAGAGTTCTGAACGTTTGGAACGGAGGATTTCCTAGAGGATGACAGACCCAGAACTCTGGAAGATGCTCCAGCAAATGAAAGTTGGGTTGGTATCTCTTGAGACAACTTTGAAGCATTTCGGTGTTTCCAGGGAAGATGTCCGACAAGCAATCCAGAATATCGAACTGCTAGGCCGGATTCATGCAGCTAAGAACTAGGATAAATATGCTGAAATTCTTCAAGCGAAGTGAGAAAACTAGGCGCATCAATGCCTGTCTCAACAAGCTTTCGGGCTGGTCTATTGACGATTTAGAAAATCCGAATATGCAAATTGGCAAATTAGAGCTAATTCCGCCCGACGATATCCAAATTATCAACTTGACATGGATGGAAATCCCTATAGGCGTCCCATTGCCGCTTGGTGCAGTATTCAACGCCAGTGTAGAAGAATTAGGAGAGGTGAATGTGTAAACCGGGGAACCAGACTGTCAGGCAAGAATGCCGCCATGCTATTATGAAGACGCTGAAAAAGCTGAATCCGTCCAACCAGGAGATGCAGGCCGAACTGAAAAAGAATGATGGTTGCATGAAGCCCTTATAGCTCAATTGGCAGAGCGGTAGTTTTGTAAACTACTGACCGGGGTTCGATTCCTCGTGGGGGCTCCAAGAGCATTTGTCGTTTAATGGTAGGACCTCTGCCTTCCAAGCAGATGATGTGGGTTCGATTCCCGCCAGATGTTCCAAAATACTGTACCCAGTATGGTCTAAGCGGCCTAGGGAGCTAATCTCCTAGGTCGTTTTTCTTATGCCTCTAAAAGATGGTTCAAGCGACAAGGTTATCAGCGATAACGTCCGTGAACTGATGAAGTCTGGAAAAAGAACCAGAGACCAGGCGGTTGCAATCGCCCTGCGTAAAGCTGGAAAGCCTAAAAAGTGACTACCGCAGTAGATGTATACGAAGGAATATCTCCCGCTGCGGCTGCGCTCTATAAACAGATAGGGTTTGAGCCGACCGGCCCAGAGCAAAGAACCATTCTTGCGTCTAAGAAGAGGAAGATAGGACTCTCAGGCGGAGAAGGCGCAGGGAAGTCGGTTCTCGCTTCCAAGATATGGATGGGCAGGTGGCCTGACGACATGGCGGCTAATCCGACTTACGGTGACGGTGTCGGAGACCCCCTGCTTTATTGGCTAGTTGGAGAGGATTACTCTCAAGTAGAGGCAGAATTCCACTATATCAAGCAAGACCTGGAGGAATTGGGTTATCCAATCGATTCTTCCAACATCGTGGACCCAGGCCATATCAAACTCCAACTTCCAAAAGAACGTAACCCTAGATTACTCATTGAGACTAAAAGCGCCCGTGATCCTTCGAGATTAACCCGTCAACGCCCCCATGGGATACTTCATTGTGAGCCTGGCCTTTCCACGGTCGCTACTTACGAACGCCTGAACGGTCGTATCGCTGGCGTTAGAGGGTGGCTGGCTCTGGTAGGGACGTTAGAGGGGTCAATGGGGTATTATCCCCAGTTACTGCAAGCGTGGGCCTCTGGCGCAGGGGATGAGCAGAGTTTTGAACTTCCTTCTTGGACCAATACACATTATTACCCTGGAGGACGCCAAGACCCTGAGATATTACGCCTGGAAAGAGAAAGTTCCGACGCGTATTTCATGGAAAGAATCGCTGGGAAGGTCGTTCCGCCGAAGGGATTGGTAATAAACGAGTTCAGGGCTGATATCCATGTCAAAGACGTGCAATACGACCCCAATTACCCCGTTTATATGTGTGAAGACCCCGGATATGGGGCTCATTCAGCCCACGCATTGCCGGTTTACCAGAATATCGACCACCAAATCAGGGTTTTTGACCTTATCTACGAACGAGGGCTGATAACGTCCGAGATTATCCGAATCGCCCAAAGAAGGGATTGGTGGAAGGGTCAGAAACAGTTGGTCATCGACCCGCATTACAAGGACCAACACCACGCCAACCACTCAGTTTCGGAGATTTGGCGGCGAGAGGCGGGAATAACTCCGGAAGCCAACGAACGCGTTCCGTCTGGACCTGGTATCGAGCGGTTGAAAGGATATTTTAAGGTTGATGCCTTTGGAGTGCCAGGGATAGTTATCTCACCTCATTTACAAGGATTGTTGAGTGAATTGGGCGCGGCGTTGGACCCGTTTGACAACAAGTCCTACCACCCGTGGAAGTGGAAAGAGGACCGTATGGGTCAGGTTGTCGGCATGGAGCCTTTGGACGAATACAACCATGCCTGCAAGGCCCTGATTTACTCGATAGTCCATAATTTCGGGTTTGCCTACGGTCAGGAAAGACGGGTTGGAAAGGTCACTCGGAGAGGTCAAAATATCCAAGGTATCAACCCATTGGCTAAAGCCGGAACCAACCAAACCAACTATGGAGACAACCTTACTACCACCGTGCGGAGACGCTGATGCCCACGATAGCTGAATACATGGCGATAGTGGATAAACGGGAAACAGACCGTTCGGCGTTGCACAACCGTCAAGACGGAGACTTGGACCGGTATTTCCTAGCCAAATATCGAGGTGAGACGAACGAGAATGGTCAAAACCCGCTGGATAACTTCAAGAAGTTCACCTCCAACGATGCCGCGACTTCGCTCGATCTGGCGGCTCACCTTATGGGCACGGCTCCGGTATTAATTCGAGTCCGTAAACCCAAAGGTAAAAAGCAACAGCAGGAGATTGACAACCTGAAAGAACTGGCAGGCATCGGCTGGCTCTCAGAAGCGGACACCAGAAGGGCTGGACTTGATATGCCGTCCCTCCAAGATGCGCTTGATGGCCAGTCTCTACTCAGAGGCCAGACTTCCCAGCGGGTTTTGTTGGTCAAGGAAAATATCGACACTCCGCCAGGTAGTTTGGGGCTGGAACCCGGCTTGGAAGATTTGAACGTAGGACCGGACGGTCAAACAGCGTTGGCAACTCAGCCACAGATCCAGAGAACTAGGACGTTCGTTGACATCCAAGACTGGGACCCCCGTAATACTTACGTATTCATGGGTCCCAACGGAAAAGTCGCCGTTTGCCATAAGGCGATGAAAACAGCAGAGCAGATTCTGGCTGAATGGGGAATTACATTAGAAGACGGAACAAAAAATACCGATAAAGAACACGCAACCTACGAGTTTTTCGACGAACAGATAGGTTGGGTCTCCATGAAGGGTAGGGAGTTAAAACCTGAGACTTCACATGGGATGGGGACTGTACCTGTGGATGTTCACACCGTGGGATGGATGCCGTTCTTCCAAGCCGAGGGAAAAGATTACGAAGCTCATTATGGGGAGAGTTTCTATCATTCTGTAAGAGAGATTTATGACCAGCAGAACTTTATGTTGTCTATCCTAGCTGAGATTTCCTCCCGGTCTATCAACCAAGGATTATTGGTTAAGTCCCGTGATGGATCTTGGACTCTGGACGGAGATATCCGGGAGACAGGGGCGGAACTATCGGTAGCAACTGGTGATGACCAAGATGTCGTGCCCATGCCGCCGATTGAGATGGTACAGGCGTCGGCGACTTTCATGGGGGTAGTTGCGGGGATGGCTCAGAGAGGGACATTCCCTTCCTCCGCTTTCGGTGAATTAGCTTTCCAACTATCAGGGTTTGCGATAACGCAGTTGAGACAGGGTATGGAAGCCCCGATTGGCCCCCCTGTGAAAACTGTCACATTGGCCTTCAAGGGGATTCTAAATATCCTCGGGACTGCTTATGCGACGGGGAATTTCGATGAGATGACCCTTACCGGACGGATGCAGGATGTTGGAAGAACGGACTTTGAAGAGAAGATTCCCATCCAAGTTTTGCAACAAGGCGGGAACTTCGATGTCGAGATAGTCCCGCAACTTCCTCAAGACGACGCCAACAAGGTTGCTCTGGCTAATCTTTACGTCCAAGGGGATATTCCTCTGGCGGATCATAGATTCGTTAGAGAGAAGATTCTGATGATGCAGGACGTGGAACAAGTCGAACGTGCGGTTCAGGAACAATTAGCTAAGACTGGCTCTCCAGCGGCGTTGGCTTTCTCGAATATGTTGGCGGCAGCGGAGCAGGAGAACTTCGAATTAGCCGAAATATGGTTTACCGAATGGAAGCTAGTTATGACCGAAAGATTGATCGCGGTAGCCCAGATAAACGCAATCGCAGCGCAGGTCGGAGTACAGGGTCCGGGAACTCCATCGAATGGAAGCGGGGCTGGTCCAGATCCGAGGGCGGTGCCTCAACCACTTTTGGGTGGTGGCCCACCTGAGCCTACTCCACAAGCTGGTTCTTTACAGCCAGCAGGCGCAACAAGACCAGGGGCACTAGCAGGAGCAACGGATAGGGGGTTGTAATGACACGCGAAGAGATATTAGAGCGATTTCGTCAGGGGCAAAGCTTGGAAGAGACTCTTCAGCAATTGGCTGACTGGTGGATTACCAACCATAACGTAGATCCTGCCAAAGCTGCGAGTTTCGCCCAGCAGGATATTGACGAAGTAGGGCAAGCGGCTGAAATAACTGAGGCACCGCTACCTTTTGAAGGTCCAGTCCCTCGTCCTATAGTCCAACCAGAGGATATTCCGACTAGCATTGCTCCTGGATTTGACCGTTTGAGGTTGGAGGACGAAATCTCTGGCCCTACTGAGACTCCATTCGGAGCTACGCGTAGCCTCCAGAATATAGCCTTCGGAGATATTCTGGGGGATAGATTCCCGAATGTTGGGAATAGAGTCACCTCGGCTCTAGGGAGACAGTTTGATGTCATCCAACCATCCTTTGAAGCATTGCAAGGACTAGGACAACTGGGCGGAGCAAACTTTCGTGATTTTGCCAACGAAAACTTGGGAAGGGGCGGAATAGACCCCAGGCTTGTTGCTGCTGAAGTCGGTAATCTCTTTGGTAGAGAGGGTTTGAGTGATACTCAGAGCGATTTTAGGGATACATTGAGAGCCAATCAAAATACTCAATTAGAACTCGCAACCCAATCTGCGCTGCAAGGAGTCCCAACAAGATTCGCTCCAGCCACTCGGAGACGTGTACGACGGCAGTTTGACCAGTTCTTATCTGATTCTCCAATCAATCCAGAGACTGGACTCCCGGATTTTGGGCAAAGGAACTTCCTACCAGCCTTTAATAGAGGCTTGAGGTAATGCCTAATATATTTTCTGGCAGAGGTTCCTCCTTTCAACCCTTTGCTAGTCCACGTCAAAGGCTGGGTGCCCAGTCTAGTTTTGCTGATTTTGATTTACGTACTGATAACCCATCTCGGAGCATTTCAAGAGGACTTCCGCCTGCTTCTATAGGATTACCTCCGGCGTCTAGGGGCTTACCTCCAAGCCGCCCGTTCGATGAAAGTTTTAGACGTGGATTATTCCAAGATGACCCTGGATTGGCCTTTCAAACTTCGGTCTCTCAGGCTGGGCTAGACACGAACTTAACTGACTTCTTTCGAGGAAAATCGGCTAGATTCCTTCAGCAGTTCCAGGGAGCGTTGGGGAGTCAGATAGACGAATTCGGTCGAAGCGATTTGAATCCCTTGGACTTTTTCCGAGACCTTGATTTTGAAAGTGAGTTCCTACGGCTCTCTCCTAACGAAAGAGGTGCAAATGACGCTGGATTAAATAGAGCATCGAGGTTCCTTTTCTAAGTGGTCACTCAAAACGACATAGACGAACGCCGTCGTCTTCTAGAAGGTCCAGAGGATGAGCGGAAACGTCTCTTGGGCGGGGACGAGCGCAAGGCTCTTTTGGGCCAAACGCCGATTGAGTTAGCGGATGAAGTTATTGCCCAACAGGGGGCTGCGCCTCCAGAAGTTGACCTAGCTCCGACTGGTCAGCCTAGTCTTTTGGACCGTGCGGGGAATCTTGCCGCAAGGTTGGGAACCAGAGGCATCGAAGTCCCTGGCGTAACTCCATTTTTGCGAAATGCCACGAATGAGGTATTCCAAGGATTAGAGGCATTTGGGGAAAGTACATTTCGTGGACTGACTTTTCAAGACCCCGTGGGTTCTGGTGGTTCACTGAATCCGGCCGAGATTATCAACCGTCAGTCGGATGCCTTCCGAGAACGACCCTTAGCGGCACAACTCGGTATCGGGTTGATTGACCCTGGGTTACTTGCCACTCGGCTTCCAAGTGCAGCGGGAAGAGTTGTCAGCAGCGCCAATGTACGGAACCAAGCATTAGAGAGAGCCGCCCGCCGTCCGCGTGCAACGGGACCATTGGAGACGGTGGCAGAAATCCAGCAACGTCCACCAGTTCGTCCTCCGGTCGATGAAGTTATTGAGGATGTGGTCGAAGAAGTTGTGCGTCCGGGAGCGATTCCTCGTGGAACCACTCTGGGGATACTGAAACCCTTGAGTTCTGGAGTTGAGACGACTTTAGCCAAGATGACGGGTCTTATAAAAGAGGCTCGTCCGTTGCAGAGGTCGGCTATTCGAGCGGGAAGGGCAGCCCAGACGGCAGAACGTGGCACTCGTATCGCTAGGTCTGAGGCTTTAGAACGCAGATTGATAAACCAAGGGATCCCAGCCCAGGAAGCGAATCGACAGGCAACTTCCCAATTGGGCGGTGATTTACCAGTCCCAGAGTTCGCTCCTTTGGAGATGGGCGCTGCTGAAGTACGGCCATTATTTGACCATATCTCGGACGCGTTACCAGTAACTCAAGAGCAATTCTTCAACCGAACAAATACGAGAGTCGCGTTGGAAAGAGTCATCGCTGGTGAACTGCCGTCGCCATCGGAAACTGAATTACTTCGGAAGATGTTCGGCCAGCAGTTTGTGGAAGCTATCAGAGGCAAGAGAGCATTGAGCGCGCGCTCAGGCGAAGCCGCGCTGGATGTCTTGAACGCCCCCCGACAAATAATTACTGCCTATGATGTTTCAGCACCTCTAAGACAGGGAGTTGTTCTTGGTCCAGGGCACCCTGGTCGGTGGAGTGAAAGCACCGTAACGATGTTCAAGGCTTTGGCTCGTGAGGGAGCCGCTGAGGCCGTAGACGTTGGTATTAGGAGCGATAGAAATTTTGTCCGCTTTGCTGGTAGGCATCCAGCCGGGAACAGCAAAAACCTGTTCATCGCTGATTTGTCTCGCGGAGCTAGGGGTATCTCTGGGCAAGAAGAACAGTTCATGTCCAGGCTAGCGAATAAGATTCCTGGGATACGCCAGTCTCAACGCGCTTACGTCACATTCTTGAACAAACTCCGGTTCGATGTTATGTCAGATGTTGTTGAGGGATGGGAGAGAGCAGGAGTTCAGATAACCGACAATGATTTGGACGAATTGGCTTTGTTCATAAATAGAGCGACAGGCCGAGGAAGTCTTGGACCCTTGAATGACTTTGCACCGATTTTAAATACGACCTTCTTTGCGCCACGACTATTAGCTTCTAGGATTCAGACACCATTGAGTCTCATAAGTTCTTCGTCTTTAGTGCGAAAACAAGCTGCGAAAGACTTGAGTAAATTCTTGGGTACTGGGATGACTGTTTTGAGTTTAGCTGCTTTAGCGGGAGCAGCAGTAGAGTTGAATCCCAAGAGTAGTGATTTCGGCAAGATACGGATGGGAAACACTAGTATTGAGTTCTGGGGTGGCTTTCAACCTTTGGCTCGGTATGCGGCTCAGTTTACTTTTGGGGAACGGAAGATAGTGGCTGGGAAGAATCGTGGAGAGATAGTTTCCGTGCCCAGGACTGACTTGAGTACATTCCAAGACCCGATATTCCTCCGGTTCTTGCGTTCTAAACTGAGCCCGGCTGCGGCTTTCGGTGCAGACCAACTATTGTTTGGCCGAGAGAACTTTATCGGAGAGCCGACAGTCGGTAATGAAGACTTTGATGCCAGTGTTTCCGTAGATACTGACTTCCCATTTTTACATGGTGGTATACCGAGAGAATTAGAGAGTCGTTTGGCACCACTATTCTTGCAAGACTTGAAAGAAGCCTTCGATGATGAAGGTATAAGTGGTCTGTTCAAGGCGTTGCCTGCTGGATTCGGCGCAGGCTCAGTGACGTTTCCACGAGAATGACCACTGTAGATGACAGGGTATTGTGTCCGACTTGCGCCATCAAGTGGCCTATTCGAGTGCCTAAAGGTAGTACGGCTGACTTTTTCTGCCGGAGTATCCGCTGTGGAGGGGTATGGAGAACCATTGACAGGAGATTGCCAGTTCTGGTAGCTTAAGAACGAAATACATATCAAGTAGAGATAGAGCGCATGGTCGCATATCCCTTCGGGGAGTGCGGCTTTTTTATTGCCCAATTCTGGAGGATTATGAGTCAGCAGAATATCACCGATGAAACGGAAGAGGTAACCACTGAAGCGACGGAGCAATGGGCTTCTGACTCAGATAGGTTGGCTCAGGAGGGCGCACCAGAGGCGGATGCACCTCCCTCTACTGAAGCGGAACTCCCTCCTGAGCCCTCCCCTGAACTAGTTGCGGCTCAAACACAGATAGCTGAACTCACCCGTGAACGGGAAGAACGAGCGCAAGAAGCCAACGCAGCGGCGATTGAGGGCAATTCGCGGGACATGGCAGACCGGTATGCCCAGAACCTAGTTGCAAACGGTAACTACACCGAGGAACAAGCTAGGGCACAAGCTGAATCAGAGCGTTTACGTTGGGTGGCAGAAGAACGCTTGAAGCTGTCGGACGGACGTGTGGAATCTCTTCATCTAGCCTACGGAGCCAAGGACTTAGCCCGGACATACGGCATCTCAGAAGAATCCTTGCAAGGTTTCAGCACCATCGACCAGATGGAGAAATACGCGAGGGTGGCTGGTAGCCAAGATAAAAGAATCTCAGCGTTAGAGCAGGGAAAAAGAAATGAAGCTGCGCCAGTACAGCCATACGCTACACAGGCTAGTCCTGGGGCGAGTGGCGATGGTTCTTACGTAACCAAGCTAAAGAGCGGCGGAGCCCTGCCTTCCTCAAGCGAAATAGACCAGATAACTGCAAAGTTCCTACAACAGTAAGAAGGGGGCACCATCGCACAAGTTACATCAACCACAGCGGCCAACTTCATAGACGAGATTTGGTCAAACGAATTAAACAGGGCAATCGAGTTCCAATTGGTGATCGCTGCATTATTTACCGACTGGACCTCAAAGATGAACATGGGTGGTTCTGGCGATATCCTCCACCTCCCAGCCCGGCACAACCTGACGACTAACACGAAGTCTTCGGGATCTGATGCTACTCCAGAGGCAATCACGGAAAGTGAGCAGACCTTCACGGTCAGTCTCCACCAGATCGTGGCCCAGGATATAGAGGACTTTGCCGAGGTGATGTCGAAGTACGACATACGGAACGAATACACCCTAGCGGCGTCCTACTCGCTCGGACGCTCCATGGATGTTACTGCTGCGGCTTTGCTCGACGACAACACTCTCCAGTCGGTTGGTGTCCTTGCAGCCGAGATGACGGACGACAACATGATTCGGGCGTGGCAGTTCCTCCAGGATAGTTCCGGGATGCCACCGTATGTAGGCGTGGTAAGCCCAGCGACTTGGGGTGGGTTCTTGAAGATCGAGAAGTTCACTCAACAGCTTTACAACGGCGACACCCAGGGCCGAGCGTTACATGACGCTGAGATTGGGCGTGTTTATCAAGCGAAGATGCACATGAGCAACCTTACTGTTGGGACCGCCCCGAACTCAACTGGCCATATGTGGGCTGGTGAGCATTTCTTCAAGATCATCAAAAAGGCACCGAAACAGGATACGTGGTTTTCTCCTTTGGCGAAATCTTGGATAGTTGCCACCGACCAGATTTATGGGATGTTCGAGCGCGAAGAGGCTGACGAAGTGGCGTCGGTGACCACCACGGCCAAACTGCACGGCGTCAGACTCCGGGGGTTGAAGTAACTCGGTGGATAGCCCTTCGATATTCATCAGACCAGGGAGAGAGAAGAAGCCCTATCGGCTGAAGTGTCGGTTCAAGGTTGACCCAGATACGAGACCGAGTGACACAGAGAAAGTACGCGTGGCAGCACAATTCGTCGAAGACATGAGAAAGCAAGGTTGGATTCATCAGGACGGGTCTGAGTGGTCAATGACTGGCCCCTATCCGGTTATAACTCCAATCACAATTCATGCACCTCGGACACCAACGGCTAAGGAAATGATGTACGGAGTGAGTCAAGGAGACCAGTTCCTGGCCCCAGAAGGCACGTTGGCCAGCGTAATGCCTACATTGGCGGAAAGCGAGGCGTGGGACTACGAACTTAAAGGGGTGTTCATCAGGGAAGAAATTTTAACGGAATACCCTGATCCACACGAAGAGGAACGAAGATGACGACAGAAATAGACCCGAGATTATCAGCGACTCTGGGGCAGAAGATTCGCCCAACCCATGGTTATTATCGGCAGCCGGACGGGTGGATCACTTTTTCTGTCATTACACGGCTGGAAAAACTTAAGTACACGGAGAG
>LAZR01000307.1_pt1 | contig 45596 bp, 40 predicted proteins | sample 329461 | NCBI WGS metagenome assembly LAZR01 (sample SAMN03002196, study PRJNA259156) | marine sediment metagenome | biome: sea floor; feature: Hydrothermal impacted sediments; material: marine sediment; isolation source: Loki non-amplified sample from Loki's castle hydrothermal vent sediment ...
GGCTTTCGCAGGCAAGTCGAGGAAAAACCGTAGCATTTCGCGGCTGGCATCGGGGCCAGCGGGATCGGTGTAGGAACCCGCCTTATTACCCCCCGACCATGCATGGCCGAGGCCCGCAATCATCCACTCTTCCATCACTGAATGGCCAGCTGGTGCCAATACCGTCCGGCGGCTATAGCTCCGCCCTCCCGTTGTGCCATCGTCCAAAAGCTCGGTGCCCGAAGGGGCGGAGGTGTCCGCGATGGCTTGGGCATTTGCGGCATTTACCGTGCTGTCTGCATCGCCCTGAAAGATAATCGTGGGGATTGATTCACCTGTATTAGAGCCGGTTGCCCCCTGCCCCATCGCCACAAAAGCCGATGGCACATCTTGAGCGGCTTTATACGGTAGACCGGAATGGGTGCCGACCGCATCGAAAACATCCGCGTAGGTCTGCCCCAGCACGACAGCCATGGCAGCACCCGCCGATAACCCGGTAACAAAACTGCGGCCTTTGGCTATGCTGTGATCCCGTTGTAGCTGTTGCATCAGACCGGCCAGGATAGCGGGCTCGCCACTGTCGCGCATCTGGTCAGCGGGGCTGTACCAATTCCAGCACGACTGCATATTTGCGCCGCGTGACTGCGCAGGATAGACAAGGATCACCCCATGTTCATCGGCAAGCTGGTTCATACCTGTGCCCTTGGCAAAATCGACGGGCGATTGTTTGCAACCGTGCAGCATCATCACCAACCCAGCAGGGGCGGCCCCCTTTAGGTCTGGGATATACAGACGAAAGTCCCGGCTGCCGGCCACGCCGAAAAACGTATCGCTGTCGAACCGTGCGCCTTCCGGCAGAGATGGTTCACGCCCATCGCCCCCCGACATAGCCGATTGTGCAAGACCAGCGAGCGTTGCGCGTAGTCCCCGGCCTATCTTGGCTCTACCAAAGGGGTTTTTGCTATGCTTAGACATGCGGCCTAGCCCGCCCGCACCCAATGCGGTTTGGATCGCCTGCGTCGCAGCAGTTGGGTTGCCCGCGCGTACAAGCTCACCGGCCCGGCGCATGGCCGAGTTAAAATCATTGGTCATTTTGGCTTCCTTTAAAGGATTAAATCGGGGTTAGCTAATCCGCTCACCGAGGGCTTTCTTCACGTTCGCACTGGCCTGAAGCGCGCCCAGCACATTGATAGAACCAATGGTAGCGAGTGCGAGTTCCGGCGTTACATCGTGCGCGATACGCGCAAGGCCGACCACTTTGATGTGCAGCACCTCATCCGCGGCCTGCACGGCCTCAAGATCGGCGACGGTATAATCACGCAGGCCAAGCTCCATCGTGTGCCGGTCAATCGATTGCGTTACCATGGCGGACTGGTGATCCAGCTGGTTACGGATCGCGGTACGGATAAAATCGCTGCGGTTCGAATAGAACCCTTCCTGCACCAGCAGATCGATCCGCCCCAGATCGACAAAGCCGAGGTTGATGGTGATTTTCTCGTTATCGGGCTGTTTATCCCGAAGTTGCCTGACGTTGCTCATGATGCTTCTCCATCCATCTGGATGGTATATGGCATCCATTAAGCAGATTGCAACAGCCCTGCGATTTTTCTGCAAGTCTTAGGCCAACATTTGCACAGCGGCCTTTAGGTCGTCTCTAAACTGGGCGGTAGCATCGGCTTTGGCCTGTGGATCGGGTAGTCGCAGCAGATAGGAAGGATGCAACGTCAGCAGCACGGGCGTACGGGACGGTGTTTCTTCAACCTTGCCACGGCGCGACAGGATAGCATCGCGGCGCCCCGTTAACCCTTCGGCGGCGGTGGCCCCCATGCCAAGGATCAGCTTGGGGCGCACCTGCGTGATCTCGGCATCCAGCCACCAGCGACAATGCTGGATCTCGGATGCATTAGGCCGCTGGTGCAGACGCCGCTTGCCGCGCGGGGTGAATTTGAAATGCTTCACTGCGTTCGTGACAAAAGCCTGCCCACGGTCCAGCCCCGCCTGCCCAGCAATCTGATCGAACAACTGCCCTGCCGGACCGACAAAGGGGCGCCCGCTTAAATCCTCTTGGTCACCGGGCTGTTCGCCCACAATCATCAGATCCGCATCCATCGGCCCTTCGCCCGGCACCGCCTGGGTCGCGTTGCAATGCAGCGGGCAGCGGGTGCAGGCGACAATCTCACCGGCCAACGCACCGCTAGGCCCCTCCCACGCCGATTGATGCGCGGCCAGTTGCGCTTGCACTTGCGCCATGCGCGCGGGTGGTAAGGACGGCGCGGCTTCTGCCATAGCGCGGGCACGGGCGGGGGCGTCGGCGATCATCTGGGGGATAAACGCTGCCTCGGGCATGTTCTTCCAGTATTTCTTGGGCATCTCCGATTGCATGGCTTTGACCATCAGCCGCGCGGGGTTAAAGATATTCTGGAAATAGGTGATCCACAGCTGCTCGCTGGCATCCTCGGGCAGCGCGGGCTTTTCCTGCCCCTCGCGGAACGACAGCGTGCCATTCTCGAATACCACAGAGACTTCCGGCGTCAGGATCCGCCAGTCCATATCGCTGAAGCGGCGCACAAAGAAGTCAGATGTAGGCTCTATCGTGTGGTAAGTCGGTTCGAACCACGCGGCGAAGGACCGGCGGGGGGCCTCCGGATCCCCGATCTCGCGGAAGCGCACAAAGGCTTTCATCTTGTGCTGGCAACGGTGCACGTTCTTTTCCATCGTCCGCAGGCGCGACAATTCGGCATCGCCACGATCCGTCATCAGATGCGGCGTGCCTTTCAACCGCCACAAAAACGCATAGAGCCTAGCAAAGCGTTCACGATCAGTGTGCCAAACCACAGTGCTGGCCATCGAGATAAAGCTGCGCGGCACGCTGACCTGACCGCCGGCTTGCACGGCACCGGTATCCCCGAACAGATCGGGTGCCGTGCTAGTATCGCCCCACAAGATCGCCTCGGGCGGGATGCCGGCTGCCAGAAACTGCCGCGCCGCATCGCGCCATGCCTGGGCCGTGCCGATCCGGGGCATCACCGCACGGTGCATCAGAACAGGGTCAACTGTTCGGGCGGCGGTGCGAACCGCGCGCGCAGGTCAATGCTGTCAGTCAGCCCGCCGGGGGACCAACCGCCTGCCGTGATAAAACTGCGGGCCTTCTTCATCGACGCGCCCATGCGGATCAGATCTTCATAGCGCAGGGCACGGTGGCGGCGCGTCGACAGGATGCGGTTTACCGTCTTGACCCCGAACCCCGGCACCCGCAACAGCATCTCGCGGGTGGCGCGGTTCACATCCAGCGGAAACACCGCGCGATGCACAAGCGCCCAAGCCAGTTTCGGATCAACCTCAAGATCAAGGTTCCCGTCTGCTGTGACCGAGGTAATCTCGTCGAGCTGAAAATCATAAAATCGCAGCAGCCAATCCGCTTGATAGAGCCTGTGTTCGCGCTGCAACGGCGGCCGGATCAAGGGCAGTTTCGACGAGCTGTCGGGGATCGGCGAGAAAGCCGAATAATACACCCGCTTCAATTTATAGCTGGAATAGAGCCGCGTGGACTGGCCCAGAATGGCCGCATCATTCGACCCATCCGCACCGATGATCATCTGCGTCGATTGCCCCGCGGGCGCGAACCGTGGCGGGCGCTTGCCGGTATGGGATTTGTCTTTCGACACCTCCTTGCGCAGCCGGAAATCGGCCATCGCCTTGCGGATCTGGTCAGGCTTCTTCTCGGGTGCGTATTGCTGAACGGAGGCATCGGTGGGCAGCTCGACATTGATCGACAGTCGGTCCGCCAGCAGCCCCGCTTCGGCAATTAGCTCGGGGGCCGCGTCGGGGATGGTTTTGAGATGGATATAACCGCGAAAGTTTTCCTCGTGGCGCAGCTTGCGCGCGATCTGCACCATGTCCGACATGGTCGCATCCGGCGACCGGATCACGCCCGAGGACAAAAACAGCCCTTCGATATAATTGCGGCGGTAAAACTCGATAGTCAGCTTCACGACCTCATCGACACTAAACCGTGCGCGGGCCACATTCGACGACGCGCGGTTGATACAATAGCTGCAATCATAGATGCAGAAGTTCGTCATCAGGATTTTCAGCAACGAGATACAGCGCCCGTCCGGCGCATAGGCATGGCAGATCCCGCTGCCTTCGTTCGATCCCAGCCCCTTACCATCGCGCGAGTCGCGTTTCGTCGATCCCGAAGAGGCACATGACGCGTCATATTTCGCCGCATCGCTCAGAATCGCAAGTTTTTGATCAACAGTTTGCTTTGCCATATGTTCACTATATGTTCACGTATGGTAGATGTCATCCCTTGATGTACACCCAGCCCTGCGCCGCAGTGTCGCAACGGGCGGGTTTATGCCTACAATCAGGTGCGCCCGCTGATTATTTAGTCTCTAAGTTCGGATAAACCCGCCGCAGCGTTTCGATAAGCTTATCACTGCTCACTGGTTTTTTCACCACCCGGTCATCCGGGCCAAGAAAGCTGATTTGTTCTGGATCATAAGCCGTAATGTAGACAAACGGGATACCGCGTTCACGCAAAATATCAGCCACAGGTTTGGAGGTTTTGTTTTGCCCCAAATTTACATCGAGAAACGCGATATCAATCTCGCCCTCGCGGGCTTTTACCTTGGCATCCTCTAGGTGAATGCTCGGCCCGACAACATTGAAACCAATATCTTCTAGCAGATCGGTCATTTCAAAGGCCACAACGACTTCGTCTTCGACAATGAAAATATTCTGTGGGGTATGCGTCATTCGTCTGCCCGGCCTTCCGTCTGTTGCGGCATCTCAAGATGCCATTCATATCCGCCCGGCCCAAAGACCGGCTCGATCTTTCCGCCTGTTTCCGCCTCAAGGGCGCGCCCTGTGATAAAGCTGCCAAATCCTGTCTCGCTGGGTTTTTCGGCGGCCGGTCCACCTGTTTCTACCCAATGAAGCTCAAGGAATAAACCATCGGCATTAGAGGTTTGTTCCCAAGTTAAGTGTACCCGCCCCTCAGGTACCGAAAGTGCGCCGTATTTCATCGCATTGGTGGCCAGCTCATAGAATGCCATAGAGAATGACAGCGCTTGGCGCGAAGGCACCTCGACCTCGGGTCCCGACAGGATGATCCGCCCGTTTCCGATTGGTTCCAGTACATCAGCGGCCACGGCCCCGACCGCAGCACGGTCCCATGAGGTGCCCACCAATTTGGAATGCGCCGTGGCATAGGCGTTTAGACGTTGGTCGATGGTTTCGCGTACACCGCGCTGAATGCTCATCTTGCGCAGAGATTGGCTGACGATGGATTTCACCACACTAAAGGCGTTCTTTACCCGGTGGTTCAGCTCGGCGATCAGAATGTTCTGTGCTTCGCGCAGTCTGCGTTCTTCGTCGATATCAATCAAGGCGACGGTTGCCCCTATCCGTTTGCCGTCCACATCCATTACCGGCTCGCCGATAATACGCATCCAGAAACGGGTGCCATCGCCGCGCTGGTAGTTCACGTCGATCTGGGAATGGGCTTCGTTGTCTCGGATCACCCGTGCAAGAGGATATTCATGGCTTTCCACCCGGCGGCCATCCTCGTGGAACGAAACCCATTCACCATAAGCATCCGCGTTTCCTGAATGAAGCACCGGATGGCGCACCATCTTTTTAACATGGCTGTTGCCATAGATGATCTTCCCCTCCGCGTCCGCCATCACCACGCCAACCGGTACGGTCTCCATCACGGCTTCAAGAAAATTCAGCCGATGCGAGGCCTTATGCGTCTTGGTCTTATGCGCATCCCTCTCAACATTCTTCGCCGCCAGCTCTTCTTGTAAGCGCAAGAGCTCCGTCGCCATCTTGTCGGTGGGCTGTGTTGGCATTGTGTTTCCTGGGTGATTGGGACGGGGGTATGTCAAACGACATAGGTCTCAGAAAGGAAAATCCAATAGAGGGCAAGGATAATAGGCCGTTCAGGATGTCAGAGAATAGAACAGTTAACTATGATGATATCTGTCCAATTGGACTGGGTGTTAATGACATCTCTTCGGCGCTGATACGGGGAAATAACCCACATCAACTCACCTGACTATCATTCTCTTGTACGTGGTATCCCTCAACCCGCGCAGCAATCAGCCGGCGCAGGCGCACCGTGTCAGCCTCGGTAATTGATCCTTGCAGCTCGCGTACCATTGATGCCACTTCGATCTGACTCAGCATTCCCTCTTGGGCGCGCAGGATTTTGGCGTGGGGCGTCGGCCGCAGGCTGTCATCGTCGATCAGCAGCTCTTCATAAAGCTTCTCGCCAGGGCGAAGACCCGTAACCTTGATCTCAATGTCTCCAACGCCGGTTTTCGGGTCTTTCACCTTGCGACCCGAGAGCGTGATCATGCGATGCGCGATGTCGATGATCTTTTGCGGCTCACCCATGTCGAGCACAAACACATCGCCGCCCTTGGCATAGGCACCAGCGAGCAACACCAAGCGCGCGGCTTCGGGGATGGTCATGAAAAACCGTGTGACGTCTTTATGGGTCACGGTCACCGGGCCACCGCGGGCGATCTGCTTTTGAAACAGCGGCAAAACCGACCCTGACGATCCCAATACGTTACCAAAACGCACCATGGCAAACTTTGTGGCATCATGGCGGGTCTGGGTATCCTGCACCACCAGCTCGGCCATGCGTTTGGTTGCGCCCATAATGTTTGTCGGGCGCACCGCCTTATCGGTCGAAATCAGGATAAAGCGTTCCAGTTTGGCGGCAGCGGCGGCTTCGGCGACGACTTGTGTGCCCAGCACATTATTACGCGCGCCTTCCAGTTCATTTTCTTCGACCAAGGGCACATGTTTATAGGCGGCAGCATGCAGGATGATTTCCACCCCCTCTTCGGCAATCACGCCGGTCACGCGGGCCTTGTTAGTCACTGATCCCAGGCGGGCGATCACGGGAATACCCGTCGCCTTGGCTTCGGCCTGCAACTCTTGGTCAATGGTATAAAGCTGGAACTCACCCTGCTCGAACAGGATGATCCGCGCAGGGTTGCAATTAAGAAGCTGGCGGCAGAGCTCGGACCCGATAGACCCCCCTGCCCCGGTTACCATGACGACCCGACCCGCATAGGTCTTGGCGATTTCCGGCGTGTCGAGAGCAACCTTGTCGCGACCCAAAAGCTGGTCGGGTGCGACTGTATGCAAGCTTTGCATCAGACCTTTGCCCGACATCAATTCCACGTAGGATGGCAACACCCGCACTTCGACATCATAGGCCCCGAGTTTGGCAATCACCTCGTCACGCCGTTCTTTCGTCATCGAAGGCACGGCCAGCAAAATTTGCTCGATGCCGCGCACAGAAATAAGTTTGCCCAGCTTATCTGGACCATAGACCGGCAACCCCGCCACCATGAGACCATGTAGCGTGGGGTTGTCATCTATAAAGAATACCGGCCGCGCCTCAGAGGCCTGACGCAAGGCTGCGGCCAGCTGAATACCCGCTGCCCCCGCACCATAAATCGCCACAGGTTTGCGATTGCTGTGATTCTGGCTGACCCACCGAAGCAACGACAAACCACAAAGCCGGGCGCAGACCGCAAACATACAAAAGAATAATCCCAACAGCACCGGCACAGAGCGCGGGGCCGACAAGTTCAGCACATAGCTCAGTATGATGGCGCTTCCGGTCAGGAACAGAGCCGCCAAAGCGATGTTTGCCATTGAATGGGTATCAAAAGCATTGAGCTTGATCCGGTGCAGCCGCAGCGCCCAAATGATGCCCACCCCCCACATGGTCAAGACCGGAAACAGCACCCAGCTATCGGCAATCGGCATCCAAGGGGTCGCTGTGCCATATCTCAAGGCAAAGGCACAATAGAGTGCGATCGGCACAAGCAGACTGTCTACGGCCAAAAAGATGGCACGCTTCGCAGCCCTCGAAAGGTCATCGATGCTGTTGATATTCATTGTGACAAACTTCTTTTATTTTAAAAAAGGGCAGACTTTAATAAAGGACTCTTACCAAATTATAAGAGTTTTCAGAAGATGTTTCTGCCCTGCTATCAGGTGCTTGGCTGAAATACGCGTAAGCCACATGACGACCTCTCAAGATATAGAATATTGCACTATGCTAGAGGCTATATAAGGTTCTCTTTCGAAAGAGAATATGCTGCATTGCAGAAAGCGATACAGCGGTTGAGGCTGTATTATTCAGCAAAACCGAGAGTTTTAACCGGCCCTGTCCTTCTCTGCCCGCATTTTAACGAATCCCAAGAACGCCGCATCTGCCGCCCGCAGCTTGGGCCTGCCAGAGGCGGCCCAGAACGCCCGCCAGTCGGCTTCCAGAGCATAGACATCAGCGCCTGGCATGACCGCCCGCGCGGTCTCCATCGCGCGATCCGACAATGGTGGCGCTTCGGGCCCGTCCTCGATCACGCTGCGCCGGGTAAAGCGGATCATATCGCCGGCTTCTTCCGCCATGCCATAATCGGGCAATTGATCAGCCTCGATCATGTCGCGCAGCATTTTGCGAAAGACCCGGCGTGGCGATGCAGAGCCGGATTTTTTCAATAGCAACTCGACCGATATCCGCCACGCAGGTTGGCGCCCGCAGTGTTTGCGCGCGATCTCATAAACCCGCCGTTCTAGCGGTTTGCGCAGACGAAAATAATCACGGCTCAGCGTCAGCACCGATTTTGACAACACCGCACGGTACAGCCATTCCGACAGGGTAACTTTGACGCTAACCATCCGACCACCCCGGGCGCGGCGCGCAATCTCCCAGCTCTCGATCAAACCAAAACCGCTGGTCACTTCCATGCCGCCGGTTTCCATATTGGTGGTAATGCGGGTGCCGGCCAACCGCTCGAATGCTTCGCGCAGACGCCGGTAGGAATCGCCGGATGTTTCACGATTCGTGGCGATCAGCATGTCATGCGCGCGCAGCGTCAGCGTACGCCCTACCGTGCGGCCCGCATTAATCGCGGCCATCAACTGACTAATGCAAAAGATCAGGATGTCCTTGTCGTGGATTGTCGCCAGCCCGCGCATGCTTGGGACCACGGTAATATCGGTACCATTATGGGTATAGCTCAGGATCCGCCGGTCCGGCTTGGTCGAGAGCGAAAAAATCGGATGCTCCATCGTGGCCAAATCGTCTTTGGGGATCGCGTCGAAAATATCGCAAACAAAAAAGTCCGCCTGATGCCGGTCGGGCAACAGGCCCATTGCGGCCACGGGGTCTGACATCTTTATGTCCTTTGCCTGTTGGCAGACCCTGCATCTTTCGTGCTGGCCCCTGCCCTGATCACTGCTCAATGTTCCCTTTTTGGGAATCGTGGTTTTAGTAACACCACCCTAAAAGTTATCCACAACGGTTGTCCATCACTCAGCCTCGCACTGGCCTATTTTGATCGGGGGATCAGAGTCGCTTTATCGGGGGTTCAGAGTCAGTCTTTCGGGGGTTCAGAGTCACTAGAGTTTGCTAAACTACCCGAAAGCCTTTGAATCACTGAGATAAATAAGTTTCCCAGATCGCCCTTAACTTGATAATAACACATCATAACACTGGGACGATTTTACATCACGTCTTTAAAACAGCCCAAATTACCCGGCAGATCCCCCCTAATTTGCTAAGAAAAACAGATGCAGGACAGTTTTTCTTCCATGTGATGTGTTTTATGGTACATAAGGGCAAACGCATCACATAAGCGGATTTCCCCATGAGCGAGCCCCTGCCCCCTTACTTTAACATCGATCCCGATCAGGCCATGACCGAACTCGGCTCTCCCACCTCGTCGCAAGACTTCCACGCCATGGCCGAGGCCTGCGCCCGTGGGCGCCAAGACCTTGCCGGTCGGGGCATGGATGAGACAGGTCAGAAACGTCTGCGCCTTTTCTCAACGTGGGAAATCACCAAATATCTGATCCCGATCGCCCAGGCCCATTTCCGCCGGGTGCTGCGCAACAATCCCGACCTTCCCCAAGGCTCCTCTGAAACTGCAGGCGGCGCCAAGTGGTTCACCCTCGACGAAGTCTTGCGCCTGCGTGCCCATTTCGGCGCCGAAGGGTCCAAGACCAAAGAGTACCGCCCCTACCGCCCCAAAGGGCTGCCCGCTAAAATCGTTTCAGTCGCGAATTTCAAAGGTGGCGTGGGCAAGACCTCGACCGCAGCGCATCTCGCCATGTCCGCCGCCCTTGATGGCTACAAGGTGCTGGTCATCGACCTCGATAGCCAAGGCTCCATGACCTCCATTTTTGGCGGCCGGATCGAGGATGAATGGGGCACCGTTTTCCCCCTTCTCGCCCGCCATTATGCCGAAGCCGCCCAAACCGAGAACCGCGCCAAGGCTGCCCGCGGCGAGGCACCTACCCCTCTGGATGACACGCTGTCCGAAGCGCTGAAGATCAACACCGGCGATCTGATCCGCCCGACCCATTGGCCCAATATCGACCTGATCGGTGCTCAGTTGAATCTTTATTGGGCCGAATTCCAGATCCCGGTCTGGCGCATGGCCACCCGCGGTTGGAAGCTGTGGGATGCGCTGACCGACCGGCTAGAAGCCGACGGCGTGCTGGATGACTACGATGTAATTTTTATCGACACGCCCCCTGCTCTTGGCTACCTCACCATCAACGGGCTTGCTGCGGCCGACATCCTGCTGGTGCCGCTTGGTGCCTCCTTTCTCGAATTTGACAGCACCGGCCGATTCTTCGACATGCTGCATTCCACCTTTAATTCGATCGAAGAGGGCGAAAACATCGCGGCCCGTGCTTTGGGTCGTGAAGGGCTGCAATTCGAATGGGACGCAGTGCGCGCCGTGATCACCCGATATGACGGTGCACAACAGGCAGAACTTGCGGCTCTGATACAGGCCTATTTGGGTAAAACCCTATCGCCGCACCGACAAGATTTTACAGCGCTCATCGGGCAGGCTGGCGAAAGTGTCAACGGTATTTACGAGGCGGATTACCGCGATTTCAACCGCGAAACATACGCACGCGGGCGCCAGACCTTCGATTCAACCTATGCTGCCTTCAAGCGCCTGCTCATCGGTGCCTGGCACCGCGATGCCAAAGCAGCGAACGCAGTAGCAGCGGCTGGTTAACCCCACCCGCCTCACCATCGTACCGCTCAAAAGAGAGGATAAAGACATGGCTAAACGTAAAAGACTGACCCCGCCCCGCAGCGATTACCTTGCCGGTGAGCCCGTACTAGAAACAGGACCCGTTCTGCCGTTAGAGACAAAATCCATGTTTCCTACCTATCCTCATGGTGTGGCACCCAAAATGCGCAGCCCCAGCCCGCCTATCGCTCATGTCGCTGGTGACGCTGCTACCAGCGCTGCGTTGGCCGAGCTCACAGCCGAGCTTCAATCTGCTCGCGCCGAAGGCCGCATGGTGCAATCCCTACGCCCGGATCAGATCGACGCAGGTTATCTCGTGCGTGATCGCCTGATTGCTGATGACGAAGATATGGCCGCGCTGCGTGCCTCGCTACGCTCTCGCGGACAGCAAACGCCGATCGAAGTCGTTGCTACAGGGCAGGGGGGCTATGGCCTGATCTCGGGCTGGCGCCGTTTGACCGCGCTCAGCCAGCTGTATGCTGAAACCGGCCAAGACCGTTTCAACGCAGTTCTCGCGCTTGTCCGGCACCCCGTCGACGCCGCCGACGCCTATGTCGCTATGGTTGAAGAAAACGAGATCCGCGTTGGCCTGTCGTATTTCGAACGCGCCCGTATCGTTATGCGCGCAGTAGAAGAGGGGGTCTATACAGATTTAAAATCGGCTCTAAACGGTTTGTTCGGCAATGGTAGCCGCGCAAAGCGGTCCAAGATCAAAAGCTTTTTACCGGTGGTTGAACAGCTCGGACCGCATCTGACATACCCCGCCGCCATCGGAGAGCGTTTGGGCTTGGCGCTTTCACAAAAGCTTCAGGCAGATACAGGCTTGGGTCGCCAGATAATGCAAGCTCTGACGGAGCAACCCAAGACCCTAACCCCAGAAACCGAACAAAATCTCCTCAATGAATTGCTTCAGACCCGATCCACGCCTGCGGCCATAGCAGCTTCCAAACCAGAAACCCCGGCCCGAGACATCCTCGCCCCTGGGCTCTGGCTTCAACGCTCCGCAACAACTCTTATCATTGGTGGGCCAGCCCTCACTCCTGAAATTGAAGCCCGCATTCGCGAAGCTCTCAAACCCTAAATGTTTCGCGCGCGAAACATTTAGGGCCAACTTACAGGGCTAAGTTCGTTGGATTAAGACAGCTTAATAGAGTAATCGACAGTCATAGTGCTTGCTGCTAAATCTCCGGGCAATATTGGAAAAATGTCATGCCGTTTCAGGCTTCGCCGCACATATTTAAGGGATTTAAGCAGTGGATTTGATTGATAAGCTTAGCAGCAAGACCGCTAGAATAGGCATTCTCGGCTTGGGCTATGTCGGGATACCCCTCGCCTTGACTGCTGCACGTGCGGGCCTGAATGTTATCGGGTTTGATGTAATCCAAAGCCGAGTAGATCAGCTTAACGGGGGTAAGAGCCCGATCAGACATATTGCAGATAGCGATATAGCAGCCATGAAGGATGCGGGGTTCGACGCAACCACTGATTTTTCACGCGCTTTGGATTGCGATGCACTGATCATATGTGTGCCGACACCATTGAACGAATACCGCGAGCCGGACTTGAGTTTTGTTATATCCACAATGGACATGATCGCCCCTTACTTACGTAAAGGCCAGTTGCTAAGTCTCGAAAGCACAACATGGCCGGGGACTACTAAAGAGATTTTGCTGCCTTATGCTGAGAAGGCGGGCCTTAAGGTAGGCCAAGATTTTTACCTTGTATACTCGCCTGAACGAGAAGATCCGGGCAATCTTAATTTTGAAACTCAAACCATCCCGAAGGTTGCCGGTGGGCATACCCCGGCATGCCTTAAAGCCGCCGAGGCACTTTACGGAATCTTCATTGATAACGTGGTCACAGTGAGCTCAACTGAGGCTGCTGAAATGGTGAAGTTACTCGAAAACATCCATCGCTCGATTAATATTGGCCTTGCGAATGAAATGAAAATCGTCGCCGACGCCATGGGGCTGGATATCTTTGAAGTAATAGATGCAGCTAAGACCAAGCCTTTTGGCTTCACTGCTTATTATCCTGGGCCAGGGATTGGTGGCCACTGTATTCCGATTGATCCATTCTACCTTACGTGGAAAGCGCGTGAGTATGGCGTTCACACGCGCTTTATTGAGTTGGCCGGTGAAATCAACGCTTCCATGCCTCAGTATGTGGTGGACAAGACGGTGCGTGCTTTGAACGAAGCTGGCAAAAGTTTGAAGAATGCAAAGATCCTCGCGCTCGGTATTGCCTACAAGCGTGATGTTGACGACATGCGCGAAAGTCCTTCGGTTTTTGTAATGGAGCTTTTGCGTGAATGGGGGGCTGAGGTTGCTTATTCTGACCCTAACGTGCCCGTTTTCCCAGAGATGCGTGAGCATAAGTTCGATTTGTCATCAGTCGATCTGTCCCCAGACGTTATATCCAGCTACGATGCCGTCATTTTACTGACTGACCACACGGGTTTTGACTATGATATGATTCATGAAAGTTCTCAGCTTCTTGTCGATACTCGGGGTAAATTCCGCGGTGATATATCTGTTATCCGCGCTTAAGGAGCATGTCTTATGGTAATGTTTTCAGAAATAGCTTCTTTTGCGAAAGAAGAGTTAAGAGCTGTGACGCAGTCGGTACTCGCGAACTTAATGGCAGCTCGTGTGCCAGCAAAGGAAAGCTATCCGCTGATTGACGCACCCAATCTGGTGGCAAAAGAAAAGTGAGAAAACAGCTGCACATTCTTGGTGATTTGCAAGGGGCGCGTTCGACCCTTCTACTGAAAGAGATGGCTGACAACTGTAAGCCTTATGCATCTCACTCTCAAAATAAACCCAGTAAAAAAGCTTAAAACATGCCAACACAATATGCTCTAATAGGTGCTGCCGGATACATCGCACCACGTCACCTCAAAGCCATTAAAGATACAGGCGGAAACTTGGCCGTAGCTTACGATATCAATGATAGTGTTGGGATAATGGACAGCCATTTTCCTGATGCCGCATTTTTCACCGAGTTCGAACGGTTCGAAAGTTATGTCGATGATTTGCGTCGCAAAGGGCAGGGGCCGTCCTATGTGGGAATTTGTTCGCCGAACTATCTTCATAAGGCACACATGGGATTTGCTTTAAGGTCGGGCGCTGATGCTATTTGCGAGAAACCTCTGGTCTTGGATGTCAATGATATCGACGATTTGGCGGCCTTGGAAAAAGACACTGGGCATCGCATCAACTCGATTCTCCAGCTACGCCTACACCCCGCCATTATTGCTTTGCGTGACCGCATCGCTGCAGGCCCGAAAGACAAAGTATATGATGTAGATTTAGGGTATTTTACTTCACGTGGTGCTTGGTACCACGCGAGTTGGAAAGGCTTTGATCAAAAGTCTGGCGGTATAGCTACGAATATAGGTGTGCATTTCTACGATATGCTAAGCTTTGTATTCGGTCCGATCCGCGAAAATATTGTACATCATCGCGGTTTGGATGCAGCGGCGGGCTATCTGGAGTTTGCGCAAGCGCGCGTGCGGTGGGTTCTGTCGATTAACCGCAACCATTTGCCTGCCCACACACCCGCAGGCCAGACGACCCACCGCTCAATCACCGTCGAAGGTGACGAGATCGAATTCTCTGGTGGTTTCACGGACCTACATACTGCAAGCTACCAAAATGTGCTTGAAGGGAATGGGTACGGTCTAGATGTCGTTCGTCCCTCGATCGAAATTGTAAGCCACATCCGTACAGCACCAATTGAGCTACGCAAAGGGGAGCAACACCCTGATATTTCTAAGGTGCTGGGATGATACATTCTACCGCTTTTATCCACGAAAGCGCTTATGTGGATGACCTAACCGAGATCGGAGAAGGCACTAAGGTTTGGCATTTCGTACATGTTTTAGCACATACAAAAATCGGTGCGAATTGTGTGTTGGGACAGAACGTAATGGCTGGTCCGTATGTTACTATCGGTGATGGTTGCAAGGTGCAAAATAATGTGGCGCTCTATAAGGGCGTTACTCTGGAACGTGATGTCTTTTGCGGGCCTTCATGTGTTTTTACTAATGTCTTAACGCCGCGTGCTCATATTGAGCGTAAAGATGAGTTTGGTGAGACACTCGTAAAACAGGGTGCGACTATAGGCGCTAATGCCACAATCGTTTGCGGCCATACGCTTGGGGCTTTTTGTATGATAGCTGCTGGAGCTGTTGTTACGCGTGATGTACCTGATTACGCCTTAATGGCTGGCATACCAGCAAGACGTATCGGCTGGGTAAGCCGGGCAGGGGATCGGTTGGGTGAAGACCTCATTTGTCCCCGTACGGGGGAACGTTATGCCGAAACGAATGATACCCTCATATTCATAGAGGAATAGATTATGCAGTTCGTTGACCTTGCCGCTCAACAAAATCGGCTTCGTATTGAAATAGAAGGTGGTATTGCGCGGGTTTTGGCACATGGAAAATATATTATGGGGCCGGAGGTTGATGAGCTTGAGCAAGCTTTAAAAGCCTATACCGGCGCAAAATATTGCATTTCTTGTGCCAACGGGACTGACGCTTTGCAAATAGCACTAATGGCACTTGGGGTAGGGCGAGGCGACGAAGTCATTACACCTGGTTTCAGCTATATAGCCACTGCTGAAACTGTTGCGTTACTAGGGGCAAAGCCGGTCTACGTCGATATTGATCCCGTGAGCTTCAACATGGATCCTGGGTTGCTTGAGGCCGCCATTACCCCACAAACTCGCGCGATTATTCCGGTCTCTCTTTATGGGCAATGCGCTGATTTTAGTGCAATCAATGATATTGCCAAAAAGCATGGGCTGCCCGTAATTGAAGACGGTGCCCAAAGTTTTGGGGCTTCTTATAAGGGAATGAAATCTGGTAACTTATCAACTATCGGATGCACCAGTTTTTTCCCCTCTAAGCCTTTGGGTTGTTATGGAGATGGGGGGGCAATTTTTACCAATGACGATGAGTTTGGAAAAATCATGCTGCAGATTGCCCGCCATGGGCAAGACCGCCGATACCACCACTTACGGGTTGGTGTTAACAGCCGCATGGATACGCTGCAGGCTGCAATCCTACTGCCGAAACTGGCTATCTTGGATGATGAGCTTGCCGCGCGCCAAGCAATCGCTGAACGCTACTATGAGTTGCTGCTAGGCTGTAACTTGCGGGGGCTACCCAATATTGCCGATCACAATAGCAGCGCTTGGGCGCAATACACAGTTCGTGTCGAAAATCGCGCTGCTGTTCAGTCTAGTTTGAAGGCGGCAGGAGTTCCGACGGCGGTGCATTATCCATTGCCTCTTAATCGCCAACCTGCGGTGGCTGATACTACTGTGTTTTTACCTCATGGAGACTCTGCGTCCGAAGAAGTGATGAGCTTACCGATGCACCCTTACCTATCGTTAAGTGATCAACATAAAGTGGCTGAAGCTCTTTTGAGTATAGTGAAAGAGACTTCATAATAGTGTCTCAAAAACTCGGTCAAAGCGCGGTGATTTATCTTGCTGCTAACATCGCGAATGCAGGGGTGCCGTTCTTGCTGCTGCCTATATTGACGCGCGTACTTGATCCGGCCGATTACGGCATTATTGCAATGTTTGCGGTTACATTGGGCGTTTTTGCTGCATTCGTAGGCCTCAGCGTTCATGGAGCTGTGGGAGTAAGATACTTCCAATACACTTCTGATAAGATGGCAGATTTTGTGACTACATGCTTGATTATCTTAATGAGCAGCACGATTATCCTTGCAGCAATCGTATTTTTTGCTAGCCCATATTTAACTTTAGCAACGGGTCTACCGCGTAATTGGCTTGTGTTAGGGGTCTTCATAGCAGCAGCGCAAATTGCAGGGCAAATACGGCTCTCTTTATGGCAGGTAGCTGGTAAACCTATCATCTATGGGGCGTTTCAGTTCAGTCAGACCCTAACTAATGCACTTTTATCCATTTATTTGATCCTTGCAGTTGGCATGGCATGGCAAGGCCGCCTCATTGGACAGAGCGTTGCGCTGGTAAGTTTTGGCACATTAGCCCTGCTTTGGCTCTATATGGCAGGGTTTATTGTTAGGCCCCGTGACTTTAGATCACACGCACGCGATGCGCTTCGGTTTGGGGTGCCATTGATACCACATGTACTAGGTGGGTTAATGATCGTAGCTGTGGACAGATTCATTATTACAGGTCTTTTAGATATTGCCAGTGCCGGTATTTATATGGTTGCTGTGCAAATAGGTCAGGTTCTTGGCTTATTGACGGATGCTTTCAATAAAGCTTATGCGCCTTGGTTGATGCGGCAGCTCTCGCGGTCTGATGGGACCCCAGAAAAGGCTATCGTACGTGGCACATACATTTATTTCGCGGTTATCGTAGTGATTGCTCTGAGTATAGGTGTTGCGGCTCCCCAAATTATCAGCGTGATGGCAGGTTCAGCGTTTCAAAACGCTGACGCTGTCGTTATATACATGGCTTTGGGATATGCATTCAGCGGTTGCTACCTGATGGTGACCAACTACATATTTTTCGAAAGCAAAACGGCTATTTTAGCCTATATGACTTTTGCGGTGGGCCTTTTGAATATTGCTCTTACTTATTGGTTGGTTGGCAAAAATGGTATAGTTGGCGCTGGACAAGCCTTTGCGGTAAGTCAGTTTATAGCCTTTGTAGGGACTTGGGGGCTGGCACAAAGAGTTCACCCCATGCCTTGGCGCAAAGCTTTTTCCTCTTAACATATTCGTATAAACAAGGTGACAAATGTGAAAAATATTCTGGTAACAGGGGCTGATGGATTTATTGGTTCACATCTTGTTGAGATGCTGGTGGCCCAAGGCCATCACGTTAAAGCATTGTCACAATACAACTCCTTTAACTCTTGGGGGTGGCTCGAAGACATTCCCGCACTTAACAAAATAGAAGTGCTGAATGGAGATGTTCGAGATGCTCATTATTGCAAACACATCACTAAAGATATCGACATTGTATTTCATTTAGCCGCTCTAATAGCCATTCCCTATTCCTACGTGGCACCGGACAGCTATGTAGACACCAATGTTCGCGGCACGCTGAATATTTGTCAGGCAGCGATGGAAAATGGCGTATCCCGTGTCATTCACACCTCGACATCAGAGGTATATGGAACGGCGCAATACGTACCTATAGATGAAGAGCATCCGTTGCAGGCGCAATCTCCTTACAGCGCATCCAAGATTGGAGCAGATGCAATGGCAATGAGCTTCTATAACGCTTTTGATCTTCCCGTAACTATTGCGCGCCCTTTTAATACATATGGTCCGCGTCAGTCAGCCCGTGCGGTTATTCCAACAATTATTACGCAGATAGCTGATGGAGCAAAAGAGATAAAACTAGGGGATGTTACTCCGACGCGTGATTTCAATTATGTGTCTGATACCTGTCATGGGTTTTTGGCGCTTGCTGAGTCTGACAAAACTATTGGTGAGACAGTAAATATAGGCTCTAACTTCGAAATTTCCGTGATCGATACGCTCAACATGATCCGCGATATTATGGGGAGCGAAGTTAAATTTGTTCTTGATGAACAGCGTCAGCGGCCCGGTAAATCTGAAGTATTCCGGCTCTGGTGCGATAATACCAAAATTCATACGCTGACAGGTTTCACCCCTAAATTGACCATCCGTGAGGGTTTGGAAAAAACAGTCGATTGGTTCAGCCAACCTGCGAACCTGGCTAAATATAAGTCAGGAATCTATAATGTTTGATCCGCTCATCGCCTTTATACGGGACCAGTATCAGACTAATGATCCTATCCCTCTTCATGCTCCTACGTTTGGGGGGAATGAGCGTATCTATGTAGATGAAACCATCACCTCTACTTTCGTGTCCAGCGTAGGGAGGTTTGTTGATCGCTTCGAAGCTGACATGGCAAGTTATACGGGAAGCCCGCGTGCAGTGGCGGTCATGAACGGGACCGCAGGGCTGCATATGGCGCTGATGCTGGCAGGAGTTGCGCGCGATGAGTATGTTATCACTCAGGCTTTAACTTTCGTGGCCACGTGCAATGCCATTTCATATTGTGGAGCCACTCCAATCTTTGTGGATGTAGACCATGATACCATGGGGCTGTCCCCTACTGCGTTAGAAGCATGGTTGGAACAGCATGCTGATCAAAGCGACGATGGTCTGTGCAGGTATAAAGCCGATGGGAAGGTTATCCGAGCTTGCGTGCCAATGCATAGCTTCGGCCATCCCGTTCATTTGCATGAACTTGTGCGCGTTTGTAAAACGTGGGGGCTGGTCTTGGTCGAGGACGCTGCAGAATCTTTGGGTAGTACCTACCATGGGCAGCATACGGGCACCTTCGGGGCGATTGGCGTCGCCAGCTTTAATGGCAACAAAACCATTACTACTGGGGGCGGTGGAATGATTTTATGCAGCGAAGCTTTGGGCAACCGTGCCAAACATCTGACCACCACAGCGAAAAAGCCTCATAGCTTTGAGTATGTCCATGATGCGGTTGGCTATAATTTTCGGATGCCTAATTTGAACGCAGCATTGGGGTGCGCCCAATTAGAGCAGCTTCCTGGATTTGTGGCAGCTAAGCGGGCATTAGCAGCCGCTTATCGTTCTTTTTTTGCCGATAGCTCGCTGAGTTTCTTTTCGGAGCCCTCAGGTTGTGAATCAAACTATTGGCTTAATGCGGTGATCTGTTCGGACCGTGCAGAACGTGACAGAATGCTAGAAGCTACTAATTCAGCGGGTATTATGACCCGTCCTATCTGGGCTCTTATGACACGCTTACCAATGTATGACACGGCTCCACGCAGCGATGAACTCACACAATCGAATTGGTTCGAGGATCGGGTGGTCAACTTGCCGAGCAGCGTTATTCCCGGCCTAATCCCAGATAAAGCACCATGAGCCGCAAGATTGCCATCTTCACGGGGACGCGTGCAGAATATGGCCTGCTGCATTGGTTGATGCGCGATGTTCAGAACGACCCTGATCTGACGTTGCAAGTTATCGTAGGAGCCATGCATTTATCTCCTGAATTTGGCCAAACTTGGAAAGAGATCGCCGCCGATGGATTTTCTATCGACGCTAAAGTCGAGATGCTCCTGTCCTCTGATACGGCAGTAGGAGTAGCAAAATCCATGGGCTTAGGTGTTTTAGCCTTCGCCGATGCTCTGGACCGACTTTCACCAGATATGTTGGTTGTGTTGGGGGATCGATTTGAGGCTTTGGCAATCGTTCAAACTGCAATGGTTCTTCGCATACCCGTTGCTCATATTCACGGGGGAGAAGTGACGGAAGGAGCTTACGATGATGCCATTCGACATGCTATCACTAAGATGGCCAGCCTGCATTTTGTGGCGGCTGAGCCGTATGCCCGCCGAGTGATTCAGATGGGAACGCCCCCTGAAAGAGTGTTCAACGTGGGGGCCGTTGGCCTCGATCAAATTAAACGAGAAGAGGCGATTGATCGCACAGCTCTATCAGCTGAACTTGGCTTTGATTTGGTCCGTCCTTATGTTTTGGTAACATATCATCCGGTAACAGCCGGTGCTGAAGATCCCGTAAAAACCACTGAAGCATTACTGAATGCTCTGGATACCATTCCAGACCATCAAGTTATCTTAACCTTTCCTAATGCGGATAATGGAGGGCGCGCGATAATTCCGCTTTTAAAAGCCTACGCTGCTCGCGACAGTGCCCGAGTACTGGCTTTGCCATCTTTGGGTTTTAGACGCTACAAAGCTGCAATGGCCGGGGTCTCGGCTGTGATTGGCAATTCTTCAAGCGGCATAATCGAAGCACCATCGTTTCGTGTGCCAACAGTCAACATAGGTGTCCGTCAGCATGGCCGGTTAGCAGCATCTTCCGTGCTTAACTGTGCCGCCGACGAACACTCCATTACAGAAACGATTAAGAAAGCTCTTTCTGCCGACGTACAGATATCTGCCCAGGGCACCGTAAATCCGTATGGAGCCGGAGATGCCACGCGACAGATCATCGCCGCGCTCAAAGCCAACCTAGGACCTTTCCCTCAAACTTTCTATGACCTGGAGGCTGTTCTATGATCCATCCTGATCCATCCTATACATACATCATAGCCGAAGCAGGCGTGAACCATAACGGATCGCGCGACTTGGCGTTTGAGTTGATTGATGCTGCTGCAGATGCGGGCGCAGACGCGGTAAAATTCCAAACTTTTAGCGCAAAAAGACTGGCGAGCAAGTCTGCCCCCAAGGCGGCTTATCAAATGATAACGACTGATGCACAGGAGAGCCAATATGAAATGCTCTCACGTTTGGAGCTCCCTCTTGAGTGGCACGCGCCGTTACAAGAGTACGCGCGTACACGGAAAATAGAATTCATATCCACGGCTTTTGATGTTGATAGCTTGAACTTTTTAACCAGCCTAAATATCCCCTTTTTCAAGGTACCTTCCGGCGAGATAACCAATGGGCCTCTGCTGTGGCAGTTTGCCAAGGCAGGTAAGCCGTTGGTCGTCTCGACTGGCATGGCCACTTTGTCAGAGGTGGAACAAGGGCTGGCTGTAATCTCTCATGCATTGTCCAACCCTAAAGAACCTAATGACATGACAGAAGTCTGGAAGAACTGGAGCGATGCTAAAAGCCGTGCACGGTTGGACAGACACGTTAGCCTCCTGCATTGTACATCGCAGTACCCAACGCCCTTTCAAGCAGCCAACCTGCGGGCGATGGATACCTTGCGGGATGCGTTCGGACTAGAGGTCGGATATTCTGATCATACTCAAGGTATTTTGATGCCGGTTGTTGCTGTCGCCAGAGGGGCACGGGTCATTGAGAAGCACTTTACACTTGATCGTAGCTTACCTGGCCCAGATCATCAGGCCTCACTAGAGCCAAGTGAATTGACACAGATGGTTTCAGATATCCGATCTATACAAATTTGCCTCGGTACGGGGTATAAATCCCCTCAGCTTAACGAATGGGACACGAGACAGGCTGCCCGTCAACATGTGGCTGCGGTATGCGATATGCCAGCAGGACATGTGTTTACACGAGATGATTTAACGACAGCGCGTTTGGGTCAAGGTTTGTCGCCTACGGAGCTATGGCGCTTAGTGGGGCGTCCGGCGACACGATCATATGTTGCAGGTGAGGCGATTCTTGAGTGAAGGATGACAAAATATATGTGCTCTTGGGCGCTGGTGGACATGCCAAAGTAGTTTTAAGTCTCCATCAGGCAGCCGGCTTGAAGCTTGTGGGTGTATGTGACCCCAAGTTGGTAAGTGCGGGTGCGCTTACTTGGCAGGGTAATGATGTTTTGGGGGGGGACGAGGCTCTTGCCGTATTAGACCCAACACAGACACGGCTCCTGAACGGGATTGGCATAATGCCAAATCAAGATTTACGAGGCCGCCTGCAAGCGCACTGGGAAGCGCGTGGCTTTATTTTTCCCGTTTGCGTTCACCCTACTGCGTGGGTAGCACCTGATGCCGTGTTGGGAAGCGGTGTACAGGTTATGGCGGGTGCAGTGATACAGCCTGGCTGCACGATCGGAGCAGGAACGATTATCAATACAAGAGCTTGCGTTGACCACGACAGTAAGATCGGTAAACAGGTGCACATTGCTCCAGGGGCTACATTGTGTGGTGATGTTACTATAGGAGATGGAGCTTTTATTGGCGCTGGCGCAACCGTGGTCAACGGGCGTGAAATTGGGGCACGGGCATTTATCGCGGCCGGTGCTGTGCAAGTTGATGATGCAGGTGAAAACGAGCGATCCTTTGGGCTTTACACGTTACGGAAAAGGGTGTCGCAATGAAGCGAGGTTATGAGATGGAGTGGACTGAGACCTTGATGCCTGCCACGGCAACCTTGCGTGATGCCATTGCTAATTTGGATCACTCTGGTTTGCGGATCGTTTTGGTTGCTGGCGCAGATAAGCAATTGCTTGGCACTGTTACCGATGGTGACCTCCGAAGAGCATTGCTCCGCGGAGATAACCTGGAAACGCTTATATCAAGCATAATGTTTAAAAATCCTTTGGTGGTAAACGTCGATATGGATTACGATAGTGTTCTCAATCTTATGGGAATAAACAAGATCCATCAGTTGCCAGTGGTGGATTCTCAGAACCGTCTGATAGGCCTGCATATCTGGGATGAAATGCTCGCCCCTGAACTCCATGATAACACAGTCTTGATCATGGCTGGCGGCTTCGGCAAGCGAATGCGCCCTCATACAGAAAATTGCCCAAAGCCAATGCTCAAGGTGGGTGGAAAACCAATGCTTGAGCATATTATTAGACGTGCGGCCGCAGAAGGGTTTCGCAAATTTGTAATTTCTCTATTTTATCTGCCCGACGTTATCACCGATTATTTCGGGGATGGCTCTAAGTTTAATGTGGAGATTAGCTATATAAAAGAAACGTCCCCATTAGGCACAGCGGGGGCTGTTTCACTGATAGAAAAAAGGCCAGAAATACCCTTCATAGTGACAAATGGCGATGTCATGACAAATATTCGCCTGAGCGAATTATTGGACTTTCATAAAACACATCAAGCGACCGCCACAATGGCTGTGCGTCAACATGAATGGCAGCATCCTTTCGGCGTAGTGAAGACAGCTGGAATTATGATCAATGGCTTTGAGGAAAAACCCGTTTATCGGTCTCATGTCAACGCAGGCATCTATGTGTTGGACCCAATCGCTCTGGATCATTTGGTAGTAGATCAGGTTTGTAATATGCCTACTTTATTTGAGCGTTTAAAAAACGGAGGCTTTGCCACAATTGCCTATCCGATGCACGAAGCGTGGATGGATGTAGGCAGGCCCGAGGATTTAGCCAGCGCTAATAGAGATATTTCTCAGTCATGAGCCATTCTGATACGAACTTGTCGAAAGTAACGGATCCGACTGTTCTTGCAATCATTCCGGCTCGCGGCGGATCGAAAGGTTTACCACGTAAAAATGTATTAGATATGGCTGGGAAACCTTTGATTGCCTGGACTATCGAGGCGGCGATGAAGGCAAATTGTGTTACGCGCACGATTATTAGCACTGATAGTGATGAGATCGAGAGCGTAGCACGGGCTGCAGGAGCGGATGTGCCATTCCGCAGGCCTGACGCTCTTGCGTCGGATACAGCAACATCATTGGATGTTGCTCTTCACGCAATTGAAAGTATTGATGAAGTTTACGACTACATTGTTCTTCTCCAACCTACGTCACCGCTCCGTACTGCAGCCCATATAGATGCTGCTTTTGAGCTGTTGCGTGCACGCAATGCTCCGTCATGTGTTTCAGTTTGCGAAGTAGCGCAATCGCCTTATCTCATGGTTCAGTTCGGGGGTGGAGATCAGATTGTCCCAGTGCTATCTACCGAAAATAGAAGCCTCCGAAGGCAAGATTTGCCGCCTACGTACGAACTAAACGGAGCAATTTATATGACCACACCGGATGCTTTGCGGAATTTCCGGAAATTTATAACTGACGAAACGGTCGGCTTGATTATGCCCCGCCATTTATCTGGCGATATTGACACCTGTGCGGATTTTGAAGCCGTGCAGAAATACCTGATTGAATGAGGACTCCTATGCAAAAATATCCTAGCCGTCGTGAAATAGATTTTTCAGCATTCGAAAAAGATGACAACTTGGGCGCTCGATATGGGTTGCCGACCAATGTCGAGTTTTGTTCAAAATGCATCATTTCAAATCAGCGACCAAATTCTGCAGTTGAATACGCACACACTAAAGATAGTAAAAAGAAGACTATCCATTTTGATGAGAAAAATGTGTGCGATGCCTGTAAAGTTTCAGAGCAAAAGCATGCTACAATTGATTGGGATGAGCGCGAGCGTGAATTGCGTGCTCTCTGCGATAAGCATCGTAGTAAAGATGGGAGCTATGATTGTGTTGTTCCGGGATCCGGAGGGAAAGATAGTTTTTACGCAGCTCACAAGCTTAAATATGAATATGGAATGCACCCCCTGACAGTTACTTGGGCTCCGCATATCTATACAGATTGGGGTTGGAAGAACTTCCAATCTTGGCTGCATGCTGGTTTTGATAACTTTTTAATGACGCCTAATGGCCGTATTCACCGACTTGTTACACGGCTAGCAGTGGAAAATCTTTTTCACCCGTTTCAGCCGTTTATGTTTGGCCAAAAATCGCTAGCCCCTAAAATGGCTATTCTTCACAAAATCCCACTCGTTTTTTATGGCGAGAATGAAGCAGAGTATGGCAACCCTATTGAAGACACTCAATCGGCTCGCCGCGATTGGTCTTACTTTACGTCTGATGATAAGTCTAAAATCCATTTAGGTGGAACATCTTTAGCTGATTTAGATGAACACTTTGGTGTTGATGAAAGTGAACTACAACCTTATCTACCTGCAAATCCAGATCAAATTACAGATAATAACATTGAGGTACACTATTTAGGCTATTACATGAAATGGCATCCGCAGAGCTGCTATTATTATTCTGTCGAGAACGGTGGTTTTGAAGCGTCTCCAGAAAGAACCCCTGGGACTTATAGTAAGTATAACTCTATTGATGATCGCATTGATGATTTTCACTATTATACTACATTGACTAAATTTGGCATTGGTCGGGCTACCTATGATGCCGCTCAAGAAATTCGTTCAGGCGATATTGATCGCGATGAAGGCGTCGCTCTTGCGAAACGTTATGATGGCGAGTTTCCTGAACGATTTGCTGAGGAAATCTTTCAATATCTGAGCATACCAGAGAAAGAGTTTCCAAAAGCCAGTCAGATGTTTGAGCAGCCAATCATGGACCGAGCTTATTTTGATAACTTAACAGATTCGTTCCGGTCACCACATTTATGGAAATATGAAAACGGGCAGTGGTCTTTACGTCATGTTGTATGGGAGCGGTAAGCCTGTGATCAACAAGCGTCTGATTGCCAGACTTGATATAAAAGGCCCTAATCTGATCAAAGGTATCCAACTTGAGGGGCTTCGTAAGTTGGGGGACCCACAGGTTTTTGCCGATCGTTATTATGCTCAAGGTGTCGATGAGCTGCTCTACATTGATATTGTTGCAAGTCTCTATGGCAGGTCAAAGCTCACAGAAATTGTGCGCCGAGCGGCGCGTGACGTTTTCGTGCCTATGACTGTTGGTGGAGGCGTGCGTACGGTAGATGACGTCAAAGAACTGCTGCGTGCGGGGGCGGACAAAGTGGCGATCAATACTGCCGCCGTGGCCCGTCCCGATCTTATAAGGGAGGTTGCTCAGCGGTTCGGCTCTCAATGCATGGTATTGTCTGTGGAAGCGAAGCAGCAGGCTCCAGGCCAATGGGAAGTCTATACCGACTGCGGACGGGAGCGCAGTGGATTGGACGTTATTGAGTGGGTTCAACGCGGTATTGAATTGGGTGCCGGAGAAATTTTGGTCACTTCAATTGACAAAGAGGGTTCTCGTAGCGGTTTTGACATTGGCCTGACGCGAGCAGTAGCCGCTGTGGCTGATGTACCAATTATTGCCAGTGGCGGATATGGAATACCATCACACGTTAAAGATGTCGTGAATGTTGGTGCGGATGCCGTGGCTGTGGCTGATGCATTGCACTATAATCGAATTACGTTGCCCGCTCTACGCCAGTCAATGCGCGAGATGGATATTCCAGTCAGAAAGGTTAATGTCTGATGAAGGTCACCATCATTGATTATGGTATGGGCAATCTCTTTAGCGTTCAACGTGCGGTAGAGATCTGCGGGGTCACTAATATTACTTTGGGAACAACCCCAGATGATATAATTGGCGCAGATTGCCTTATTCTTCCAGGAGTGGGAGCGTTTAAGGACGGGATGCAAGGTCTGAAAGCTGCGGGTTTAGTGGAGCCGATAAAAGCTTATTCAGGCTCAGGGAAACCCTTATTGGGCATTTGCCTGGGGGCGCAGATGCTTGCAACTACTGGTGAGGAATTCGGGACCCATGAAGGGCTCGATCTGATCAGCGGTAGGGTGACCAAAATACCTGCTCAGGCAGGAGAGTTTACTCAGAAACTACCGTTTATCGGATGGACACCTTTAAGCGCACCGCGGACTAATGGATTTGCCGATACTGCATTACAACGCCTTAATTCGGAAGAATCTGTTTATCTTGTCCACTCCTTTCATTTGGAAGTAGCTGATTCCGCCGATCTATTAGCAACTTATGACTATGGTGGCGTACCTGTTACTGCTGCTATTCAACGGAAAAACGTTACCGGAATGCAGTTTCATCCTGAGAAGAGTAGTGTTGTGGGCTTGCGTATCCTGTCAGATTTCTTAGCTCAAGTATGATAGTCCTACAGATATCACAGTGGAAAGCTTTACAGTGATGTCATTGACTTCAGATACTATAAGGTTTGGCCATATATCGGATATGGAGCGTGTTCTACAAGTAGAAGATGATCCGCGATTAGCCAATATGGTTTGCCCAGAGACAGATATGCTACTCTGGCCTATGGTGAGGACTCCCTTTCTTCGATTGATCTTATCCGATCTTCTATACGAAACACCAATCCCGACAGGGCGGGGGGCAGGGCGTATAGATCAGATTCAGGGGTTGGTACAAGCGGAGCTACACAATAAATTTAAAGGCAAAATGCGTGGCGAAATAACTATTCGAGCCTCTGCAATTGGTAGCAATACTAAAGAAGGCCTATTGTTCAATAGGCTAAGTGACTACTTTGTAGATCAAGATCCACAAGGCACAGTCGTACTGGAGGATTTGGGTGGTAGGGTTATGCCGCAGAACCGGTACAACTCTCGGGTGCTTTACCATGACCCAATATTGGTTCGTGCAACCATAGCCGCTCGGCTAAATGCAAAGCAACATTACCAGACTGCTACAGATCTTGTTGACCTACTCGAGACGCGCGCTAAATGCGAACTGGGGTGGACATTGTCAGCTGCTAATCGTGATTGGTATTTAGCGCTTGTAGCACGCTACATTGCGAGGGCACCCCGCTTACTCTCTGGCTATAAAGCCTTGTTGCAGAAATTAGGGACCAAGCTGCTTATCGCCGAGGAAGCTTGCTATGGTAATTCCATGGTTTGTTTGATAGCAGCAGCTCGTGAGTTGGGTATTCCATCAGCAGAATATCAACATGGTATGGTGTCAAGAGGCCATGACGCTTACGCTTTAGCTCCAACATTGGCCGCAAGCCCAGCATATAGAAAAATGCTCCCTGATTATTTTCTTGGGTATGGAAGATGGTGGAATGCCCAATTAAAGGTTCCGGTGCTTCCCGTAGTAATAGGGAACCCTCATGGTGACGCGATGAGAGCCAATATCCATCACGGGACCAGCATAAAAACAGATGTTTTGATTTTAGGCGATGGTATCGAAAGTGATACTTATATCAATTTTGCACAGAAACTTGCATCGCAGCTACCGAAACAACAGATCATTTTTCGTCCACACCCGCAGGAACGCAGCTATTTTTCAAGCAAATACCGAACAGGCCAAATGGGTAGTGTCAAAATTGATCAAAATCCCGATATATACTCTAGTTTGAATGCGGCACATGCAGTGGTTAGCGAAATGTCGACCGGGCTATTTGAAGCAGTGGGGCTAGCCGATAGAGTTCTCATGTGGGCCACACCAAAGGCAAATTTTTATCTCCCCTCACACCCGTTCGAAACATTCAGCGACGTTGAGGCTTTAGTGAAAGCACTGAGTGTGCCATGTACAAGGCCGCTTGAGTGGACGGTTGATGATATTTGGGCACCCAATTGGCAGGAAAATTACCGCTCCTTTATTCAAGAGGTTATACGCTGATGATCACTGTTATTGACTATGGGATCGGTAATATTGGATCCATTTTGAATATGTTCCGCAAAATTGGGGCTCCCTGCCAGACGACCAAGGATCCTGATACAATTAGTCATGCAGAAAAACTTGTTTTACCAGGTGTTGGCTCTTTTGATGCAGGCATGCGTTCTCTCGTGGAAACTGGAATGGATAGAGCGATAATTAACGCCGCAAATAAAGATACTCCGTTGCTTGGAGTTTGTTTAGGGATGCAACTAATGACAAGGGGGAGTGCTGAAGGTACTCTATCAGGACTAAACTTAATATCTGGCCACTGTGTCAAGTTTGATTTAAAAAACCAAGGGTTACGTGTACCACATATGGGATGGAACGTGGTTACTCCAACTGATACCGCCCGCCTGTTCAATCTCGATGAAGAAGAATTGCGTTATTACTTTGTACATAGTTACCACGTGGTCTGTGACGATGCCTCGGATATTGCTGCAGAAACAACATATGGATTAAAATTTACTTGTGCATTCCAGCACGGAAACATTTACGGTGCGCAATTTCATCCTGAAAAAAGCCATCGTTATGGGATGGATATGTTTCGCAAATTTGCAAAGGTTTGATCAATGCTGCGTACACGCGTCATTCCTACTCTGCTTCTCCAAGATGGTGGTTTGGTAAAGACAATAAACTTTGCCAAACCGAAATATGTGGGCGATCCTATTAATGCAGTTCGTATTTTCAATGAAAAGGAAGTAGACGAACTTATTCTGCTCGATATTACTGCCTCCCGCGAAGGCCGAGAGCCTGACTATGACTTGATCAATGATATTGTCAGCGAGGCTTTCATGCCCATTGGATATGGGGGAGGCGTGCGGACTGTATTGCAAGCACAGCGGTTAGTTTCTTTAGGATTAGAGAAAATTTCCTTTAACAGCACAGCACTAGACAGCTGGACCGTGATTTCTGAGACCTCGGCAAGACTGGGATCGTCCAGTACTATGGTATCAATTGATGTTAACATGGATTGGCGGGGTCGGTATCGTCTTTACGACGCGCGTAAAAAGAAAAACCTGAAGCGAGATTTGATGGTTCACATTGTTGAAGCCGTCGCTGCGGGGGCAGGCGAGCTTTTCATCAATGATGTGAGCAGAGATGGAACGCGTAAAGGTTACAATATTGATTTAGTAGCTAAGATTTGCAGTGCCGTGGATATACCTGTAATTGTTTGCGGTGGGGCAGGCACATTAATGGATTTTAAGATAGCGGCAGATGCACAAGCGGCGGGTGTATCTGCAGGTAGTATGTTTGTATATATGGGAAAACATCAAGCAGTTATGATAAATTACCCTAGTCACATCCAACTCAAAGGCATTTTCGAAAATGAATGATTATCAGATATGCACACGCTGCATTATGGATACCACCGACCCTGATATCACCTTTGACGACAATGGCATCTGTAACCATTGTTATCGGTATGACAAGATAGCCTCGAAAAGGCTGATAGTTAACTCAGATCAACGCAAAGCTGCTTTGGACGAAGCCGTTGCTGAAATGAAGCGGCAGGGAAAAGGTAAAAGCTACGACTGCATCATAGGTGTCTCTGGTGGCGTGGATAGTACTTATGTTGCTTATTTAACTAAAGAGCTAGGATTGCGCCCGCTGGCTGTTCACTTTGATAATGGATGGAACTCCGAATTAGCAGTGGCGAACATCGAGAAGACCCTTGATAGGCTTGGCATTGATCTAGAAACTTTTGTTGTAGACTGGCCTGAGTTTAGGGATCTACAACTCTCCTTTCTAAAAGCGTCCACACCGGATGGAGAAGTTCCTACAGATCACGCTATCGCAGCGCTACTTTATAAAGCAGCTCATAAATATGGGTTACAGTACATTTTAACTGGAGTTAATGTAATATCTGAAAGTATCATGCCAATACGTTGGGGGTATGGGTATTCTGATATGCGCTATATAGGTGGGGTGCATAAAAAGTTTGGTACTAAAGCATTAAAAACCTATCCAAACTACTCGTTGCCGAAACTTTACTACTACACAAAAATTAGACACATAAAAATGTTTCCCATTCTTGATTATGTTACATATGAAAAAGAAGACGCAATGGAGTTGATCCAAAGCAAACTGGGTTGGATATATTATGGAGGGAAACACTACGAAAGTATCTATACCAGATTTTATCAATCTCAGGTTTTAGTTGAAAAATTCAATATAGATAAGCGTAGAGCTCATAATTCAAACCTTATTTTATCCGATCAAATAAGTCGAAGTGATGCGCTCGAGGTTTTGAAAGAACCTGTTTGCGCCTCTGATTTGGCTACATCAGACAGAACTTATGTGCTTAAGAAATTCGGTCTTTCTGATAATGAGTGGGGAGATTTAATGGGGCGAGAAGTTAAATATTTTACTGACTACCCAAATTCTCATGCATTAATTGAGAAAGCCAAAAAATATATTTAAGGTTGTTAGCTTTGCATGCATACAAGAAATATAATATCAAATGGCGTCCTTTGGCTGCTCTTTGGAGTACTGGGCTGCTTTGTTACTATAAGTTTTTTTGTATATGGGCTGCCCAGTTTGCGTGGTGAGTTGTCCGTTGCTTTATATGCGGATACTCACACCTATGAAGACGCAGCCACAGGACGAATCTATGTCCCTGAACTTATTTCAACAACCTCCAATCTTTTCGGACCAGTGTTGATTTTTGATGCTCTAGGACATAATAGAGTTGCTGTGTTTTTCTTTAATTTGGCTGTAGCCGCTGTGGGGATATATTACCTTACTACTCGCGAAAACATCATGCGAGTGCGATTGTTTTTTCTACTGTCTACCTCGTCAGTTTTTATTTTCAGCTTTTACGGTGTGAATAAAGAGATTTTAATTTTCACAGTTAGTATTATGGTTTACCTGTTTGTGAGGACAAATATATTTACGTACATAGCGGTTGCTCTGGTATTGTCCATATTCATACGCTGGCAAATGACTATTTTTTGTGTCCTTATTTTGATATTCTGGACTGTTCCAATTATTAAGAAGAACCGTAAATTCTCCATAATTGGACTTCTTGCATCATTTTCTCTAGTTATTGGTGATGGAACACAGGGCGCCTTGGCGCATGTGAATGAGGTCGCTGATCTTGGCTCTATTGCAGAAAGTGGGAGTGGCGCAAGTGGGTTGTTTTCATTAATGTTGGGCATTCAAAATAGTTACGGATATATCATTATATTTATACCAAAAACAGCAATGCTACTGTTTGGGCTGATTGCGCGGTTTGATTTGTCGAGAGTCGCTGACGACTTTTGGAATTACTTTGTCATCATGTTTCAATCGATTCAGAATCTTTTAGTCTTCGGATACCTTTTTATGAAAGGTAAGATTAGATTGGAGAACGATATATTCTTTATAATGATTATATATTGTGCATTGTTTTCAATTACACCAATATTCGGCCCCCGATACTTGTACCCAGTATCTATCTGGGCAATATTATCATGTTGTAAGATAGAAGATTTTCTTGTGCAGAATAAATCGTTAAAATCTGAATAGGGCCGTTTGTTTTGAAAGTTTTATACCTTAGCCCATTCATAGCCTTTGGCGGGGCAACGCGTAGCTTGGTAGAAGTCATGCGTGCAATGCCCTCAGATATTGTAGACAAGCACGCCATCGTTGCAAAAGGAGTAGTGGAAAAAGCTTGGTATCCGAAGGACACTACTCTAACAGAGGTCTCTGGACTGATGCAGTGGGATAACACTTGGTTCAGCCATTACCGCGGGCATCGGTGGCTTGTCCTGCTGCGTGAATTAGCAAGCTGGCGTACAAGTCGAAAAGTTTTACTTCAGGTGCAAGAGGCCGGTCCTTTTGATATTATTCACTGCAACGAAATTACGTTGTTGCCGACAGCTATTATGGCAAAAAAAATACTTGGGGCATCTCTTGTCGTACACGTACGATCACTGCAGGCTGGACCACTTACTCCTCGTAGAACTAAGTGGATTACAAAGGCTCTTGCTCGCCATGCAGATGCGATTATTACTATTGATGAGGCGGTTCAGCGAACCTTGGATCCCGATCTGCAGACGGATATAATTTATAATAGCATGCCAATCCCCGACGAAAGAGCCACAATATCTGATGATAGGAAACCTCTTACCTTTGGGATTATTGGCAGTCTATCGACTTCCAAAGCCGTATTGGAAACTGTCGAAGCCTGCATAGAGCTTAAACGTCGGCAAGTTCCTTTTCGTCTTTTGATAGCGGGAGAAAACGTACGGAAATTAACAGGTGTTAAAGGTTTTATTTTAAAATCATTCAATCTGGCTCGTGATATCGAACTAGAAGTTCAGGAAATGGTTAATACCCACCATATGGAAGACAATGTTCAGATGCTTGGCTTTGTATCTGACATCGGATCAGTCTACGACCAATTGGATGTCTTGTGTTTTCCATCTCACCTTGACGCGCCAGGCCGACCAGTATTCGAGGCCGCATTAATGGGGGTGCCGTCGATAGTTGCAATGAGAAACCCTACTAAAGACGTGATTGAAAATGGTGTTACTGGTTTTGTAATAGATCATCCAGACCCAATTTTAATTGCAACCGCGATGGAAGCATTTCACGATAATCGTAGCCGGATGAAGAAGATGGGCAGGGCTGCTAGAATGGCCGCAATTTCTCGATTTGATAGCAGTTGTGCTGCTGCGAAGATAATCAAAGTTTATAATAGAGCTTTACATCGTTCAGAGACCCACTTTTAGATACGTTAATGTATTAGCCTAGTGTTTAAGTTAGGCGTTTTCCGGAGATAAAGCATAGTGAAAAATAAGATTTTAATTTTAGGTGCAACCGGTATGCTGGGGAACGCTATGATGCGTCACCTTTATAAGACGAAGACGGATTGTGAGGTGTATGGTACCTTACGCTCTGCGGCTGGAATGCGTCATTTTCCCGAAATCCCACAAGATCGCTTTATTACAGGTATAGATGTAGAAGACCAAGATTGCCTTTTATCTCTATTTTCTCGAGTTAATCCAAACGTGGTTATCAATTGCATAGGACGCGTCAAACAGCACGCTGAAGCAAACGATGTGCTCTCAACGCTGCCTATCAACGCCATGCTACCCCATAGGTTGGCAAGGCTATGTGCGGTAGGTGGTGCCCGGCTCATACATATCAGCACTGATTGTGTCTTCAACGGAGAAAAAGGTGGTTATTTGGAGACGGATACGTCAGATGCAACAGACTTATACGGAAAGTCGAAGTTCATAGGAGAACTTCACGAACCACATACGATTACTTTGCGCACATCGATTATAGGTCATGAGTTGGGTGATGCTTCTAGCAGTCTGATAGATTGGTTTTTGTCTCAAAAGGGCGAGATAAATGGCTATACCAACGCAATTTTTTCGGGACTGCCTACAGTAGAGCTAGCCGAGGTTATCGGTTCTTACGTTCTACCTCGACCAGATTTGTCCGGTCTCTATCATGTTGCAGCAACTCCGATCTCAAAATTCGACCTGCTATCCATTGTCGCCCGAGTTTATAGTAAAGACATAACCATCGTTCCAGAACATACGTTTTGCATTGATCGCTCCTTGAACGGGAATAAATTTTCTCATGAGACTGGTTATAGTTCAGATAACTGGCCAGCCTTAATCAAGCGTATGTATGATTTTAACTAAGGAAATTAACGTTGTTCAAAAATAAGACACTCATGATTACCGGTGGTACCGGATCATTCGGAAACGCCGTCCTGAGTCGATTTATAACTTCTGACATTCGCGAAATCCGTATTTTTAGCCGGGACGAGAAAAAACAAGAAGACATGCGCATTGCGCTTAACAGTGACAAGCTGAAATTCTATATCGGGGATGTGCGCGATTATGACAGCGTGAGCCAAGCGATGTCAGGTGTGGATTACGTCTATCATGCCGCTGCGCTAAAACAGGTCCCTTCTTGTGAATTCTACCCGATGCAAGCAGTCAAAACCAATGTGCTTGGTGCAGAAAACGTTATGCGCGCAGCACAAGCTGCTGGGGTGAAACGAGTGGTGGTGCTTAGTACTGACAAGGCTGTTTACCCGATCAATGCCATGGGTATATCCAAAGCGATGATGGAAAAATTAATGGTGGCCCAAGCACGGATGGCACGAGAAGGAGAGACTGTTTTTTGTGCAACCCGTTATGGGAATGTTATGGCATCGCGAGGCTCTGTCATCCCTCTTTTTGTTGACCAGATCAAAGCCGGGAAAGCTTTGACACTCACAGATCCGAAAATGACCCGATTTTTGATGTCGCTGGAAGATTCCGTGGACTTGGTTTTGCATGCGTTTGAACATGCCGAACAAGGGGATATTTTTGTGCAAAAAGCGCCAGCCTGTACCGTTGAATCTCTCGCAACTGCTCTGCAGGAACTTTTCGGTGCCGAGACTGGCCTGAAAATCATTGGTACCAGACACGGAGAGAAGCTTTACGAGACATTGCTTTCTCGTGACGAAATGGCGAAAGCAAAAGAAACTGACCGTTATTATCACGTCCCCATGGACGCGCGAGACCTGAACTATGCTAAATATTTTGTTGACGGAGAGGAGCATGTCTCTGTGTTCAATGACTATACTTCTCATAATACCGAGCAATTAGATGTGGCAGGTGTCAAGAAGCTCTTGATGACACTTAGCTTCATTAAGGAGCATATAAATGCTTAAGGTCATGACTGTGGTTGGGACCCGCCCTGAGATCATTCGCCTGTCACGAGTGATTGATCGGCTGGATCGATATTGCGACCACACATTGGTGCATACTGGTCAGAACTATGACTACAATCTGAACCAGGTTTTTTTTGATAACTTGGGTATCAGAAAGCCAGATGTTTTTCTTGAGGCCGCTGGTGTCTCTCCAGCGGAAACGATTGCCCAAGTTATTGCAAAAGTCGATACCGCTATCGTAGATGCACAGCCTGAAGCCCTGTTGTTACTTGGTGATACTAATTCGTGCTTGGCTGCTATTTCAGCCAAACGCCGTAAGGTACCAATTTTTCACATGGAGGCAGGTAATCGTTGTTATGATTTCCGGGTTCCCGAAGAGATCAACCGTCGGATTGTCGACCATGTGGCTGATATCAACCTGACCTATAGCGATATCGCGCGAGAGTATCTTCTACGCGAAGGTTTCCCAGCCGATCAAATTATCAAAACGGGGAGCCCCATGCAGGAGGTCATCGCCTATTATGCAAAGGACATCCACGCAGCTGCCCCCTGTGCTGCTTTGGGTTTAACACCCGGCGAATACTTTCTTGTAAGTACCCACCGTGAAGAGAATGTTGATGACCCTGCGCAGCTAGAGAAGATCATTTCCATCCTAAATATGCTTGCGTCTGAATATGATAAGCCCGTCATCGTATCGACCCATCCTCGCACCCGTAATCGGCTGGAGGCGATGCAACATGATGTGCATGTAAAAGTCAGATTTCTAGAACCATTCGGCTTTTTCGACTATGTGAATTTGCAGCTCAATGCCTGCTGCGTTCTGTCTGATAGTGGTACCATAACTGAAGAATCTTCAATCCTCAACTTTGCTGCATTAAATATGCGGGAAGTTCATGAACGGCCCGAAGGCTTCGAGGAAGCGGCTGTTATGATGGTGGGCCTTGATATAAATCGTATAAGAGATGGTTTACGTATTCTTGCTGATCAACCTCGTGGAAGTGAACGGATTTTGCATTTAGTACGCGACTATGCTCCCGATAATGTATCTGATAAAGTGCTGCGAATACTCCACAGCTACACTGGTTTCGTGAATCGCAGGGTTTGGGGAAAGCTGGGCGCGTGACCGATGTTAAGAAGTATGGGTCGTCATCTTTACGAATTGCTATAGTTACGGAAAGCTATGCTCCCCTGAATACATCAGCGGCCGTTCAGCTAGCTGAGCTGAGCGTCGCCCTGCGCAATCAAGGGCATGTGCCCGTAGTTATTGTACCTACAGACCCAAGCCCGAATACCCCCGCAGTTCAGCGCGTTCAAATAGAAGGCACTACAGTCTTTCGGCTTGCGATGCCTTTTTCTAAAAAGCAAGGCTACGCTCGTCGGTTAGCTTATGAAACTTTAATGCCGTTTTGTATGATTAGACATTGGCGCAAGGCTATAGCAAACACAGAAAATCTCGATGGTGTGGTCTGGTACTCACCATCTATCTTTCACGGTATCTTCACACACTATCTCAAGCGGCGGCACAAGATCAGAGGCTATTTGATCTTGCGCGATATTTTTCCTGACTGGGCCGTCGATTTAGGCATTATGAAGCAATACAACCCTGCATATTGGTTCTTCAAGGCCGTGGAGCACATTCAGTATCGGACAGCAGATGTGATCGGAGTACAAACCCCGGGAAATCTGCCACATATTCAAAAGTGGGCGCGCAGCGGAGGGCGGCGCGTTGAGGTGCTGCACAATTGGTATAAACCAAAGGACACCACTCACTGCAGTATCGACATCAGAAATAGTTCTCTTTCAGAGCGCAAAATATTTATTTATGCAGGTAATATAGGTATTGCCCAAAATATGAAGCTGTTTGTAGAACTCGCTAATCGGATGCAGCACCGAAAAGACCTTGGCTTTGTTTTTGTAGGTCGTGGCACACATTTTGCGAACATTGCCGCGGCAGCACAAAACCTAGATAATGTCCTTTGCTTCGATGAGATCAACTCTGATGAGATTCCGGGGCTCTATAGGCAGTGTCATTACGGTATTGTGTCTCTGCATCCACATCATATGACGCATAATATTCCGGGTAAGTTTATTTCGTATATGGGGCATGGATTACCAGTATTAGCGGCTGTAAACCAAGGTAATGATCTGATTGACTTGATTACACAGTACGGCGTTGGACTGGCGACAGATACAACTAGTGTTACGAAGCTTGAAGCTATGGCAACCGAGCTGGCAAATAGTAAAGAAACCCCCTTAGAATGGGCACGCCGCTGCACAATGCTCTCCCAATCGCTCTTTCGCCCTAACGCCGCGGCCGAACAGATTGTTAGTACCTTTGTGCAGCCATAATGCCATTATCCTAACATTCAATCTGCGACGACGCCTTAGGATATATTGTAAGACCCCTTGCTAGGAAATGATCGTTGTCAGACCAATTAAAAAACTCAAAAGTTATAGTAACCGGTGCCACAGGCTTTATTGGCCAAATTCTAGTGCCAGAACTGGTAAGTGCAGGTCTAGAAGTCATTGTTGTTGGCCGGGACAAAGCGCGCTTAACGGCTGCTTTTCCCGATTTAAAGAGTTGCACTTATGATGAGATGCCCCAACAAGGCGAAGATGCGGACTTATTGGTCCATCTTGCTGTCATCAATAATACAAGCGACGTGGACAGCGCAACTTTCGATGCCGTCAATACCGATTTAACTATTAAACTTGCACAACAAGCCCGAGATATGAATATTCGCCAATTCGTAAATGTTTCATCCTTACACGCGCTACCAGATGGCCCGCAAACCGACTATGCACGCAGCAAACGTGCGGCGATCACTAAACTTGAGCAAATGCAGCTCACATTTATTACAACATTGTTTCTACCTGCCGTCTATGGAGACCGTTTTGCAGGTAAACTTGCAAAACTTAATAATCTACCACGCCCCGTTGCCCGTGCGCTTTTTGCTTTACTTGCTGCAGCGAAGCCAACTCTTCACATTTCGCGACTGGCTCAAACTTTGATCAACATGATAGGTCAACAAAATCCTGCGACGCTCATTTTAACGGACGGACAGGAAAATAATTTCATTTATCGCGGTATAAAACGCAGTTTAGATCTGCTTTTTGTCGTTACAGTCATCGGACTACTATGGTGGCTCCTTTTGGGCGTCTGGATAGCAGTCAAAGTAGGTTCAGCAGGCCCAGGCATATTTGCGCAAGAGCGGGTAGGGCAGTTTGGGAAAATCTTCACCTGTTATAAGTTTCGCACTATGCAGCAAGGCACAAAGCATATGGGGACCCATGAAGTATCAGCAGCTTCCGTAACGAAATTAGGCGGCATCTTGCGAAAAACAAAAATAGATGAGTTGCCTCAAATATGGAATCTTTTGTGCAACGATATGAGTCTGATCGGACCTCGTCCCGGCTTGCCTGTTCAAAAACAGCTCTTTACCGCCCGGCAATCAGCCGGTGTTTTCCAAGTTAAACCCGGTATAAGTGGACTAGCCCAAGTCAATAACATTGACATGAGCGATCCCGATAAACTGGCTGTTTGGGATGCCCGCTATATCGCGTTACAATCTCTCGTATTGGATTTTAAGATCACCATACGTACCATTCGAGGGGGCGGCCAAGGGGATAAAATACAGCGCGTCTGATGTGATCCCCAAAAGCGTCCCCGTTTTTGGTCGTCGTTTTAGGCTAGATTTTTCTTAGCTGGTAATGGAGCGGAAATCCATGAAAGCATCAAACTTCACGAACGCACAGACGACGTTCATCATCAAGTAAGGCTAAGAAGAAAAGACGGCTGCTGAAATTTACCGCGAGGCCTGGGCGTGGGGTGTCGACGCTGAACAAGTAGATCACGGCGTGGACCGGGTTTCCCCTCTTATCGCTGCAAGCAGCCACCGCCGGGCAAGATGCGTCTGAACGGTATATCTGTAGTCAGAACCCGCAAACATAAAGTCACGGCGGACAGTAATCACAAGCTCAACATCGCGCTTAACCTGCTGGACAGGAAGTTCACCACAAACGAACCAAACCAGAAATGGGCAGCGAATGAGCGGAAAGGGAAATTGCTATGATAACACCGCTGTTGAAATGTGCTTCATATCCCGAGCAAACTCTCCAAATACACCCCGTAATCGTTTTTGGCGAACAACTTAGCCCGTTCCTCCAGCGATGCTGCACTGATCCAGCCCTGATTGAAAGCGATCTCGTCAGGGCTTCCCGTTTGCAGTCCTTGGCGAGTTTCCAGCGTACGGACAAAATTGCCGGCATCCAATAAGCTGCCATGCGTGCCTGTGTCCAGCCAAGCATAGCCACGGCCCATGCGTTGGACGTTGAGAAGGCCGTCGTGCAGGTAGGTTTCGAGCAAGGTGGTAATCTCTAGCTCGCCGCGGGCCGAGGGTTTCACGTTTTTGGCCCGTTCAGACGCAGTGTTGTCCAAGAAATAGAGCCCGGTAACGGCGTAGTTCGACGGAGGCACTTCGGGCTTTTCGATAATCTGGCGAGCTTGGCCGTTTTCGTCAAAATCCACCACCCCATAGCGTTCGGGGTCAGAGACGCGGTAGCCAAAGACAGTGCCGCCCTCGGTTTGTGCATTAGCGGCGGCCAGAATTTCGGGCAAACCGTGGCCAAAGAAAATATTGTCCCCCAAGACCATCGCTGAGGGCGCACCGTCGAGGAAGTCTTCGGCCAGCAGATAGGCTTGCGCCAGACCGTCGGGGCTGGATTGAGTGATATAGGTCAGCGATACGCCCCATTGAGACCCATCGCCAAGCGCACGTTTGAACTGCTCGGCATCCTGAGGCGTGGTGATGATCGCGATGTCGCGGATACCGCCCAGCATCAGTACTGACAGCGGATAGTAAATCATCGGTTTATCGTAGATCGGCAGTAGCTGTTTAGACACAGAAATGGTGATCGGATACAGCCGCGTGCCGGAGCCGCCAGCGAGGATAATGCCTTTGCGTTTGGGCGTCTGGGTCATGGAAAATCAGTCCTTGGTAAAATCAAGTTGGGTCAAAATCTGGGTCAGGCTGGCGTGCCAATCGGGGCGGGTGATGCCAAAGGTGGCCTGTGTCGCGCTGCAATCCATCCGCGAATTCAGCGGGCGTTTGGCGGGCGTAGGGTAATCGCTTGAGGGGATGTCGGTGACGGCACAGGTGATCCCCGCCTGAGCAAAGATCGCGCGGGCGAAATCAGCCCAGCTAACATCGGGCGTGCCTGTGAAATGGTAAATTCCAGACTTTTCAGGCTCTGATACGAGGGTTTTAGCAATTGCAACACAGGCCTGTGCGATCTCGGCGGCACCTGTAGGGCCCCCGATCTGGTCTGCGACGATGGTGAGCGCCTCGCGCTCCGTACCAAGGCGCAGCATGGTTTTGACAAAGTTATTGCCATGCGCCGACACCACCCAAGATGTGCGCAATACTGCATAACGTCCACCCGCAGCTTCAATAGCAATCTCGCCATCACGTTTGGTGCGCCCATAGACCCCCTGGGGGTCGCTAGGGTCACAGGGATGCCAGGGGGCAATGCCTGCGCCGGAAAACACATAATCCGTTGAAATAGAGACGAATGGGATATCGCGTGCGGCACAGGCGCGGGCCATGGCCGCTGGGGCCTGGGCATTGATCAGATCGGCGGTTTCCACGTCACTTTCAGCCTTGTCGACGGCCGTGTAAGCGGCGGTATTGATCACGGCATCGGGGGCGTGCGCCTCAATCGCAGCAGCACAGGCGGCGGGGTCAGTTAAGTCGACATCGGCACGGGCGAGGGCGGTGATATGGATATCCGCGCCATCCAGTGCACGCAGTTCCGTAGCAACCTGGCCGCTATGGCCGAAAACGAGGATATTCATGCTTTGCCTAACCTTTCGCCGACGCCCTGACGGTTTTGCAAGGCACTCCACCAATCTTCATTCTCAAGATACCAATCGACCGTGCGGGCCAGCCCTTCTTCTACTGTGACCGAAGGTTTCCAGCCCAATTCAGCGCGGATGCGCGTCGGGTCAATCGCATAGCGCTGATCATGGCCGGGGCGATCGGTGACGAAGGTGATCAGATCGGCATGGGGCGCGCCACTTGGATTGCGCTCATCCAGCAGGGCGCAGATCATCTTGACCAACTCCAGATTACTAACCTCATTCTCTCCGCCAATGTTATAGCTGCGCCCCAGCTCGCCTTTGGTCAGTACGGTCAGCAGCGCATCGGCGTGATCTTCGACGAACAACCAATCGCGCACGTTGGCACCGTCGCCATAGACAGGGATCAGCTGCCCGGCGAGCGCCTTGAGGATCACCACAGGCACCAGTTTTTCGGGGAAATGGAACGGACCGTAGTTATTGGAACAGTTCGTCATGATAATCGGCAGCCCGTAGGTCTCGCCCCAGGCGCGCACCAGATGGTCGCTTGCCGCTTTTGAGGCGGAATAGGGACTGCGCGGATCATATGGCGTGTCTTCGGTGAACTGCCCAGTAGGACCGAGAGAGCCGAACACCTCATCGGTTGAGATATGGTGAAACCTGAACCCGTCCGGCTTGCCGGACCCTTGCCAATAGGCCCGCGCAGCCTCGAGCAAGGTATAAGTGCCGGTGATGTTAGTCTGGATAAACGCGCCAGGCCCGTCAATAGAGCGGTCCACATGGCTTTCCGCCGCCAAATGCATCACGGCGTCAGGTTTATGCTGCGCAAATATCCGGTCAAGCGTCGCGCGGTCGCAAATATCGGCGTGTTCGAATGCGTAAAGCGGGCTATCGGCCACGCTGGCGATATTCTCAAGACAGGCCGCATAGGTCAGCGCATCGAGATTAACCACATTATGGCCCTGTGCCACGGCAAGCCGCACCACAGCAGAGCCAATAAACCCCGCGCCGCCCGTTACTAATAGCTTCATCTAGGCACCTTCAAACATAAATGGACTGTTAAGATCAGCCAAACGGGGTGCATTGACGTCCTTTTCAGACAAAACCGGAGACGTCTCCCCAAGGCCCCAGTGAATGCCGATATCCGGGTCATCCCAAGCAAGCGCGCCTTCGGTGTGCTGCGCATAATAATCGGAACATTTATAAATAATCTCGGTCTCCGGTGCGCGCGTCACGAATCCATGTGCAAACCCCGCAGGGACCAGCAGTTGCTTGCCATTCTCAAAGCTCAGCTCAACCCCGAACCACTGTCCATAGGTTGGCGAGCCCTTGCGAATGTCCACTGCCACATCAAACAAAGCCCCACGCCCGCAACGCACCAGCTTGTCCTGCGCATGGGGCGGGGCCTGAAAATGCAGCCCGCGAATTGTGCCTAGGGTCATCGACAGTGAATGATTATCCTGCACAAAAGGGATGGTGATCCCATGATCGGCAAGCGCCTTGGCACTGTAACTTTCCGAGAAAAACCCTCGATGATCGCCAAACCGCGCAGGTGTGATGACGATGGCGCCAGGGAGCGGGGTTTGTTCTATTTTCAGGGACAAAATATCACCTTATAACTATGATTATGTAAAATAAATGACTTTTGAATTTCAGCTTCCGTAACTTTAATTAATTTGGCAAGCCGTACTGTTCTCTTCAAAAGCCACTGACAATAATACAATCCGGCGTCAGTTATCAATTGTTACCTAACGCGCCTCGCTTTCAATAACAAATCAACTCAGGTACTCATGCTGAAGCTAAAAATGAACAGGACCCGCACCCGTGAGAAAAGTCTTTATCACCGGCACCGCCGGCTTCATCGGATTCCATCTCGCCCAGCTTTTGCTCGTCGAAGGCTTTAGGGTCCACGGGTTTGACGGCATGACAGATTACTATGACGTCACGCTGAAACAGCGGCGCCATCAGGTGCTGCTGCAAAACCCGCATTTCTCCATGACCGAAGGGATGCTTGAGGATAATGCGCTGATCACGCAAGTGATCGATGACTTTGCCCCAGACGTGATTGTCCACCTCGCCGCCCAAGCTGGCGTACGTTATTCACTCGAAAATCCGCGGGCTTATTTGGATAGCAATATTGTCGGGACCTTTAATGTGATGGAGTCCGCGCGGCGTCTTAAGGTCGAACACCTGCTGATGGCTTCTACCTCTTCGGTTTATGGCGCAAATGAAGTGATGCCTTTCATCGAGACGGAGAAAGCCGATACAGCATTAAGTTTCTACGCTGCGACGAAAAAGGCAACTGAGAGTATGGCACATGCCTACGCTCACGCGTGGGACCTACCGACAACAATGTTTCGGTTTTTTACAGTCTATGGGCCATGGGGAAGACCTGACATGGCACTGTTCAAATTCGTCGATGCGATTCTCGAAGGGCGGCCCATCGATCTCTATAATAATGGCGAAATGTACCGCGACTTCACCTATGTCACCGACCTTGTGCGCGGGATTCACCTGCTAATCGATAGGCCGCCAATTCGCCCAAACAACCGCGAGGTTCCCGTCGGAGACAGTCTGTCGCCGGTTGCCCCCTATCGCATAGTTAATATTGGAAACTCCGATAAAATACGCTTGCTGGATTTTGTCGATGCGATCGAAGAGGAACTTGGCCAAAAGGCAATCCGCAATTACATGCCTTTGCAAACTGGAGACCTGCCCGCCACTTGGGCCAATGCAGAGCTGCTGCAAAGGATAACGGATTACAAACCTCGAACATCTCTCAAAGATGGTATCAGTGAGTTCGTTGCTTGGTTCCGTGATTACTACTCCAAGTAGGTTTCCGGCAAAGCCTTTTACATATCGTTTCAGGGAGCTTTGCGCTGAACCCGGCAAAAGGTTGATCCCAAAACGATGCTGCCCATAGTACGTCTGCTTTGCGGCATTAATGAATAACGGTTAGCCCTTGGTTGGGAATAAAACCTGTTTAGGGCCAACTTGATAGGTGGGGGCAGCTATTTCTTAGTTAATATAAGTTATGTTTTTCCAGCCTGGCACGAACCTGCGCCAGTCGGCTTGCCGTCCTGCGGCATATTCCATACCAATTTGAACCCAGTCGATACCATCCACTTGCGGCACCGATCTCGTACTCGCAGCGTCATATCGTACCTCCCTTGTGCCTTCCTCGAAGGCATCAAGCGATTGCGACCAGATCTCACCGTCCCAATGCAGCGTCATATGGCGGCGTTTGGGTTCGTATTCAGCGGTAAAGAGCGTGCCGAAACCTTCGGCATATCGGTGCTGTTTCAGCGGGGCTTGTGTGAACTGACCGACCAAGGCAGCAGGCTTGGTGCCTTCTGTCAAAATGCTCTCCAGATGATTTGACCTTTGATAGGTACGGGTGAACGCGGCTCGATCGGGAGTGCTGCCATCGGTCTGATGGTTTGTGGCAACAAGGCGTGGCTGTACTTTGGCACCGCCACCGGCATAGATCTCGACACTCGCAGCGGCACCAGAAGCATCAGCTACAACGACGTTATAAGGCATATGGGATGGCACGCGTTGCAGAACGCGCAGGGCTTCAGAGACTGTTTTACAGGTCTCCAGCACGTAGCGCAGGATTGTGGTGATGCCAAAGCCACGACCGGTTTCTTGCCGCCCGCCATAGGCAAGCGCTATGCTGAGACCAGCGTCGTTGATGCCGTCGGACAGGCCCCAGATGAATTCAACCATGCCCATGACCCGGCGGCCGGTCCAGGCACTATGCAGCAACAGGCCTTCGTTCAGGTCGGGCGACAGATCGTAGTTGCGCACAAGGCGGATGTCATCGCGCGATGTCGCCACAGCAAGAGAGCACCCACCCAGATAGCTTGGCGGGCACCAAGTCGACAGGAAACGCGCGGCGCGATCCGTTCCGCCAGCCAAAGCAGTAAGCTTGGCGTAAACAGGCACTAACTCGGGCATATATTCCTGCAAAGCAGTTTCACAGGCAAAACGGCTGGGGCCGGTATCGCCGCCGCGCGCGACGAACCACGCCTCATACGCGGGCCAGGACCTTTGCCAACGGGCAGCCCATTTGGGGCCTGGGGCTGCTTCGCTAATGGCGTCAAAAGTCAGTGAATGGGTCATGTCATGCGGCTTTCGCAGGCAAGTCGAGGAAAAACCGTAGCATTTCGCGGCTGGCATCGGGGCCAGCGGGATCGGTGTAGGAAC
>LAZR01000308.1_pt1 | contig 45448 bp, 33 predicted proteins | sample 329461 | NCBI WGS metagenome assembly LAZR01 (sample SAMN03002196, study PRJNA259156) | marine sediment metagenome | biome: sea floor; feature: Hydrothermal impacted sediments; material: marine sediment; isolation source: Loki non-amplified sample from Loki's castle hydrothermal vent sediment ...
GGCTCAAGGTTCAAACGAATTCATTTCAATTTACATTGTCATGACCGCTTGCCTTGATATTTGGTGATTTGTCACCATCATCAGCAAGCGCCCACATGAATTACCTGATCAAATTGTTAAAGAGCGTTTTCGCTGGTCGATTACTGTGAAAGCAACCCGGCGGCCGTTGACTTGGCTTGCCTCAGCGAGGAAGGCGTATTCTACGCAGTTCCTGGTGTTTGTCAATGTGCGATTTTCGCTATCGATACCACCCTGACACGAAACCGCTAACCCTCTGACAAACCAAGGCTTTTACACCTTATGCACCGCTGGTAACGCTTGGCGTCCCCGGCAGCGGATGCGTACTTTACGGATTCGCTGACGGATTGGCAAGGGGTATGAGTACAAAAAAACAAAAAAGCGGCAAGAGGGGTTCCTCTTGCCGCAAACCACCGATCAGTACGACTGATCAGAGAGTGCTCGTTGACGTAATTTAGCTTACGCCTTCAATAATCGACGCTTCAGATTTCAAAACCCAAACCGAAATCTTCACTGGAGATAGCCATAAGACTGGATGCCCCCGCCTGGATCATTTGCGCATGCGCCTTAGTGCGTGGCAGTAGACGCTGATAGTAGAAGCGAGCGGTATTCAATTTAGCGGCATAAAAGGCTTTATCGTCACCCTCTAGAGAGGTAGAAGCCTGCTTGGCCGCGCGAGCGAATAAGTAGGCCAGCGAGACGTAACCGGAATACATTAGATAATCAACGCTTGCCGCACCGACTTCCTCACGGTCTTGCATCGCTTTCATACCTACACCCATGGTCAGCTCGCCCCACTCTGCATTCAGCTTTGCCAACGGCTCAACGAATTCTTTAAGGGCCGGGTTGTCAGCTTCATTTTTGCAGAACTTATGGATCTCTTTGGTGAATACCTTTAGCGACTCACCCTGGCTCATAAGCACCTTACGGCCCAGCAGATCAAGCGCCTGAATACCGGTGGTACCTTCATACAAGCGGGTAATACGCGCATCGCGCACTAATTGCTCCATGCCCCACTCTTTGATAAAGCCATGGCCGCCATAAATTTGCACGCCTTCATTGGTGCTTTCAAAACCTACCTCCGTTAGGAAGGCTTTAACAATCGGCGTTAGCAAACCAAGTAGCGTTTCTGCCTGGTCTCGCTCTTCACCCGGCTCCCCGTGCTCAACAACATCCAGCATCTGAGCGGTATACAGCACCAGCATGCGCCCACCTTCAGCGAAGGCTTTCTGAGTCAACAGCATGCGGCGAACATCAGGGTGGACAATAATCGGATCAGCAGGCTTTTCAGGTGCCCGCTTTCCTGACAAGCCACGCATTTGCAAACGATCGCGAGCGTAGCTCAATGAATTCTGGAAGCTGGCTTCAATCAAACCTAGACCTTGGATACCTACACCAAGGCGCGCAGCGTTCATCATGGTGAACATGCATGCTAGCCCTTTATTGGGCGGGCCTACCAAGTAACCGGTTGCGCCATCGAAGTTCATCACGCAGGTGGCATTACCATGAATGCCCATCTTATGTTCGAGCGAACCACAGCTAACGCCATTACGCTCGCCCACATTCCCCTGGGCATCGGGCATGAATTTAGGCACAACAAATAGCGAAATGCCTTTCGAGCCTTCTGGCGCGTCCGGCAATTTTGCTAGAACGAGATGGACGATATTCTCAGCTAAGTTATGCTCGCCAGCAGAGATGAAGATTTTGGTGCCAGTAATCGCATAGGCATCGCCCTCAGTGGGCACCGCCCGCGTTTTGATCAACCCGAGATCAGTACCACAGTGGGACTCGGTCAAGCACATCGTACCAGTCCAGACGCCTTCAACCAGCTTGGTGAGGTAAGTCGCTTTCTGCTGATCAGTTCCGTGATGGCGCAGCGCATCAGCAGCACCATGGGACAGCCCCGGATACATCCCCCACGCCAAGTTGGTAGCGCAGATCATTTCCGAGAGCATCATCGCCAGCGAAGGGGGAAGCCCTTGCCCGCCATGCGCTGGATCGGCCGCCAGGCTAGGCCAGCCACCCTCTACATACTGCTGATAAGCTTCTTTAAACCCGTTGGGTGCTTTTACTTCACCCCCTTCTAACAGACAGCCCTCTTCATCTCCGCTCTGATTAATTGGCAGAAGCACCTCGCGAGCAAAGCGTGCGCCCTCTTCCAAAATAGCGCTGACGACATCGGGAGATGCCTCGTCACCGTTTGGCAAGCGTGCGTAGTGGGCGGGGTAGTCGAGCATTTCGTCCATAACGAAACGCATATCACGAATAGGGGCCTGATAGCTGGGCATCGCACTTCTCCTAAAATAGGGGGCTTGGAAGCCAATCAATTTATTTTGACTGCAGGCTTTCAAACACATGTTTGAAAACTAGCTCGGGCGCGCAACAGAGTCAAGCGGGCGTTTTAATTTAGCTCAAAAACACTCTACAACTTTGGTCGCCCACCCTACAAACCACTGAAGCTGATAATAAAAAACTCGCCGACCAAAAGCCGACGAGTCGCGCCATACCCTCTTCCAACTACTTCCCCCCACTTACTGCATGCGAATACCGCCATCGAGGCGAATGACTTCACCATTCAGCATAGGGTTGGTAATAATCTGCTCGGCTAGCTGGGCAAACTCATCGGGCTTGCCTAGTCGCTTTGGAAATGGCACTGAGGCCGATAGCGCCTGGGCAGCTTCGTCGGGAATCTCGCTCATCATAGGCGTTTCAAATACACCCGGAGCAATGGCCATGACACGAATAGCATGCCGCGATAACTCACGCGCCGCAGGCAAGCTCATACCCACAACGCCAGCTTTAGAGGCACTGTAAGCACACTGCCCTACCTGCCCATCAAAAGCGGCGATAGATGCAGTATTAATAATCACCCCCCGCTCGCCGCTCTCATTGGGCGTATTCTTGGCCATTGCAGCAGCCGCCAAGCGCATAACATTAAAGGTGCCAATCAAATTAATATTGATCGTTTTGGCATAGCTCTCTAAATCAGCTGGATTGCCTTCACGGTCAACCAGCTTCGCTATGCTGACGACACCCGCACAATGAACCACACCCGAGAGTCCGTGCTCGCCACCCAGCGCAACCGCCGCATCAACCGCCTGTTTCATCTGCTCAGCAGAGGTAATATCTGCCAAGCAAGCCTGAGCGTGTGCCCCCAACTGCTGAGCATGAGCAGTGACGCTGTCATTCAAGTCGCACAAAACAACCCGAGCCCCCGCTGTTACCAATCGCTCTGCCGTTGCCGCCCCAAGACCAGAAGCGGCCCCAGTAATTAAAAAGGTACTGTCCTTAACCTGCATAACCGTATTCCCTGTAAGTGTTATGTTTATTTAGCTGCTTTGGCTTCTTCTGCCGCCTGAGTGCGCAATTTAAAGCGCTGAATTTTGCCACTGGGTGTTTTAGGCAGCTCATCGACAAACTCGATAATGCGTGGAAAGGCATGAGTGGAGAGCCGATCCCTTACCCGCTGCTTAATCTCATCAGCAAGTGCGTCGCTTGCCTCATAGCCTTCGCGCAGCACGACATAGGATTTAATGACTTCACCACGAATTTCATCGGGCTGCCCCACCGCCGCCGACTCAGCGACCGCCGGATGGGTCATGACACTATTCTCAACGTCTGTTGGTCCTACTCGATAGCCTGCGGTGGTGATAATGTCGTCATCACGACCCGCGAATTGAAAGGTGCCATCCTCATTGCGAATCACCACATCACCGGTAAGGTAATAGCCTTCTACAAAGGGGTTCTTCTCTTGCCAGGTGTAACCCGGAAAGAAGTGCGCGGGTGAATTCTTAATATCTACAGCAAGGACACCCGGCTCACCTGCAGGCAATTCATGGTACTCCGCATCCAAAATGGCTAGACGATAGCCTGGCATCGGCACGCCCATGGCGCCCACATGCTTTAAGTGATCCAGCGCATGGTGATTGTTACAGGTCATGCCCGTTTCAGTTTGCCCATAGTGATCCATAACAGGGCAGCCTAATGATCTCTCCACCCAGGTAACCACTTCAGTATTTAACGGCTCCCCCGCCGAGCTAGCTGCACGCAGTTCCAGTGTTTGATAAGCATCATCAAACAGACCGGATGCTTTCATCAGTCGATAAGCAGTCGGTGCAGCGGCAAAATTAGTAATGTGGTGGCGCTTCATAAATGCCAGCGCACCTTCGGCACTAAACCCCGCCTCACAGAAATGCGTGGTGACTCCAAGCAACAAAGGTCCGGCAATCGCATAGTAAAGTCCGTACGCCCAACCTGGATCAGCCATGTTCCAGAAGCGGTCATCGTCACGCAGGTCAATGGCAAGCTCCATATAGATGGCAAAGGCGGTCATACCCGCTAATGGCACGGCAACCCCTTTGGGCTTACCCACAGTGCCTGAGGTGAACATTTGCAAAAATGGCTGCTCGGGCGAAAGCCTGGGCGGCTTATCGCTCATTGACGTGTGCGTCAATGCGGCTTGCCAATCTTGATCATCAGTATGCTCGCTGGTAGCACCTCCAACGGCTAACACCGGCGGACACTGGCTCAAACCATCAAATTTATAGCGGTTGGCGTGATCAGTTATCACTAGCTTGGTATCGGCACGCTCTAACCGATAGTCAACGGCATCAGGGCCAAACGCCGTAAAAAGGGGCTGATAAACTGCGCCAATGCGCCATGTTGCCAATACCGCAATCAAAAGCTGGGGGGAACGAGGCAGCATGCAGGCAATTCGATCGCCCTTCTCCAGCCCCTGAGCCTGAAACCAACCCGCTAATTTAGCGCTCTGCTCATCAAGCTCAGCGTACGTTAGGGTATGCATCTCACCCTGAGTATCTTCTTGCACAAGCGCCAGCACATCACCACGACCAGCACGCACATGACGCCCACAACAGGCCTCAAAGGCATTGAGCATGCCATCCTGATGGTCATCCAGCCGGGCAATAACGCTATCAATGGAAAAGCTATCGAGGTAGTGCTGATAGTCGGGCAGTGATTGTGGTGTCGCTGTCATGATGGCTCTCTAATGTGGTTGATAATTGTTGTTGGTAATGAGCACAAAGCAGTAAAGGTAGGTCGCAACCAAGACCGTTATAATTATCCGTTGACGTTAACGGAAACTTAAGGGTAAAAGCAACGCTAAAAGTAATCGAAGTAGAGAGCAAGCACTCTCACAGACTAAAGGGTTAGACGTTGGTAGGAGCTGTATTAATGAAGCATCTCATGCGGGGGTGGGCATTATCATGGCAACCAGCTCGTCCGCTAAATCGTCAGGCGAACGTGGCCCATTGGGATCGTACCAGCGTACGGTCCAATTTAGCGCCCCCAGCACAAAGCGTGAAACGAGAAAACGGTCGCCATGGATCAACCCCGCCTCCAAGGCATCGTCAATAACAGCAACCCACAGCGCCTCGTAAGCATCACGTAAATGGCTCAAATGGGCACTCGCCGCTGGGTCGAGCCGGCGCCACTCAAATAGCGCCACCACATGTGCATTACGGTCGGTAAACAGGGTTTCGAGATGGGCGCGCGCCATCGCACGCAAGCGTACTTCAGGATCAGCAGCACACTCAGCCAAGGCTTTGCGGGCAATCGCCAGGGCGTTTTGGGTGCCCTCTTCAATGACTGCGGCAAGAATTTCCTGTTTATCTTTAAAATGATGAAACAAGCTGCCGGATTTAATGCCCATTTCTTGCGCCAGCATACGCACCGTCGTGCGATCAAAGCCCTCTTGGACGAATAGCTGAGCGGCCAGGCGTGTCAATTCCTTGCGGCGAGGGGATGCATTCATTACATTCATGTCATTTACACTAGCGCTTGCTTGGTTACTCAGGAGAGAACCACAGCGCCGCCGACGGGTCAACGTATCACCTACTACTCAGCCTGATAATCACAATAATCCTGAAGGAGATGAAACATGAACAACCCAACTGATGTGGTATTTCTCGCGGCTAAACGTACGCCAATGGGCGGCATGATGGGCAGCCTTTCAAGCATGACGGCTCCGCAACTTGGTGCGGTCGCGATTAAAGCAGCGATTGAAGCATCGGGCATTGATCCCGCGTTGATTAACGAAGGCATAATGGGCTGTGTGCTACCCGCGGGTGTTAAGCAAGGCCCTGCGCGCCAGGCAATGCGACAGGCAGGCATTCCTGATGCCAATGGCGCAACCACCATTAATAAGCTGTGTGGTTCCGGTATGAAAGCCGCGATGCTTGCCCATGACTTAATCAAAGCAGGCAGCGGCAATATTTTGCTAGCAGGTGGCATGGAGTCCATGTCTAACGCCCCACACGTGCTCACCAAGGCACGTGGCGGCTATCGTTTGGGCCATGGCGAGCTAAAAGACCATATGTTTTTAGATGGCCTTGAGGATGCTGAAACAGGCAAGCTGATGGGCGTGTTCGCCCAGGATGTAGCCACTGAGCGTGGCTATACACGCGAACAGCTTGATGATTTTGCGATTGCCTCACTTGAACGGGCCATGGCCGCCACCAATGCGGGCCACTTGAACGCGGAGATGGCGCCTGTATCGGTCTCCACTCGTCAGGGTGACACCCTTGTTGAGCATGATGAGCAGCCTTTCCAGGCGAAACTCGATAAAATTCGCCAGCTGCGCCCCGCCTTTGCCAAAGACGGAACCATTACCGCCGCCAACGCCAGCTCCATTTCAGACGGTGCCTCGGCGCTAATTTTAGCCAGCCTAGAAGCAGCGGACCAGCACGGCATTAAGCCCCTCGCACGCATGCTAGGCCACTCCACCCACTCTCGTCATCCTAGCGAGTTCACCATTGCGCCGGTGGGTGCAATTGAAAAGCTGATGAAAAAGCTAGGCTGGGGCGTCAATGACGTTGATCTATTTGAAATCAACGAAGCCTTTGCCGTGGTCACACTGATTGCGATAGATGACCTGGGGCTGCCCCATGACAAGGTCAACGTCTTTGGCGGCGCTTGCGCTCAGGGCCACCCCATTGGCTCTACAGGCTCGCGTATTATCGCCACACTGATCCATGCACTGCGCACTAAAGGCGGCAAACGGGGTATTGCCAGCCTGTGCATTGGCGGTGGAGAAGCAACAGCCGTGGCCGTTGAGCTCATTGATTAAACTGCTTCTGCTAAATGTCTTGATATTTTTAAAATGCCAAGGCATTTAGTTAGCCTTACTCAACGATAAAAGATTTTTATAACGTCTACCCGGCTGAGCAAAAAAGCGTGCACTAATTATTGAGCACTATTAATATATGAAAAAACATATATCATAAGACGACTAGCTCAATATAGTGCTAACAGGTAGACCACGATGCCCCTTTTAAATGATTTACCCAATATAGATGCGTCCCTATTTGAAGTCCCCAGCAGCGAGTACCTTGGGGTACCTCAAAGCACTGAATATGCCCCTAAAATATTGCTGCTATACGGCTCCCTGCGTGAGCGCTCATTCAGCCGCTTAGCAGTTGAAGAAGCGGCACGCCTGCTAACCGCAATGGGAGCAGAAACACGGATTTTTGACCCGCGGGGATTGCCACTCCCCGATGCTGAGGATGCCAGCCACCCCAAGGTTGACGAGCTACGCCAATTGGCACAATGGGCTGAAGGCATGGTGTGGTGCTCCCCGGAACGCCACGGCGCGATGACCGGCATTATGAAGGCGCAAATAGACTGGATACCTCTTTCGCTGGGCGGCGTACGCCCTACTCAGGGCAAGACATTAGCAGTGATGCAAGTGTGCGGCGGCTCGCAATCATTCAATACCGTTAATCAGCTGCGCATTTTGGGGCGCTGGATGCGCATGCTGACAATTCCCAATCAATCATCCGTCCCCAAAGCCTTTATGGAGTTCGATGATAACGGCCGGATGAAACCCTCCCCTTTCTACGACCGTATTGTGGATGTCATGGAAGAGCTGGTGAAATTTACGCTGTTAGTGCACGACCGCAGCGACCTGCTGACAGACCGTTATTCAGAACGTAAAGAGAGTGCTGAAGAACTCTCTAAGCGTGTTAACCAGCGCGCTATCTAATAAGGAACTTTCCATGTCAGCAGAGCAAGATATTGCATCGCCCACCACTGCCGAAGGGATGGGGCTGTTTGAACGCTACCTCACACTCTGGGTAGCCCTGGCTATTGTGGCGGGCATTTTACTCGGGCAGCTCCTGCCAGCAGTACCGGAAACGCTTTCTCGCTTTGAGGTGGCACAGGTCTCCATTCCGGTTGCGGTGCTTATTTGGGCAATGATTTTCCCGATGATGGCACAAATAGACTTCACCTCACTACTCGGTGTGCGGCGCCAGCCAAAAGGCTTGATCATCACTACATCGGTGAACTGGCTAATTAAGCCTTTCACCATGTTTGCCATCTCCTGGTTCTTTCTTATGGTGGTTTTTCGGCCTTTAATTCCCGCCGAATTAGCCAGCCAGTATTTGGCGGGTGCTATTTTACTCGGTGCAGCACCGTGTACAGCGATGGTGTTTGTGTGGAGTTATTTAACCCGCGGTGATGCCGCCTACACCCTGGTACAGGTGGCGCTTAATGACCTGATTATGCTGTTCGCATTTGCTCCCATTGTGGTCTTTCTACTGGGGGTTTCTAATATCCAAGTGCCATGGGACACCGTTGCCCTATCGGTAGTGCTGTATATTGTCATTCCTCTCGCGGCTGGCTACATCACGCGCCAGACGTTGATCAAAAAACATGGTGCCGAATGGTACGACAACGTCTTTATGAAGCGTGTTGGCCCGATAACGCCGATTGGCTTGATCATTACGCTGATCCTGCTATTCGCCTTCCAGGGCGAAGTGATCCTAAACAATCCGCTGCATATCGTATTGATTGCGATACCGCTGATTATCCAAACATTTTTGATTTTCTTTATTGCCTACGGCTGGGCCAAAGCCTGGCACGTGCCGCACAATGTTGCCGCACCAGGCGCCATGGTGGGGGCCAGTAACTTTTTTGAGTTGGCTGTCGCCGCGGCGATTGCTCTGTTTGGCTTACAGTCGGGGGCCGCGCTGGCCACGGTGGTGGGCGTGCTGGTAGAGGTGCCGCTTATGCTGGTACTGGTAAGAATTGCCAATAACACCCGGCATTACTTTCCTGCTCAAAGCAGCTAATTGGGAGCAAAAACGATGGCACACTATTTAGTATTTTTGGGCTCAACACGTACTAGCACGCCTCCCTCACCCGCCCGTCTTGGAGAACGAGTAGCCAACGCCTGCGAGCGTTTGCTTTCATCACTCCCTGATACCACGGTCGAGATAATTGACCCGCTAACACTGAATTTAAGCGATCCGTTCAAGCCCCACTTTGCTTATGCTAAAGCCGATGTACCGGAAGACTTAGCAGCGCTGGCAGACAAAATCGCTCATGCCGATGGTTATGTGATGGTCAGCCCTGAATATAACCACTCCATGAGCCCTGCGCTTAGCCATCTGCTTAATCACTTCGGCGCATCACTGTTTGCATTCAAACCCAGTGCTATTGTGACCTACTCGATGGGCCAGTGGGGCGGCGTACGCGCAGCAGTTGCCATGCGCTCATTTCTATCAGAGCTTGGCTGCCTGCCGGTATCGGCAATGATACATATTCCTAAGGCGCAAGATGCGCTGAGCGAAGATGGGCAGTTTGCTCAAGATCAGGAGCGCTGGGAAAGCTATTTTGGTCGTACGCTAGGCCAATTAATGTGGTGGGCTGAAGCCGCATCTCGTTACAAAAGCCAGCTAGATCCGACCCGCGTATCCCCCGCCTTTAAAACGGCTCCCTCACAGCGCAATGCACCCGACGGTGAAGCCAGCTAAATGACATTTTGAGGTCACCATGTCAGTCACTATTTATCACAATCCAAACTGTGGTACGTCGCGCAATACACTGGCGATGATAGAAGCCTCTGGAGAAACACCGGAGGTGATCTATTATCTTGAAACACCGCCCAGCCGCGAAAAGCTCATCGAGTTACTAGCAATGATGCAGATATCCCCCCGGGAACTGCTGCGGCGTAAAGGAACACCCTATGACGAGCTGAATTTGGATGATTCATCCCTTCTTGATGCTCAACTCATCGACGCCATGATGGCGCATCCGATTCTGATTAATCGCCCCATTGTTGTTACCCATAAAGGAGCTCGACTTTGTCGACCCTCTGAACAAGTATTAGATCTTCTGGAACAACCGATTGAACACTTTACCAAAGAGGATGGTGAGACCATTAACTATCTATCGCGTTAGTGCCGTAACCGAGATATAGGGTGAGCAATGGACAGTGTGATTGATATAGATAACAACGCATTGGCATTTATTAAGGAGAACGGCGGAGTGGTCACCGTTCGCCTTTCCCCAAAATATGGCTGCTGCGGAGGAGTCGCTAACATAGTGGTCGCCGAGGCGAGCTCACCCATAGATCCTTCGCCCTATCAGTACCATAGTTGCTATGAAGGTATAGGTTTATTTATTGATCAGGCGCTTGTCGGCCAAGGGCTATATATCAACGTTGAGGGATGGTGGAAACTGCGACACCTTTATGTGGATGGTCTACCTCTGCAACTGAGGCACACGAATAAACAGAAGCGCTAAAAATGCCAATAGCATCAACCCAGAGGTTAGCCACAGCGCTTCCGCACCGTTTTGCTCTATTAGTAAGCCAAACAGCAGCGGTGCTGAGGCTTGCATCGCTCTGGCCGGGGCGATAATTAACCCTTGGCGTTGCCCAAACCCTTTGGGGCCAAACAGCGCCAGCGGTAGCGTACCTGAGGCAATTGTCATCATGCCATTCCCCGCCCCATGCAGTAACGCAAAACCTGCGGCGGGCATTCCCACGGTGGCCAGCAGAGCCGCGCCTAAGGGGTGAAGCGTTGTTGCCACGCGCGCGGCGATAAGGGGGTGCAAATGACGCAGCAGCGCAAACTCACCCAGCCGGGCAGCTACCTGAGCAGGCCCTACTAACGCAGCAGCTGCCACCGCCACCGAAAGCGATACGCCCGTTTCCTGCAAAAGCCTAGGCAAATGCGCCGCCATCGCTGTTGAGACAAACCAGCCAGCTGCAAAGACATAGGCTAATAAGATCATCGCCAGGCGGGGCCTCTCCGGAGGTGGCGCTGACTTATCATCATCAGGATAGTGTGTACTCTCACCCGCCCTGGGAAGGCGGGCATTAAGCGGCAGGCCAATGACGATATGCAAAATGGCCCAAGCGCCACAGGCTGCCCGCCATCCCAATTCGCTTTCTAACAAGGCCGTTAGCGGCCAACCAATTGTGCTGGCAAAGCCCGCCAGCAGTGTCACGCCGGTAATAGAGGAACGAGCGCTGCGACCTAGTAGCCGCCCTAGCGTGGCAAAGGCCGCGTCATATAACCCCATCGCCATGCCGATGCCGATGAACAGCCAAGCCAACATTAGGCTGAACATCCCTTGGGACAGCGCCATGATAACCAAGCCAAGCGCCATTACAGCGTTCGAGACCATTAATACGCCTCGCCCACCTTGCTTATCAATCAAACGACCAACGCTGGGGCCGAGCATAGCGGTTAATAATAGAGCAGCCGAAAACGCCGCAAACACCCAGCTGGGCGATATGCCCAAATCGCGGGCCATAGGTACCGCAAGAATAGCGGGCAGATAATAACTAGATGCCCAGGCAAGAGTTTGTGCGCTGCCTAAGGTGAGCGTTAAACCAAACCGGGGCGAACGAATCATGCGGTTTGTCGAGGTAACGCCAGCGCCATCGCGGAACTGGCAGCTACTAAGACTGCCGACACCCACAGGCATGCGCTCAACCCATAGGCCATATACAGCCAGCCAGAAAGTAGTGTGCCCACTAATCGCCCCATCGCATTTGCCATATAGTAGAAGCCAACGTCCATCGACACGCCATCGGCGCGAGCATAGTGCACGATCAAGTAGCTGTGCCAGCTGGAATTAATCGCAAATAGCACGCCAAAAGCGAGCAGCCCAACCACTAACCAGCCTACCTGCGCTAGCGGCAGCATCGCTAATAGAATCGCCAGCACCGCCAGTGCCGCTGCCCAGCCAGCAGTTAGCGCCCGGGCATCACCTTTAATCAATCTGGTTAATTTCGGAGCCTGGGTTTGTACCCCGCCGTAGCCAATAATCCACACCGCCAATAGCCCACCTACCGTCCAGTGAGTCCAACCATGCTGATCGTATAAAAATACCGGCAGTGCCACCACAAACCAAACATCCCGTGCTGCAAAGAGACAAAAGCGCGCCGCTGAAAGCACGTTAATAGCGCGTGATTTTGAGAAGATTTCGGAGAACTTGGGCTTCACTTTCTGGCGGCCTAAGTCAGCCTTTAACCGCCAAAGCGATAGTGCCAATACGCCGCCAAGCATCACAGCCATCACCAATACAGCAGCACGAAAGCCAATCAGTGTTAGCAGTACGCCGCCGACAAAAAAGCCTAACCCTTTCAGCGCGTTTTTAGAGCCGGTTAGCATTGCCACCCAGCGATAGAGCGAGCTGTTAGCGTTAGCGCTCTCTTTAGGCACCAATACCTTAACAGCGCTTTTCGCACTCATCTTATTAAGATCTTTGGCGATGCCCGACAGCGCCTGAGCAGCCATTACCCAAACCACCGTTAACATGCCAGCAGGTACCATGAGCATAGCAAGGGCTACAATTTGCAGCCCCAGCCCGACGTTCATGGTTCGATTCAACCCTAACCGTGCTCCCAGCCAACCGCCCACTAGATTAGTGATCACGCCAAAGGCTTCATAGAACAGAAATAGCATGGCGATGGCGAGCGGAGAGTAGCCAAGCTGGTGGAAGTACATCACCACCAGCATGCGCAGCGCGCCGTCGGTTATCGTAAACGCCCAGTAGTTGCCAGTAATCAACATATACTGGCGCACTTCAAACGGCAGCGCTTTTACTTTCTCGCGCATTGTCACTAACGGCGAATCAGCCACGACCCACCTGCCCACTGCCTATAATAAGGGCTAGTTCAGCGGTGCGGTTAGCGTAGCCCCACTCGTTGTCGTACCAGGCGTACAGTTTCAGTTGAGTGCCATTAACCACCATGGTCGACAGCGCATCAATAATCGAGCTGCGCGGGTCGGTGCGATAATCAATCGACACCAGCGGGCGCTCTTCGTAGCCCAAAATACCCGCAAGCGGGCCATCAGCGGCGGCCTTGAGTGCTTGGTTGACCTCCTCTACGGTCACTTCCCGCTCCAGCTCAAACACCATATCGGTTAGCGAGGCATTGGCCAGCGGCACTCGAATTGCGTGGCCGTTTAGCTTGCCTTCCAGCTCAGGGAAAATGGCGGTAATCGCTTTCGCTGAACCGGTGGTAGTGGGAATTAAGCTCATCCCACAGGCACGAGCACGGCGCAGATCTTTATGCGGCGCATCAAGAATCGTTTGGGTATTGGTAATGTCGTGTACCGTGGTCATTGAGCCATGGCGTATACCGAAGTTTTCCTGGATAACTTTAACCACCGGTGCTAAGCAGTTGGTGGTGCAGCTAGCCGCGGTGACAATCTTGTGCGCAGCAGGGTCGTAAAGATGATCATTCACTCCGACTACCACGTTCAACACACCCTGCTCTTTAACCGGCGCGCTCACCACTACCCGGCCTACGCCTTGGTCAAGATAGGCCTGCAGTTTTTCGGTGGTTTTCATTTTGCCCGAACATTCGATCACCACATCGCAGTTAGACCAGTCACTGTCATTGATTTCTTTGTTAGCGCTAAACGCAACGGTGTGTCCATCAAGCACAATCGCATCGTTGGAGGCGGTAATACCTGACCCTGGTGACCAATGACCGTGTACTGAATCAAATTCCAGTAAGTGAGCAAAGGTCGCCGCATCACCGCCTGGATCGTTAATGCGTGTTAGTTCTATCGCACCTGATGCAATCTGTGCCCATAGGCTACGCAGTGTCAAACGCCCAATACGGCCTAAGCCATTGATACCAATTCGTAGTGCCATTTTCGCAACCTCTCAACGTAGTTAGCTGCCAATACATACGGTAAATCATATATAAAAAGCCAAAAAAAAGTCTAACTAACCACCGGAGACATTGATTTAAGCCTCCGGTGATATATAGCGACTATCCAAACCTAGCCATAGCGTCCGGTAATGTAGTCATGGGTTCGCTGATTGTGAGGGTTAGTAAATATAGTATCTGTTCTATCCACTTCTATCAGATCGCCCATATGGAAAAATGCCGTGCGATCAGCAACACGGGCCGCCTGTTGCATATTGTGCGTCACCATGACGATGGTATAGCTCTCACTCAGCTCGTCGATCAACTGCTCAACTTTACCCGTTGCGATGGGGTCAAGTGCTGAGCAAGGCTCATCCATCAAAATGATATCAGGGCTTACTGCGATGGTTCTGGCTATACATAGGCGCTGCTGCTGCCCACCAGAAAGGCCTGTGCCTGGCTGATCCAAGCGATCTTTCACCTCATCCCATAGCCCTGCACGACGCAAACTACTCTCCACAATATCGTCAAGCTCTGCTTTACGCTTGGCCAAACCGTGGAGACGCGGCCCATAGGCAATATTCTCATAAATCGACTTTGGAAATGGGTTAGGTTTCTGAAAGACAATACCTACCTGAGCACGTAACAAAACTACGTCACGGTCTGGGGCGTAAATGTCCTTTTTATCTAACGTGATCTCCCCTTCAACACGGCATATATCAATGGTGTCATTCATGCGATTTAAGCAACGTAAGAACGTTGACTTACCGCACCCTGAAGGACCGATAAATGCCAACACCTCGTTTTCATAAATATCGATGTCGATGCCATTAATCGCCTGAGCATCGCCATAAAAGACTTTTACATCTTTAGCACTCATCTTGACGTTGCCGGTCGATTTACTTTTGCGGCTCTCACCGCCGCCAACACTCACCATGGATGCAGGCATATTGGGCTGTGCAGAAGTATTCACTTACCACCTCGTCTCGAATTTTTTACGCAACCAGATTGCTAATGCGTTCAAGCTCAGCATTAACGCTAACAGCACAATAATGGCTGCTGATGTACGTGCCTCGAAGAAATTACGTAGCTCGTTACCTTGCCAGAGATATATTTGCACTGGCAGCGCGGCAGATTGCTCAAACGGCGTACTAGGAACGTTCGCGACAAAAGCATTCATTCCTATCAATAACAGTGGTGCAGTTTCGCCTAATGCCTGAGCAACCCCCAGTATTGACCCCGTCAAAATACCCGGCAGCGCGATAGGTAATACATGATGGAATACCGTTTGCACCTTCGATGCGCCAATGCCTAACGCTGCTTGTCGAATTGAGGGAGGAATTGAGCGAAGCGAAGCACGTGTAGCAATAATAATAGTGGGCAACGTCATTAACGTGAGTACCAAGCCACCTACTAATGGCGCAGAGAGCGGCAAACCTAAATAGCCGATAAAGATCGAGGCCCCTAACAAACCAAATACAATGGAGGGGACAGCCGCCAAGTTATTGATATTAATTTCAATAATATCCGTTAAGCGATTTTTGGGAGCGAATTCCTCTAAATAGATGGCACTAGCAACCCCTAATGGTACTGACAGTATGATGACAATTATCATCATAAAAAGTGAACCCATGAACGCACCAGCAAGACCCGCGGAAGCAGGTGCACTACGTGAGTCAGTATTTAAAAATAGTGCTGTGCTGAATGCATTACGGATGACACCTTCTTCATAGAGCTGATCAGCCCAAGCTCGCGTTTGCGCACTTAACTGCTGGCGAGCATCAGCCAAGTCACGATTTATGTTTCCTTTAAGCCATACATCCACATTAGCACTGGCCAGCATTTTTACTTCAACAGTCTGACCCAGTACTGAGGGGTCATCCATAAATTTGTTGCGCAGAGTAAAACGCTCATTTGATGAAAGTAACGCACGCAGATCTCTTAGTTGGCTCGGCTCCAACTCTTCATCAAGCTTATCTTCCAGTGCGTTATCAATCAAAACTTGCCAGTTCACCAAGCCTGCCTGAGTTTGCCAAGCCGAAAAACGCTCGTTGAATTCTGACTGGCTTTCACCACTTGCACGCTCAGGTCTTTCGTCGAGCTGAATAACCTCTGGGTCAAAGTAGAGCTCCATAAAGAAAGTTGCTTGCCAAAATGCTGGTACGCCGCGCATGAGAATGCTGGCAAATAGAATGGCAACCAACGTCATGCCGGTTAGCACGGCAGCTAAACCCAGGCGGCGAAAGAGATTCTCTTTCCGATGCCTTGTCGACAACGATTTTTCAATCGTCATAAGCCGATGCTGGCGACGCTGTTCAATCGTCATAGACATAGTCGCTTACTCGTATTGCTGGCGGAATTTGCGCACTACAACCAGTGCGATGACATTTAAACCTAACGTGATCACAAACAGCGTTAGGCCTAGCGCAAACGCTACTAATGATTGAGGGCTGGCAAAATCCATATCGCCTGTCAATTGATTGACAATCGTTACGGTAATTGTTGATACCGCTTCAAAAGGATTGGCATGGAGCACTGGATTATTACCTGCGGCTAACACCACAATCATGGTTTCACCAATAGCGCGACTGGCCGCTAACAAAAATGCCCCTACTATGCCAGGCAGTGCGGCTGGCAAGACAACCTGACGGATGGTTTCCGATTTAGTGGCACCTAACCCTAACGCGCCATCACGTAGAGACTTAGGTACTTGGGTAATAATGTCGTCAGACAGCGAAGAGACAAATGGGATAATCATAATCCCCATCGCGATACCGGCAGTTAATGCACTGGTGGTGCGAATATTGATGCCTATTAAATCACCAAAATTTGATAGAAATGGCCCGATGACCATTAACGCAAAAAAACCGTAAACAATGGTCGGGATACCGGCAAGAATTTCAATCATAGGTTTAGCCACGTTACGTAGCCATGGCGGTGCGTATTCAGCCATATAAATGGCGGTCATCAGTCCCACGGGAATGGCAATCAACAGTGCAATGGCACTGACCATCATAGTGCCCCAGAGTAGAGGCAATAACCCGAATTCACCCTGAGCATCAGTACCAGAAGTGCTAAATCGAGGATTCCAAGTAGTACCAAGAAAGAATTCTGCTGGGCTAATGAAGGTGAAGAACTTAAGTGTTTCTCCTAACATCGACAGCACAATACCCACTGTGGTGAAAATGGCGATACCTGAACTAGCTGCCAAAGCGATTGTGATCACTCGCTCTACTTGGTTACGAGCACGCCACTGAGGAGAGATATTGCGCCGCGCATAGACTAAGCCCGTCACAGCGAGAACGGCCATCAGCGCTACTAAACTCAGATTCTCAAACGTTTGCAGCCTTGCCATATGAGCCGCTGCAGCCAGCTCTTCTGGCGAGCCTCCGCCAGATACGCTGCGCTCATTTGCCAGCGCAGTCACCCGTCGTAAAAAAGTAGTTAACTCTCGCTCACTCATACCGGCGACAAATTCAGCCGGTACCTGTTGTGTTACCAACATGTCTATCAGTTGCGGGGCCAAGAAAGACCACAATAAAAATAACGCTATTGCAGGCAAGCCACACCACAATGCTACTAGCGTTCCATAATAACCGGGGCGCGAGTGCATTCGCACATCATGCTCTGCAGCAACCGCACGACTGCGAGTCAAACCCAAGTGATAAGCTAGGGCCATGATCATCAGCAGCGTGGCTATTAAGGCAAGGTTCGTCATTATCTCTCCGCCTTAGATTCCCTACGTGTAAACGCCGACATCAACTTTTTTGATGTCGGCGCGATGTCCTACCTAATAACGATTAGGCAGCAGCAAGCTTATTACTCTGGACTCACTACAGTGCGAGCCTGAAACTGCTCAAGAGCAGCGGCACGCTCTTCTTCATCCATAGGAATCAGACCAGCATCTTCAAGCGGGCTACCATAGCCAGAAATCATGTCGTTCAGGAAGAATTCTGTGTATTCAGCAAGACCAGGAATCACGTCCAGGTGCTCACCTTTCACGTAGAAAAACAGCGGACGAGAAACTGGGTATTCACCAGAACCAATAGTTTCTAAGCTTGGCTCAACACCATCAACCGTTGCTACTTGTAGACGGTCACGGTTTTGATCATAGAAACTCAAACCAAATACACCCACTGCATCAGCCTGCGCATCTAAACGTGCTAATGTTTCAGTGTAATCACCGGCAATTTCAACGATACGCCCATCGCCACGCAGGTTGTTACAAGCGTCTTCTTCAACATTTTCTTCGCTTTCACAACCAACGTGGATTACTTTCTCTTCAAAAACTTCACGTGTACCGTGGTTAGACGCAGGAATTACTAACACGATTTCTTGGTCAGGCAGGCTGCTATCTACCTCAGACCAACGAGTGTAGGGATTATCAACTAGCGTGCCGTCTACCGTTACTTGGGCAGCGGCTGCTTTAAATACGTGCTCTGGGGTCAATGCAAACTCTTCACGATCAATACGTGAAGCGAACACAATGCCGTCATAACCAAACATAACTTCTAGAATTTCGTTTACACCGTTTTCGTTACAGTTGGCAACTTCGCCACTGCGGATAGCACGCGATGAGTTGGCGATATCAATGGTGTTCTCACCAACGCCCTGACAGAACTGACGCAAACCGCCACCCGAACCACCTGAGCCAACCACTGGAGTATTGAACTGAGAGTAGGTATTACCAAATTCCTCGGCGACGATACTGGCGAACGGTAAAACAGTAGAAGAGCCAGCAATTTGCACGGTCTCACGGGCCATTGCAGCGGTTGAAACACCAGTGGCCAATGCGGCTACCATTGCAACACCTAAAGTATGCTTTGTTACGTTCATCGTCGTGTTCCCCTCTGGTTTAATATCCGGTTAGCACGCGCCTTCCGGTAGAGTTGGCCTGCTTGGCCTTTCACAACGAGGAGTCTGCACACGTTCCATTGCAGAAATATGACAGCACAACTTTCTTTGAATATTTTTTAATAAAAGGAAGCGTTAGCTACTCAGCTCACAACAGCAGACCAAGGGCCGCCAATGTACATAGCGCCAGCGATGCGCCTTGCAGCAGCCGCCTATCGATGCGATGAGCAACAGCGTCTGCCAGGGCATTACCCATTAACACCGCAGGCAAGAAGGTCAGCGCAACTTGAAAATGCCAAAGCTGAATTTGCTTCGCTAACGCAAGGGTTATTAGCGTCAGCAAAGAGGTGAGAATAAAAAAGGCGGCTAAGTTGCCACGCACGCGATCAGCCGGTAAGCCGTGCATTAGCAGTACGAGGGGCGGACCACCAATGGCCGCTACGGTACCGAAAATGCCAGAGAGAATGCCCGCAAAAAATAGCGTGATTCGATTTACCGGGAGTTGAAAACGGCAAAGTGTTACGAGTACCGCAAACAGCACGATCACCGCGATCATTTTTTCTAAAACCACCATTGGCGCAGCGAGCAGTAGCCATATACCCAGCGCATTGCCGGGTAAGCGCCCCACTAACGCCATGCCAATAGCATCCAGGCGAACTTCATGCCAATAGTGGCGGACCATCATCAACGAAACCGTAAACCCAAACAGCACTAAGATGACCGGAACCAAGCGAGGCTCAAGCATTAATAGCAGCGGTGCCCCCACTACTGCCAAACCGAAACCCGTAGCGCGCTGTACAAAGGCACCCAGCATTAATACCCCTGCACAGCCCAACCAGGTAGTTAGCGGTAAGTTTACCCAGGCTAATAAGCTATCCATCTGAAGTAGGCGTTTGGGTTAGTTTGCGCACTCCGATATTTCCCAGCAGCGCAGCACCTAACATCGTTAGCACCATTGGCCAGAGGTGCTCAACTTCGAAAAGCCCCACCATCACACCGGCTAGCGCGCCACAGGTAAACTGAATACCGCCCAGCAAGGCCGTTGCAGTAGCACTGATATGGCCAAAGTGGTCCAGCAGCGACGAGATTGCATTCGGGGTAATCAATCCAATCATGCCAGTAAACAGCATAATCAGCGGCACCACGATCATTAGCGAGGCCATATTCAGCGCCGTCGCCGCGACCAAGCCCAGTGCTGCTATTAATTGTATTAATAAGCCTAAACGCAAATTCTGCTGAGGGGAGCGTTTACGCAATAAGTGAATATTGACCCGATTTGAGAGGGCGATGACGAGTACGTTAACGCCAAAAACGAGCGGATAGGTCGCAGGAGACAGACCGAAATAGTCGAGATACAAAAAGGGTGAGGCGGTCACAAAAGCAAAAAGCCCAGCAAAGGAAGCCGCTACCGCACAGATATAGCCCATACCTTCGCGGTGCTTAAGCACGCTGGCATAGTTGCGGATGACTTGCCGCGGTGACGCTGCTGGTAACGACATGTCCCGAGTCTCAGGTAAACGCGTCCCTAGCAGCCACAACAGAAAGGCTGCATAAACAGCTAGAAACACAAAGATCAGCCACCAACCCGCCACATGCAGCAGCAGACTCCCAACGGCCGGCGCAACCAGCGGTGCTAACATCATGATCATTGCCATGGTAGACATGACTTTAGCGGCCTCACGCCCACTAAAACAGTCGCGCACAATTGCCGCCGAGTTAACCACACAGGCCCCGCCGCCCAGCGCCTGAATAAATCGCCAAGCAAGCAGGGTGGACAAACTATCCACCGAAGTGATAGCAAGGCTGGCCAGCATAAACACCACAAGCCCCCCGAGGAGTACTGGCTTTCTGCCCATTCGATCAGAGAGCGGCCCAAAACATAGCTGGCCCAGCGCAAAGCCAAACAAGAACACGCTAATAGAAAGTTCCGTGCGATGAATGCTGGCACCAATACTGTCAGCGATGATCCCCATCGCAGGTAAATACGCATCGATCGCAAAAGGGGCAAGCGCCGTATTGGCAGCAACCAGCAGTGCTACCCGGCGGGGATTAAGGTGCATGGGAATCCTTGAACGCATTAAACGTAAGCACTAGAAAAGATAGGCCGCTAATCATACACGCAGCTCAAACTGCATGCACTGCTGCACCCTCTCTAATAAATGAAACATTTTCTGCTTAAGGTTTCACTCATAAACCATTTCCCTTCAATTCGATGTGGACACTACTGTGAAATCGAAAAAGCTAGAAAACATTTCATTACGTTACTTAAGCCTTGCTGCCCTACTGCTCATTGCCGTAAGTATTTTTATTTTTGCTACGCTTACCTGGCACATTATGCAACAGAGCAATAGCGACTTATCTTCTCTAGAGCAGATTAACGTTCAACAGGGTTCCTCACTTAACCGTTTGCATATAGCTAGCCTAGAGGGTCTTAACCGAATGGATCGGGCGTTAGAACGCCAGCTACGTCCATCGCTTGGCGACCCAGTGGAAGCTCTGCAAGATGTAGAGCATGAATTGGCTGAAATGACTTCCTCTTTGGCAACATTTTTACAAGCCACAATAGAAAGTCCTTACCAAGCATTGCGCACTTCAATTGAACAGGAAGCAACCCTGCTACTGATTTCAATGGGCGAGCAATTGAATGCGATTACAACGGGCGATCGAGCAGGGTATCGTCAGATTACATTAGAAGCCCTAACACATAGCATGGCATTAGCAATTCACGCTCGCGCGTTTAATCAAGTTGCCGATCAACAAGGTATCGACCTAATGCAGTCTGCCCAACAGCGTTCGCAAAGCGTTGCTACTTGGCTAATTGGTGGTGTGAGTTTATCTGTAGGTCTGCTAGGCCTGCTAATGTTGTTGGGTCATTATCAAATACTATTACCTATCAACCATTTAATAGCACATTTTCGCACTATGGCGAGCGGAGATCTTACCGCCGAGGTTCCCAAGCGGGGTAAGAATGAGATTGGTCAGCTTTACGAAGCGCTCAACACTATGCAGCGTTCTTTTACAAGCACTGTCAAACAACTTCATACTAACAGTCATTATATTTTCGCAAGTGCGCAACGCCTTGCTTTGGGAAATGAAGATCTTGCTACTCGCACCCATCAGCAAAATGTATCACTGGATACCACTTCAACTAATTTGCATATACTTACGGACAGTGTTGCGGATACGGCAAACCATGCTATCGAAGCTCAGAGGTTAACTGAAACAGCTGTAGAGCAGGCCACGCAAGGCCATCAAACTATGGAAGAATTCTTATTGACGATGCAAGAGATTCGCATACGCTCGCAGCAAGTGAACGATATTATGGATGTTATCAACGCTATTTCCTTTCAAACCAATCTACTTGCACTTAATGCCTCGGTAGAAGCGGCAAGGGCTGGTGAGCAAGGCAGAGGGTTTGCCGTAGTGGCAGAAGAAGTACGCTCGTTGGCAACACGAAGCTCAGATGCAGCCGCTCAAATCCAATCGATACTAGTAACGTCCAACAATAGCATTGAGCAAGGGAATAAGCTTTCGCTGAACGCCAGCAGAAACATTCAAGAAGCGGTATTATCAATTGAGACAATCAATAAATCGATTGCAAAGATTGCAGTTTCAGCAAGTCAGCAGCACCAAAATATTGAGCAAATCAGTGGCACTCTACAAGAACAAACACAGGTAACTCAGGCAAACGCACGTCAAGTAGAAGCAACATCACAAGATGCCATTTCACTGGAAGCAGCTGCCGAGAGTATGCGTGAGCAAGCGGCCCAATTTAAAGTTGATACTGCTCTGCATGTCGAGCCTTACGAATGGTCAGCGACTAATCAAGAAATACTGCCAACAGCTAATCAATATCAAGAACCAGCTTCGCTAGCATAGTGTTAATGCTAAGAATGCAAGGATCTGTATAACAGCTTAATAGCCGCGTAACGATAACCTGTAAATTCCACAGGCATATATCGTTACTGCAGCAAGGTAGAATTCTCCTAAAGCCATCAGGCTACTTAACGAACCAAATTAGTCTGGGGCTTTAGTGGTTCGTAGCAGCGTCTTGCGACTCAAGCATCTCAACCAGTGGCTGAAATTGCTCGCGGTTGTGCTCGTTCATGTGCATCAAAATGCGATGGGCTTCAAGGATGCGTTCACGCAGTCCCTCTTCATCGGCGGGCTCTTCTGGCAACTCTTCAAGTACATCATTGAGCGCGGTCTGCTGCTGCAAAGGCGCTTCCATCAGCGTGAAAAAACGCGCAAACCCCATCACATCCAGCATTTGACGGACGTCAGGGTTATCAACAATGATTGTGGGTGGCTGCTCCAAGCGGCCTTTAACCGCCATGGCCACCTTAGCGAGGAAGCCCAATGCGGTGGAGTCCACGTTGGTGGCCTCGCGCAGGTCAATCAATACGGCACACAACCCCGGCGTCTCGGCGAGGCGTTGGGCTTGAGTGTCTAGCGTAGCGCAGAGCGTTAAACGCACATCGCCACACAGTTTTAAAACAAATACACCAGAATCGAACGCCGCTTTAATGCGGCCTTCTTCAATCAGTATGACCAAATCCGCTCACCATCATGATTGTTAGATCATCGGGTAAAGCATCGCGCTCTTGATTCGCATCAAACTCCGCATCCCCTTCTGCAAGGAGCGAATTTGTCTGTGCGAGCCGGTCGCGCAACTGCTCAAGCGTTACACTCTCACTTACCAATTGCTCAAGCTCCTTGAGCCGCGTGTCGAGCGTTTTACCCGGCAAGCACTCCAATACACCGTCTGAACAGAGCCATAAACGAAACTCTTTCGGCAAAGTACAGCTTAGCGAAGGATACTCCACATCGGGGAAAAGGCCTACCGGCATTCCCTCACCTTCCAAGCGACTTAGCTTACCCTCTGCCGCCAAAAGCGGCATAGGAAGCTGAGCGCCGAGCGAATAGTGCAGAGTATGCGCCTCATGGTCAATAACACCGACAAATAAAGTGGCATGCTTACCTATATCGGTGCCCTGTAATTCACGATTCATTGCCTTCAGCCAATCCGGGGGCAGGTTCTCCGGTTGCTTACCATCCCACTCACTTAACCAGCGGTTGCATAAGTATTTGAGCAGTACCGTCACAAAGGCTGATGAGGCGCCATGTCCAGATACATCCGCGAAGTAAAATGCGCTGTAACGCTCGTTATAGCGCTGATAGTCTAGAAAATCGCCGGATAAATAGAGCGAAGGAGCAAATAGATAATCGTAGTACACCCCATTAATCACCTTAGGATGTACCGGCAGTAAGCGACGTTGAATATGCCCCCCGCTCTGCTGATCCATACGCAGCAGCGCCAAGTGTGTCTCAAGGCTCTCATTTAATTCAGCCAGCCGGGCATGATCACGCTCGCGCTCAAGGGCCAAATCATTAAGCTCAATGGCCTTGCGGATCATTCGTCGCAGTAGCTCGGCATGACGCAAAGGATGAACGATGTAGTCCACCAAACCAACATCGATGGCCTTAATTAGATCAGCGTCCTGTCGCGAGTCACTAACCACCAGCGTCGGCAGCCGATGCGTTAACTGCGACCACTGCTGCCGTGGCACTGCCCTGGCATGGGCAACAATAAGTGCCGTGCCTGAGGGCAAATGCTCAATATCATCAGCCGCATATACCCACATACCATCGCAGGTAATTGCTTCCGCCAGCGCATCACGTTCACGACCAGGTTCATCGATCACCGCGATCAACTGCTTAGAATGATCCATCACAAGCCTCAATCGGCGAAATCATCGTCACCAAAGTCGCTATCATCGAAATCGCTATCATCAAAATCAAAGACGTCAGCGGCAAACGGATCGTCGCCCAGCTCTCCATCACTAATCGCAAATTGGCGACTTTGTAAGAAGGCGTCCCGAATAAAGCGGTAGCGATCACCGCGGATTAACTCCTCCTGGTCTAGCAAGCCCGCGCGGATATCGACCAAGTTAAGCGCTGTCAGGCTGATACGAACCGTATCATCATCCACGTAATAGATGGGATTCGCGGCTAGATCAGCAGGTAAACCGGTCGTGTCTCGCAGCGTACTGGGGCCTAACAAAGGCAACACTAAATAGCGCGAGTCCTCCCACCCCCAAACGGCTAATGTTTGACCAAAATCCTCTTCTTCCGCGGTAATTTCCATCAAGGTGGCATAATCCAGCAGCCCCCCAATGCCGACGGTGGAGTTAATCAAAAACCGGGAAGTGGCAAGGCCTGCGTTGGCAGGCTTGCCTTGCAGCATACTATTGATCGCCGTGCGCACTTCACCTAAGTTGGAGAAGAAATTACCCACGCCTATTTGTACGGGCTCAGGGGTAATCGTGCGGTAGCCTCTAGCAACTGGTTTTAATGTGTAACGATCTAATACATCGTTAAACGCAAACACTTTACGGTTAAAGCCTTCCCAAGGATCCTCGGGATGCCTGTCTTCCGCGACCTGGGTGCTGGCGCAGCCGCCGGTTGCTAATAACGCCACCAGCAGGAGAGGCAAGCCCCCGGTGCGCCACGTAAGCGCTGACTTCTCGTTATTTAACAACTGCCGCATGACGTTTTCCCTTTTCTAATTACGCACTGCTTTTAATGACGACGAACAACCACGCTACCCGCACTGTAACCTGCTCCAAAGGAGCAAATGACACCGATATCTCCCGTCTCCAACTGATCGCGATGGAGGTGAAACGCAATAATAGAACCTGCAGAACTGGTGTTCGCGTAACGATCAAGAATGATCGGTGCTTGCGTCATGCTCGGATCGTGGCCCAACACTTTGCGGGCAATCAAATCATTCATATGCTGATTAGCTTGGTGCAACCACATGCGTTTAAGATCACTACCGCTCAATTCCAAAGAGGCCAAATGGTCAGTGATCAATTTTGCCACCATGGGGCAAACTTCTTTAAACACACGCCGTCCTTCCTGAACAAATAGCTTATCCAACGCCAACGGATCACTATCAGTCACCCGATTTAAAAAACCAGCATTGTTACGAATCGCGTTGGAAAACTTGGTAATCAGGCGCGTACCAAGAATCTCAAAACGTTCATCCGCTTTAGCGACTGCGCCGTTTTCTAGTACCACAGCCGTACAAGCATCGCCGAAAATGAAGTGGCTGTCACGGTCTCGAAAATTGAGATGCGCCGAGCAAACTTCCGGATTAACCACCAGCGCTCTTTTTACGCTACCTGACGCTATCGCGTTAGCCGCCGTTTCCAGTGCAAAGGTTGCCGAACTACAGGCAACGTTCATATCAAACCCATATCCGCTTGTCCCCAATGCTTGCTGCACCTCTACCGCAATGGCGGGGTAAGCGCGTTCAAGGTTTGAACAGGCAACAATAACAAGCTCAATATCCGCAGCATCTACCTGCGCGGCGGCCAACGCCTGGAGCGCCGCAGCCGTTGCCATCTCACATTGAATGGAAGGTTCATCATTATTCCGCTGTGGCAGTTTAGGCCGCATACGCTGTGGGTCAAGGATACCCTCTGCATCTAGTACAAAACGGCTCTTGATACCGGACGCTTTTTCAATAAATTCACTGCTCGAATACGCCAGTGGCGCCCGCTCTCCTCGCGCAATGGCTTCGGCATGAATGTCATTGTCGCTGTCTACCCAAGCGTTAAATGCCGCCACCAAAGCCGCATTATCAATGGCGTGTTCCGGTGTATAAAGCCCTGTCCCGGTAATCACCACATGTGTCATGCAAATCTCCTTTAAACGGCTTGCCGACGTGACTGGCCATCGATGGCTAGCGTGTGACTTACGGCGTGCCTATATCGTAACTGTGTGCGTAAAGTAGCGGTTTTTCCAGCAACTTATTTAACGGCATGTTTTAACGAGAGGCTAAACGCTGACGATCTCTTGCCAGCGTTTTTCCAGGCGTTTGACTGACACCGCCATACTGGTTCCCAACTGCTGGGCAAATAAAGACACCCTAAGTTCTTGCAGCCACCACCCAAAAGCGACTAATGCTGGGTCTTCAACGTTACCTCGGCGCTCACTTTCACGGCGTGCATCAAAGCGTGCTTCTAACGCTTGGACATCCTGCATCATCATTTGGTCGCGACCGCGTTCACGGGCGGCTTTTTCGAGCCGAATAAGCGCGGCCTCGGTATAACGAGGATACTCTTGCAACCAAGCGCCAGCATCACGAATAAAGCCAGGGTAAACCAAACGCTGCATCTGAGCACTAACGTCGCTATAGACTAACGCCAGAGCAAAATTAAGCCTCCCTTTTAATATTTTACTCACCGCCAGATGGCCTTTAAGCGCCGTTTCTATCTGTTTGAGCAACGTCTTAGCTTCATCAACCAGTTGGCTTTGCGTATCGCTTAATCGCTGACTGAACTCCCCTTCCGAGCGTGGCAAGGGATGCTGTGCCACCACCCGGGTAAATACTGCCAGCAGTAGGTCATCAACCAATGCTTGCTTACTACCCACCTTGGCAAATAGCAGCGCACATTTCTCTACATCAGGTAATTGCTTAATTGCTTTAACCTGTTCAGGCAACTTGGCAATGGCTAACCGGGCAATGCCTTGCTGGTGCGCAGCTTCAGCTTTCGCAGGATGATCAAAAAGCGCGACCTTGAACTCATAGGCTTCTGCTACCCTGGTCTCGGCAACTCCGGTCTTAGCAACCCTGGTCTTAGCAACCAATGCAGGATACGCCTCAACGCGAATGCCCGCTTGGGTGGTTACTCGAGAGGCGGGCAATGGTGCTTTGGGTAGCCCCGCAACGACAGGCTCTGCGCTGACCTGTTCGGCTAACGCCTGTGCGCCAGCGCTTGCTGCTGCTTCAAAGCGCTGTTCCAGCGCCCGCAGATCACGCCCCTGTCCAAGGGTTTTTCCCGCATGATCGACCACACGAATATTCATGATCAAATGCGGTTCGAGCAAATCTAAGCGCCAGTCGTCCGGATGCACCCGCGTTGATGTGCGGCGGCGAATAAATTCCCCTAACGCCTCGGTTAACGGGCGTTGATCGGGCAGCAAGGTTTCCAGCGCGGCATCCACCCAGTCGGGTATCGGCACTACCTGGCGACGAATGCTTTTCGGCAGCGACTTCAGCAGCGCAATACACTTTTCGCGTAACAGCCCCGGCACCAGCCACTCCAGCGAATGCACCGGCACTTGCGGCAGCATAGCGGCGGGAACGGTCAGGGTGACACCGTCATCTTCAGCTTCCGGATCAAAGTGGTAGCTAACCGGATAGGCGACGCCAGCAAGGGTTAAATGATCAGGGTACTGCGCTTGGGTAACGTCGTCCGCATCGCGTGCTTTAAGCGAATCAATATCAAAATGAAGTAATTGCGGGTCTTGCAGCTCGGCCTGCTTACGCCAGTGCTCAAAGCCCTTGCCATTAACGATCTCCGCCGGGATCCGCTGGTCGTAAAAGTCATAGAGCGTGTCTTCATCGACCAGAATATCTCGACGACGAGCACGGTCTTCCAGGGCTTCGACTTCGTCAATCAGCGCGCGGTTGTGGGCAAAGAAGGCCCCTTTGGTGTGGAACTCCCCTTCCACCAGCGCTCGGCGTATAAACAGCTCCCGAGCCTCTTGGGGCGCTATTGGACCGTAATGCACTCGTCGGCGGGCCACAATGGGTAGCCCAAACAGGGTAACTTGCTCAAATGCCACTACCTGCGCCCGCTTCATTTCCCAATGCGGTTCGCTATAGCTGCGCTTAATTAAGTGCTGTGCCTGGGGCTCAATCCACTGCGGTTCAATTTTGGCCACCGTACGGGCAAATAGCTTAGAGGTCTCGATTAGCTCGAAGGCCATCATCCATTTAGGAGATTTCTTGGCTAACCCCGAGCCAGGATGAATCATAAATTTGCGATTGCGCGCACCAAGATATTCGCGGTTCTCAAGCAAATTCCCCAGGTTGGAAAGCAACCCAGAAAGCAGCGCTTGATGCACTTTCCCGGAGGTTTTACGCCGTGCCTGACGCGCCTGCTCTTCGCTTTCATCTTCATCACGTGGCGGCGGCGTAGGCACCTCAATATCCATATCGTGCAGCAGCTGTCTGAGCTGGCGGAAGGTGTCGTGCCATTCGCGCATACGCAGATAGTTTATGTAGTGCTCGCGACACCAGCGTCGCAGTTGATTGCCTGACAGCGCTTCGCGGGCATTCTCGATACCGTGCCAGAGATTTAACAGCGCGACGAAATCTGAGTCCGGGTCATGCCAGCGCTGGTGGGCCTGATCGGCGGCTTGGCGTTTATCCGCAGGTCGGTCACGAGGGTCTTGAATAGCCAGCGCCGATACTACAATCAGCACATCACGCAGGCTGCCAAACTCGACACCTGCTAACACCATCCGCGCCAACCGAGGGTCAATCGGCAAACGCGCCAACTTACGGCCAAGGGGAGAGAGTCGCTGCTGTTCGTCTACCGCCCCTAACTCAAACAGCAGGCGGAAGCCATCTTTAACAAAACGGCTATCCGGCGGATCAACAAACGGGAAGTCTTCTATATCGCCCAGTTTCAGTCCCAGCATCGAGAGAATCACCGACGCTAAGTTGGTGCGCTGAATTTCAGGATCCGTAAAACCAGGGCGCGCTAAAAAATCTTCCTCGCTGTAGAGGCGAATACACACACCTTCGGCGATCCGCCCACAGCGCCCTTTACGCTGGTTAGCACTGGCTTGGCTCACCGCTTCTACGGGCAAACGCTGGATTTTAGAGCGATAGCTGTAACGGCTGATACGCACCAAGCCAGGATCGATCACATAGCGAATACCGGGCACGGTCAGCGAGGTTTCCGCGACGTTGGTAGCGAGCACAATACGCCGCCCGCGGTGTGGCGCGAATACACGGTTCTGCTCTTCGTTAGAAAGCCTGGCATACAGCGGCAGGATCTCGGTGCCCTTTAGTTCCGCTCGGCGAAGGGTATCGGCGGTTTCGCGAATTTCGCGCTCACCGGGCAAAAATACCAACACATCTCGCGGGCCATGTAACCACCCTTTCTCACGCTCAATAATGTCAAGCTCTTCAACCGCGTGCAGAATACCTTCCTGAATTGTGCGATCCTCTTCGCCCTCTTCATCACGAACTAACGGCCGGTAGTGCACCTCCACCGGATAGGTGCGCCCAGTCACTTCGATGACGGGTGCTGGCGTTTCAGGCGTACCAAAGTGTCGAGCGAAACGCTCTACATCAATGGTCGCCGAGGTAATAATAACTTTTAGGTCAGGCCGTTTGGGCAGCAAGCGCTTAAGGTAGCCGAGCAAGAAATCGATATTCAGGCTACGTTCGTGAGCCTCATCAATAATGATGGTGTCGTAGCGCAGTAGCATTGGATCATGCTGAGTCTCGGCCAGCAAAATGCCGTCAGTCATCAGTTTAACTAACGTGCTGGGGCTGCTCTGATCGCTAAAACGTACCTGATAACCCACCTGCTCGCCCAGGGAGGCTTCCAGCTCTTCGGCCAACCGCCCGGCGACGCTTCGGGCCGCTAAGCGGCGTGGCTGGGTGTGTCCAATCAAACCACGGCGACCACGCCCCAGCTCCAAACACATTTTGGGCAGCTGAGTGGTTTTGCCTGAACCGGTCTCCCCCGCGACGACCACCACTTGGTGATCGCGTATGGCGTTAAGGATATCTTCACGCCGCTCCACCACCGGCAGTTCCGCTGGGTAGTTCAGGGCAACCTTTTGATCTATGCGCTGGCTCAGCACTTGCTGAGCTCGATTAACCTCACGCTGCACCTCTTCCAAGCCACGACTAATAGGCTTGTTGTCACGTAGGCGACGGTTTAAACCGGCCAAACGTCGCTCCAACCGCTCTGTATCGCGCAGCATCACATCGCCCGCTGCCTGTTTCAGCGACTCAAGGCGTTGGCTATCGGTGGGGGCTGGGAATGTGTCGGTAGTCACGATAGACGGGGTTTCCATTCGCTGTATTAAAAAATAAAAAGGAAAAGAAAAAACGGGATATAAAAAAACAGCCCGCTCAAAAGAGCGGGCCGACTATTGTAACGCTTTCAACTCCACGACGCCTAACCACACTGCTTTAGTGGAATACGAGTTACGTTTTTGAAGGCGCTTCATCGCGCAACTGACGTCGCAGCACTTTGCCAACATTCGTCTTGGGCAATTCATCACGGAACTCGATCACCTTCGGCACTTTATAGGCGGTCAGCTCTTTCTTGCACCAGTCACGTAGCGTTTTTTCATCGAGCTGGTCATTTTTGCTCACCACAAACAGCTTGATCGCCTCACCCGCATTTTCGTCGGGCACACCCACCGCTGCTGATTCAAGCACATCCGGATGGGCGGCAACGACATCCTCAATTTCATTGGGGTAGACGTTAAAGCCAGAGACCAGAATCATATCTTTTTTGCGATCAACAATGCGGATGTAACCATCTTCCTGCAAAACAGCTATATCACCGGTAAAGAACCAGCCATTTTCATCAATGGAGGCACGGGTTTCATCTTCACGCTGCCAGTAGCCTTTCATAACCTGGGGGCCTTGCACACATAGCTCACCCGGCTCGCCCATGGCGACATCATTGCCATCGGTATCAACAACTTTGACCGCTGTGCCTGCAACGGGCTTACCGATAGTGCCTAACTGAATGGCATCAGTCGGGTTAAAGCTAACAATCGGTGATGTTTCCGTCAGGCCGTAGCCTTCTGCAATGGGGCAACCCGTGGTTTGCTCCCAGCGCTGCGCCGCCGCTTTAGTCAGTGCCATACCGCCAGAAATCGTCAGCTTAAGCTTGGAAAAATCTAGCTGTTTGAAGTCATCGCGATTACATAAAGCATTAAAGAGCGTGTTTAAGCCGATGAAAGCAGTAAACGGTAGGCCTTTAAGCTCTTTCACAAAAGCGTCTAAGTCACGCGGGTTCGTAATCAGCAACGAGTGATTACCCGTTTCCATTAAGAACAAGCAGTTAACCGTAAAGGTATAGATGTGATAAACCGGAAGCGGTGCAATCACCAGCTCTTCGCCGTCACGTAGGTGCGTACCAATAGCTGCGCGCGCCTGGAGCATGTTAGCCACCAGATTACCGTGCGTCAGCATGGCACCCTTAGGCATGCCGGTAGTACCACCGGTGTACTGCAAGGCGGCTAAATCATCGTGGGTCTGCTTTGCATCGGTATGACTCAGTGAGGCACCCTTTTTTAACGCCTCGCGAAAACTAACTGCACTGGGTAACGAATAAGCCGGCACCATTTTCTTAACATGCTTAACCACTGCATTGATGAGCCAACGCTTGGGTACATCGTGAAGATCCGCCAACTGGGTCACTAGCACATGCTTGATATCGGTCTTATCAAGCACTTTCTCTAGCTTGTCAGCCATATTAGCCAATATAAGAATAGCTTTGGCATTGGAGTCTTTAAATTGGTGCGCCATTTCCCGCTCGGTATACAGCGGGTTGGTATTGACCACCACTAAGCCTGCCCGCAGCGCACCAAATACCGCTACAGGAAACTGCAGCACATTGGGTAGCTGAATGGCAATACGATCGCCTGGCACTAGGTCCGTTTCATGCTGCAACCAAGCAGCAAAGTCGGCCGAGAGGCGATCTAGGTCGGCAAACGTGAGTGTTTTACCCATGCAGGTAAAGGCTGGCTTCTCTTTGAAGCGACCAACCGCTGAGTGGAAGACATCCGTGACTGAATCGTATTTATCCAGCCCTTCAAGCGCTGGGCCACGTAAAACGGCGTCGTTGGCGTATTCGCTCATAGGCAATCTCCGCTATCCATGTCGGTTTGATCACCGACCTTGTTGTTGTCACTAAGTAGGTGTGTCGCTAAGTTCATATGTCGTAAGCTTGGAGACCCAACGATATACGACCCGCGACGGGCTGTAAAACGATCGATTGAAACTAACGTTTAGACTTTAGACCATCGGTAAAGCCCTGAGTTAGTTGCACGTTATGCTTAAGCCTCTTACCTACACTGTAGCAACATGCTCACTTATGGACAGTAACGGGCCTGAATTTCTCCATCACGCCAGACTAATAGCTCCCCCGATGTCATTCGCTGCCACGCCTCATTGTGCGTGAGCGGCTCAGTGGCAATAACAGAAACGATGTCGTCAGGCGTTGTATGCTCGGCAAAATTGACCGTCATTTCAGCATCAGAGAGCTCCGCATCGCCGAAGGGAGCGCACCTTGTGATATGAGCTAATTTGGTCGCACAGTAGGTATATAAATAACGACCATCGGAAAGCAGCATATTAAATACGCCTAACGCTCTTAGCTTTTCACAAAGCTGATGTAAATGCTTCCAAAGCATTTCAGGTTCTGCGGGCGGTGTAGGAAACGTGCGGCGCAATTCGCCCATTAACCAGCAGTAGGCGTGCTCACTGTCCGTATTACCCACCGGGGTGTACACCCCCAGCGGCAAGCTTTCCCAATCAGTTAACTGACCGTTATGGGCATAGCACCAGGGGCGGCCCCACATTTCACGCATAAAGGGATGTGTATTGGCTAAACGCACGCCACCCACATTGGCTTGCCGAATGTGACTAATTACCACATTTGACTTAATTGGATAGTCACAAATCAGCCGCGCGATGGGTGAGTTCACTGAGGGGTGAGGATCGCGAAAATCGCGGTAACCGCCCTCTTCATAGAAGGCAATACCCCAACCATCTCGATGCGGTCCTGTACCACCGCCGCGGTGTAAAAACCCTGAAAAACTAAAACAGATATCAGTGGGTACATTGGCGCTCATACCCAGCAGCTCACACATAGTGAAACACCCGAATGTTGTTCAAACGTGCCATTAGCCAATCACCGGTTCCCGACGCCGCGGCGGCGTTACATCGTCCATCTCTTCCTCTTCTTCAATATATTCATACTCGCCAGGACGACGCCACCACCAGAGAGCGATACCAATAACGGCGCCTAAGGCCATGCCTAGCACCAGCCATAGCAAGCTTCCGCGCAGCGCACTGCCGTTATTTTCTAAAAAACCGACTGCTGCCACCATCGCCGCTGGTGCCCAACCGGTATAGAATTCACCCTCTTCAATGAGCGGCAGTCGAAAAGTAGCGGGGGCCCAAATAGCACCGGCGACTACCCAAGTCAGCACTAATCGCGGCAAGCGCGGTAGTAGCGCAAGGGTAAAGTAAACCGCGATGATCACTAACAGCGACAGGCCGTAATAACTTAACCACAGCAGTGACATTGAATCTCCAGACAGCATAATACCCCTCATGTGGGTGAGTTCACCCGACGTTGATTTCCCGTTATGGTACCTATGAATTTATGAAAGCACAGCCAAGCATGCATTTAGGCTTACCCGCTGCGCGCTATTATCGCGCTAATGACCCAAAATGGCACTGGTTAGAAGAGCGTGATGATCCAGAAGTAACCGCATTTTTAGAAGCAGCCAATCAACAGCAGGCAGAATGGTTTGCCCCACTTGAGAAGCTTGAAGAAACACTTTACCAAAGCCACTTGGCACGCCGCGAACTCGCGGTGACCAGCCTTAAGACAACGCTTGACCAATTCACGTTCTGGAGTGAGACCGCAGCCGAAGATGATTACGCCTGCTGGTGGCGCCATCCCAATGACCAACCTGAACAGCAGGAATGCTTTTTTGATGTTAATGCCCGGGCCTTCGAGCATGACTTTTACGACATGGGTGATATGGCGCTCTCTCCTGATGAGCAGTGGCTAGCCTGGACCGAAGATACCCAGGGCGACGAGCGATTCACTCTATGGCTGAAAGCGCTGCCTAACGGGGCGCCGTTTCAACTGTTGAGTGATATCGGCGCAGGCTTATGCTGGGCAGAAGATCAGACGGCCACCACGGCTACCCTGCTGTTCACACGCTTTGATGATACCCAGCGGCCCGATAGCGTATGGCGTCTACCGCTTACATTGAACGACCCCACCGCTTTAATCTCACCCGCGCTGGTTCTACGCGAAGAAGATCCAGAGTTTTGGCTCGGCATTGGTAAAACACGCTCTCGCTCATGGTTACTGCTCGAAAGCGGCTCAAAAGATACCAGTGAGATTCACCTGCTACCCGCCCACTCTCCTGGCGAAGCCCCGCAATGCATTCAGACACGCAAAGAGGGGGTTGAGTACACTATTGACCACCGCCCGGGAAGTTTTTATCGTCTGCACAACCAAGCAGGCGCTCACTTTCAACTAGATTTCCTGCCGGAAGGTGAGCTTGCGCAGCGCCATCGCAATTGGCAAACGTTAATCGCTCACCGGGAAGAAGCAACGCTTGAGGGTGTTGATGCTTTCTCTTGGGGGCTGATGCTGGGTGAGCGAGATCATGCCCAAGCACAGGTGCGTTTGCGACGATTACGATTAGATGAGCAGCATGCCTTTACGCTGGACGAGTACCTAGCACTGCCCGAACAACCCTGCTCGCAAATGCTTGAAGATGCCCCGCACTTTGATAGCCAGATCCTTCGCCTACGCGAAGAGTCATTTACCCAGCCGCCCAGCTGGTTTTCGATCGATCTTACCAATGGCCATCGTACGCTGCTCAAGCGTGCGCCAGTTTACGGCAATCTTCAGCCAGAACAGTTGATAAGTCGACGCCTATGGGCAACCAGCCAAGATGGCGAGCAGGTGCCGGTATCGGTGGTGATGCGCGCCGACCTGGCAAGCCACCCCTTGCCCACCCTGCTATATGGCTATGGCGCTTATGGCGAAGCTCTTGATCCGTGGTTTTCTATCGCCCGTTTAGAACTACTGGAACGCGGTGCGGCGTTTGCCGTCGCCCATGTTCGCGGTGGCGGCGAACGTGGCGAGCCTTGGTATTTAAATGGCAAGATGGCCCATAAGGAAAATAGCTTTAATGATTTTCTGGCCGCGCGGGAAGCACTGGTCGAACAAGGGGTCAGCGAGGCGCAGCGTATCGTTGCCTATGGCGCTAGTGCTGGTGGCCTGCTGGTGGGCACCTGCATTAATCGTGCGCCTGAGGCGTTTTGCGCAGCCCTGCTAGACGTGCCTTTTTTAGATGTGCTGCGCACCATGCAGAACCCCGAGCTACCGCTTACTACCGCTGAGTACAGCGAGTGGGGCAATCCGGAGATGCCAGAGGTAGCAGAGCGGATTGGTAGTTATTCGCCTATCGATAACATCAAGCCACAAGCTTACCCTGCCCTTTGGATTGAAGGCAGTTGGTTTGATACCCGAGTAAGCTATTGGGAACCTGCCAAATTTTATGCTCTGGTGTCACAGCAGCAGCAAGGGTTAGCGCCGATAATGATGCGTACCGATATGAGCAGCGGGCACGGCGGCGCATCCGGCCGTTTCAAAGCCTGGCGGGACACCGCACGGCAAGATGCGTTTATTCTTTGGGCATTAGGACTAGATGCTCAAATGCTGCCAACCTCTGCTTCTACGCCCTGAATAAAGTACTCAAAGGCCTGCTGAGCACTCACCCGCAAAGCAGGCCAGCTAGGCGGCGGGCAATAGTGCTCAGCGCAACGCCAAAAAGCCGCCCACTGCTCAGCTTGTAAGGGCTGAGCAGTAAAAAAACGTAGCGGTGCCTGGCTACCCAGCACGCTATGAATATGTCTCGCAATCATAGCGCCACCCAAACGCGAGCCTTCAAGCACGTACAGCTTGCCGACTACCTCCGCCACATTGGCAGAGGGAGGAATACGGTAAGCAGGTTCAGCCTGGCCACCTAATTGCTCAATATCCGCTTTTAATAACGCTGCACGCTCCACTAAAACATAATCAACGTTATTGGCGGGTAAGCTGCTGTTGAGCGCCATTTCCAGGCTTGCGATAGGTGCATAAAGCGCGCTTAAAGCCGTTGCATACTCTTCCAGGCTTACGTCACGCTTTAGCAGTGGTTTCAATAAGGGATGCTGATCCACTCGGTGATGATCTGCTCGCGTTTCACGCTTTAACCATTCACTCAGCGTGAGCTTACTCATCCGCTTTCCAGGTAAACGTCTGCGCCTGTTGAAGAATAGCTCGCAGCTTCAATAGGTACATCCGGGTGCTAGCTGCCCAAGGTCGGCTGTAACCAACCCGTTGTTCTACCCAAGCTTCGAAAGATCGACGAGGTGCAATCGCACTATTGCCATCCCGATAGTCCACCGGCTTATCGGGATTACCCCCCCAGGTAACCTCATAGAGATGCTCTAGGCGGCATAAGTAAAGATTAACCGCATGGTGGTGATCGAGAGGTAAATCGCTTACCACTGCAACGCCAGCAATTTCGCTTAGCGGCAGATTAATGCAGTCTCTTCGTAAACAGTCGCTTATCCATACCGATGACGTTTCAGACCGTGCTACTTCTGCCACCACTTCAACTCCACGAGCTGATAGCACTTCTCCGGCGTAATAATAGTCGCTACCCACTTGCAAAACGACACCATCGGCGGCGAATGTCTCTATCAACCAATGGCTTAGTTCAGGCCACGCGCTTTCTAACTCACCGTGGCGCATCAGCACGGATTTAGCTTGATCGAAATGGCGCTGCATGCCATCAAGCACCTGTAAACGGCGGCGCGCCTTGAAGTCACGCAAGCGTAAATTGAATGCTTCTGAAAGCGCGCTCATCGCCTGTAATTGGCTGACCGTTAACTGACGAGCAACGGCACTATGACAGGAAATAAGCGCATCCAACTCGCCTGCCTGAGTAATAGGTAAAGAAATAGCCGCCCTCACCCCCATATTGGCCATATATTCCAGATGAATAGGCGATACACTGCGTAAATCTACCCAAGAGAGGTTGGGAATAGATGATTGTGCGTGTCCTACAATGGACACCGGTTCAGTAAGGGCATCAGGGATTGAACGCCACGGATTTTTTAAATAGAGTTGGCGCGCCACTTGAGGAATGTCGCTGGCTGGAAAGCGCAAGCCTAGATAGCTACCTTCCACACCAGGCACACGGGCGTCGGCACTAACTTCACCGTCACCTTCAGGCATAAATCGGTAGTAGAGCACTCTATCAAAACCGCTTAACTCTAAAAGCGAATCCACCAATTGCTGACACTGCTCTTCTAGCGCCTGCTGACTGTCTGGCACAGAAATAGCCTCACCCAGAATTGGCATCGGATCTGCATGCACTTCAACAGGATAGAGTTCAAATACGAGCTGCTGACCATTATGGGATACGACAACATCAAACTCTTGCTGTTTAGTATTGCACTGCCCCACATGCCGCTCGCCCTCATTAAGCGCTGGCGCGTTTGCATACACTTCTTGGATAAAGGCGGGTAACGGCTGATCCAATAGATGTTCAATTTGGATATGCTCATCAAGCCACTCCACAATGTTCATCGAAACATGGCTTACCAGGCCTTGTAAATTGGTCACGATAAGCACGCCGTGGGGCTGAATAGCGCCAGAAAGATGTAACTGCTCTTGTTCACACTGATCAATAAAGCCGTTCTGTGTCGCCATGTCAGGAATTCCTTTCCATGCCATTGTTAGCCGCATCCAAGGCTACTAGGGCTGTAAATTCTGGAAGTGGTAGCGGCTTGGATAATAAGTAGCCTTGTACGTAATCACAGCCGTTAGCGGTTAACCAACTCAACTGAGACTGTGTTTCTACTCCCTCAGCGACGGTGCGAATATTAAGCGCTTTCGCCATGCCTAAGATAGCCAGTGCAATGGCTTGGTCGCTTTCATCTGAACTACCCAGCCCATCCACAAAACTCTTGTCTATTTTGAGTTCCGCCAACGGTAAGCGCTTTAAGTAGGCCAGGGATGAGTAACCGGTGCCGAAATCATCAACCGCTAACTTAATGCCCGCCTCCCTTAGTTTTTCGATATTGCCTAATGCAGCGCTTGAGCGATCCACCAAGGTACTCTCGGTAATTTCAACTTGTATTAGTTCATGAGGAACACGGTACTGTTTTAAACAGGCAAATAGGTGCGAAATAAAACGCTCTTCCTGAAAACTACGCGCAGAAACGTTCATTGCTACCGGGGGGGGACGAGCCCCCTCAACCAACCAATTGGCTAATTGATGAACCAATAGCAGTGCCACATGACGATCTAGTTCTAGAATCAAACCGGTTGCTTCCGCAACAGGGATAAAATCGACCGGACTTACCGCTCCCAAAACAGGGTCATTCAAACGTAGCAGCGCTTCTGCACCCACTAAACGATTAGGTTCAGCACTGGTAAATTTCGGTTGGTATACCAGTGTTAGCCGCCCTTGCTCCATTCCTTCACGCAGGGCATGCTCAATGGCGACATCACGCATTAAGCGCTCCTGAAGTTCAGGCTTAAACAGCTCAAAACGATCGCGGCCATTCTCTTTAGCACGATACATCGCAGTATCGGCGGCTTTCGTCAGGCCTGCTACATCTTCACCGTCAACCGGGCAAAAAGCCAACCCAATACTGGATGTCACAAATAGCGAGTGGCGGCGAATTTCAAACGGTTTTGAAAGCGCTTCGACGATACGTTTAGCAACTTGCTCAGCCCCTTCAATCGTTGTATCGGTCACAATAATGGTGAACTCGTCCCCTCCCAGTCGTGCAACGGTGTCCATCTCACGCACTAATTCACGCAACCGACCAGCCACCTGAACCAGCAGTTCATCTCCCACATCGTGACCCAAGGTGTCGTTAATGCTTTTAAAGTTATCTAAATCCAAAAACATCAGTGCGCTAATTTGGTTATTGCGCCTCGCATGAGCAATGGCGACCTGCAAGCGGTCTTGGAATAACGTGCGATTAGGTAAGCCCGTGAGGGCATCATGAGTGGCGAGGTACTCAGCATGCTGCTGAGACTCTTTTATATGGGTAATATCTGAGAATACTGCTACGTACAGCATCTCCTCATGGCTATCTGGCTCAATGCAGTTCAGGGTCAACCACTGAGAAAAGAGCGTTCCATCGCGGCGCCTATTCCAAACTTCTCCTTGCCAAAAACCATTCTGCTGCACAAGCTCCCAAAGCACTTGGCAGGTATCCGATTGCTCTGCATCCTGACCATTTTCATGCTCACTGTAGAGCAATGGGATCGCAGGTGTCCCTAACACTTCCTGAGTAGCGAAACCCGTAATACGCGTAAATGCCGCATTTACTGACTGCACATCACCTAAAGCATTGATGACAACAATAGCCTCTCCAGCCTGCTCATACACCTTGGCGGCCACCTGCATTTCCCGCTCACCCTGTTTGCGTGCGGTGATGTCCTCGGCTTCAGTCAGAATTAAGTTGGGGTGCCCTTGTTCATCGCGCAGCACTTGATGAACGACAGCAAAAATACGCATCCCGCCTTCCGGTGTCGAAAGCACATGCTCTGCCTTCACAATACGCTGATAGCGAAGTGCCTCAAGGTCACATGCCCACACGGAACTTGCGTAAGGCTCGGGAAATAACTCAAAGGGATTATGTCCTACTAGCTCGTCTTGAGTGAGGCCGAACGTATTCAAAAACTGAGGGTTAGCGAAGGTATAGTGGCCATTAATATCCTTAAGTGCCATCATAACGGTGCTGTTTTCCATCAGCGCATATAGCTGCGCTTGAGATTGGCGTAACTTAGCCTGCGCATGGCTGAGGTCAGTGATATCCATCAGCGTCAGTATTAGCAACTCAACATTGCCCTCACGGCTGACCCCGGGGGTCAATGTGCACTGTAACAACCGGCCTTCGGCTTCAACCACTCCCTCTTCTGGCATGCCATGGGCCATTACGCTGGTTAGTTGTGCTTCGAGATCATTTAATGCCTTAGGTAACCTCAATCCAGCCACATGGCGCTGAAGCGCGGTAGGCCGAAAATTAAAATAGCGCGCTGCGGGAGCGTTATAGCGTTTTAAGCAGTGGTCGGTGTCAAATACCAGTAGTGGGAAATCAAGCGCATCATAGAGATAGGTATACTCTTCATTCAGCTTGGTGAGTTGACTAGTTTTTACATTTAGCTCTTCGTTAAGGCTAATCAGCTCTTCATTGGTGGCTTGAAGTTCTTCGTTAGCCGCTTCCATCTCTTCATTGGTGGCTTGTAGCTCTTCATTAGAAGCCTGAGCCTCTTCGTTAAGCGACTGCATCTCCTCATTCGCCGTACCTAATTCTTCGATCAGCGCCTGAAGATGCTCACGAGTAGCCACCAGCTCATCTTCAAGGCTATTACCTTTATCAAGCGGCAATGGCTCCATCAAACGCTCTAGCGCCAAATCCGTCGAGAATAATTGTTCGATAATAGGCTCAGGCGTCAGGATCACCAAAAGACGACGATCGTCATCGCTTTCGGAAAGGGCACGAACACTAAGCCGCCACCAGCGATCCTCAAAGCGACGCCGGCGCCCCGTTTGAGGCTCACGCTTTTTGTGAAACTGATGCAGCATTGCCATCAGCTCACCGCGAAAGACATTGCTGATAACATCGCTGATGCCTACTTGGGTGCGACCAGCAGGAAAGTGTAAAAACTTTGCCACTTCTCCGGCCGTATGCAACACACTGCCCTGGGTGTCACACAGGGCAACCGTTGCTTCGATATGGGACACCAATGCATCTAACAACTGCTGCATGTCGCGATCGCGGCGACGCAAAGGCTGGTTTACAGCACTGGTTTGCGGCGTTTTCGATATTAACTCACGACTTTCTCCCTGCTTCCGAAAAAGGCGCTCACGACGATTCAAAGGGGTGAACAGGCTTTCCGTTTGAGCAATACTTTCTGAACGGCCTAAAAAAAGTACGCCACTCGCTCTTAAGCCAAAGTGAAAACGTTGCAGTACACGGGCCTGCAACTCATTATCAAAATAGATCAGAACATTACGGCAGGTAACCAAGTTCAGACGCAAAAAAGGCGGGTCATCAACCAAATTATGCTTAGCGAAAACGATCATATCGCGTAGCTCTTTATTCACTTCATAGGTATGTTCAGTCGCTGTAAAGTAGCGCTCTACCCACTCAGGTGGCAATGCCTCCAAAGCCGCCCCTATGTAACGCCCCCTGCGGGCAATATCCAAAGCATCTTCATCAATATCGGTGGCAAAAATTTGCACTACCTGACTCACCACACAATGACGCTGTTTTGCCTCAGCAATCATTAGTGCAATTGAATAAGCCTCTTCTCCAGTTGCACAGCCTGCAACCCATACCCGAATAGGTTCACGCCCCGCTTCCTGGACGAGACGATTAATCGCGCCATCTAAAGCGTCAAATGCAGATCTATCACGTACAAATGCCGTGACAGAAATTAGAATATCTCGTCCCAACTGCTCCAATTCAGTTGGGTTTGTTTCTACGAAATGCAGATATTGCTGCATGTCAGCCATATTAGTCGCAATCAGTCGGCGGCGAATTCGTCGGCCAAGGGTGCCTTTTTTATAACCAGAAAAATCTAACTTTCGATGCTCTTTTAATAACGCCAGTAAGCGCTCGGGTACGGCCGCGGCAGCATCATGCAGGCTTGCCCGCTCTAGTACGGCAAGTTCACCTAAACGCGCTGCCATTGACTCAACGTTCAGCACATAATCAATCACGCCCGCATCAATAGCTGATTGAGGCATACCACTGTATTTAGCATTGTCGGGCGCCTGTACCATGGTGACACCACCGGCCGCCTGGATGGCCCTAAGCCCTGCCGTTCCATCAGACCCGGTGCCTGAAAGCACAATACCGACCGCTGCCTCATGAGCATCTGACGCCAGTGAGATAAAAAAATCGTTTATGGAGGGTTTAGGCCCAACATGAGGCTGGATAGGGGTGGTGTAAAAAACACCCTCTCTAATCAAAGCATTCATATTGGCGGGTACAACATAAATCACCCCTGACTCGGGGATTTGATGATCTTCAAAACGTTGAACGCGTAGTTGTGTCTCACGACTCAAAATATCGACCAACATACTTTTATGTGCAGGAGATACATGCTGTAACACGACATAGGCCAATGGAAAGGAGGGATCCAATGGTCTAATTAATTTAGTAATGGCTTCTAACCCGCCAGCAGAGGCTCCGATACCCACTACAAGGGGTAGGGACGAATGTGAAGTGGCAGCAGCCATGAAGATCCTTTACTAAGTAGTAACATTTTCGGTTAGTGTACACACCTTACAGCCTAAAGCGACATTCAGTACAGAAAATTGCGTGCAAATAACTGTTTTTAAAATGTTTTATACAATTAAATTAGATAATTTTAAATATTATTAATAATTAATATATTTCTACAGTTAACTTATTACGGCAACCCTTCCTTTCAGAGCATTCTATCTAAGCACATTTTTCTGCCTCAGAGGATTCAATTCAGCACAAAGGTTGTACACCCCCACAAAAAGTACAATATCTGAAAAGTAAATTAGTACTTTATAATGAAAAAAAGAGCAAAATAGCGATGTTAATAAAACTCATTTTATTGATTATCGTACTGATTTTTTCTTAATTCATAGCAGTAAACAGCGTTGACAGCATGCGCTAGTTAAAGCTTGGTGCCTAAGGGTACCTTATACGCCTATAGGTAAGCGCAACCACTCACGGATAAGTGACTCACTACGATGGATGTCAATAATCGCGAACTGGCGCTTCAATCGGGTTTACTCATGCTACTCGTCACGACGACTGTGATTGGAGCTGGTGGGTTTCTATTGGGTTTTAGGGACAGTTTGCATCAACCAAAATCGCTCTCTCTACTGCCGGATAGCGCATTAGTCATTATGCTATGTGGATTGGGTCTCAGCGCGGTAATGGCCAATCTGACGGGTTGTCGTAGAGCAACCTCTCTCGCATTAGCAGCCGTCGCCACCTATACGCTTTTACATAATAGCGTTGGCAGTGAGCCACATGGCCTGTCATTAATGACAGGCCATCCACGCTTACCCACTCAGACGGCACCTATTTTAATAATGGCTGCATTTTGCCTATGGGCAGGACCAAGTGGACGCTGGTCACGGTATTTTTGGCGATCAGGGGGGCTGTTTTTATGGGTGATCGGATGCATTACGTTAATGGGCCATTATGGCTGGTCCCTGCCATCGTGGTTACCTCGCGCTAGTGCACTAATTCCAGGATTGCTGTGCTTTCTCTTTGGTGCTGCCATGATAATGGTTAGCCGGCATATTCCTCATTTAAAAACATCGTTAAGCAGTCCCGCCGTGTTTGCGTGTATTCTGGGTGTTAGCTTAAGTATCAGTAGTTGGTTTTTAGTCAGCTGGAATCAGCACCAGGAAACGCGTCATAGTGCTCAGCAGAGCCTGGAAGGAGTGGCGGCTAGTATTGAGCAAGCGCTTGCTTCACGGGCAGTTGTATTAGAGCGTTTATCAGGGCGATGGAGCCAAGTATTTAATGATGCTCAGTCACGCAGCCGAGAAGTTGAGCAATATTGGACAGACTACCCCAGTATTTTAGCGATTGCCTACTTTAACCCACTTGCCGATGATATATGGCGTCGCGCTCGCCATGGCAGCGCCCTACGTTGGTTAGATGAACAGTTATTAACCCCAGCGACCTTGATGTGGCTAAATCAGCAACGGACAAGTACCCAGTGGTCGATTCCGGATCACGAGCATCCATCGCGTGCTTTACTCTCTCTTCAGCAGCCAAACCAGCCCTATCAGCTCGTCGTAGCGATTGATATTGGGTTACTTATTGAGCAAGAAACTAGCATCATTAATGAAACCTATACGCTGCATGTAACCCACTTTAATGGCTATCTTGTTAATAACGGAGATGGTCTGTTACCCGCCCATTCTCCAACGCCACCTACGGACTCACTAGCGAAATACACAACCGTGTTACCTAGCGGAACAGTACTAAACTTTCATTTTACCGAGCGACCCAACTCTCCTGCGCGATTAGCTGACTTTATTGCCGCAGGCGTAGGCCTTTCCGGGCTGCTGCTTACCTATCAGTTGGTTTTCAGCTTGGCGCTGATATCAGCTCGCGCCAGACGCTCTCAAGAACTTGCCCAAGCCAAAGAGACCCTTCAAAACAGCGAGCAACGCTTTCGTTCACTCTTTACCCAAAATCCCGATGCGGTGTTTTCCCTAGACCTTCAGGGATACCACTTAAGTGTCAATCAATCTGTACTCAGCCTGCTAGAAATTAATGAATCGCAAATTATTGGCAGCCACTGGCACGATATTGTCGCTTCTGAAAACCATCCCGTCGTTGCCGCAGCCTTTCAACAAGCATTAAAAGGCCTTGCTCAGCGATTTGACTTGGAAGTGTTCAGCCAACAGGGTCAGGCTCGACAACTGGATGTTTCTTTTTTACCCACCATCGTGATGGAACAAGTGGTAGGCGTTTACGGTATCGCTAAGGATATGACGACACTGCGTCAACGGGAGTCGCAGCTGCGTCTTTATCAACGCAGCATTGAAGCCAGCAGCAATGGCATTTTGATTTGCGAAGCACTGCCACCTGACTACCCCGTTCTGTATGTCAACCCTGCTTTCGTGGCCATAACGGGCTACGAGCTTAACGAAGTAAAGGGGTTTAGCTGCCGTTTTTTACAAGGCCAAGACACCGATCCTCAACAAGTGACCGACATCCAGCGAGCACTGGAGCAGCAACGCGATATCACCTTAACTATTCGCAACTACCGTAAAAACGGTCAGCCATTTTGGAATAACTTGTTTCTCTCGCCTGTGCGTGCCCCTAATGGCGTAGTAACGCATTTTGTTGGAAGTATTAATGATATTTCTGAACGACGAGACCACGAAAACGCTCTAGCCCGGATTTCTCACAGGGTATAAAAGAAAGCGGCTGAAAGTGCTATGATTTCAAGAACCTAACCAATCCATCAAGCA
>LAZR01000309.1_pt1 | contig 45393 bp, 42 predicted proteins | sample 329461 | NCBI WGS metagenome assembly LAZR01 (sample SAMN03002196, study PRJNA259156) | marine sediment metagenome | biome: sea floor; feature: Hydrothermal impacted sediments; material: marine sediment; isolation source: Loki non-amplified sample from Loki's castle hydrothermal vent sediment ...
GCACGAAACTCCACGCAGACTGACCGCCGCCCACGCTTCTCTTTCTTCTCAATATCAAATTGTCAAAGAGCACGGCATGACCAAAGCCACAACGCCGGGAACAGCAAGCGAAAACTTGCCGTACCCTTGAGAGGGTCGCTGCATTAGCGGCACTCGAAAAGATAGGACGAAGGCGGCACAAAACCGAACCGGTCAGAACATTTTGTTCGTACCGGCTCTTGGCGGCCCGTTCAGGTCACCCCGGCGCCACCGCCGTCGTCGATGACCGGCATATAGGCGATCGCTGATCCGCCTGTCAACGCCGGTCGTCGCAAAAAATTCAAAAAGCCCACGGCGGCTGCCTGGCGCCAGCGCCGCGCGGCGCACAAAGGCGCTCGGCGCGGTGCTCCTCCGGTTTGGAATGTCATCCGCCGAAGCGCCGGCGGTTGCCTCGTGCGTGTAGGGCCTGAACCGCAGCGGCGGATCGAGGCGCGGACAGCCATCCACCCTTGAGCCCACATGGTCGAGACGCTATTGCCGGCGGGCGGGAGTTTTCCAAGGCGCGCTGCATCGACGATGGACCTCGGTCGATATTTCGCCACCTTGTACGCGCAAACGCGATGAACAAATGACGACGGGGGACAGACTGCTTGCGATATGACAGGCCGGCTTTTGGGGACGAGCCGCCGCTGGTAGCCGATCGGCGTCGCCGACCGGACCGGCGGCAGGTGTCGGCGCGCTGGCTGGCCGGTACGCTGTTGACAGGCCTCACCTCGACCGCCTTGATGGGCATCGCCCTCTCCGCGGCGCTCGACGGTCACCGCGGCGCCGCGCGGCCCGCCGGCCTCGCGGCGCTGGTCTTCAACAAGACGCTCACCGAGAAAGGTGAACGCGTCGTTGCGACCGCAATCCCGGTCGCCCGCAGCCGCCAGATCATCGAGCTGTCGACCATGAGCAAGGAGGGTGATCGCGAGGTCATCCGCACCCTGCCCTTCGGCTACGTCAACATGCTGCTTGGCGCGCGCTATCAGGCCGGCGCCGACTATCCGAGCTTCGATCCGTTGAAAATCTTCGCCGACGCCGCGGAGGGCGGGGCGGGCGTGGACGCGGAGCCTGCCCAGATTTATGGCGCGCGGGTGGAATCGGAGGTGCAACTCAAGGTCCAGTCCTTCGATTATAACGAGGCCGCCTATGAACGCATCGACGCCCTCACCGCCGCCAATGCGGAGCAGCTTGTGCGCTCGGTCGCGCCGAGCCTGTCCTACCGGCCAGTCCAGGTCGCGTCGCTGGCGACCGTCGACCCGATGCGCTTCAATCTGACCAGCGACGCCGCCGACTACGAGCCGGGCTCCGCGTTCCGCGTGGTCGAGGAAAACGTCTCGCTGGCAACCTCCGACACGGACGACACGCTCCCGCGCTTCCACGAGGAAGTCATCCCGTTGCGCGAGACGACGAAGATTGCCGACATTCTCGATGCCAATGGACGCGCAGATGCCGAGGCTGACGCCGCGGTGGAGGCGTTGGTTGGACTTCTGAAATCCGACGAACTGAAAGCCGGTGACGCCTTGCGGGTCGGTATCGTCACGAGCGATGATCGCGCGCGGGTCGTGCGGCTTTCGGCCTACCGCGGCAGCCGGCATCTTGCCACCGCCGCCGAGACCGAGGATGGCCCCTTCGCGGCGGCGGCGGCGCCGGAAATGGGCGAATCGGTTGCAGATGCCTTCAATGAGAACGAAAACGAGGCGCCGCTGCGCGCCGACATGCCCAGCGTCTATGATGGCGTCTACCAGGCGGCGCTTTCCTATGGTCTGAACAGCCGGCTTTGCCGTCAATTGGTGAGCATGCTCGCTTCGGAGGTCGACCTCCAGGCTCGGCTGAGCCCGACCGATCGACTGGCCGTGTTCTATTCCCTGGAAGAAGGCGAAGAAGACGCAACCGACAAATCAGAGATCCTGTTCGTCGAGGTCCGCTTCGGCGACACCACGAAGCGCTTCTACCGGTTTCGACCGAACGACGCCGACAGTGCCGACTATTTCGATGCGGAAGGCCGCAGCGCCAAACAGTTCCTGTTGCGCAATCCCGTGCCAAACGGCCGCTTCACATCGAGTTTTTCTCCCAATCGCAAGCATCCGGTGCTCGGCTATGTGCGTCCGCATTGGGGGGTCGACTGGGCGGCGCCGCGCGGCACGCCGATTCTCGCCTCCGGCAACGGAGTCGTCGAAAAGGCCGGCTGGTCCAGCGGCTATGGCCGCCAGACCATCATCCGTCATGCCAATGGCTACGAGACCTCCTATTCGCACCAGAACGCCATCGCCAAGGGCGTCAAGGCGGGCGCCAAAGTGCGCCAAGGGCAGGTGATCGGCTATGTGGGCTCGACCGGCCTGTCGACCGGCAACCATCTTCACTATGAATTGTCGGTCAACGACAAGAAGGTCGATCCGATGCGCATCAAGCTGCCCTCGGGTCGCGCGCTGAAGGGCGCCGAACTCGACACCTTCGAGCGGGAACGCGACCGCATCGACAATTTGTTGCGCGAGCGCGTCGAGTCGCCGCTGGTCGCCAGTCGCTGACCATCGGAGATGGCGTCGCGTCCGCGCGACGCGAGAACCCGTCAAAGCCGCTGAGTCCTAATCGCCCCGCGCCGACGCGCTGGAGCAACTCCCGACCAAGTGGACGGGACGCCAGTGATACCTCAGGCGAAGGTCCGGTAGGGAGCGAAACGGCTTTCCTGCACCATCCGCCAGCGCCGTGAGGTCGACAGCACGGTCTCGTTCGCGTCGCCGCTTCGCCCCAGCAGTCCGACATCTGCGAGAATATGGCCGTCATGCGCGGCCATGGAGCGGTTGAGAAGTTCGGCACTCTTCATGGCCCGGCCGGCGGTCTTGGTCTTGATACCGGTCTTCAATCCAAACATGTCGCACCCCTACGCTTGTCTGCAGATACCATTTTACTGTGCGACAATTCGTTTGATTAGTCCAGCGACAAGTTTTAAACCGATCGGTGAGAAAAACTCGTCAAATCTCTCTAGCAGGATCCGTCCAATGCCCCTGATTGACGTCGACCTCGTCCGAACCTTCGTCGCGATCTGCGAAACCGGCAGCTTCTCAAAAGCCGCGCAGCACGTCGCTCGCACGCCTTCGGCCGTCAGCCTGCAGATGAAAAAGCTCGAGGCGCTTCTGGGCCGCGAGCTTTTCGTGCGGGAGGGTCGCTCAGTCGGCCTCAGCGGCGACGGCGAGGCGTTTCTGGGCTATGCGCGCCGCCTGATGCAGCTCAACGAGGAGGCGGTCTCGCGCTTTCGCGCGCCCGCCATGGAGGGTCGAGTGGCGTTCGGCGCCCCGGACGACATCGGCTATATCGCGATTCCGCAGATTCTGAAGCGCTTCGCCTCGACCCATCCCCATGTCGAAGTCGACGTGAAGCTCAAGTCCAGCGACGAACTGCGCCGGCTTTGCGATACCGGCGCGCTCGATCTCGCGGTGCTGTGCTGTTCGGATTACGGCAAGCGGGACGTTCGGATCGTTCACACCGAAAATCTCGTCTGGATCGGGCTCAAGCACGGTCAAGCCGTCAGCAAGAACCCGCTGCCGCTGGCTCTCGCAACCCGGGGCTGTGCCTGGCGAGCCAGCGCCCTCGCTGCGCTCGACGCGGCTCACATCGGTTACCGGATCGCCTATTCGAGCGAACACTCGCAAGGACAGATCGCCGCGGTTCTCGCCGATCTGGCGATCGCGCCACTTCCCGAAAGCCATGTCTCCGCGTCGCTGCGCCAATTAGGCGAAGCCGACGGACTGCCGCCGCTGCGCCAATATGAAGTGGCGCTGATGAAGCGGAAAGGCTGCGGCAAGATCGCCGACGCGCTCGCCGAGCATGTCACCGAAAGCTTCGCCGACCTTCGTCCCTCCCTGAGCCTCGCCCTCGCCTGAACAGGGTGTGGCCGGGCCGGGGGACGTCATGGTCCCTGGCGCCTTCTCATGTGCGGCAGCGACCGGCCATCATCCCTTGCGATCAACCGGCGCTCTCGACGCGCGACTGCGCCCGCCAGAGGTCGATATCGCCCTCGCCGGCGTGACGATCGATCTCGGCAAGTTCGGTCTCGGAGAAGTCGAGCCGTTTCAGGGCGTCGAGCGAATCGTCGAGCTGCGCGACGGTGCGCGCTCCCACCAGCGCCGACGTGACCTCCGGCCGCCGCAGCACCCAGGCGATCGCCATCTGCGCAAGGCTCTGTCCCCGGGCCTCGGCGATCGCGGTGAGGGCGCGAATTCGTTCGATGTTCGCGGTGCTGAGCATCTCGGTCTTGAAGGAGCGTTCGCGCGCCGCACGCGAATCGCTCGGAACGCCCTCCAGATATTTTCGGGTCAAAAGCCCCTGGGCCAATGGCGAAAATGCGATGCAGCCGATGCCCCGCTCGCCGAGGGTTGTCAGGAGCCCGTCCTCGACCCACCGGTTGAGCATCGAATAGGACGGCTGGTGGATGATGAAGGGCGTGCCCTGCTCCTTCAGGATCGCGTAGGCCTGCCGCGTCAGCTCCGGCGAATAGGACGAAATGCCGACATAGAGCGCCCGCCCGGACCGCACGATGTGATCCAGGGCGCCCATCGTCTCCTCGAGCGGCGTCTCGGGGTCCGGCCGGTGATGGTAGAAGATGTCGAGATAGTCCAGCCCCATGCGCTTCAGGCTCTGGTCGCAGGAGGCAATCAGATATTTGCGCGAGCCGAAATTGCCGTAGGGACCGGGCCACATGTCGTAACCGGCCTTGGAGGAGATGATCAACTCGTCCCGGTAGGGCCGGAAATCCATCTCCATCCAGCGGCCGAAATTCTCCTCGGCGGAGCCGTAGGGCGGGCCGTAATTATTCGCCAGATCGAAATGCGTGACGCCCCGGTCGAACGCCCGCCGCAGGATCGCCCGTCCGGTCTCGAAGACGTCGGTGCCGCCGAAATTCTGCCAAAGGCCGAGCGAAATGGCCGGCAGTTTCAGACCAGAGCGCCCAACCCGGCGATAAGGGATGGCGTCGTAACGATTGGCCTCGGCGAGGTAGGGCATGCAGCGGACCTTTTTGGCGAACCAGGAGTGTTTCCCGGTATAGGCGGTCGCGCGGTGCGAGAAAAGAGCGAGGGGACGCCGGCTCGTTCGACGTCTTCGACCTAATGCGCCTATTTGCAGTAGGTCGAGCCATTTCGCCGCGCGGCGATATCGAGATGGAAATGCGTCGCATGGTCGGCATCGGTGCCGGGGCCGAGCACTGTTTTGAACGGCCCGCAGGCGCCCTCGCGGATCGCGCGTTGAAACCGCGCTTCCGGTGAGCCCGGCTTCTGCGTCTCGACACCGATCCTCGTGCCATCTTTGAAGGCGAAAGCCGCGATATCGACGGCGCTGCCGCGCGCATGTTCGGAAATTCCGTTTTCGGATGCGCGGTTGCGGCAGACATAGGTGGAGGCATGCCGGAATTCGGCGAGTTTTTCGGCCGGAAAACTTGCCTTTGCCGCCGGAACGACGCTGTCTGTCATCCACCGGTCGAGGGCAAGCGCCGATCGACAGAGGAGCTGGGTGTCGGACGAAATCGCAACGCCGCTGGAAAGCCGTTCGATATTGACCGGCCGCAGGACGCCGCAGGCGCCGTCGCTGATGCTCTCACCAATGGTGAAAAGAACACCGCGCTTGTCAAGTTCCGCCTCGCACATCCTGGCGTCTTCGATGGCCGCGGCAGCCAGGACGGCGGCGGCCGGCGTGATCGCCGCTTCGCGCGCGTTCGAAGGATCGGGGGCATTCGAGACCTTGGCGAGGTTCCCCATCTCCGGAACGACCGGCCTGACGGTCGCTGGCGCGGCCTTCTCCGGCGCAACCGATGACGCCGTGTGAGGCACCGCTTCTGGCCGTGGCGTGGGCGTGGGAACAACGTCGAGGGGCTCTTCGGATGCCGCGATGCCGGCAGCCGGCGCGCGGCTTTCGGTCTTGCGATTGCGCACCCCACCGCTTTTGCCGTCGATGCCATGCGCATCCGGTCCAGCGGGCTCTTTGCGAAGCTCCCCCTCCGCCGGCTTCAAGGATATTCCGTCCCGCGCCCCCGCCGCCGCGTCCGGTCGCGCCTCAGGCCGCGGCGGTGCATTGTCCGGCGTCTGTGCCATAGCGGGCGCCGGAGCCAGCCAGGCGGCCGCGACGCAGCAGCCGAGGAAGACCGCCGCGCGGCGCGCCGCGCCCCTCACCCGGTGAACTCGACGACCGTCTGCCCCGGCTCGACCAGCTTGGCCAGCGCCTCGGCGTCCCAGTTGGTCAGCCGCACACAGCCATTACTGTTGGTCTTGCCGATTTTCGAGGGCTCGGCTGTGCCGTGAATACCGTAACTGGGCTTCGACAAGTCGATCCACATCGAGCCAACTGGGCCGTTCGGCCCCGGCGGAAGGGTCAGCGGTTCGGCATTTTCGCCCTGCTGGAAGTTGATCTTCGGGTTATAACTATAGGTCGGGTCAGAGGCCAGAGCGTTGACCTTCATGGTGCCCGACGGCGAGGGCGTCGCGGTCGATCCGATCGTCGCCGGGTTAGCGAGCACGATCTCGCCGTCGTGGTCGTAGGCCACGAGACGGCCGGCCGTCTTGTCGACCACGATCCGGGCCACCTTGGTCGTCGGCGCCTTCCCGGGATCGGCGACGAGAATCGTCGTGCCCGCCTTTGAAAAATCGGCACCCGGATTGAGCGCCCTGAGAAGATTCTCGTCCATGTGAAATTTTTCGGCCAGCATTTCGGCAGCATCATGGTAGCCGAGCCATTCCATCTCGGCGCGCTGTCCGTAATCCTCCGGGATCGCCTCAACGTAGCGCCCTGCGACGTCCTCCGCCGTTATCGCGTAGGTCTGCATGGCCTCGCCTTCGTCGACGGCGAGGACGGTCCAAAGGTCGGCATCAGGTTCACCATCCACCGGCAGACCGCGCATCATTTCGTAGGCTCTGACAGCCTTGCGGGTGTTGTCTCCGAAGAATCCGTCGATGACACCCGGCGAGGCATGCGTACGGCCGAGCAACACTTGAATGCGGATGAGAAACGGATCAGGCGCCACCTGCTGATCGGCGTTTTCAAGGCCGGCTTCGTCGGGAATATCGGTTGAAAAGGACGGTGTCTCGACGACCATGCCGGGCTCGCCGGTCACTTCCACCACCGGTGGAGCTGCGGTGTCGACGCCATCGGCCGCCGCGTCGGCAGCGCCATGATCAGCAGGCGGCACAATGGCGGGCGTCTCGCCGGCCGGCAGTGATTGGGCTTCCGGCAAGGTCGGATCGGACTTCGCGCTCGCCGCAACGGCCTTGGCGTCCGTCTGACGAGACTGCCAATCCATGAATGTCGCGGCCTCGATCGCTTCCTTCGAAAGCGAAACGGGGGCGGCGATAGACGTGGGTGTCGAAAGAAACGCCAGTATTCCGCTGGCGGCGGCGATCGAAAGAATTTTCATAAAAGGCCTCGCATCTCGAGTGATCCAAGTCCGTACAACGCAAAAGGGGAGCCCGAAGGCTCCCCAATATCGATAAACTTCCCCGGTATGGCTAATGAGCCGTAAATATCGATCCCGCCGTCCGACTATTCCACGAACTCCACCGTGACGCCCGGCTTGACCATCTTGGCAAGCTCGGTGGCATCCCAGTTGGTCAGGCGCACACAGCCATTGCTGTTGGTCTTGCCGATCTTGGAAGGCTCGGGCGTGCCGTGGATGCCATAGGTCGGCTTCGACAAAGCGATCCAGATCGAGCCGACCGGGCCGTTCGGTCCCGGCTGGATCGTCAGCACCTTGTCGTTGTCGCCCTGTTTGAAGTTGATCTTCGGGTTATAGGTGTAGTTCGGGTCGAAGGCGATGCGGTTCACCTGGACGGTGCCCGAGGGCGACGGCGTCTGGGTCGAGCCGATTGTCGACGGATAGGCCGTGATCAACGTGCCGTCGGCGGCGTAGACGCGGACCTGCTCGCGGCCCTTGTCGGCGATGATTCTGGCAACGTCCTGCTTCACCGGCTCGCCGATCGCGGCGACCTTGATCCGCGTGCCCGGACGGCTGAAGTCGGCGCCGGGGTTGATCTCGCGCAGATAGGCCTCGTCCATGTGGAATTTCTCGGCGATCTTCTCGGACGGCCGCTCGAAGCTCATCGCCGGCAACTGTGCCTTTTCCCCGTAATCGGAGGGGATCGACGCTACGAAGGGGCCGCCGACGTCGTCGGCGGTCAACTCGTAGGTAGTGATGGCCGGACCGCCGGTCGCGTCGAGTTCCTCGGCCAACGCCTGGGCGTCGCCGGTGGGAAGGGTGCGACCAAATTTTTCCTGATAGGCGGCCACCGCCTTATCGACATTGGAGCCCATGCGCCCATCGATCACGCCGGGCGACGTGCCGGCCCTGTCGAGCAAGATCTGCAGGGCCGCGATTTCGGCCTTGGCGTTCTTGCCCTTGGGCGTCGCCACCTTGGGGGCCGGATCGCTCTCCTGGACCGTCTGCCCCTCCGGCTGAACGATCGGCGCGCCCGGCTCCGGCAGCGGCTCGGAAGACGGAATCGTGTCCGGCAGCGCGGCATCCCTCTGCGGCTCGACGACCGCATCTGCAGGCGCTGATGGGGGCAGTTCCGCTTCGCGGCGCGGCTCGGCGGCCGGTTGGTCGGGCGCGGGCAATGGCGCGGCGATCACCGGGGCATCGAAACCCGGGCCGCTACGGGGCTCTGTATGGTACGGGTCCGCCGAGCGTGGACGAACTATCGAAGGCTCTACGGGGACCGACTCGACGATGACGCCCGGAGGAGCGATGTCGACCCGCCCTTCGAGCGTAACCCCCGGCGGCGGTGGCCCATCGATAATCGCGCCACGGCGGTCCTCGAAGCGCTGACGGCGTTCCTGGAACTGCTGGCGGCGCGGCTGCTCCACGCCGATGATGCGGCCATAGGCATCGACCATGACGCGCCGACCCATCTCGTCGATGTACACTTCGGCGACGTTGTCGTCGTAGATCTCGACGTTTGGATCGTAATATTGCGCCAGCCGCACGCCTTCATCGACCCGCCTCGCGGGATCGGCGGTCTGCGCCAAGGCCGCCGTCGCGCCGAATGACAGCACGAGCGCCGGAAGATACAACCGCGCGATTACACTCATCTTCACCTCTCCACCAAAGCCGGTGACCCGGACGCCTCGATCAGCCTGCGAAAACGCTTCCTCGCTGAGGCAAGCGGATTTCGTGGCAGCTTGACGACCGGTCCTGACCGTATTGCCATAGCGAATGGCAGATGAACCGGACATGAAAATGGCGGTTTTGCTTCTTTTTTCGGTCTTAATCGGCTGATCCAGCCTCGCGACAGCGCCAGATGCGCCCGAACGGCACCCCGCGGCAAGCCCGCCTTCCGACGACCCGACCGCCTCCTCGCCCGCCGCCGAATGCGGCCCGGTGGAACACGAGGGGTCCGCAACCCGTTGATGGGGCAACCGAAACGGATCGGAGAAGCAGCATGTCATCGACGGAAGGACGGACTATCATGGGCGACGAGGCCACGGGCGGTGTTGGCGTCGACAATATCGAGGCGAGCCGCGTCTCGGGGACCGAAGTCTACAACACCGACGGTCATCATCTGGGTCATATCCATGACCTCGTGCTCGGCAAGCGCGATGGGCGGGTGAAATACGCGATCATGTCGTTTGGCGGCTTTCTGGGGATCGGCGAGGAATTTCATCCCCTGCCTTGGCAGGTGCTGAAATATGACGAGCGGCAAGGTGGCTATGTCGTTGGCATCACCCGCGATCAACTCGAGGGCGCGCCGCGTTATGCCGCGGGCGCCACGCCAAGTTGGGGCGACCCGGACTACGGCCGCAGCATCGACGACTATTATCGCCCGGCCTACATCTGACCGGTGGGAATAAGGGCCCAATGAAAAAGGGCGGCCTCGCGGCCGCCCTTTTTCGTTCGTTATCGCACTTGTCAGGCGGCCGCCCGGTCGCCAGCGGCGTTTGCTTTCGAGCCGACCACATGGAAAATCAGGTGATCGGTCCCGCCGGTGATCTTCACCGTGCTCTCGTCGCGAACCTCGCCGAGCAGGATCTTCTCGGCCAGCGGGTCCTGCACCTCGCGCTGGATCACCCGCTTCAGGGGTCGAGCGCCGTAGGCCGGATCGTAGCCCTTCTCCGCCAGCCAGGCCCGTCCGCTCTCGTCGAGCTCGATCTGGATCTTGCGATCGACGAGCAGCTTTTCGAGCCGTGCCATCTGGATGTCGACGATCGCGCCCATCTCCGAGCGGTGCAGACGGTGGAAGAGGATGATCTCGTCCACCCGGTTGAGGAACTCCGGCCGGAAGGAGGCCTGCACCACGGCCATGACCTGTTCGCGCGCCGCTTCGGCGTCCTCGTCGTCCTTGAGCGCGACCAGATATTCCGCCCCGAGGTTGGATGTCATGATGATCATGGTGTTGCGGAAGTCGACCGTCCGCCCCTGCCCGTCCGTCAGGCGCCCATCGTCGAGCACCTGCAGCAGGACATTGAAGACGTCCGGGTGGGCCTTTTCGATTTCGTCGAACAGGACGACCTGATAGGGCCGGCGCCGCACCGCCTCGGTGAGCGATCCGCCCTCCTCGTAGCCGACATAGCCCGGAGGCGCGCCGATCAGCCGCGCGACCGAATGCTTCTCCATGAACTCTGACATGTCGAGCCGGACCATCGCCGTCTCGTCGTCGAACAGGAAGGAAGCAAGCGCCTTGGTCAGCTCGGTCTTGCCGACACCGGTGGGGCCGAGGAAGATGAACGAGCCGATCGGTCGGTTGGAGTCCTGCAGGCCGGCGCGCGCCCGACGCACCGCCTTGGAGACCGCCTGCACCGCCTCGCCCTGACCAACGACCCGCTTTTGCAGCGCGTCTTCCATCCGCAGCAGCTTGTCGCGCTCGCCCTCCAGCATCCGATCGACCGGGATACCGGTCCAACGCGAAATCACCTGCGCGATGTGGTCGGCGGTCACCGTCTCCTCGACCATCGCGTCGGCGTTGACCGTCGTATCGACGGCCTCGGCCTGCTTCAGTTCCTCTTCGAGCTTCGGGATTTCGCCATAGGCGAGTTCGCCCGCCCGCTGGAATTCGCCGCGCCGCTGGGCGATGGCGAGTTCGTTGCGGGCCTCGTCGAGTTGGCGTTTCAGATCCGCGGCCAGGCCCAGCTTGGATTTTTCCGCCTGCCAGGCGCTGGTGATACGACCGGATTCTTCCTCCAGATTGGCGATCTCCGAATCCAGCCGCTCCAGCCGATCCCGCGCCGCCTCGTCGGTCTCCTTGCGCAACGCCTCGCGCTCGATCTTCAGCTGCATGACACGCCGATCGATCTCATCGAGCGCTTCGGGCTTGGTATCCACCTGCATGCGCAGCCGCGCCGCGCCTTCGTCGACAAGGTCGATCGCCTTGTCCGGCAGGAAGCGGTCGGTGATGTAGCGGTTCGACAATTGCGCCGCCGCCACGAGGGCGGAGTCGGAGATGCGCACCTGATGGTGCTGCTCGTATTTCTCCTTGAGGCCGCGCAGGATCGAGATCGTATCCTCGACCGTCGGCTCGGCAATGAACACCGGCTGGAAACGCCGGGCCAGCGCCGCGTCCTTCTCGACGTGCTTGCGGTATTCGTCGAGCGTGGTCGCGCCGACGCAGTGCAACTCACCACGGGCGAGCGCGGGCTTCAGTAGGTTCGATGCGTCCATCGCCCCGTCCGCCTTGCCGGCGCCGACCAGCGTGTGCATCTCGTCGATAAACAGGATGATCGAGCCGGCCGCGCTGGTGACTTCCGACAGCACCGCCTTCAGCCGTTCCTCGAATTCGCCGCGATATTTCGCGCCGGCGATCAGCGACCCCATGTCGAGAGACATCAACTGCTTGTCGCGCAGCGATTCAGGCACGTCGCCATTGACGATCCGGAGCGCCAGACCTTCGGCGATCGCGGTCTTGCCGACACCCGGCTCGCCGATCAGCACGGGATTGTTCTTGGTGCGCCGGGAGAGGACCTGGATCGTACGGCGGATTTCCTCGTCCCGGCCGATCACCGGGTCGAGCTTGCCTTCCCGCGCTGCGGCGGTCAGGTCGCGGGCGTATTTCTTCAAGGCGTCGTAGCCGCTCTCGGCCGAGGCGGAATCGGCGGTGCGTCCCTTGCGTATATCGTTGATCGCCTCGTTGAGGCCGTTCGGCGTCACGCCGGCCTTCTTCAGGATGTCGGCGGTCTTGGCAGATGTCTCGATCGTCAGCGCCAGCAGCAGCCGTTCGACGGAGACGAAGCTGTCGCCGGCTTTCTTGGCGATCTCTTCGGCCGTCGCGAACACCTTGGCCAGCGGCTGCGCCAGATACATCTGCCCGCCGCCGCCCGAGACGCGGGGCATCGCATCCAGCGCCGCATCGACGGCGAGACGCACGTCCTTTGGCCGACCACCGGCTTTCTCGATCAGGCCCGCCGCCATCCCCTCCTCGTCATCGACGAGAACCTTGAGAAGATGCTCCGGAGTGAATTGCTGATGATCGCGGGACACCGCGAGCGTCTGAGCCGACTCGATAAAGCCGCGTACCCGTTCGGTATATTTTTCCAAATTCATTGGATCGCTTCTCCTTTCGGCGGTTCACCCTCGCTCGAGGCATGAGCCGCGCATCCATGGAGAACGGCTCCCGACACCGGCGAGCCGCCCGCCATGGATATGGGATCGGACGGGTCGCCGCGAAAGAGGCGGCGTGCCGGACTGTTGCAAAAATGTTGCGCCATCTTGAACGCAAAAGGACGCCGCGGCAGCCGCGACGTCCTTGATCTTGATCATATGCATCCCACGATCGGCCGAAAAAAGGCCAGCCGGTTCAGCCGTTCGACGCCAACAGGAAGTCCGGCAGGGTGTTGCCTTCGCCATCGCTGGTCTCGGCCGACGCCTCTTCGGGCTTCTTCTTGCGCGGCCGGCCGGGCCGACGCTTCACGGGCGCTTCGCCATCCGTCTCCGGTGGCTTCACCCCGTGATCCGGGTTGACGGTCGCCTCGGCCGTGCGGGCTTCGACAGTCGCGGCCTCATCGCCCGGACGGGTTTCGCTCCCGGCGATCGCTTCGTCACCCTCGCGGCTCCGGCGCGGCCTGCCCCGACGACGCGGCGTCCGTTCCGCCTGCGCGTCGGGTTGCGATTCGCCGGCAGCGACCGCTGCGCCGCTTGGCGCTTCCGACGAACGCTCGTCACGGGTGCGCTCGCCGTCGTTGCGCTGATGGCGGCCGCTGTCGCCTTGTTCGGAGTTCTCGCGTCCGATCACCGGCTGCGGGCCGGTGCCGTCCGCCTGAACCCTGTCCCGGCGATCACGGTTCCTGTCGCGATTGCCATCACGGTTGCCGTCGCGACCCCGATTGCCGTCCCGGTCGCGATTGTGGTCACGATCTCGGTTGCCATCGCGATCGCGGTTGCCGTCACGGTCTCGGTTGTCGCGAGCGTTCTCACGGTCGCGGTTGCCATCGCGATCCCGATCACGGTTGCTATCACGATCGCGAAAACCCTCGCGGCCATCACGATCGCCGTCCTGCTGACGATGATCGTTGCGCTCGCCGCGATCGCTCGAATTATCCTGCGAATCGTCGTCCTCATCGGAATCGTCGCGGGAATCACGTTCGTCACGCTGTTGCGGGAACTGCGCCTGCGCAGCCGCCACGATGCGGTTGTAGTGCTCGGCGTGCTGCAGATAGTTCTCGGCCATCACCCGGTCGCCAGCACCCGAAGCATCGCGCGCGAGCGTCGTGTACTTCTCCGCGACATGCTGGGCGGTACCCCTGATTTTCACATCCGGGCCGTTCGACTCGTAACTGCGCGAGAGCGGATTAGGACCTTTCCGTCCGCGGCTGCGCATACGGTTTTTCTGCTGTCCTGGCCTCATGAACTTCCTGTCTATTGGATGCACCGGTCGCGCCGGTATGGCCTACTGCCTCAGGGTGCGCCATGCGCGCCCGCACGAAATTAGCTCCGCCGGAGCAAAGCCAACATAGAGAGGTTAAAATCGGTTGTGCCTGGCGATACCCTCACGCCGGCTTGACGGACGACCTACCAGTCATCTCGAGCGTCCTGTGGGCTGCCGTCGAGCGGCGCCTAAAGGAACTGCCCCCTCGGATGTTCCGTACTGGCGGCGACCCTAGAGGGTAACGCGCGCCGTAACAAGTGCCTTTTCAACAATTAAGGCGGTCAACACTGGATCGAAGCGCGATCCCCCTCCTGCTCTGACAGCGGTTTCTCCTCCCGGCCGAAACTCAGGACGCGAACCACACCGGAAAAATCGCGTGTGCAAACGTGGAGATGCAACCCTTGTGATGCAAATATCGCCGCCACGTCGTCTTCCTGCCCCAGGCCAATCTCGACGATCACGCGGCCGCCGGGCCGCAAAACCGCGTCGATTCCCGCCGCGATCGCACGATAGGCATCCAGCCCATCCTCGCCACCGTCCAAGGCTGCCAGCGGATCATGCTCGCGCACGTCAACCGCCAGGGACGGAATATCGCCGCTCCGGATATATGGTGGATTCGACAGCACCAGATCAAGGGGGCCGCCGGCCGCCGCAAGATAATCCGACAGGACAGGCTGCATCCTGTCGGCAACGTCCGCCGCTTCGGCATTGCGGCATGCGGTTGCGAGCGCGCCTGGCGAGATATCGATCGCTAGAGCCCGCGACCGCGGAAACAGCGCCAGCAGCGAGACGGCGATGACACCCGACCCCGTCCCGATATCGGCGAAGAGACATTCCCCGCGCCGGTCGATAATCTCGGCCATCGCCTTGCGCGCCTCATCGACGAGAATTTCCGTGTCCGGTCGCGGCTCCAGGGTGTCGGGAGAGATTTCGAACTCGTGCTCGTAGAAGGCGCGGCGGCCGAGGATGCGATGAACGGGCTCGCCGGCGAGCCGTCTGGCGAGGCGCGATTCGAGGCACGCCACCCCCCCGCTCGACACCGTCAGGGCGGACGCGGAATGAACCTCTCCCAGTGGGAGGCCCGCGCACTCGGCAATGAGCAGGCGCGCGTCGAACTCCGGCGTTGCCGACTGGGCCGCGCGCAGGCGCTCGATAGCGTGGCGCAGCAACGGGCCCAGCCTGTCGGCCGCCTCAGTCATCCACGCCGACGGCGGCAAGCTGGTGGGCCTGATGGTCGGCGACCAGGGCTCCGACCAGTTCGTCCATCTCGCCCTCGATCACGCGATCGAGTTTGTAAAGGGTCAGATTGATACGGTGGTCGGTCACGCGGCCTTGCGGAAAATTGTAGGTGCGGATGCGCTCGGAGCGATCGCCGCTGCCGACCTGTCCCCTGCGCGCGGCGGAGCGTTCGTCGTCAGCCTTCTGGCGTTCGAGATCGAAAAGGCGCGCCTTGAGCACCTGCATCGCCCGCGCGCGGTTCTGATGCTGCGATTTTTCCGACGATGTCACGACGATGCCGGTCGGCAGATGGGTGATGCGAACGGCCGAATCGGTGGTGTTGACGTGCTGACCGCCGGCGCCCGAGGCGCGCATCGTGTCGATGCGAATATCCTCGGCGCGCACGTCGACGTCGATGTCTTCCGCCTCTGGCAGGACCGCCACGGTCGCGGCCGAGGTATGGATTCGGCCGCCCGATTCGGTCGCGGGAACGCGCTGCACCCGATGGACGCCCGATTCGAACTTCAGCCGTGAGAATACGCCGGGTCCCTGGATCGAGGCGATCACCTCTCGGTAGCCGCCGACCTCGCCCTCGCTCGCCGACAGGAGCTCGACCTTCCAGCGGTTCAACTCGGCATAGCGCTGATACATGCGAAACAGGTCGCCGGCGAAGAGTCCCGCTTCTGACCCGCCGGTGCCGGCGCGGATTTCCAGGATGGCCCCTTTTTCGTCGGCGGCGTCCTTGGGCAGCAACAGGATACGGATCTCGTCAGTGAGCTGGTCGAGACGCTGCTTCAGTTCGTCGATCTCGACCTCGGCGAGGTCGCGCATCTCGCGATCGGCGGTCGGATCGTCCAGCAGCGAGCGGGAATCGGCGAGTTCCCGTTCCACCTTGCGATACGAGCGAATCGCCGCGACCACCGCCTCGAGGCCGGAATATTCCGCGGCGAGCTTGGAATAGACGTCGTGAGCCGGCCCCTTGGCCATCTCGTTCTCGAGATGACCGAAACGGGCCAGGATCTCATCGAGGGTCGAATTCGGCAGCGTCGCCATAATGTCCTGAAGCTGATGTCAAAGTGAATGGAGCGCGGCCGACGCCGCGGCGAAGAGACGGGGCGAGCCGCCGATCACTGCGGTCCGCTAATACGGGATTCCATTGGCTTCCGCGAAATCGACGAGAAGCTGTCGCGGACTGGCCGCCAGTTGGCTGCCGTTGAGTTGCTGCGCCAGCGCCTCGGAAAGCTTTTCCGCCTCCAGTTCGACGATCATCGCCTTCACCGGACCGATCGAGGGCGGTGCCATGGATATGGAGCGGAAGCCGAGTCCAATCAACGCCATCGCCGAGAGCGGCTGACCGGCCATCTCGCCGCACAGCGTCACCGGGACATCGTGACGCTGCCCGGCATCGACGATCGACTTCAACGCCCGCAGGAACGGCGCCGACAAATCGTCGAAGCGCGTGGCGACACGCGCATTGCCGCGATCGACTGCATTGAAGAACTGGAACAGGTCGTTCGAGCCGACGGACACGAAATCGAGCAATTCCATCAGCTCGTCGAGCTGGAACAAAAGACCCGGCACCTCGATCATCGCGCCCACCTTCAGCCGCTTCGGCATGACATGGCCGAAGCGCGTCAGATGCTTGAACTCGCGGCTGATCATCTCGCGCGCCTGCCTGAGCTCCGATACCTCCGTCACCATGGGGAACATGACGCGCAGTTCGCGCCCGGCGGCCGCCTTGAGCAACGCCCGCAGCTGGGTGCGCATCAAGCCGGGACGGTCGAGGGCAAGCCGCAGCGCCCGGTAGCCCAGCGCCGGATTTTCCTCCGGCGACTGGCTGAGATAAGGCAACACCTTGTCGCCGCCGACATCCAGTGTGCGAAACGTCACCGGCCGGCCGTTGGCCGCATCCAGGACCGCCGAATAGAGCCGCTCCTGATCGCGCGCACGCGGCATCGTTGAAGCGACCATGAACTGGAGTTCGGTGCGGAACAGGCCGATGCCTTCCGCGCCTGCAGCGTCGAGCTGGGGCAGGTCGACGAGAAGGCCCGCGTTCATCTGCAGGCTGATCGGCACGCCGTCTTTGGTCTCGGTCGGCACATCGCGCAGCGAATGATAGCGCTCCTGGCGCTTGGCCCGGAATGTCACCTTGTCGGAATAGAGCGCCTCCAGTTCCGGCCGCGGCCGCAGATGAACGCTGCCATCCTCGCCGTCGACGATGATCGAATCGCGGTTCTCCGACATCGAGACCGCGCCCTTGACCTGGCCCACGACGGGAATTCCCAGCGCCCGCGCGACGATGACGACGTGGCTGGTCGCCGCGCCCTCCTCCAGCACGAGCCCGCGAATGTCGTCGCGGCGATAGTCCAGCAGCTCCGCCGCGCCCATCGAACGCGCGACGATAATGGCGTCGGCATTGTCCGTGCCGGCGTGGTCGTCGCGGCCGATCAACTGGCGCAGCAACCGGTTGGCGAGATCGTCGAAATCATGCAGCCGCTCGCGAATATACGGATCGGTCATGTGCATCATGCGGGCGCGCATGTCCGACTGCACCTTCTCGACCGCGGCTTCCGCGGTCAGTCCGTTGCGAACCGCTTCTTCCAGCCTGCGCACCCAGCCCCGATCATGGGCGAACATGCGATAGGCCTCGAGAACAGCGCGATGCTCGCCCTCGCCAGCCACGTCCCGGCGCGATAGCATGTTCTCGATCGACACCCTGAGGATGCCGAGCGCCGCGTCGAGGCGTTCGACCTCCGCTTCCATGTCCTCGTTGAACAGGTTGGTGACGACGACCCGCGGCTCGTGCAGAACCACCTTGCCCAGGCCGATGCCGTCCGACAGGGCAGCGCCATCGAAGCTGACCGGCCGCGACAGGTCAAGCGCGACGCCGGGACGTTGCAAGCCCTCCAGACTGCCGGCGGCGATCATCTCGGCGACGACCATCGCCACCGTCTCCAGCGCCTCGGACTCCTCGTCGCGATAGATCCGTGCGGACTTGTTCTGGACGACGAGGACGCCGAGGGTCCGGCCAGCGCGCAGGATCGGCACGCCGAGGAAGGAGTGGTAAACCTCCTCCCCGGTCTCCGGCAGATAGGTGAAGGCCGGGTGCTTTTGTGCCTCGGACAGGTTCAGCGGCCGCGCCGTTGCCGCGATGGTGCCGACGAGGCCCTCGCCAAGCTTGAGCTGGGCGAGGTGGACCGCGCCCGGATTGAGACCCTCGGTGGCATAGAGTTCCAACACCGCGTCGGCGCGCAGCACGTAGAGCGAGCAGACCTCGGCCACCATGTTCTGGGCGATGGAGCGGACGATCTGGTCGAGGCGCACCTGTGCATCGAGAGGCTCGGCCATGAGCTCCCTGATGCGGCGCATGAGAACACGCGGGCCTGACATGTCGCTTCTCAACAACGCGGTCTTCCGTTTCAGGGGCCGACAAAGTGTCGCAACCGATCCAGTCCGGCTACGCCACGGCCTGTCCCTACAAGATCACATACTCAGGTTCGCTGAGAACCCCATTGGGGAAATGAGCCGTGACCGCCAAGAAAAGTGCCTTGGCGTCCTCGATGGCACGATTCGGCGCGCCGCCCCAAAACATTACCCCTTATCGAGGCCATAGACCGAATGCAGAGCGCGAACTGCAAGCTCGGTGTAATCGCCATCGATCAGGATCGAGATCTTGATTTCGGATGTGGTGATGGCGCGAATGTTGACGCCGCGCTCGGCCAGCGCCTTGAAGGCCGTGGCGGCAACACCCGTATGGCTGCGCATGCCGACCCCGATGACCGAGACCTTGGTCAGCCCCTGTTCGCTCTGGATCGCGTCGTAGCGCATTTCCGCCTTGGCCTTGTCGAGCACGGCAGTGGCCTTGCCTAGGTCGCCGGCCGGGACCGTGAAGGTCATGTCCGTCGAGGCGCCCGATTCGGAGATGTTCTGGACGATCATATCGACATTGACGCCGGCCTCGGCGAGCGGCCCGAAGATGGCCGCCGCGACACCCGGCTGGTCGGCCACCCGCCGCAGCGAGATCTGTGCTTCGTCCCTGGCGTAGGCGATCCCTGTGACGACCTGCTGTTCCACGATTTCATCCTCGTCGCAAATGAGCGTTCCCGGCGGGTTGTCGAAATCGCCCATGCCGGGCGCGTCTGGGTCGTCGAAAGAAGACCGCACGAAGGTGCGCACCTTGTGCACCATAGCGAGTTCGACGGATCGCACCTGTAGCACCTTGGCGCCGAGCGAGGCCATTTCCAGCATTTCCTCGAAGGAGATGCGGGCCATGCGCCGCGCCTTGGGCTCGATCCGCGGATCGGTGGTGTAGACCCCGTCGACATCGGTATAAATGTCGCAGCGATCGGCGCCCAGCGCCGCGGCCACGGCCACGGCGGAGGTATCGGAGCCGCCGCGGCCGAGCGTGGCGATGCGGTTGTCGGGCGCGATTCCCTGAAAACCGGCGATCACCGCAACCTGGTTATCCTCGAACCGCCGGATGATGTCGGACGCGTCGATCTCCTGGATTCGGGCCGCGCCGTGGGCGCCGTCCGTCTTGATGGCGATCTGCCAGCCTTGCCAGGAGCGCGCGTTGACCCCCATCCCCTGAAGCGTGATCGCCAGGATGCCGGCCGTCACCTGCTCGCCCGACGCAACGACGGCGTCGTATTCGCGCGCGTCGTGGATCGGCGAGGCCTCGCGGCACCAGCCGACGAGCTCATTGGTCCGGCCGGCCATGGCGGAGACGACGACGGCGACGTCGTGGCCCGCGTCGACCTCACGTTTGACATGCCGCGCGACGTTGCGGATGCGGTCGATGTCGGCGACGGAGGTTCCGCCGAATTTGAGGACGAGACGGGCCATGAAAACGGGTTCGTTGTCTTGGGGGACCGAGCCCCAGGGGTCCGATCGGTGACGGGTGCGGGGAACGCTTGTCACGGCGCGTTCTTGAAATGCCCAGTAAGGGTTAAGCGGGCGTTCCCTAGCCGATGCGGCCCGCAACTGCAATCGGGGGACGTCGGTTGGAACCTTGCTGGCGGCTCGCTAGCGCTCTGCCGCCAAAAGGATCGGGGGTCAGCTCTGGTTCGACCGTGCCTCATCCCCGGCTTCCTCGCGCGTGGCCCGAGACGACGCGCTTTGGTCCCGCATCGAAGGCGAGAGCCACATAGCGGGCGTTGCGACAATGATATCGCAGCCGCCAGCGCCGACGCATGAAGCGGCAGGCCATCATCGTGGCGCGCGCCGGCAAGGTGGCCGCATCGTCGAAGGGAACGATGTGATGGAGGAGGACGATCCGGCCGCCCGGTGCGATCGCCTGTTCGAGCGCCAGCAGACAATGCCGCAGTGCCTCCGGCGACAAGTAGTAGAGCACTTCCGAGACGACGATCAGATCGAATGGCCCTCTGGGCATTGCCTCCGGCAGCACGGCCTGCACGAATTTCACCCGATCTCGCCCTCGATTGCGGCGCCGGGCAATGTCCAGGGCGGTCGCCGAACCGTCCGTCGCGGTCAGGCGCAGGCACCGGTCAGCCAGTGCCGCCGTGGTTTCGCCGTTGGCACAGCCGAGTTCCAGCCCTCTGCCGTAGCTATGCGAGCCGCAAGCCCGCAGCAGCACGCCGCGCTTGTAGTGCTCGAACGGTGCCGCAGCATAGCGCCAGGGGTCCGGATCGGCGGCGAACAGCGCCTCGAACCCGGCAACGTCGATCACCTTTCGCATGGCTGCCAGTAGATCTCTTCGGGTCCGGTCAGCCGCGCGATGGTCGCAGGGTTCAACCGGAAGCCGTCTGGGTCGTCGGCGATCAACTCGCTCGTCTGCGAGACATGCGCGGCCACGGCCACTCGCTTGGCCGCCTGATGCGAAGTGATGTCGAGGCGCCGTTCGACCATCTCGCCCGCCCGGGGCCGAGCGTCCGCCGCGCCCAGTTCGTCGAGCCAGATCGCGTATTCGAGCTGCAAGGGCTGCTGGGCCGCCGTCGTCAGGGCCGCGGTCACCAGCCCCCAGCTGTCGCGATGGTCCCGGTGCGGGTCGCGCCGCCAAGGCAGAAGGACGAGGTCAGGACGAAAATCTTTGACGATCTGCACAACCTTGCTCTTGGCTTCGCGCCAAAGCGCGGTGTCCTCGGCCGGCATATCGGCGTCCCACAAACGCAGAAATCTGCGCGGATGGTCGCCGGCGCCGAGGCATTCCAAGGCATTCGATGCTTCGACTTCGCGCTGGGCCGCCAACCGCTCCCGGGACCATGTTGCGGAGCCGGGATGCGACGCGCCGCCGTCGGTGACGAAGATCGTGTGGGTCTGCCGCCCGAGCGCCGCAGAGCGGGCGATCGCTCCGCCGCAGCCGAGCGATTCGTCGTCGGGATGCGGCGCGACGACGAGGACCCGCTCGGCTGCGAACGCCTGGGGAACTCCCGTGTCGGTCATGTCCGCGGCACCGCGCCGGGATGCCAGTCGCCCGTCCCCATCGCTTCGCCCAAGGATCGGAGCGCGCCATCCGGGTTCGGCTGACGCAGATAGGTCCGAAGATCGCGGACCAGTCGTTCCAATGGATGCGGCGCGTTGAACCCCGCGGCTCCGACGGCTCGTTCCGCCATTTCCAGAACCTGCAGCGCGTTCGCCTCGACCGCGGATCGCGTCGCGTTGGCATAGGCCAGAAGCGCCTGCGCCGGGGCCTCATCGTCGGCCCGCCCGCTCTCGGCGGCGTCCCAGGCGCCGGCGGCCCGGTCGATCCAGCCATAGCCGGACTCGACGGCGATCCCCATGCGCGCCAGGCGATGCAGCTGGTGGGGGTCACCGGCTCGCCCGGTGCTGGTCAGATGGGCCAGCGCGGCATCAAGCACTGCATGCATGCCGCCGACATGCACGGCGGCGAAGCGGATGGCGCCACCGCTGAACCACGGCTCCCGGACATAGTCGTCCGGCTGCCCGAGGACATGATCGGCGTCGGCGGACACACCGGTCAGGTCGATGATGTGACTGCCCGAAGCGCGCATGCCGAGCGGGCGCCACCAGGAGCGGTCGACCGACGCGGCGTCGAGCGGCGCCAGCATCATCTGACGTCCTCCCGCCGTCGGCATCGTCACGATCGCCTGCGACAAGCCATCGACGCCGGAAGCGTAGTTCTTCTTGCCGGCGTAGTGTCCCTCTTCGAGCCGCAGTGGGTCGGTCGGCGCGTCGGTGTTCCAGACACCGAACAATTCCCCCCTCTCCGCCTTGGCGCGATACGCCGCGGCCTGTTCCGGCGTCCCATAGCGATAGACCAGCAGCAACGCGTTGGCATGCCCCTCGAAAATCCGGCCGGTGCTGAGATCGCCGCGGCCAATCGCGGCCAGAAGCCGCAGCAGCTTCGCCGTTTCGCCAGAGCCGACCGGCGGTTGCGTGGAGTAGCCGCGCGATTCCAGCACCGCGAACGCCTCATGGGGAAACTCGCCGTCCCGGTCTCGCGCCGCGGCAAGGGCGGCGAGACGATCAGAAAGTTCCTCCAGTTGCGCCGCCTCGTACAGATCATGCCGCACGGGACGCGCCCCCGAGACGTCGGATCAGCCCGTCCAGTTCGTCGATTGCCGCCCTGACCGGAACGGTCGCGATCGCGTCGGGCGCCTCGGGTGCGAAGCGTTCCACCAGTTCCTCCGGCGATAGCAGCTGCCCGAACGAATCGTGGAGGTCGGCCGGCAGAATGGAAAGACGCATGGCGGCCGTGGCGAGCGACGCCGCATCGCAATCACCGAGCGTCCGCAACAGTCGGCGGCGCCGCGCGCGTTCCAGTATCGCCGTTGGAGCCTCCACCAGATGCGGATCGCCGGCTTGTGTCGCCGTGACCCATTGCTTCAGACAGTCCGCCATTCCGCCAGCGGCGCGACCCGACAAACGCGCCGAGACCTCGACGATGACTTCCGGCGCGTGCCGCACCTTGAAGCCGCTTGAACGGACATTCGTCACGAAGGCAAGGTCCTCCCGGCGAGGCAATGCCGGCAGCCCACCGACCCGATCATACACGTCGGCCTTTACCGCAAGGCTTGCGCCGGTATGGTCGTGATGGCGCGGCCACGGATCATGCGGCAGCGGGTCGAGGATCGCGGTCAATTGGTCGCTTAGCATCGCAAACTCTTGCTGATCGCGTGCGCGGCGGAGAAACGCCGGGCCAAGCGAGGCTTCCTCGTCGGCATTGCCGATCAGGCGTCCTCCGACGAGATCGGCGCCTTGGGCAATCGCCATCAGATTGGCTTCGATCCAGTTGTTCGCAGGTACGGCGTCGGCGTCGGTCGTCAGCAAGACGCCACTCCCATCCGACGGGCACAGTGCACGGGCCGTGTCCAATGCGAGCCGCCGCGCCGAGCCGGCATGGGCGTCCACCGGTTCAAATGCGACCGTCACCGCATGAAGGGCGATACCCACATGCTTTTCCGCCTCCCGCAGAGCGGCTCCAAGCGAGTCGTCGCGACAATTGTTCAAAATGAGCACGATCTTCATCCGATCGCCGCCACGCCCGACCCAACTCTGTTTCGCCAAAGCGCGGATCAGGCCCGGAAGTCGTTCCGCCTCGTCGCGCGCCGGGACAGCGATCACGGGGCACAGGTCGAGTGCCATTGGACTGAAGGCGAACCGCGAAGGACGATGAACGACATTCGTCGTCGCACCCGACGTTGGCGCGCCGGACCCTGCCGGATCGAAGATCGAAGCTACGTCCGGGGAATTTGCGATTTCTGTCTTGCGAAACATCTGATGTGCCGTCGAGGCTGGAACCTTTGCTCAAACAACAAGGCTCGTTTCCGTGTTCCACGGAGGCTTGAGCCAAATCGTTACCCGGCTTGCGAACAGCACCCAGTGGAACGACGCGCCGACGCCAAGCGCGTTGCCTCTGCCGCCGGGCGAGCGACGGTCTTCAAGCCTTGTCGAGGAGGTTGCTGACCGTGCCCTTCGCATCGATTTGGCACCAGATCGGAGCCTGTCTGACCTCGTATCCGCCTCGGCGCTCATACGTGATCCGTGTGAATAGAGGCGCCAGATAACCACCATCCTTCAGGCTCTTCATTTGCCCATAGCTCCTGACGGTCACCTCGGTGGAGCCGTATGGCTGGGCGGCTTGCGCGACGGACTTCTTGCAGGCCCCGAGGACGCGGCGGGGTGTGCCGGCGATTTGCTTGATGGAAGCCGACGAGGCCTCATCGCGGGTGAGCAAAGCGGCCTCCCCACCATTTGTCGGGCGAAGATAGCGAGGCAATACGATCGTGGGGTCAGCACTGGTCGCCTGCGGGGCGGCGGCCGTGGCAGCGTTTTCCGCAGCGGTTCCGGAGGCGCCGGTCGTTCCAGAGCTGCCAGCCGATACGCCGGCAGATGCGTCACCGCCACCGGCCGAAACCCCTGCGGACGTACCGCCAGCCGACGCGCCAGCAGAGACGGCACCGCTGCTCCCCGCGCTCACTCCAACTCCGGCACCGCTCGCCGAAACGCCTCCGCCATCGCCGCCTATCGACGCGCTAGCCGACACCCCGCCTGCCGAGACGCCGGCGGATGCAGTCCCGCCCGATAGACCACCGCTGGCGCTCACGCCGCCCGCGCCGACGTCGATCGCTCTAGCGGTGGCGGGAAACAAAAGGATGGCAGCGGCAGCAAGAACGATACCGGGTCTCGTCATGGGAAAGCTCCAGGGTTTCATTGTTCAGTTCGCCGGCGGTCGCGTCGGCAGCAGCGAATCGGGAAGTTTGGGCACCGGCGGCACCGCTGCTTGCGGCTGGGCTTTTTTCCGCCGAGCGGCGGGCTCAGCAACAGCCGGCGCGACGGAGCCGGTATTGCTGGCCTGTCGGGCCTGGGCCGTCACCTCGCGAGGCCGATCGGCTGGACTGGCCGGGCCTTTGACCCTCCGGGCCGGTGGGGCGACCTTCGCCGGCGCGGCGGAGCGACCCGAATCCGGCGATGTTACGGCTGCACTGGAGGCGTTCCACTCTGGCCGCCCTGTGGGAACAGGCACCGCGGTTCCCGGCGTCAGCGTCGGGGCGTCGGCGAGCGGGGAAATCGCACCAGAGGCAAGCCCCTCCGGCGGTGCGAAAGCCGCAACGTAATCTGCAATCGGAGCATTCGGTCCGTCCAGCGCGCCCAGAGGTTCGCGAAGGATGTAGGTGAATGGCAATCTGGGGTCGGAAGCGGCGTACCGTGCCGCAGGCAAAGGAGCAGGACTGCGCTCGCTCTCCGCCTGTGGCTTGGAAAGAACTATACGCAGACTGAAGATCGGAGAATCCGCAACATCGACTGCGACAACTCCCCACTCGACAGGCGGGTGTGAGACGGAGGCGGCGAATGCCTGCGCGATGCGTCGATCGACAGGCGTCGCGGCGACCGGGCGCGGTCCTGGCTGCTCGGCAGCCTCCAAAAGAGCGACAACGGCTTTCGGCGAATCCTGGGACGCGGACAAACGTGCTTGTTGCGCGGCTCCTGACTGGGCCAGAACGACCGCGCAAGTCGCAATCGATGCCCGCAGGATGAGACGCGAAACAGGGGAAAGTCCGCACAACGCACCGCGCCGCCGGCCCGCATGGACGACATGGTCCAGACGATCTACCGGAACGACTGTTACAGCCCTTCCCTGACATTCGGTGATCTGCATCACGGCTTCAACAACACGCCATTACTCCAAGTTCATCACTGCAAACGGGTAGAATTATTTTGCGTTCCGCCCTGCGGCAATGAATCTTTCTCGCACCCTCCTTTGACGTATAGAATCAAATCAAAATGAATGACTCGAGTGCGAATCATGTTTCACTAAAGTTTTATTAAAATTTAATTAGAACGACTCGGATCGCCCGCATATACACTTCAACGCCAAAACAGATGTCGACGGGAGACTCTACGGCGCCGTCCCAGGCTTTGCTCGAAATTGGCACTCGTCCTCCTCCCCCACACGCCTATCCGGATATCTCGACGCCAACGGCTGCAGGAGGGAGAAGAAGGCTTGACTTCGTGCGGTGGCGCCGAAAGTTGAGCCCTGAAATACTGAAGCCGGCGACGCGACGACGAACAGATCGGCGCGGCCATCAATCGACGGGGCAGACGCAATGACCGAGGCGCGGCAGACGACGATCGACCCAGGCGAAGTGGAGCGCTTCTCGCGCCTCGCCCAGGAATGGTGGAATCCGGCCGGCAAGTTCAAGCCGCTGCACAGGTTCAACCCGGTGCGGCTGGAATATATTCGCGAACAGCTGGCGATGAATTTCGACTGCGACGTGCGAAGCGGACGCCCCTTCGAGGGTCTCGCGGTGCTCGACATCGGCTGCGGCGGCGGCCTGATCTGCGAGCCGATGGCAAGGCTCGGCGCCAGTGTCGTCGGCGCGGACGCATCGGAAACCAATATCGAGGTGGCAAAGATCCACGCCGCCGAGAGCGGCCTCGCCATCGACTATCGCGCGACGACCGCCGAGGCGATCGCGGCGGGAGGCGAGCGTTTCAACGTCGTTCTGGCCCTCGAAGTCGTCGAACACGTCGCCGACGTCGATCTGTTCCTGACGTCTTGCGCGCAGATGGTGAAGCCGGGCGGCCTGTTGTTCGTCGCAACCATCAATCGAACGCTCAAGGCGCTCGGCTTCGCGATCGTCGGCGCCGAATATGTGCTCGGCTGGCTGCCGAAGGGTACCCATCAATACGCCAAGCTGGTGCGGCCGGAGGAAATCGCGGCACCGGTCGAGCGGGCCGGGCTCTCGATGATCGATGAGGCGGGCGTCGTCTACCATCCGGTGGCTGACGCATGGCGCCGCTCCCGCGATCTCGACGTCAATTACATGGTGCTGGCGCGGCGCCCGGACGCCTAAGCCTCTGAGGAAAAACGGGGGATAATCGGCGACCGCCGCGACAAGCAAGCTGCGCGCAAGCTTCCGGTTGCATTGTTCTGTTGCGGGCGCGCTTTGCGTGCACAACCACAGACATGAAATCTGACGGGAACCGGCACGTGTAGAGTAGCGAACTTTGGAGGGCGAGATGGTCGCGGCACAAACAGACAACATACCCAATGAGGCGAGTTGTCCGATCCATCTGGAGATTCTCGCTCTGCTGCTACGCTCGGACAGCCGGACCAAACAGGCCCTGATCCATGAAATCCCGGGTTCATCGCGGGCAAGATTGGCCTTTTTCTGCTATAATCGCGTCCATCTTCGCTCACTGGCGTTTCAGGTCGCCGCGCTGTGCGAACTCCGCGATCTCAGACTGATCGCGGGCACCAAGGGCGATCTCCTCTATAGCCAGGCGACGGAAGTCGGTCTGTTCGACGACAGCGACCCCGCGTCGCGTCGCAAGGGCGTGACCCTCGCCCGCACGGCGCGCGGCTGACGGCGCAGGCACGACAGCGTCAATTCTTGTCCTCGGGAAGCCCCGGCAGCGGAAAGGCGGCGATGCCTTCCTCGCTCAAGCCCTTGACCTCCCGCGCCGAGGCCTCGCCATAGATCTGGCGATGCTCGCTCTCGCCGTAGTGGATCCGCCGCGCTTCCTCGGCGAATTTCGGCCCGACGTAATCCGACTTCGCCCGTAATTCGCGCGCCATCGCCTGAAGCTTGGCGATCGCTTTCGCCGCCTCGGCGTTGGCGAATTCCCCGACCGGCTGGGACGGCTCCCCGGCGACGGCGCCCGGAGCCTTCGTCTTTGCGCTGGCGGCAACCGCGGGCTTCATCAACGCCTTCGAGACGTCGGACGCCCCACAGATCGGACATTCGAGCAAGCCGGCGGAGGCCTGCCGCTCGAAATCCTCGCCGGATCGGAACCAGCCGTCGAACGCATGGGCCGCGGGACGGCAGCGGAGCGCGAAGCTGATCACTCTGCCGCCTCGAGCGAACCAGTCACGCGGATTTGGGCTGTCTCATCGCCGACGACGAAGGCGCGCGCGTTTTGCAGATTGGGAATTTTCGCCCGCGCCGCGGCGACCTCGGCTGTGTCGATCATCGCGATCGCGATCCCCGGCTCGGCACCGGCAACCTCGGCGACCACCCGGCCCCACGGATCGACGATCAGCGAATGGCCAAAGGTCTCGCGTCCGTCGTCATGCCGTCCGCCCTGCGCCGCCGCCACCACATAGGCGCCGTTCTCGATCGCGCGGGCGCGCAAAAGGACGTGCCAATGGGCTTCGCCGGTCTGCCGGGTGAAGGCGGCCGGCGCCGTCAGGATTTCGGCACCCGCCAGCGCCTCTTCACGAAACAGATGCGCAAACCGCATGTCGTAGCAGATCGCGAAGCCGAGCCGCGCACCGCCATCGGGAAAGCTGAGATCAGCCAGTGCCGCGCGCGTTCCAGGTCGGTAGGTGCTCGATTCGCGCCAACTCTCGCCATTGTCGAGATCGACGTCGAACATATGGATCTTGTCGTAGGTGGTGACGCGGCTGCCATCGGGCGCGAACAGGAAAGCCCGGTTGGCCACCTTGCCATCGCCAGCCGCGATGGCTGTTGAGCCGACATGCAGATAGACCGAATGTTCCTTGGCGAGTCGTCCGGCCGTGGCGACCAGGAGGTCGCCGTCCTCGGAGCGAAGTCGTTTCATCAGTTCGGCGCGGTCGCGATGGACCATGCCGGTCATTTCCGGTGACTGCAGATAGGACGCGCCCTCGGCCACAGCCTCGCGGACCAGTCCTTCGAGGGCCTCGGCATTGGCCTGCGGCTCGAGCCCTGAGCGCATCTGCAGGACGGCGGCGCGAAAAACGGTCATGACAAGGCTCCAACGGTCAGCGACATCGTGTCACGCCGTAAGCAGGGCGTCGAGTTTACCGGCGCGCTCGAGTGCGTAGAGATCGTCACAGCCACCGACATGGGTTTCGCCAATGAAGATCTGGGGGAAGGTCGCGCCCCCCTTCGCCCGCTGGTACATTTCCTGACGCAGTTGCGGAGAGGAACTGGCGTCCTTTTCCTCGTAGGCTACGCCCTTCTGGTCGAGAAGCTGCTTGGCGTGGCTGCAAAAGCCGCAGAACTGGCGGGTGTAGATGGTGACGTCCGGCATCGGATCACATTCCTGGTTATGAGCCCGAAAGCATATGGCTTCACTCCATGCCGGCTGCAACCCTTGCGAAAGTCAGAACATCGACATCCCTCGCGCCCGCCCGATTCAACGCCCGTGTCGCGCTCGCTGCGGTTGCGCCCGTCGTATAGACGTCGTCGACGAGGAGGACGCGCCGCCCCTCGATCTCGACGCGGCGCGTGTCGATGACGCGAAAAGCACCGCGAACATTGTCCCGCCGTTGACGGGATCCGAGCCCGACCTGGCTGCGGGTCGGCTTCACCCGCCTCAGCGCCAGTGGCGCGAAGGCAATGTCGGCGTTGCGGGCGAGCAGCCGGGCAATTTCGGCAGATTGGTTGAACCGGCGCCGCCACAGCCGGCCGGCATGCAGCGGAACCGGCACCACGACATCGGCGTCGCCGAGAAGCTCCGCGCCCGAACGTGCCATCCATCCGGCCATCAGCGGCACCAGATCGGTGCGATCGCCGTATTTCAGCGCCGTGACGAGGCGGGCGGCCAGGTCCTGATAGATCACCGCGGCCCGCAGCCGGGCGAAGGGCGGCGGATCGGCGATGGCCTCCGCCGACAGGAACCCCTCGCCGAGATCGTAGGCGAAGGGCAGCCCAAGAACCTCGCAATAGGGCCGCTCGATGAATCGCAGCTTCGCCCAGCAGCCCGGACAAACGGTGTCCACTCCCGTGACTGCCGCCTGACATCCCGGACAGACCGGTGGAAACAGCAATCGGCCGATCGCATGGCCGACAGCTCCGGTGCCGCGCTTGAATGGGCTCATTGCCTCGTCCTGCCCTCCAGCCCGGTGCCCCCGGTTGACTACGTCGACCGGTCGGGTCACCTCGACGACAGGGAGGGACCCCGTCCCCTTGACGATACGCCACCCGCCGTCAGCTACAAGCGCTGTCGCGGTCACCTTCGACAGAGCGCTGAGGGATCATGCCGGACATTTCGGATCACCAGGTTTTCGATCGGGCTTTGCTCGACCGTCGAAGGCAGCGCTGGCTTGACGCGGAGCCGCGGGCGGGCGCCGGCTTTTTGCTGCGGGCGATCGCCGACGAACTTGGCGACCGGCTGTCGCTGGTCGAACGCCGTTTTGCGGTTGCCGTCGACCTGGGCGGCCACACCGGCGAAATGGCGGCGCGGCTTCGCGCCGGCGGCCAGGCCGACTGCGTCGTGCGGATCGAACGGCTGGCGGCTTTGCTGGAGGGGGAAGAATTCGCCTGCGTCGGCGACGAGGAGGCCCTGCCGCTGGCCGACGACAGCGTCGATCTCGTCGTTTCCACGCTGTCGCTGCATCTGACCAACGACACGCCTGGCACGCTCGTCCAGATCCGGCGGGCGCTCCGGCCGGATGGTCTCTTCCTTTGCGGCTTTCTCGGCGGCGAGACCTTGTCCGAGCTTCGGACCGCCCTTCTCGCGGCCGAAGCCGAGATCACCGGCGGCGTCTCGCCGAGGGTCGCGCCGTTTACCGATGTGCGCGATGCCGGCGGCCTGCTTCAACGGGCCGGTTTCGCGCTGCCGGTCGCCGATCAGGATCGGCTGACGGTGCGTTACGACACGCTGTTCGATCTGATGGCGGATTTGCGGGCAATGGGCATGGCCAACATGCTGGTCGAGCGGTCCCGTCGTCCGGCCTCGCGGCGATTGTTCCTGCGGGCGGCGGAGATCTACGCCGAGCGCTTCGCCGATCCCGACGGACGCATCCGCGCCACATTCGACATCGTCTACCTGTCCGGCTGGCGGCCGCACGACAGCCAGCAAAAGCCCCTGCGGCCAGGCAGTGCCCGGACAAGCCTCGCCGCGGCGCTCAAGGACAAGTCGGACGATCTGACCTGAGGGCCAGACCAATCGCTTCCGACCGGCCCCCGCCGCATTCGGTATGACTATCGATTACCAAGGGTGCGCGCGGCCTGACGGTCAGAACGCCGCCAAAACACCGCCGAACATGGAAACGACCGACGTGCCGATCCCGGTGGCTGCCACGACGATCGCAATCGAAATCAGCCCGGCGATCATCACGTATTCGATGGCGGTTGCCCCACTGACGTCATGGAGAAGCTTCTTCGCCGCTTTGCGCGCGCGTCCTGGCTGACGAGGCGACCGTGGCCAGTTCAGCACGCGCCGGTACTCCCGCCATCCGAGAAGATCACGCAGGGCCGCGCGCCTGACCGTTGCAGCACGCTCCGCCGCACGGTGTACCGGTTCGACGACCCGATGGAACCCGTTGCCATCGTGTCGATCTGGGCGGTTGACGCGACGTAGTCGGCCCCCCGTTTGGCGGCCGGCGCGACAATCAGGGCCAATGCCAGCGCGATCGATCCGAACAGCAGCGTCGCCCGGAACAGTCCGGTTCGAAGTTCCGTGATGGAGTCGGGCGCGCGGCGTCCGCCGCCCAGTTCGTCATCAGCCTCGAAATCGCGCATCGTTTCCTCACAAAGCTGGTAAGCTTCGTGGATCAATATGCGTGCTTACAATGAAAAAGCTCTTAAGCAACTCAGTGCGTTTTCACGGCTGTGTAACGATTTTTCCCGCCCGCCCTCAGAGCAGATCGATCAGATGGGGGATCAACGGCTCGTCGGCGGGCGGCATCGGGTAGTCGCGAAGCTGCGTCGCGCGGACCCATTTCAGCCGCTGCCCCTCACGCGGGACCGGGATGCCCTCGTAACGGCGGCAGATGTAAAGCGGCATGAGGAGATGGAAGTCCTCGTAGGAATGACTGGCGAAGGTCAGTGGCGCCAGACAGGCCGCCTTCGTCACGATGCCCAGCTCCTCGTGCAATTCGCGGATCAGCGTCGCCTCCGGCGTTTCGCCGGGCTCGACCTTGCCGCCGGGAAATTCCCACAAGCCGGCGAGCGGCTTGCCGACTGGGCGCTCGGCGATGAGCAGGCGCCCGTCGGCATCGATCAGCGCGCAGGCGACGACGAGGAGCAGGCGACGTTCTGCCGACATCATCGCGTTCCGCCCGGCGGCGCGCGATAGACGTAGCGATAGGCTTCCGAAAAGCCGAGCGAACGATACAGTGACAGACCCGCCGCGTTGGCGGCCTCGACCTGCACCCAGCCGGTCCTGGAGCCCTTGTGGACCGTGTAGCGCAGCGCCGTGGCGACCAGGTCGCGACCGATTCCCTTCTGGCGTTCGCGGCGATGGACAGCCACGTCGAGAAGGCCGGCGAGATCGTTGTCGTGAATCGCGAGTGCCACCGCGATCGGAGATCCGTTTTCGCTCTCGCGAACGAACAATCCCGTCGGCGGTCGGATCGCCTCCAATATGTCCGCCAGCCCCGTACGCAGGGCCGATGGACGTTCGTGGACCCGAAGACTGGCCTCGACATAGCGCGCCGTGTCGCGAATCGGAATTCGCTCGATCGAGGCGCTGAGATCGAGTTGCGTCAGGTCCGCCGTCATGACGATCGACTCGTCGAAGCGCTCCCATCCCTCTGCGTCGAGATAATTGACGAGTTCGGGGGGCGCCAACGGCGACTGCCGCACGATGATCGCGCGGCCGAATTGCGTGAAGGTCTCGCCGGCACGCGCGATGCGCTGCGCGATGTCGGAATTGTCGGATGGATCGAGCGGATTGACGGAATTCAGGCGTTTGGCGGGAAACGAGGCGGTCAGGCGCACCGCCCACGTGCCGTCGAACGCGGTCGAAGACGCCGGCCACGCCCGGAAACCGGCCGCCTCGAGCCGCCGAACGACGGCGAGCTGGCGCATCGTCTCAGCTTCGGTAATCGCCATTGATCGCGACATAGTCCTTGGTCAGATCGCAGCTATAGACCGTCCAACGTCCGGTTCCGAGGCCGAGTTCGACCCGGATCGGGATTTCGGCCCCGCGCATCACGGCCGAGGCTTCGGCTTCGGAATAGTCGGGATCGCGCGCGCCGGCCTCGGCGACACGAACGCCGCCGAAATGGATGGTCAGCCGGTCCCGGTCGGCCTCTTCGCCGGCCTTGCCGACGGCCATGACGACGCGGCCCCAATTGGCGTCCTCGCCGGCTACGGCCGTCTTGACCAGAGGTGAATTGGCGATCGACAGCGCGATGCGCTTTGCGGCCGCGTCGCTGATCGCGCCCTCGACGGTGACCTGAATCTCCTTGCGTGCGCCCTCCCCGTCGCGCGCGACCTGGCGCGCGAGATCGAGCATGAGATCGCCGAGCGCTTGGCGGAAGCCGGCGACGCGGTCGTCGTCGGCATCGGAGATTTCCGGGCAGCCGCGCCGCGCGGCGGCGCCCGTCGCGAAAAGAAGTAGCGTGTCGGAGGTCGAGGTATCGCTATCGACCGTCACCGAATTGAAGCTCGGAGCCACGGCCTCCGTCAGCATCGCCTGCAACGCCGACGACGCGATCGCCGCGTCGGTTGCGACGAAGGACAGCATCGTCGCCATGTCCGGCGCGATCATGCCGGCACCCTTGGCAATGCCGTTGATCGTCACGACGGTCCCATCGATCGTCACCTGCCGCGTGGCCAACTTGGGATAGGTGTCGGTGGTCATGATCGCGTCGGCGGCCTCGCGCCAGCCGTCGCCGACGGCCTGTTCCGCCAGTCCGGCGAGGAGGCCGGTGAACTTGCCGGCATCGAGCGGCTCGCCGATGACCCCGGTCGAGGCGAGAAAGATGTCCTGCGGCGATGCATCGACCGCCGCCGCGGCAGCCGCAGCGGTCATTTCCGTCGCCTCGCGCCCCCTCTTGCCGGTGAAGGCGTTGGCATTGCCGGAGTTAACGACCAGCGCCCGGGCAACGCCGCGGCGAAGGCTCTCACGGCTAAAATCCACCGGCGCAGACGGGCATTTCGATGTGGTGAAGACACCGGCGACCGCGGCCGGTCCATCGAACGTCATCAGGAGGACGTCGGTGCGTCCGGCATATTTGATGCCGGCGGCGGCCGTCGCGATCCGCAGCCCCTCGATCGGAGGCAGGATCGCGAAGGAGGTCGGGGCAAGCGGCGAGACGGTCGTCGTCATATCGTCACCGGAACAGATCGGTTGCAAAAGGGAACGAAAGGCATTCGCGGCGCGCGAGCGCGATCGAAACCGGCGAACCGGGCGGACGGCTCTCGGCCAAGGACCGCTATTTCGCGGCCGGTTCGGTGGCAGGCGCGGCGCCGGGCTCCATGCTCTTCTCGATCGCCTCGACCTGCTTTTTCATCTCAGGGTCGACATATTCGACCGAATGCGCCGCACGGGCATCGCGCACCAGTTCCATATATTTCTCGCGCAGGACCACCTGCCGCACCTGATCCTTGATCTGCTCGAAGCTCGGCTTTTGCGCTTCGCGCTTTTCCTCGACCTTGATCACATGCCAGCCAAACTGGGTCTCCACCGGTTCCTTGGTGTAGGTACCCGGCTCCAATGCGAACGCCGCTTTCTCGAATGCCGGCACCATCTGACCGGCGCCGAAGAACCCGAGGTCGCCGCCTTCGGGGCCGGACGGGCCGGTGGATTTCTCCTTGGCCACCGCCTCGAAATCCCCGCCCTCGTCGAGCTGCTTGATCACCGCCTCGGCCCCTTCCTTGGTCTTCACCAGAATATGACGGGCGTGGACCTCTTGCTTGGCTTCGACCGAGGCGATTTCCTTGTCGTAGCGCGCCTTGAGCTCCTCGTCGGTCACTGCCGCCACGCCGTTCTTGGCGAAATAGGCGTTGTGAAGCGCGCGTTCGCGCTGGAAGGCGATCTCGGTGGCGACATCCGGCTCGTCCTGGAGCTTGGCCTTCTCCGCCTCCTGGGCGAGGGCCTTGATGTCGATCAGGGCGGACAGCAACGCCAGCTTGCGCTGCTCCGGCGGCATCTGGGCGAACTGCTGGCCAATCGCACCGGCGGCGGCCATGAGGTCGCGCTCGGTGATCTCCTTGTCGCCCACCTTGGCGACGACGTCGGATTCGGCGGCGAAAGCCGGCGTGGCGAAGGTCATGAGAGCAACAGCACTTGCTGCGAGCGTCAGTCTGAGATCGAAAGTCATGGCAAAGACCGTCCTTTGCGGTTCGGTGGGAAATGGGCCCGGATACCAAGCCGCGAGATGGGTTGCAGAGCGGCCTCGTGCGAGCTCTCGGCGCGGCGTGGCGGCCTTTGGCGGCGCGCCGTTGACATCGGTTTGGCCCCCTCTTATCTCTCGCGCGTTCTGAAAGTCCAGCCGCCTTCCGCGAAGTTTGAGGGCTTCCGACATTCCGGCGACTGTCCGGAATCAGCGGCAGCCGGCCGGCAGGCCGGTCGGGGCAGCGGCGACTCACATACTTGGAAGGACCGGTTCATGGTCAATTTTGGCGGGCTCGCCCGTAAGTTGCTGGGTTCGGCGAATGAGAGGGTCGTCAGACGCTTCCAGCCGAAGATCCAGCCCATCGCGGCCTTCGAAGATGAGTTTTCCCGCCTCACCGACGACGAGCTCCGAGCCAAGACCGAGGCGTTTCGCGCTGAGATCGCCGAGGGAAAGACGATCGACGACCTTCTGGCGCCGGCCTTCGCGATCGTGCGCGAAGGCGCCAAACGGGCGCTCGGCATGCGCCATTTCGACGTCCAGATGATCGGCGGCATGGTGCTGAACTCAGGCGCGATCGCCGAGATGAAGACCGGCGAGGGCAAGACCCTCGTCGCGACCCTCGCGGTCTATCTGAACGCCCTCGAAGGCAAGGGCGTCCACGTCGTCACCGTCAACGACTACCTGGCTTCCCGCGATGCCGAATGGATGGGCCGGCTCTACCGCTTCCTCGGACTCACCGTGGGCACCATCGTGCACGGCCTTTCGGACGAACAGCGCCGGGCGGCCTATGCCTGCGACGTCACCTACGCCACCAACAACGAGCTTGGCTTCGACTATCTGCGCGACAACATGAAGTTTGAGCGCGACCAGATGGTCCAGCGCGGCCACCACTTCGCGATCGTCGACGAGGTCGACTCGATCCTGATCGACGAGGCGCGCACGCCGCTGATCATCTCCGGACCGCTCGACGACCGCTCCGAGCTTTACAAGACCATCGACGCCTTCATCCCGCAGCTCGACAAGAGCGATTACGAACTCGACGAGAAGCAGCGCACGGCGACCTTCACCGAGGAGGGCAACGAGAAGCTGGAACGGCTTCTGGAAGCCGCCGGCCACCTTGTCGGCGACTCGCTCTACGATATCGAGAACGTCGCGATCGTCCATCACGTCAACAACGCGCTGAAAGCCCACGCGCTCTTCCAGCGCGACAAGGATTACATCGTCCGCAACGACGAGATCGTCATCATCGACGAGTTCACCGGCCGCATGATGCCGGGCCGGCGCTATTCGGAAGGCCTGCATCAGGCGCTCGAGGCCAAGGAAGGCGTCACCGTCCAGCCGGAGAACCAGACGCTCGCCTCGATCACCTTCCAGAACTATTTCCGAATGTACAAGAAGCTGGCCGGCATGACCGGCACGGCCCAGACGGAAGCCTCCGAGTTCGGCGATATCTACGGCCTCGACGTAATCGAGATCCCCACCAACCTGCCGATCCTGCGCCTCGACGAGGACGACGAGGTGTACCGGACCTTCGAGGAGAAGTTCCGGGCGATCAGCCGGGAAATCCAGGATGCCGCGTCGCGCGGCCAGCCGACTCTGGTCGGCACGACCTCGATCGAAAAATCCGAGTTGCTCGCCGAACGGCTGCGCAAGGACGGCCTGAAGGATTTCCAGGTCCTCAACGCCCGCTATCACGAGCAGGAAGCTTACATCGTTGCCCAGGCAGGCGTGCCCGGCGCAGTGACTATTGCCACCAACATGGCCGGCCGCGGCACCGACATCCAGCTCGGCGGCAACGCCGACATGCGGATCGAGCGGGAACTCGCCGACATGCCGGACGGGCCGGAGCGCAAGACCAAGGAAGATGCGATCCGGGCGGACATCAAGCGCCTGAAGGACGAGGCGATCGCGGCTGGTGGCCTTTACGTGTTGGCGACCGAGCGCCACGAAAGCCGGCGGATCGACAATCAGCTGCGCGGCCGCTCGGGACGCCAGGGCGATCCCGGCCGCTCGAAGTTCTATTTGTCGCTGCAGGACGATCTGATGCGCATCTTCGGATCCGAGCGAATGGACTCGATGCTGACCAAGCTCGGCCTGAAGGAAGACGAGGCGATCGTCCATCCCTGGATCAACAAGGCGCTGGAGAAGGCGCAGAAGAAGGTCGAGGCGCGCAATTTCGACATTCGCAAGAACTTGTTGAAATACGATGACGTGATGAACGACCAGCGCCGCGTCATCTTCGAACAGCGCATCGAATTGATGGACGCCGAGGAGCTCGACGAAACCATCTCCGACATGCGCCACGAAACCATCGAGGCGATCGTCGCGCGTCATATTCCCGAACGGGCTTATCCCGAGCAGTGGTCGATCGCGGAATTGAAGGCGGACGTCCTGGAACTCCTCAACCTCGACCTGCCGATCGCGGAATGGGCGGCCGAGGAAGGGATCGCCGAGGATGACATCCGCGAGCGCATCCGCGAGGCCGCCGATGCCGCTGCCCTCGACAAGGCGAAGCGTTTTGGCCCCGAGGTGATGATCTACGTCCAGCGCAATGTCGTGCTGCAGACGCTGGATGCGCTCTGGCGTGAGCATCTGGTCAATCTCGATCATCTGCGTTCGGTCGTCGGCTTCCGCGGCTACGCCCAGCGCGACCCGCTGAACGAGTACAAGTCGGAATCCTTCGAATTGTTCGAGGCGATGCTCGGCAATCTGCGCGAGCGGACGACGAAGCAGTTGGCGAGTGTCGAGATCGTCCGCCCGGAAGAGCAGGAAGCGCCGCCGCTACCGCGGATGGAGGCTCATCACTTCGACGCATCGACCGGCGTCGACGAGGTCGGAGACGGAGCCAAGCGGCTGACCGCGAACTTCACGCCGGCCGAGGCCGACGGCCTTCGCCGCGATCCGAACAACAAGGACAGCTGGGGTCCGGTCGGCCGCAACGAGCCGTGCCCCTGCGGGTCGGGCAAGAAGTTCAAGCACTGCCACGGCGCCCTGGTCTGAGGACGCCTGCAGCAGAATTTACTGCTTTGAGGCTAGCCGAGCGGAATGAAAGAAGCGCACGGCTTCCTCGATTAATGGCCTTAGTTCCGGGGGGCAGTCCTTCACGCCGCCTTCGGCGTTAATTCGGTTAGGAGCTGGACCTCTTGTGAGGCCTAGGAGGCGCTTCACATGCGCAACATGGCAAGTCTCAACACGCTTGCCGAATTTTTCCAGAACGTAACCGCGCTCGTTCTTGTAGCCGGCTTTATCGCTTATCATGGTCGCCTCCTGTCAACAGGCTTCCCATTCTTCACACAGCGATAAAGGTGTCTATGTTCAAAATGGGCAGACAACGATAGCATGCTGGAATCAGCTTGAACCGCTCACTTCAAGAAGCCAGAGAAGATCGAGCCGCCCGAGGATGACCGGCCGATGCGGTTGCCCTCCCGGTCGTAGCCCTCGCGGCGATGCTGTTCCGCGGCATAGGCCTCGGCCGTGATCGGCTGGCCCGTACGATAGCTAAAATTGGCGGTTTCCGCGAACTCGCTCGGCGCCATCGAAGCCGCGATCGTCTGCTCCTTGGTCTCGTCGGCCGTCACTTTGGCTGCCACTTCCGGCGCCAGGTCGAAGTCCGGACATGCCCCGGTCGGAGAAAGACCCGCAACGGTCTCGGCGCTTTGGTCGAAGACATAACGCCGATCGCAGACGCCGACATTCGGCTGGCGGCGGGTGATCTCGAAATGATCCGAGCCCTTCTTCAGCATCTTCCAGAATTCGTAGTGCTGGGAATTGCGATGCCGCGCCATGTTCTTCGGCGTCATGCGGAATGGGTAAGCCTGGATCTGGAACGCACGCTGCCCCCCTTCGAAGGAGTGGCGGGCAAGCGCAAAGATCTCGGTGATCTGATCGTTGTCCATGGCGTAGCAGCCGGATGAATTGCAGGAGCCATGAATCATCAGGAAGGTGCCGGTGCGTCCGTTCGCCCGGTCATAGGCGTTGGGAAAGCCCATATTCACCGCCAGATGGAACTTCGAGTTCGGGTTCAGTTGCGCCGGCGTCACCGTGTAGAAGCCTTCCGGCGCCTGCCGGTCGCCCTCCTGGAACTTCGGCCCGAGCTTTCCCGACCAGGCGCAGATATCATAGGTTTTCAGCAGCGCGTAGCTGCCGTCGGTTTTCTGCTTCCAGACCTCAAGGTTCGATTCTTCCTTGAACAGCCGGACCAGGATCGGCGAATTGACGCCCATGCCATTGGCCTTGATCGCCTGAACGAGCGCGGCCGGCAACGGCGCGTTCGCGGGCATGAGATCGCTGTATTGGCAGGCGGAAAGCGTGAAGAGCCCCAGCGCGAGCGCGGCGGCCGTCACGAGGCGGCGGACAAACATCCCCTCAATTCCCCATCGCATACGAGGATCACCCAACAATCCTCGTCCCCACTCGGATCGCGGCCATTAAGGTGCCGCTCGATCCCTTGCGATGGCGAACCCCGGCCAGACTGGCCGAGCCCATCGCAGGCTTGATCCATTGTACCGCGATCAGGGTAAAGAACTCCTGAACCGCGCGTCTTGATGGATCGCTCAAGACCAAAAGCTTTAGGCCACGACCATGGCCGCAATTTGGCAAATGCCGAAGGGGAAGGATACCGGCGATCGCGGCAAAACCGCAACAGGCCTCAGAGATTCCGCCCGATCGCCAGAAATTTCTCCCGGCGTTGGCGCCGCAACGCCTCGCCATCCAGGCTCGCGAGGTCCGCAAAGGCGGCCCGCACGTTATCCGCTGCATTGTGGATCCCTTCCTCCGGCGAGCGATGAATGCCCCCGACGGGTTCCTCGACGATGGCGTCGATGACGCCGAAGCCCATCAGATCCTGCGCGGTGATCTTCATCGCCTGGGCGACGTCGCGCGCCCGCGTCGCGTCGCGCCAGAGGATCGAGGCGCCGGCCTCGGGCGAAATCACGGAATAGATCGCGTGCTCGAGCATAAGCACGCGATTGGCCGTGGCGATGGCGATGGCCCCGCCGGAGCCGCCCTCACCGATCACCAGCGAGACCATCGGGACCTTGAGATTGAGGCAGGCCTCCGTCGACCGGGCGATGGCCTCGGCTTGGCCGCGCTCCTCGGCGCCGATACCGGGATAGGCGCCCGCCGTGTCGACGAGGGTGAGTACGGGGATGGCGAAGCGTTCGGCGAGTTCCATGATGCGGACGGCCTTGCGGTAGCCCTCGGGCCGGGCCATGCCGAAATTGTGCTTGAGGCGGGCTTGCGTGTCCGAGCCCTTTTCCTGGCCGATGACCGCGATCGGCTGGCCGTCGAGGCGGCCGAACCCGCTGATGATCGCGTAATCCTCGGCGTAGAAGCGGTCGCCGGCCAGCGGCACGAAATCGGTGATCAGTCGGTTGATATAGTCCAAGCAATGCGGCCGGTCGGGATGCCGCGCCACCTGGGTCTTCTGCCACGGAGTCAGCTTGCGGTAGAGGTCGGCCAAGGCATCGCGCGAACGCTTTTCGAGCCGCTGGATCTCGTCGGTGACGTCGACGGCGTCCTTGCCCCCCTCGATCTTCTTCAATTCGATGATCTGGCCTTCCAGATCCGCGACCGGTTTTTCGAAATCGAGATAATTGTGCATCGGTTACGCGGCGTCGGCCGTCCTTTGGATGTGGCGACCGGCAGGGCGGCCGGTGAGCCGCGAGGCAAAATCGGCGGCGGTCCGTTTGGCCACCCTCCGACGCCATCGGCTGAAGGTCTTCATGCGCGGCGGAAACTGGCTACGCGCCGCCACCTTGTCAAGGAATCCCGCGCGCCGCATCAATCGCCGCTCAGCGCCGACAGCGGATGATGATCGGTTACGAGGCGGATCAAGCGTTCTTCCAGAACATGAGTGTAGATCTGCGTCGTTGAAATATCGGCATGACCGAGAAGTTCCTGTACCGCCCGCAGATCGGCGCCGTTCTGCAGAAGGTGGCTGGCGAAGGCATGGCGCAAGACGTGCGGCGACATCCGCGCGGCGGCAATGCCGGCACGGACCGCGAGCGCTTTGAGGTCGCGCGCGAAGGCTTGCCGGGTCAAATGTCCGCTTTCCGAGAGCGCCGGAAAGAGCCATTGTCCGTCGTCGGCGATGCCCGCCGCCGGCATCGCCTCGGCAAATCGCGCCAAGGCTTCCCGAGCGGCCTCGCCGATCGGCACCATCCGCTCCTTGTCGCCCTTGCCGCGCACGACAATCATCCGATTCTTCGCGCGAAGCACCGACCGCGGCAGGCTGACGAGTTCGGAGACCCGTAGCCCGGTCGCATAGAGAAGCTCGACCAGCGCGCACATCCGTGCCGCCCGTGCGCGGCGGCGCGGTGAAGCCTCCGGGTCTCGCGCCTCCTCGTCGGCCCGGCCGATCAGCCGGTCGACCTCGTCCTCGCTCATGATCTTCGGCAGCGGCCGTTTTTTCCGCGCGCCCTCGATCGGCCCAGTGGGATCGTCGCCACGGCGGCCTTCGGCATAGAGAAAGCGGTAGAACTGGCGCAGCGCCGACAACCGCCGCGAGCGGCTGCTCTCGGCAAAGCCGCGAGCCCCGAGCCGCGCGACATAAGCGCGAAGATCGTCCGTCTGCGCGCCCGTCAGCGAACCGCCTTGCCCGGTGACGAAGCCCGCCGCGTCCTCGAGGTCGCGCCGATAGGCGGCGATGGTGTTGTCGGAAGCGCCCCGCTCCACCGCCATCATCTCGAGGAAGCTTTCGATGTCGGCGTCGTCGCGCCGGCCGACCGAGCCGGTGGCAACGGGCGGAGTGGGGGCCGCGCTCATCGGCGCAGGCTCTCCGTCGGCGTCCCCGGATCGAGCTGCGGCAACGGCACCTCGACCGTCATCTCGCGACGGGTCGGTTGGACGAAGTAGACGAGCGCGGCCATGATGCCGTAGATGATGCCGGCGAGGATGAGAAGCGTCGTCAGGAGGCGAACGAGGGTCGGCATCGTGGTCTGGCGCACTCACTGCTGGGTCGGATCCCGTTGCGGCCATTTGCTTCTAGTGAGAATGGCGCGGGACGCAAGCGACGCGTCCGGTTCTGTTCCGGCATAACCGACGGTTTTTAAGATTTCCTGTCCTTCGGCACACGCCGAAGCACGGGACGGTAACGAAAGGCGCCATGAGAAGCGAATTGTCCCCGGACGGAACAGCGGCGATCCAGGACCGACTCGGCAACCGTTCGATCGCGCTCATCGGCCTGATGGGCGCTGGCAAGACGACGGTCGGCCGTCGGCTCGCCGCATTGCTCGCCTTGCCGTTTTGCGACACCGACGTCGAGATCGAGGCGGCGTCGCGCATGACCATACCTGAGCTGTTCGAGGCCTATGGCGAGCCCGAGTTCCGGGCCCTGGAGGCGCGCGTTGTTGCCCGCCTCGCCGCCGAGGGCCCGCGGGTGATCGCGACCGGCGGCGGCGCCTATCTGCATGGCGAGACGCGCGCCATGCTGAAGCGGACGGCGATCACGGTCTGGCTGAAGGCCGATCTGGAAACGCTGATGGAGCGGGTGTCGCGCCGGTCCAATCGGCCGCTGCTGCAGACCGACGACCCGCGCGAGGTCATGCGCCGCCTCATCGACATTCGTTATCCGGTCTACGCCGAAGCCGACATCACTATCGGCACGCGCGACGTGAAGCGCGACATCATCGCGGCCGAGATTCTCGAAGCCTTGGACCGACACCTCGAGACGGAGAGCACCCGATGAAACGTGAAGCGGCCTATCAGGCGGACAACGACGCCACGGCACGCCGGCGCGTCGTCGTCGATCTGGGAACGCGCTCCTACGACATCCTGATCGGCCCCGGCCTCATCGACGCGGCCGGCGAGGAGATCGCGCGCCGGCTGCCGGGCATTCGCGCCGCGGTGGTCACCGACGAGACCGTCGCCGGCCTGCATCTGGAGCGTCTGTCGATCGCGCTGCGCGCCGCCGGCATCGACCACTCGACGATCGTCCTGCCGGCCGGCGAAACGACGAAATCCTTCGCGCACCTGACCCAGGTCGTCGACGAGGTGCTGGCGCAGCGCCTGGAGCGCGACGACGCGGTCATCGCCCTCGGTGGCGGCGTGATCGGCGACCTCGCCGGCTTCGCCAGCGCGATCGTGCGGCGCGGCATGCGCTTCGTCCAGGTGCCGACCACGCTCCTCGCCCAGGTCGATTCGTCCGTCGGCGGCAAGACCGGCATCAACTCGCCGCACGGCAAGAACCTCGTCGGGGCGTTCCATCAGCCGTCCCTCGTCCTCGCCGACACGGCTTTGCTCGACACGCTGTCGCCGCGCGAATTCGCGGCCGGATACGCCGAGCTCATCAAATACGGGCTGATTGACCGACCGGAATTCTTCGACTGGCTCGATCGCCACCGCGAAGCGGTCTTCGCCGGCGGCCCCGAGCGGGCGGACGCGATTCGGCAAAGCTGCGAGGCCAAGGCCGCCGTTGTGGCGGCGGACGAACGCGAGGACGGCAGCCGCGCGCTGCTGAATCTCGGCCACACCTTCGGCCACGCGCTGGAAGCCGCGGTCGGTTATGATTCGAGCCGGCTCGTGCATGGCGAGGGGGTCGCGATCGGCATGACGCTCGCCTACCGCTTTTCCGTCGAACTCGGCCTCTGTCCGGCCGAGGCCGCCGAGCGTTGCGAAGCGCATCTTCAGGCCGCCGGCCTGCCGACCCGGATCGGCGCGATCCCCGGCGCGCCGCTCACCACCGCGCAGCTGATGGCCGGCATTGCCCAGGACAAGAAGGTCAAGCGCGGCCGCCTGACCTTCATCCTGACGCGGGGCATCGGCCAGGCGTTCGTTGAGTGCGCTGTCGCGCCGACCGCCGTCGAGGCCTTCCTCGACCGGGAGATCGCCCGATGACCACCAGCTTGTGGATCATGCTCGCCATTGTTCTGGTCCTGGTTTCGATCTCGGCATTCTTTTCGGGCTCCGAGACCGCGCTGACCGCCGTATCGCGGGCGCGGCTGATGAGCTTCGAGAAGAACGGCGACCAGCGCGCCGGGATCGTGCAGCGGCTGATCGAGCAGAAGGATCGGCTGATCGGCGCGCTGCTGATCGGCAACAATCTCGTCAACATTCTCGCCTCGTCGCTGGCGACGACCACTTTTCTCCGGCTCTTCGGGGAGGCCGGCGTCATCTATGCAACCATCGCCATGACCATTATCGTCGTCATTTTCGGCGAGGTCCTGCCGAAATCCGCCGCGATCGCCCGGCCTGATGGGTTTTCGCTCGCGGTCGCCCGGCCGGTGTCGGTGATGGTCGCGCTGTTCGGGCCGCTGACCCGCATCGTCAACTGGATCGTCCGGCGCGTCCTCGCCATGGTCGGCGTCAGCCTGGAATCCGACGCCTCTCTGCTCACCGCCCACGAGGAATTGCGCGGCGCCGTCGAGGTGCTCCACCGCGAGGGCGCGCTTGTCAACGCCGACCGCAACCGGCTGGGCGGGCTCCTCGACCTACACGAACTCGAAGTCTCCGACGTGATGATCCACCGCACCGGGATGCGGCAGGTGAACGCCGACGACGGGCCGGCGGAGATCGTCCGTCAGATCCTCGAAAGCCCTCACACCCGCTTGCCGGTTTGGCGTGGCCACTACGACAACATCGTCGGGGTAATCCACGCCAAGGATCTGCTGCGTGCCCTGCATGACGTCGACAACGACCCCGCCAAGGTGGACATCCTGAAAATCTGCACCCCGCCCTGGTTCGTGCCCGAGACGACGACGCTGCAGGACCAGCTCAACGCCTTTTTGCGCCGCAAGTCGCATTTCGCCATCGTCGTCGACGAATATGGCGAGGTCGAAGGGCTGATCACGCTCGAAGACATTCTGGAAGAGATCGTCGGCAACATCGCCGACGAGCACGACGTCGACATGCAGGGCGTCAAGATCGAGGCCGATGGCTCGGTCATCGTCGATGGCCAGGTGCCCATCCGCGACCTCAATCGGGCGCTGGACTGGAACCTGCCGGACGAGGAGGCGGTGACGATCGCCGGGCTGGTGATCCATGAAACCCAGACGATCCCGGAAGAGCGGCAGGCCTTCACCTTCTTCCACAAGCGCTTCACCGTTCTCAAGCGTGAGAAGAACCGCATCGCCAAGCTGCGCATCCGCCCGGCGACCGTGCTGGTGCCACCGAAAAAGCTCGGCGGTCACGCAGCCGCGGCCGGCGCCTCGGCGCCGCTGCCGGAGACCGATGGCGACTTCGACGAGGACTACGATATGTTCGAGAACGAAGCCGTCATATCGGCCGACGAGGCCGATGGCTCACCGGGCCCGGAAGGGCTGGAGGACAGCGCTGATCTACCGGCATCGGACAGCGAAGATTCAGACGATCGACGTGACTGATCCTCAGCTCGACTTTGGCCATTTTGAGCGGGTTTTCGCTCAAGCGTGGATCCAGAAATCCGGCTCGGCGGCGATATAGTCG
>LAZR01000310.1_pt1 | contig 45264 bp, 75 predicted proteins | sample 329461 | NCBI WGS metagenome assembly LAZR01 (sample SAMN03002196, study PRJNA259156) | marine sediment metagenome | biome: sea floor; feature: Hydrothermal impacted sediments; material: marine sediment; isolation source: Loki non-amplified sample from Loki's castle hydrothermal vent sediment ...
AAAAAATTAATTAAATATAGTATGGAAATTACTAATAAGATTTTACTAAGAATTTGCAAACCATCCAAGTTGTTCCAAGCGTAATATTGTTGCATTTATTGCTGTAATCGCTGATGCTAGATCAGTTGCATCAGCTACGTGACTTCGTTGTGGTACAGGACTGATGCCATAAGCTCCTATATTATCAGTTGTGGCATTTCCAATTTTTGTGTTTAGGGCATTAATAGTAAAAGTGTTTGAATCAACAACCAACTCTATTCCTGCTGGCACGGTGATTTTATTGCCATTTGCATCTATTGTTAAAAGTAGATTGGCATAATTGTTATCACGAAATTCAAAAGATCCTGCAGGGCCTACATTAAACAACATATCTGAACTAGCATGAACATATTTTATTTTACCAGCACCTGCATTGAAAAAGAACTCTGAATCATTAGGAGAATTATCAAGACCCATAGTAGCACCAAACCAAGTTAATACATCAGTGCTAGTTACACCTAATGTTAGATTTGCTGAATCAGTTTGATTATTCCATGCTATTTTATCTACTCTTGCTAATCTTATTTCTTCTGCATCTGCTGGATTAGCTGTATTTGATTCAAGAAATGTAAAGCCTGTTATTTCCTTTCCATTCATATCTATACTGACATTTGTAAGATTTAGTAGGGTGTTTGTCAATACCATTCTATCAGTCAACGCTATCTGAAAAGCTAGTTCAGTCGGATCTGATAGAAAAGTTTCTGCTGCTAACTTTCCAATTGAAAATGATGTGGGACCTGTAGTATCTGTTAATATGAATAATGGAGTTACATCAGAAATTGTAAATGAATTAACTCCCATAGCATATTGTAATCTATCATCTACACCATTTTCCTGTACTAGAAAATTCTGGTTTGTTGGAATGTTAATTGCTAAAGTTCCACCGCCGCCTGCCGAACCAAATATGCTTCCTCTGGCAACATCTGCTGCATCTACAAAAGTAATCTGTTCAGCATCTAAAATTTGAAATCCATCAGCATCTAAGTTTTGTCTAAGTAAATGATCTCCTAAATTATCACCCGAACTGCTAGATGAAACAGAAGTAACCATCCAGCCAGAGATAAATGTAGAAAATGTAAATTTTACAATTGAGTTAGCCGGTACAACCAGATCTCCACCTAACGGAGTTACAATGTTATCAGTTTCTTTAATTGTAATCTCATTTACCATCTGCATCCATAATTCCTGATAAAAGAATACATCACCACCTGGGGTAATTGTCGCCAGATCATCAGCTACAGCACCTTCGCCATTTACCACCAATACAGGTGCCGTTGCTCCATTGGTTTTAGAAACATCTAATATATCACTTACAATATTTGCAATTTCAAAATTTCTGCCTAGCTGTCCAAGCATAGTATCACCAGATTTTTGAAGGGCGTTTACTGATCCTCCAGGTAAACTGCTTATTTCTCCACCAGTAACACCTAATCCAACATCTGTAAAAATTTTCAGTGATTGAATAAATTGTGTTTCATTTTCGATTAACCCTTGTACTGTTCTTTGTTGAGTAGAATTTGGTAGACGTACACCAGAAATAGGCATTATACTGGCCAGAACCTCTTAATGATACGCAGTAATTTTTTGATGCCAGCTGGACCATCTTTTGTTTTTGAACAGGTAATAGTAATTCCATCCACAACACCTTTGAAAGTATTAGAAATTGCATCATTATTATCATCAAAAACTTCTGCATCAGTAACATAAACTGGATCACCAAACGCAACTGCTCTTCCTGGTCTAACTTCCATATTTAGTGCCCTTCTATCAATTCCTAAATACCCAGCTAATCCTAAAACATAATTTTTTAATTGTTCATATCCAGTAATCGATGATTTGTTAATTTTTAATGGTTCAATATTTACAGTAGGTTTAGCAGCTGGCTCATCAACGTTTGTACAAACTAGTGGCTTAATCATTCGATACATATCTAAATGCATTCTCATTGGGCTTTTATTAAGAAATCTGGATCGTAAAGCTCCTTTGTATCTGCCCTGTGTATCAAATGAATCTCTTGTATAAATTCCGCCTACTAAGAATTCACTAGGATCAAACGCAACTGTGCCTTCTGGTTCCTGTGCATTAAGCCATACTGCAGGTCCTGGAACACCAATGTATGGTTTTAATTTTCCAAACTCACCAGATGCAGGTAAGTTTTCGTTGTTTCTACCAACTGGAAATTCTAAAATTTTTACAGCATCCTGCCTATCTGCCATCCATATCCCTACAATAAAATCTCCATCTAATGGATCAAGAAATCCAAGAATTGAATCACTGATGGATAATTTTATCCATGCAGCAAAAGCCTGGAATGGATAATAATCTTCCACCTGTGGACCAAACCATTCAGATAGCAATGTGTGTGTAAGATCCATATTATTCAAATCAGTTGTAGGGTTTTTGATTTTTTCACCAGCTGATACAGAAGCAAATGGTGTACCTTGGCCAGTTCGTGGCCATCTACTGTGAATATTAAATCCAATATAAGCTGGATTTTGAATAAATGATGCTAAGAACTGTGCCCCACCTTCTGAAGAAATGAATACGCCAGATGTTGAACCATCTAATTCAGTTAGCATTGATGAATTTCCCATATCAACTCTGCCAGCTCCAGTATCAAATCTTACAGAATGTTGACATTCAAATGGTCTATTAGGAACAAAACCTCCAATTCTACCACGAATTGGTACTTCAAACATTTGATAACTTCCTTTAATCCATACAGTAGCTCTAGCCTTTGGACTATTAGTGATAATATTTCTACAAATTCCAACAGTGTCTACATAATCAAGAGGAAGTGTTAAAACAAAAGTTGTTTCACACGGATTTTTCACCCAGGGTTCCCCTTCATACCAATTGAAAACTTCTTGGTCATCTCCAGCAACTTTACTTTTGAATACTCTCCAGGTACCAGTTCCATCATTATCATCATCAAAAAATTCCACTATGTTCCCAGCTTTTAGAAGGCCAGCTGGGTCATTTCCTGCAAAATCATTGAGTCCTATTCCAGCTCCTGTTGCTTCATCTATTACTAAAACTCTAAACGCATCTGGAACATTACCACCAACTAACAAATCTGCTGGAATTAAAGCTGAATCTAATCCAATCCAATCTACATGAGTCCTTGGATGAAATTTATCTGGAATAATTACATTAGGATCTACCATTACAGTTTGACCATTATTAGTTGATGCATGTTTTGCACCTGCTAAGGCATTCAGCCAATATTGGTTTCCAGCATTATCTTTTGTTAGTGGTGAATAATCAACTGTAGGTGGAAAATGCACTCTTACCCAATTAGTATCATCAGGTGGCTCATTACCAGAATTTGATGTGTGAGCTAAAATTGCCTTGTATGCAATATCATTATGCCTTACTAGATCATTTAGCACATAAGCTGTTGCTGTTAACCATAATGCAGGTTTTACAAAAGTTCTGACAATCCAAAATGTAGCATTAGGTGGAACATTATTTGTGTTAGCTAAAATGCATTCATAAGTTATTAGAAGATGTTGTACTAAATGTCCCACTTTGTATGCTGCAGTAGAATCCCATTCTCTAGCAGAATTAAAAACTGATTTTGCACCAAAATATTTCATTAATTCTACAGGATAAGAACCTGAAAATTTGTCACCAATTGCAATTAAATTTGTTCCTTCTTCTGGATCTTCATCTGAATCTAATGTTAGATAATTTGGCCTGCCTACGCCTTCTAATGGGTGCACTAATGTAAGTGATGGAATATTTGTCGTGTTTCCAGCACCATCATCTTTTGTACCTTGTTCAAAAGCTTGTAGTTGTACTACATCAAGATCTACTCCAGGATGAACATATTTTGATTTGAATCTAACATAAACTGGTTTGAAAGATCCGCCACCTTCAATTGGCTGAACTTCAGTATCTTTAATTTCTTTAATTGCTGTTGCCACTTTAGCAGAATCAAAGAAATAATTATTTCTAGTATTTGGATCTAAATCATTTCCAACTTTTTTCACTGTATCAAATGTTGGAATTTCTATTAATGGTTCTGCAGTACCTCTATTTGCATTTATTCCAGAGATAACAAGAGCTAAAGCTTCATTTCCAGATATTCTTTTACCACGTTTTCTAAATGATGCAGTCTTATTCCAATGATTTTCGGATTGGTGAGGGCAGAATAATTCTAGCATTTTACCTGCACCGATTTGTCTTTTTCGTTTTATTCTTCTTACATGGAATACATCTTCATGAATTGTGCCATCAACTTCTGTAATTCTTACATAAATCCTATCTCTTTTTCTAATAATTGGATCTTCAGTTAGAAATCTTCCATGTGCTGCATTAAGAATAATTCTTACACTTTGAGGTTGTTCATCTCTGTATTCAACAACGACCCATTTTTTGGATAAATCAAAATCACCATTTACATCTGCACCAGGATCTCCAGAGTGATCTTTTAAAATTACCAGTACATCATGAACAACTGCAAATACACCCAATTAGGTGCCATCCCCACGATTAACCCTTAACCAAAGTGTAAATAATTCACGGTTGCCTACAATATCAGATACAAATTCTATTCTTTCCCATAGTAAAGCAATTGTTAGATTAGCTGGAATCCCAGCACCATCAGGTGTGAAACTTGAATTGATGTTATCATTACTTTCTATTCCCATCCTTCCCAATCGCCAAGTGGTTTTGATTTGTTTTGGTTCATCGGCCCACTGATGTAATAATGCTAAGAATGCATTATTGCCATCATTAAGATCACCATTTCTTTTAGAAATAAATCCTTCAAGTCTTATAATATTTTCAACTGATCCTAAAGCTTGGAGAGTACTATCTTTTTGTTCTGAACCTTGATTGTTTCCTATGCCATCAGTTGGATTTTGTGTAATTTTTGTAATGAATGCATTTTCTATACTGGTGTCTTTTGTTGCATCAGAAGGATCATTAAAATCAATTCTATCAGATACGGTTGGGCCATCTCCAGGAGATGTAACTCTAAATACATTAATTATTGCCATTATGGAACACTACTCATATTTTGTAATGCATAATCTGCCTGTAATGCTTGTTGACTAGTTTCGAATATTTCAAAAGTATTATAGCTGTCTCTTACTTCAGTACCTCCTGATGCAGTAGTAATTATTTTCTGTGCTAAACCAGCTCCAATATTAGCCTGCTCCTGTCTAGAACGAAATAAGCTAATTCTATTATCTGCAATATCAAAAAACTTTTTCAAAAATGCATCTAGTTTTACTATTTCATTTACGATAAATAATGCAATTGCTGTAGCTTGTAACACCTGGCCTAATATTGGAACCTTTTTCAAAATACCAATCATTGCTCCGGCTGGGTTTTTTCCAAAATTAAAAAGATTTTTTCCTATTTTGCCAGCAGTAAGGCCCTTCAGCAATCCTTTATTTTTACCAAATTGTTTAAACTCAGCCTTGGCAATTTTAGCTTCTGCTCTAGCTAGTTTCTTTTCAAAAGCTTTATCTTGTTTAGATAATGGTGCAATATCTCTGGGTGCACCTCCACCTTTTGGTATATTGGGACCCTGGAATATTCCACCGCCTTTTTCTCTTTGTTGTTGTGCTTTTTCTAATGCCTTACGTTGTTTCTCCAGAGCTTTAGTTGCTTTCTTAGCTTTACGATCTAATTCATCCAGGTTAGAAGTATCTGCATCTAGATCAGCATCTAATGTTTCTTCAACCGGCACGAACTATCCCTCCAAGATTTTCAGCGTACCATTCAAGTTGTACTAATCGATAAGCATCTTGAAATTGCCGTTGTAATTGTTTTACTGTATTTTTTACAATCTTTAATGCAACTATACCAGAAACTTCATGACCTTTAGAGAAAAAAGGCCATTTACTCCCACCGTGTAAAGCTTTTTTCTTTACTGGTTTTATGAAATGTTTTTTTGTTCCTTTTTCTCTTGCTAATGCAACATCAAAATGCGTATCAGACCAATATTCTGATCGAAAGAATAATCTTACTTTTTTTGTACCACGTACTTCTATATTATCAAGTATGGTTCCATCAATAATTTTTTCTGAAAATCCAGCTGCTCTCATTCTAGCATGGATTGTACCTAAAACCAATATTTCACCAATGTTTCTTACTGTTGCAGCTTGAAATTGGAAAAGTTGAAGTCTTATACCTTGAAGTTTTGTACGAAAATTTTTTACATCTTCAATCGTTTTAAATTGAACTATTAATTCGGCCATAATATAATATCATGATGCCTGTCTTGGTGCAGAAGTGAATTCGATTACCTCAAAATCTACATTAACACCATCTACTGCTTGGCCAACATCAGTATCAACTTCTGGTTTCATTATTCTAATTTTGATGTTAATTCTAGCAAATTTATTGCCTGCACCTTTTGGAGCATTGAATGTTTGAATTATATCTAATTCTCTGGGTGTGAAGTTAGCAATCTGAGTCCACCAATCAGAAAGTGTTTCCGTATCTACAGCTGGAATTGTGTTATCATACAGATCAACAGTATTTTTAGTATTAAATGAACCATTACCAATTACATCTCCATTCTGAGTAAAAACAGATTGGCCAGTGCCAATGAAATCTCTGGTGAATACACCAGCATCTAAAGCAAAAATTAAACCTTGAATAAAAACTAGTGTACGTTGATTAGCACCCTGATCAATCTGAGTTATGCCATTGATTTTGAAAGTTCTTTCGTCTTTTAGGTTGTAATTAATAACTGCCATGAAAAACTATGGATTTATTGAATTAAAGGAATTATTCTTTGATTATACATCAATAATTTCTAGATGTAATATTGATCTTTCTATTTCATCAAATTGTGCAGTGGGGTTAATTTCTACAAATAAAACATTTAGAATACGATTTATACCACCTGTGGTTAATGTAATAGTTTCTTCAGTGCCATATTTGGCTCTAAACTGATCATCTAATGTTGCATTGGCTTCATATTCACAAAACATGCTGCCAAAATCCCCTTTTTCTGTTACATTTCTCTGGCCATTTTGAATAAAATTTTCATCAAAAATTATTCCGTCTGGATTAGATGGTTTAGATAATAATGTAATTATTCCAATTGGTGACTGGAATGTTATTTTGTAAGTTTCGCCTATTGTGGCCAATAATATAATATCTGCTGATGTAATTAGCTGGCCCCTGGTATTTTCATCATAAGGTACATCAGACGATACGCTTCTAGAAAATATTGCACCAGTTCCAGGTGCGTCAGGATCTTCGAATAAAGGATCTGCTTCGACCATAATGTGTAAGTTTTTTAGAATATCATATAGCTGTTGTTGTGCTTGTGCAGTTCTTATTTGTGAATTAGAAACTACAGTTATCTTATATTCTATTGTGACTTGCCTGAGATTTGTAGCTGCAGTTACACCAAAGTTTCTTTTAGATGTTTGTAATGAACTTATAGTGGTTACATAGGCATAGGGCATCATTGTGTTTGCTTGTTTGTTATCATTTTCAGGATCACCAAATAATACTTCTCTTAATTTACCTGGTGTTTTTCCACTGTCGAATAAAGCAGTATCAGCTTTTATTCTTGCAATAATTCTGTTAATATTCTTTGTGTGATCAATTACTGGCATTTAACTCACCCAAAACACAAATCTTTCACTAGTTGCAAATTCATCTGAGTTAGATAACACAACTCTTCCAGCAAACTCCCATTTTCCAATGATGTCTAAGATTGTAGATTCAGGATTTGTATTTTGATAATTAAGTAGAAACTCCCCTGGTGTTGTTGCAGTTCCTGAACTTTCTGCAGATACACTTCCTGGTGAACCCAAATCATAAGTAAATGTAGTCGCACTGACAATTTTAACTGGTTTACGTGTTGCGTTAAAATTAGTAGTTCCTGTTATGGTTATCAATTCTCCTTCTGCCAAAAGATTTGTTGCTGCAACTGTAACTGTAACAATTCCATCTACACCATTTCCAACAATATTAGTTATTGTAAGAGCTTGACTTGGATTCTCAGGATCAGCGATAAGTGTGGCAGCTTTCTCAAAGTTTGTTCCATCTGGTTTGTAAAATACTATAAATTGACTTGTAATATCAGTTGTATCCACATCAGAATCATCAAGACAGTCTGTTAATTTTACTTGAAAAGTAGCTCCCAGATGATTTAAACCAAAAACGGTTGCCATAATTATTGATATTAAAATTAATTAAAGAGAATTATCTACAGAGTGTGCTTTTCACTTTATTAATACTGCAAAGTAAAGTGGTGACAGTTCTCATTTTAATACTTCCAACCAGATCGTAATTTTCCCCATAATTTGTACCATATCTACTCAAATTAGATATCAACCATAACAATTATGCAGATTTCGTGGTTTTTAAGTGGTTTTTGAGGAGAACATTAATGTATTGTTATATTTTCAGATAATATAATGACAAGAATACACACATTAGGAATATGCCTAATACTCTTAATTCCATTCTCAGTTGCAGGTGCAGTCACTCTTCCAGGCAGTTTTGATGAACCATGTCCAACCAGTGGACCACAATTTCATCAAGATGTATGTGCTGGAGTTAATGCCATAAATGATGCATTAGAGGCTACAATAAGTGACGTTACAACATTACAGGGAAATGTAACATCCATTGAGAATAGAACAACAATAGCAGAAGCACACATACTAAATCATCATACTGTAACTGAACCAGAAGTTGACGTTTTACAAGCAAATGCAACGTTACAGCAAATAGAACTTGGAGCATTGGAGATTGATATTGGTACTCTAAATTCAACACTCTTCTTTGTTAATGGAACAGCTAAAGTGCCGTCAATATCCATTCAAGAGAGATTCGCTTCCAGTCCAGTATTTAATGCAGGTGAACTAGGTAATGTTATTGTTGAATGCAACAGTGATGAAACAGTCCTAGGTGGTGGTTATAGTCTTGCTCTTAACAGTGTAGCCACAGCAGTAATAATAACATCAGAAAAAATATCTGGTGGAGATTATACCATTGAAGGTCGTAATATTGGCACTGATCCTAACCGTATAGATGCAATAGCTTACTGTGCTACATTATCAGCCTCTGAGTAATCAATCACCATCTTTTTTTTATTTTTTTCCTCTAGATGCTATTATTTCCGCTTTTGTAAATTCTCGATTATTAATTCGATTTAGAGTATGTTTGACCCCATGACAATCCCACTCTAAATCATCAAATGATTTTCTGTTTGTTCTCTCACTAGTCGTTAAAAGTTCTAATGGTTTTCGTTCATCATCGTTAATCACATACAAATATTTTTGGGTAATTGTTGGATGTTCTACTATTCTACCCCATTGTTTAGCATTATAATTATTTACATTTTGTTTCATGTAGTTGTTTAGTTTTTGGTCTATTGCTTCAAGTTCTGCTGCTGAATTTGATATTATTCCTGTAAATCCCATCAAGCCCACCTCGCCATGTAAGTTTCTAAATCTGTTAAATCATCACCCGATTTATTATCACTATAAAGTAGAGTTTCTGCAATTTCTTCTTCCCACCATCCATCATGTCCACCGAGTCTAAAACCGCCCCATGCAGTATCAGTATGGGTGCCTGTTGCTTTTTCGACTGCATTGGATCTTATACTAGAACTTGAACCATTAGATAAACATGATATATAACGCCATAATCCAACCAAAGTTTCTGTAAATTGTATATTACCGCTAGATGAATCAAATCTATGCACATTACCTGCAAGCTCAAACCAGAACGGTTGTGTTATCTCATTAGTAAATCCGTTTCGTTGTGCTGATGTTGGAAATTTCCAAGCGACAAAAAGACTGAAAGGGTTTGCTGTAACTGATAAAGTGCTATCATTTAAAAATCTAGTATCTGTATAATCAATAGTGTCTAGTCCGTTTTGACTTGCTGATAACAATAAGGGTTGCTCTCCTCCTGTTGCTTGTGTTAAATCTGCACCTGAAATGCTCTTATCATCCATTTGTGAAACTCTACCTAAGGACTCAGTTATCGTTGCTGAATCATCGGGATTCCACCAACCAACTAAATTTGATAAATCAGAAGGTGTGAATTCACCGCTACCAGCAACTCCAACAAAAGCAGGATCAAATAAATTTAATGGGTGATTGAAAACTGTTGGGTGATACTTGCCTATCCCCGAATATTTATTTAATCTACTTTGAAAACTACTAAATTTATTAGTTTTTAGAAATTGATAATTATTTCGATGATTTTCAAATGCTAACTGTTGAGCAGATTTGTAAAGTAGTTGTTGTTTCATCATGCCTCAACTGCATATGCACATCTAATTCCTGCCTCTGCAGCAGTGGTACATGTTAATGTTAACGTACCGACTTTACTTGCTGCTTGTTCTGTTGGTTTTACACCCTGAAATATCCAACCAGCAGGAAATGTCAAAGTTCTAATACTTGCATCTGTGGTGATAAAGACAGTCTTGCTTACACCAATTGCATAATTAACTCCAGTAAATGTTGTATTAGCTGCTATGGAAATGGTTTGTTGCATATCTTCAGTAAAATCAATATCTGTTCCACTGACTGACTGATCAAGAATTAGATTTTGGATATTATCGATGTTATTTCCTGCAACATCAATTGCTGCTGTAGTTAGAGCAGCACCCAACAAAAGTGCACCAGTGATATCAGTAATTGTTATAGAAGCAACCGTGCCTGTTTCGTCAAAGATAACTCCAGTATCTAATGATGCCAAGTTTTCAATGGTTTTATCATTTCCTAAGATGTTCGCACCAAGTGTCATTATGCCTGTTGTATCAGTAATTGTAATACTTGCGATTGTTCCAGTTTCATCACTTAATATTCCTGCATTAATCCTTCCTACATTGTCTAAAGTTTGTGTTCCGATATCCACAATTCCTGCAGCAGCTGCAAAAGCATCTAATGTTGTTGCAGTATTTGCCACTGTGAAATCTGTGCCAACATCATCTGTAAACATTAAAACATTTGGTACGGCTGTTAACACCCAAGTCTGTCCTTTACCTGCAACATCAACTTCTGCTGCTGCCTGTTCAGTGAGGAATAATACACCCATATTGTTAAGATCGTTTCCTTGGCCATCAAATGCACCGCCTAATTGCGGAGTTGTATCTTCAACAACGTTCACCAAATAAGTTTGTAAATCAGAGATAGATGCCTCTGTAATTGTTCCACCACCTGCTGCATTAAGATGTGAATGTGTTGCATTTGCAAATGATGCAATTGTGGGTGTTACAATCGTAGGTGAAGTTCCAAATACCAATAGACCTGAACCTGTTTCATCTGAAATTACCCCTGCTAATTGAGCTGATGTTGTAGCTGCAAACACGCTTAGATTATCTGCCACCAACGCAACGGCAGTACCTAAATTAGATATTGCAGCTTCTGTGATAGTTCCGCCTCCTGCTGAGTTAAGGTGAGAGTGATTAGCATTAGCAAAACTAGCTATTGTTGGTGTCACTATTGTAGGACTTGTTCCGAATACTAATAATCCTGAACCAGTTTCATCAGAGATAACACCTGCAAGTTGTGCTGATGTGGTAGCAGCAAATACTGATAAGTTATCAGTGGATATGGCATAATTGCCTATTGCTACACCATTTAGATTTGTAATACTTGTAATATCTGCAATATCTGTAAGCGTGTTAGATTGGAAGTCTATTGTTGTAGCTGATATGGTCATTTGTGAAATTGTATTTACTTGGAAATCGTGAATATCTCCTGTTGGCACATTATATGTCCAAGCGTTACTGACAGTTGTTGCGATAATTGTATGTCCTACTTCTTCTCCTTGTAATCCAAATGTCACAGATTTTATAATCTCAGTGGCAGTATGATTTCCTAAATTATCTGCAGCGCCTGCAGCTACTAATTCAAACTCATCATTTGTCGCATTATATGATATAACATGACCACCAGTAGGAGTGCCAAACTGTGCAATAGGCATTGAGATAACACCCAATTCCTCACCATCAAAATATTTCATAATTCCATGAGAGAAATCTGTCACTAGTGTATCAATTGCAAAATCACCATCAACTGCCATTGTTGGAGTTGTAGATAATGGAATACGCATTGTGCCTGCTGTAATTTGAACTGCGCCTGTAACTACATTGGTTGAAGCAAATGTCATAAAAGTGTCTGATTGAAGTGCAGTATTGAATTCTGCAACTGAACCTGTCAAAACGTTTCCTGTACCACCCAAATCATAAGATTTGTTAGTCATTACATCAGTGGTTGCTTTTCCCATTAGAGTGTCTGTGGCATCTGGAAGTGTAAGTGATCTTGCTACTGTCTGACTGGAAACTATTGTCATTATTGTACCAGTTGTTGCACCTGACAATTGAAAATCTAGGGCTTTGGTTATATCACCATCATCAGATATTTGGAATATTGCATCAGATTGTGAATTTGGTATATCATTGCTTCTTTCCATCGATGCTACTTCTATCACACCAAGAGAAGCATGGCTCCTTAGAACAAGTCCCATGTTTTGAACTTCTACTGTTGAGCCAGTTGGTCTTGTAGTTAATGCGCCAGGTGTTTCAGATACATAAATTGTGTCTCCTACTGAAAATGCAGATGTGTTAATCCCTGCTAATCTTCCTGTAATAGTAACTTGACCATTAGCATTATTGGCTATACTAGTATCTGCCACTATACCCAAAGCTGGCATTGTTGATGTTGAACTAGCATCAGCTAATACCACCAAAGGTAAATCTTGACCTACACTATAACCTGAAATAAACACTACTTGGCCAATTGTTATAGCTCCACCAGACTCATTTCGAACCTGAATGTGAACGCTATCTGCATGAACTGTATTTGAAAAATCATCAATAACCTTGTTTGTTAAAGGTTGAATGAAAGCCTGAGTTACAAAAACATCATTTCCAGTAAGTAGAGGTAATGTTACTGTTCTATCTGCTATAATAGCAGAACCAGCAAAAATATACTCATTCCCATTACTTTGTAACTGCAATTGTGTGGAAGGAAATATCTGAGCAAACGCACCAAATGTGTTTGTTTGGTCTGTTTGTACCACTGTTGAAGCAACTGCTAATGTGAGTACATCTGTTGCTAACGCAGCATTAATTCCATCACCATTAGATATTGAAATTAATCTTAAATCAACGCCAACTTTTGGTGTTGCTGCTGTAAGATCAAACGTTCCACCACCAACTGAACTGTGAGTGTTAGCTTCTCCAGCAGATGGAAGGGCTGCATCAGATATGATATGCCAGTTAGCTCCATCACTTACTATGGAAACAGATTCATTATCTGCTGTTAATGTTTTGGTTAAAGCACCATCTATTGTTTCAGTTCCATTACCATCTATGATTAAATTATTAGCTGGATCAATTTTTTTGATAATGTATAATTTTCTGATAATTCCTGCAACCAATGCAGATGGTAAAGTAAGAGTAACATCGCCACCATTAGTATCCCCTAAAATTATCACATCGTCATGCACTATTGTATAGTCAATAGCTTTAGTTACACTTGGATATTTCACCTGGAGATAATTAACATCGTCTAATCCTTCGAGAATATTTCTGATAAGATTATGCTGGTCAGTTCTAATGATAGTTCCATCAGTGGTAACACCTGGAGATGGATCTGCAATTAAGCCAGTGCTTGTCAATATATCACCATACTAAAAGTTAATGCGATACCTAAAAGGAACTTTTTAGACGAAATGTCTTTCTGCAAAATGATCATCTTCAAAGTCTGTATCCCTGGCAGATAATTTTTTACTGGTCCTGGTAGGTGCCTGAGATCTAAATTCGCCAAGATAAGTTTCCATCATGGCATCAAATCTGAGCATGATTTTATTGGCTTCTTCGTATAGTTTGTTTATCAGCCTTCTGATTTCAGCTTCTACAAAAACCAATGCTGCATTTTGTCCAGGTTTGAATAGTGGTGTACCTTCAATTGTATTAACATCATCAGTTACTGTAAGCACTTGTTTTTTGACTTCTAGATTTGCAGCTTGTACTATAGATAATAATGTATTATCATCTTGTTTATCAGTAATTCCAAAATGAGATTTTACAGAATCTAAAGTCACAAATTGTAAATCGTTATCTGTGCCAAGAGTCATTTAGTTACCCTATCATCACGATAATGTTGCCTAACTCTTGTTGGTCTTAATGCCAAACTAAGATCATTAATATCTCCTCTTCGATCTAATCTATTTTGCACATAGACCTCCAGGTCTGATTTTAAATCTCTAATTTCTAAAGGTGTTTTTTTAGTTGCCAAAAGTAAAAGGAGAAGTTATGTTTAGGTTGCTACCTTATTCAATAGGCCAGTTGCTCCTCGTACATAGGTATCTAGTTTAGCATCAGTATCAATTTCATCTAAGACGGCTGGGTCGAATTCATCTCCAGACGCTGTTGTGGCATCAATCTGTACTTTCCTAATGTACCTGTTTGGGTTCACTGGTAGGAATTGAATATAGTCTCTCATGACAAAGGCATCTGCATCTCTGGTATATTCTCTCCAGAATTCAGTCTCAAAAGGCCCTTCACCTTTTAGTGTGCCCTGGCTGGATGCTGCATAGAACATGCCTCTTGGAACTCTTCTATCCAAGATTGCTGCCACATCTGGAATACCTGCTAATTGTAGTACTCCGGAAACAGTTACTGCTCCACCAACATCTAACTTACCATGAGTGAAATAGTTGGCTTCATATCGTGCATAATCGATAGGATTCCAATATGTTACATCTACCAATGCTTCATTACTATTTAGAAAGTCCTGGAATTGATCTAATAATTCTCTTTTAATGTTAAAGTCTGCATGTGGTACACCTGTAACTACTGCAGAAGCATCAGGGTCACTAATTGAAAATGTTGCAGATGGTGCGTCTTTATCGACTAGTGTTCCATCACCTTCAGATAATCCTTTTAATCCCTGACCATTTCTCATTCTTGCAAATGATACCATAGCATCTGTGCTGTTTAATTGCATTACGTTAAAGTCTGCTCTCTTACTGGTTTCGCTTGGGAGTAGTGTAGCGTGTGCGTTTTTCTTTAAGTTAAATCGGTCTTCAGCAAACTTTAGTTTATCAAAGTCAATTTTCTCAAGTGGGTTCATTTGCACTTGGCCAGTTCTGGTATCCTGTTCTGGAACTCTGGCATCTAGTTTGGCAACATTTACAGTTGTCCATCCCTGCTCTACGAAAAATATGTTTGGTCTTACACCAAGTATTTTTCTGATAAGTGGGATAACTCGTATAGGGGAAACTTCGTCTAAACCAACACCACCGATAGCTGCATCCATCTGTGCTAATTGTTGTGCTGCCAACAATCCTTTTGCAGTATATCCATTTTCCTGGATTGATGCTTGTAGTCTTTTTCTAGCAACTAATTTTTTAAGATCATCTTTTGCTGATGCTGCGTATGTTAATTTATAATCTCGATATTTTATTGCTCCAGGTGCGGATTTTATATTTTGAACTGACGCATTAAATTCTTTTACAGTTTCAGTCATGTGGCCTATTTTCTTTATGCCAATAAAATCAAATGGTTTTTCAAAATCATTTTCAGCTATAGCACCTCGGCCATAATATAGAGATCCATTATATGGAGAATATACTATTTTATCGCCATGTTTCATGCCGTTCATGATTAGACTACTCTCCCTGTTTTGATTATTGCGTCATCGTTAAGTACAGAAGTTGCTGCTAGTCTGGCAAATTCTTTGTTAGAATAAGTTCCTAAAGTTTCATCTAAAGTTGGTGCTAATGCATTTGCAACATCTGCAACTGCGATAATTGGAACTCTTGAATCAAGTCTGCTGATTCCAACCCTTCTTCCTGGTTCAATGCCAACTGCTACTTTGGTCACCCAATCAGATCCACCTCTAATTACTGAAACTTCAGTTCGTCTATCTGCAACTGGTGTAGTAGTTAGGTTGTTTGCATCTTCTGCAGCCTGGAAAACTCCATCGACGCCATTTACACCTTCACTGGATAAATCTAAAAATCTGTCATCTGCTGAAAAATCTGTGGCTAATAATGGTCTGTAACCATCTGTATCAAAAATTACATATTCGCCTTTTAGAATTGCGATGTTTGTTTTTACTGTAATAGTTTTTACATCTAAATTCTCAATGTGAACAATATCTCCAACTGGCAATTTAGAGTGCCTCCGCTTCTTCTAATAGTTGATCAGTAGTTTTGTCATCTAGATCACTAGTTGATCCAGTATAGTCTTTAGGATAATAACCAATTTCTGATTCTTGACTAGAATCTTCTTCTACGTTAATTTGGTTAACTGCTACAAATGGTGCTATCTCATTCCATTTTTCTTCTACTTCATCTAATGTTTTAGCATTCAATTGTTTTGTTAAAGCTGTTGCTTGTGCTTCATCAAAACCTGGTGTATTCATTTTAGCAGCAATATATTTTTTAATTAATGGTGTTTTGAATTTGCCTTCTAGTGATGCAATTTTGGCATCTTTTTTCTCGTCTTCTTCCAGGGCTTTCTTTTCTTCTTCAGTAATGTCTTCATTACCTTTTTTGCCTTTCTTACCTTTTTTGCCTTCTGTAATATCATCTTCATCTTCTTTAGCTTTACGTGCTTTTAATCTGGCTTTCTTTTCTTCTTCAGTTTCTGCATCTTTATTTTCTTCTTCAGTTTCTGCTTTAGCTTTAAGAGCTTCCTTTACTTCTTTTTCGATCTCTGCAATTTTAGCTTTAACAGCAGTGTCTACTTTCTCTTTAATCTCATCTTCTTCAGGCATTTTATTATTTTTTTTCTTCTTTTCAGCTATAAGAGAATTATTCGATCTTTTACTGTTCAGGTTTTTTCGAGCTTCGCTGAAACAAATAGCTGTATCTTCATCAGTAGCTTTTTCACCAGGACCTAATTTCTTAGATAAGCACCTGGCCACTTCATCAGTAAGCTCAGATGCTTCCATTTCAATTACTAGATTGCCGGTCTTGCTGCATTTTGAAACGATTAATGGAACTGTTCGTAATGGATCAATATTATCAGTATCAATTCCTGCATTTACTTGTTGTAATTTTATCAGGCAATCTTTACTATTGCCATCACAGGTTAAACCGATTCCAGCATCTCCACCATAAGCTGGCTCATCTACCATTGCTCGGTGCAGTGCTTTGTATCTATGAACAATATGGATGTGGGTGTTAGGACCAGTTTGAATAATTTCCACATCTTCTAAGCTACGTGGAAATATGGCTGGGCTGTACCATTGAATTTCTTTATTTTTAATTTTTTGTATAACTAGAGGATCTGTAATTTGAGATACTGCAGTTAATCTTATTCCATCATCTGTGCCTTTTACTATTTTGATGGTTCCTTTTCTAAATGGTTCCTGGGCTTTGAGTGATTTTTCTACAGTATCACCGGTTGTATGATCTCTTTTTCCTTTAGGATTAATGAATTCAATATCTGGTTTACCTACAAAATCTTGGCCGTCTAATTTGTTAGCATTAGCCGTGGCCATCCAGCCATTGGCATTTATTTTATCTGAAATTAAAAAACCGTCTAAAAAGAATCCATCTTTTGTTTCTGTAAAAGTGAATTTGGTAGCTGCAAGATAAATTGGTTTCTTTAAATTACATTCCATAAAAAAAGAGAACTATTTGTGATTATTTAGAAGTGTTTTTCTTTTTGGTTTCTTTTGCTTTGGCTTCTAAAGCTCTTTCTATTTCTTGATCTTCATCATCAGCAAATTCTTTTGCAGATTCTTCTATTGATTTTGTTCTATGTGCTTCAGGTTCAGGTTTAGGTCCTGCTCTTTTACCCTCTAAAACTAATTTTGCTTCGACAGCTAATAGTTTTGCAGTTTTAGGAGTTGTGGAATCAGAATAACATCTTCGGGATTGGCCTCTATGTTCATCCATTATCATTTACCATATAATGAAGTATATAGGAAATGTCTATTGGTTTGGTTGTGGTTGCTTTCTCATTTTAGTTTTAGTTTGAGTTAATGTGGTTTTACTGCCATCCCCACCATCAATAGTCATTTCATTATCCATTGGTGAGCCTTCAGGATCTATCATGTTTTCAAAGTTTTGTAATCCTAATAGTTCACCAATTGCGTCTGCCTTTAGTGGTTTTATGGTCATTAGTTCTTTAACAGATGCCACTAGATCAGCCCATGATTCTAATTTGAAGTCATCAAATTCTGCCTCTATATGGAATTGCTTTAGCACTTCTGGTTTTTTGCCATAAATTATTCTGAAATTTTTCATGTACCATTGTTGGGCTATTTGTTTTCCAATCTTGATTCTATGACGCTTAATTACATTTTCCATAAACAATCTTAGAATGCCCAATAATGTATCTCGGTTAGGATCTTTTTCTTTAGATACCAAAGTGGTTGGTACCTCTGCAGATTTAGCTGATGCTTCAGCATGGTAATGGGCCATCTCAATCATTTCTTTAATTTTAGCATCTGTGTTTACATCATGTACTTTCATATCATGTTCAGGATCTTTTAGTGTTACTGCATTTGGTGATCCGATAGTTAGTGAATTTACAAATGCAGTGTTTTGATCTTCTTCTTCTTGTGAGCCCATTCCTTTTTCGTCACCTTTGAATGCAATAACTGAGAAGCCAGCATAGCCTATTGTGGATACGTTAGGGAAATCTCTATCAATTAATTTTCTTAATGATCTACCATGCCCAATCATTCTTTGCATTTTTGAATAACCGTAAAATTTACCATTGTAAATTGCAGAGTTTGCACTATGTTCCAGGTATAGCATATCTGGTGATTCAATCATTGCAGTTGCAAACATTAATTGTATTCCTCTAAGCTGTAAGGTGGATTGTTCTATCTGTACGAATCCCATATCCCTGGGATGCATTACTTTTAGTACATTTGGAATATTTGGGTATTTTGTATTTTCAAATTCGAATACATTATCTGTGAAATATTCATAGGTCATCATACACCTGCCATAAATCCAGTGGTTCCTTACCATAGCTTCAATCTTACTGTTGAAATCTTCATCCAGCATTGGATTGGAACCTTCAGGATCTGAAAAGCTTTCATCAATTGCAATTATAGGATCTAAAAGTTCTTTGTTTTCATCCAATACTCTAACTATAGCTTCTTGTTTTGTTTCATCTCTCTGACCTGGTTTTTCTTGTATTACACCTTCTTTAGATTCTGGTCCTTTACTTTCTGGTGGTTTAGTTTGGCTATCATCTTTTTGAATGGTTTCTGTTGGTGGGGTTTTTGGTATAGGTAAATCTACCTTTTTAATTTCCACAGCATCTTCTTTATTTAATTTTAAAATTGGTCTAATACCTCGGCCCATGGTAAAAGATGTAAGCACATCAATTACTGAGCCACATATTGTATGCATGTAAATGTCTTGTAAGACAATATAATCCAAAGCTTGTAATGGGTTTATGAAAAATTTAGGGAATATTGGTCGGCCTTTTCTGTCTTCTCTAGCAGTAAATGGAGTTGGCGCATTTAGTATTTTCTTATCTTCAACTTTAACATCTACAGCCTGAACATTGTATTGAGGTTTGTAATTATCTAGAAAATTATTATGATGCTGCTGGGATTCCAGCATGGTACTATCACCAAATGAATCTAAATTGCCATCAGCTAATGATCTTTTTAATGGCCATACTCTTAGAATAAATTTTTTGACTTTACCTTCTTTTTCTAATTTCTTTTTTTGTCTGTATTCATTGTATAATTCTAATTCTTCATCAGATAGTAAATTAGGATCTAACAATGCTTTTGATTTTCCCCTAGACCTAACTCTCCATACTGTGGTCCTGCTAATTTTTAATTGATTGGCAATCCTTTGATCTCCCCACTTTGGATTCTTTTTAATTAAACTTAGAATCTTTTCTAATAGCTCATCATTCACAGAACAATTTATGAGCTAGCTCATAAAGGAATTATATTATTAGAATAATTTAGTTTGATTCTTCTTTTCTTCTATTTCTTTCAGGTGCATAAACTCATGGTCTTGTTGTTGTTTCCAAGATAATTTACTAACATCTTTTCCGCATTTGGTACATAGTCCTTTCTTCATTGATCCATAGGTTTGAGATTTACTAATTCCCATCTATCTTTCACTCCTAAGATTAATTATGATGATAACTCCCAATATTCTTTTAGGCTGCCTCTACATTGAACACAATTATCTGATGAGGAATAATTTGTATGGTCACAAGTCATGCAAGTTCTTGGTTTAAAATGTGCAGGCATCTAGTCCTTACTCCTATGTTTTAATTTCAGGATTATTACATGCTCCATAATGTGCGTGCATTAATGCACCGCTTTCATGTTGAACTAAAGGTTTTCCACAGTTTTTACATTCATTATCTACTATTGACATTTTCTAAGTAAACACCTACGACATATTTGAAACGAACCTAAAGGACGTTCACAAATACAAATATTGTATTTATTCATCCTGTTTCTAAATATTTCGATATTATTTAACTTGGTGGAGATGCTGAATATCCATCTTTAAATGGATCTTTATCTTTGAATTGTGAGAATTTAATTCGTTTGGCACCCCTGCCAATATCCCAGGCTATGAATGCATAGTTACAAGCTTGTAGTGCATCATCAGGTTCAGAGTCTTTATGATCATATTTGATGTATGTCTGGCCAGTGGATTTTAGATGTTCTTTGGTTCCTACTAATGCAGTAAATTGTTTTACAATCCATTTTACTTCTTCATAATCCTTACCTGGTAAAATAATTCTATTGCATGTAAAGCCTGGCTCTTTGTGAGGATATTTGATTAAGCTAATTATTCTATTTATGGAAAATGTTCTATCTATAACATAACGCATCTCACGATTAAATTTTACTAACTCAACTCTTGTTGGTAAAGCTAGTTCTGGCCTTGGATGATATGAATTTCTAATACAAGTGGAACCATAGTATTTCTGAAGAGATTGTACTTGTTCAGTTCCACCTCCAGCATCAACTATTATTTTCTTTGGTTCATAGGCATCACAAAGATTCTTACAGATTCTAATTTGCTCTTGAACATCACTAGTCATAACTTGCTCAACCCATAATAATTTGAATATTGGTGCAGTATTATCGATGCATTGCCAAATCCAAATTATTGTTTTGCCACCACCTCCCCAATCTATTCCAATAAATACTTGCCCTGCTGCATGATCAACATCTGCTGCTTTAGTTAATCCCATAGTTTTATCGAATAGATTCAAAATCATTTCTGATGTGATTGGTTTTAATTCACCCTCTACAGATTCAGCTAAAATGTTCCTTACATAATCAGCAAATGAATAATTAGGATCTTTTTTCTCTTTCCATTCAATTGAAAACTCAGGGGATACTTTGTAATCGTTTATTGCATGTTCAATCTTTAATGGTATTCTAGGATTTTGTAATTGTGATAAATGATAGCCGTGTCTTGAATAGTTTCTTGGTACGTCTGCAATATATTCTCCATCTAATACATCCAGTAAATATGCACCTTCTACTAATCCCTCATCATCAAATTCTAAATCATTACGCCATGACATATTTTCGTAACCTTTCCAGGGTTCTGATCTTTTGAATTTGTATTGCATTTGGTTTGTGGATTTCCACAGTCTATCATAATCAGTATCTTTGAATCCACCTACACCGGCAATTTCTAAATCGCCCATTGTATCAGCTTGTGTTTCTCTTACATTACCAAAGCCAGTCCAATCATGGTCCTGGCCTTCATCTATTTCTAATCTCTGGTTGGAGCCACCTAATGCATTTTCCCAAAGCATTCCAGGTAACATCATATCTATGGCAGATTTTGTTTTGGATAGTATTCTTCTTTGAGATCCTAATCTGGATATGCCTGCAACATATTTTGATAATGGTCCTTGGCCAAATACATCTTCCCTAAATTTATTTTCTGTAAATGTCTTAAGATTAGGCTCTTTAAAATTAAAATACATTTGATCAAAGTGATGTTTAGTAGTTGCATGGAATGCTAGATTAGATGCAATCATTGTTGTTTTGCCCCACTGCCTGGCCAGCATTAACATAATGAATGGGAATATATCGTTTACAATTTTTAGTAACATAGGTCTATACTTTAATCGATTTTTTGTACCTTTGATTAATGCCCTACAAAAATATTCCCACTCTACTCTATCGGTTGGTAAATCAGGCAGCTCTTCTATTTCTTGTTCTGTATGAACATTTAGAGCCCTGGCTACTGCAGCAGCTTCTTTAGCTTGTAATCTCTTTCTATGTTCCGAGAGTGGGTAAATTGAGATTCTTTTCATGGGCAAATTGTTTTATCGCATCCTCCAGGATTCCCTGTGTAGATTCATCATAAGCAGATATGTATGGTTGTAATTCTCTTAATTCCTTTAATGTTCTAACTTTGAATCTAGGAACATTTTCTTTGTGGTATTGTATCCACATTTCTTTTTTAATGAGATCTAATTCTTCAATTCTTTCTAAGTGTCTTTCCTTCATGGTTTTACAAATTTCGTATAATCTTTTTCTAGTCTCGGCTTCTACACGGCCTAAAATTCTATAATATGATGAAGCTACCATTTCATGATTTTTTAATTTCATATAAGCTAGTGATTCCTTTTCACTGAACCTCATTACCTTGGTAGCAACTACAAGTAATTCTCTCTCATTTAATGGCAATAGTTAGTCATAAGATGGGAGTAAAACTCTCATATAGGAAATATTGGAATTATTTAGATTTCTTAGTAGATTTTTCTTTTAGTTGTTTATGCCACTCTTTGAATGATTTTAAAGAAGCTGTATTATCCTTTGGATCTTTCATCTTTTTGTTACAGTTAGGGCACAGCCACAGATTATCTGTAGGATCTTGTTTTGCTCTAGGTTGATAACTACCTTGGCATCCGTTACAGATCATTAAATAGACCTATATTTTTAAGACCACATATCATTTCATCAACAGCTCTGTGAGCATCGCCCATAGCATGTAGATATTTAGTAGAATTCAAATTGATTGCCTCCAATATTTTCCACGTAATTGTTTTAAAATTAGCTGATCATAGTATTGATATGGATTCCAAAAGTATTTTGGATGATATATCATGTTATTGATGTATCAGTAAGCTAATTTAGTATTTTCTTTGCCTTTTTTCTTCCCCAAGTGTCAGTTTTCTTATGACAGTCGATACAGATAGTCCTGCCATTAGATAACATTGTTCTTAGTTCTGGATATATTGAAAATGGTTTAATGTGATCTGCGTGTAATATTGGTCTGAATCCTTTCTTGCCTCTAGCTCCACATATTTGACATGTGAAATTATCTCGTTTTAAAACAGCTAACCTCCAATTGGTGTAATCTATTGTATCTCTTTCTCTTGAATCAGTTCTATTAGGATTCCAGAAAGGATGTAGTTTTCCAGGCTTCCAAGCATTTTTTGGAATTATGCCTTTGTGAGACAATTTTATTTTTTCAATAGTTTCCAGAGATAATTTTCTTCCTGTGTATGCCTTGTTTCTGCAGGCATAAGAACAATATATTTTTGATTCTCTTTCTTTACTATATGTCTTGAATTCTTTTTGACATATTAAACATGATTTAACAGTGGGTGGATTACGTTTAGACCAACACTCTTTAGAGCAAAATTTTTGTTTTCTATTTTTGTGTTCCTTAGTTGGAGTGAATTCTTGATTACAAATAGGACAAACTCGTTTAATTATCAGTTTTAATTTTAAACCATTTTCAGCTCCACATCTATCGCATGTTTCTACCATGATTATCATTGTCAGTCCACAGATTAATATAATTAGCGTTAGATTTTAGGCACAGATTTACGTGCATCTTAAAGCAGTCCAGATTTAGCATATTTGAGACAAATGATTCCTCTAGTCATTTAATCTGGCAATTTACCGGATGAATCCCATCTCTGATTTGACTGCACCAGGAGATCCACCAGCAGTTTCCTTGAATCTGAATTTCAAAGCTGTGATTTCTGGCGATATTGCAGTATTTGAAAATGCCACACTTTTGCCATTTGCACCACCAGAGAAATTAACATCGGTTGTTGTGAGAACGGTGGTAGAACTGACAACAACAAACGTTGATGCTTCCTGTTCCACCTTGGTAATTGTAATTAATGAACCAACTGCAACTGCTGTATAATTTGGAATGGATGTGTTGGCAGTAATATTGGCTGCAACATTTGTGGCAGTTGTATCATCATCTGTATCAAATGGTACAGGACCACTCATAATTTCTATGTCATCAACAGTGATTCCATCCATTGAAGATGAAACTCCACTTGCTAATGTTGCACCTGCTGCTGTAATATTTGCAGATCCAATTGTATCAATTGCATTTCCTGCTGCACCGTCATTAATTGGAGCCTCTACTGTAACAACGCCCAAGGAATTTGTAGCTATCACATCAATGGTTGGAACTGTTATTGGAGTTCTAGTATCATTGGTAATTGAATCAGCTAAGTCTGTAGCAGCTGCAGTATCACTGGTATCTATTGAAAATTGTGTATTGTCAGCTTTTGCTCCTGCAACACCCAAGTAAACAAGACCGTTGACTATCACTTGGTCAGCAGTTACTCCACCTGAAAATGTGGCTCCTGACAGGGTAATTGTTCCACCAGTTTGTGCCAGAGTTATAGCGTCTCCAGTAGTTCCTAAAACATCAGTGGTGATTGTTACTGTATCACCTGACGATGTTGCTGTTTGGTCACCAAGAGTACCAGTTCTTGTATCGTTTGTAATTGAATCAGCTAAATCTGCTGCACATGCAGTATTTGAAGTATCTATGGAAAATTGTTCATTATTGGCTTTTACTCCAGCTACACCAGTGTAAAGTATTCCATTAACTGTTATTGTGTCAGTCGCAATGACTGAAGTACATTGAGCAGTTCCTGTTGCAAATGCGTTTGCCACTGCAGAAACTAGAGTTAAATCTCCTTCAGCTTTTACAGATGGTCCACCAGTTACATCAACTGTGCCAGTTGCTGCAACACCTGCTGCTATTGCATCTTCTATAACTTCATCCTCAAAATCAACTTCTGTTAATGTTGTAATATCAGTAAATTCTTTATGGGTTTTTTCAATTAACATATCAATACTATTGGCACCCACATTTTTGAATTGTGCCCAACCTTTACCCATTCCATGGACATCATATAACCTATCCTTGGTAGCCAGATAAGCTGCGTTATCAATAACTATCGAAGCATTTTCTAAAGCCTTATCAAAAAATATCGGTACCCTACTGGAAATACTAGGTTTCTTTGGAACAAGTGTAATAGCTGTCATGATTTCTTAATATTTAGAACAATTTTGGTGTTAAAAGAAATAAAGATTAGACTCTTCGTCTTCATCGTAATCAAAGCCTGGTTCTGGTCTTCCAGGTGCATTTTCAGGATTCCTTTCTTCTGGTATTACATTAGGTTCTATATCATTCATCCCTCATTATCTCCAAAACCATACAGGCATTTTTGATTCTGGCACCTGGAACCGTTACCAAAGTATTTGTGGCATTTAGGGCACAGCATTATTTCTTACCTTTTTTAAATTCCACAAACCAATGTAATTTTGCAAATACAAATCCATCTAGCACTTCATAATCAACAGCGACAGCTTCGATTTTATGATCTAAAAGAAATTTGTTTATTGGGTTATCGATATCATTGCTGCTAATCTCTTTCTTAATCGTTGGAAATATGAAGGTTTTAGTCTGGGTGTATTTCAGGACCAATTCTGTTTTGCAGCTCCTTTATTTCTTTACTGTGTATTCTCATTATGGTTTCAAAATCAACATCATTTTTGCCAGCAATAATTAATGCTTCCTGGTGATCATCTACTCTGTTTTTTAACTCTTGAAGCTGGTCATCTATATTATATTCTGTAGTAGTTGGCATATCATTTACCCTCACATTTTATGCAGGTGCAATCTTCTGAATGTTCTTGGTCTTCTTGGTTTTGTGTATTTTCTAAATCTTCCAATTCATGTCGAGTTTCTGAATATTGATTAACCGCATCCAATAATTGAATAATGTAAGCTTCTTTAATTTTTTCTATATTTTCTAACTGTAATTTCTTTTCTCTAATCTGATCATCTAAGGTCATTTTGGAAACTCCTTTCTAATTCGTTTTAATTCTTTCATTCCAGGTCTTGTGAGACTGTAAATAGTACCTATCTCACAATCTAAACATCTGCTTTTCTTGACAAATTGTTTAGCTAAAACAATAGATAGTTTATCACTTGGATGATCATTACCTTGACTCATTCCAGTAATGAGTTGTTTCCAGGATGCATGTCCACCCAGATCATCAAGTGTAACAAGAATAGATTCCCAAACTCTCATCCAATGCATTTTTTTATATTGTCGTTTAGTCCTTCGTGGCACAACAACAGTTTCACCACGCATGGGTTTTTGTTCTAAGGCACTGGATTTACTATCTCGTTCCATTACAAATGACCTTTTAAATCTCCATCGTATGGCACCATTTCGATTGTGATAGTTCCAATTTTTGAGACTCTTGATCTAATTGCTTTTTTCTCAGGATAGTTTCTAATGCCAAAATTATGTGTTTTGAGGAATGTTCCGCCATTAGCAAAAATTAATGTTCTTTCAAACATCTTCAATGATTTGCCTGTTCCTCTCTTGAAAATTTCTTGAGCTTGATCAGTAATTCTCTTATCATGTGAGTGACCAACAATGAACATATCAGCATCAACTTTGGCTGGCCATCTTTGCATTGAGTTAACTTCACCACCAGATTGGTCACCACCATAAGCTCCATGTGTTACAACAGCAGTGAATTGTCTGAGTAGTTCACTATGCCAATAAAACTCAAACCAAATAACAGCTTCATCTTCCAGATTTTTTAATTTGGCTGGCTTGCAGAAAGCTTTCTCGAATCTTTGTGATGAATAGTAATGCCTGGCGTATTCATGGTTTCCCATTAACGCACCATGTATTTTGATATCACTCCAAGTTTTAGGATCTTCATGTCTCTGATATTTTTTAGTCAATAATTTCTTGTGTTGGTTTATCAATGGTTCAGTTAGTCTTTCAAATGCATCCTCCTGTTCCACATCTTCAAACATGGTCATGTCTTTGGACCTTGTATCTAATCTAAAATCAGCAGCAGGAATATTATCTATAATATCACCACCGATGAAAGTTGATCTGTTTGTTTGCTCAGCTATTGCGTTTACTCGTTTTACATATTTCTCAGCCTCAAAATTTTGATGGCCAATATGAATATCATATAATGGTTCTAAGAACCATGAATCATCTTTTTTAAGACCTAGCTTTGCAAGATCTATTTGGATTACATTATATTCCATATACTAACCCTGCTTAATTGCAAATGATAAAAGCATCATTTTTTAGAAATGAAAATTAGTTGTGAAGAATAGTTCCGAATTTTTTTATGTAGATTCGGGAACTACAGCCAAGAAAACGACTTTCTCATTTAGTAAATAATTACTATGTTATAATAGAAATAATATTAACTATTTTTGATCTAATATGATCTGTTCTGATAATGCATAATTAATTACTTCTTGTGGTAATTTAATTTCAGTGTCACAGTTTTCACATTTTTTTGTTTTGATGATGTGTAGTAAATCTTCTTTGTAAAGTGGAATTTGGCAGTACCTACATTTTGAAACCGTTTTTGCAGAAAATGATTTATCACAATCATAGCATTCTACTTCATCACTATCGGATTTTGGTCTAACTCTCCAGGAACCGCATACACATTGCACACCGTAGTAACCTAAGAAAATTGCCGTATCCCTGGTCCTGGGTTTTAACAATGGTAGCTTACTAATTTTTTCTCCACGTTGAAACTTGATAGCTTGTTTTGGTGACAGTAATTTTTTATTTTGTTCTTTAAATAATTCTATACGTTTTTCCATGTAGTGTTCTGCACCATTGCTTAAGCTTCCCAATGCAGTTGCCAAACAGTGCAGTAAAATTTGTTCAGTGTTAATTGAAACTTTTGTTTTATCATCAAATGCATCATTCATATTTTTTATGATTGTAGATTGTTGTTGATAAAATTCTTTTACATTTTTTTGATCAAAAAAAATCCCTAATTCTTCTTGTTCTTTTAATTTTTTAGATGTAATTTTACAAATCTCTTCAATGTGAAATAATAGGTGGATCGCTTGCTTATTTGGAGTATTTATAGAACTATTTTCTAGTTCCCTGGGGGGAACCTCTCTGAAATTTCTTTCTTGATTAGTCCAATCGTTCTTCTTCATAACTCTATAAAAGTGTCCCGAATGCCAGGTATATTCTTCACGACTAATTTCTAATTCTTTATATTCTAATTCCCAAATTCTATCTTCGATTGATCTTTTCATTAATGTTGAAATTTGATCATTAGGGAAGCCAGTAATTTCTAATTCATTTCCCATGCTGATCCAGGTAGTTTCTTTTGTGGCATCACTTCTGCTGTAAATTTCTTCTTTAGCAGCTTGTTCAGCTAATTTAAAAAATTCATTAGATGGTTTTTCAACCTGTACGGTCTTTGAGAAAGTGTCCATTGATGCTTTACTAAAATAGTTCGTATAGAAAAAGTAAGGTAGAAGCTGATGTTGACTAGTTTCTCAGCTTCTTTTTGGTTAGATCACTCCTGGTGTATGGCTTATTCCAGTATGGGCTTCTGCAGCCTGGGCATCTATTAGGCAGGGATTGTATTTTCCCTTTTTTGATAGTGGGATAAACTAGTGTGCCACAGGTTCGGCATTTGTATTCAGGCACACTAATCTTTTTTCCAGTTTTAGTCAAGCTCTAGTATCCTGGCCACCACAGGTATTGCAGGTCCTGGAGTTTTTATCACAGTTAGGTTTTACACATTTGCATGCAAATTTTTCTCCTTTATGGAGTTCTTTTACATCTTTAGCTTCTACAACTTTTAACAAACTCATTATTTCTAACTCTGGTATTTGTTTTCTCCAGGCGTTTCTTTCAGCTTTAGATAGTGCTTTAGTTCTTCCAAACTGATCATAACCAGTTCCATCTTTTGTTTTGGCCATGTATGGTGCTTCTGATATTCCTACAGATTCATGTTTTGTTTTTTGGTTTCTTACTTTGATTGATGCATACCAGATCCAGGTAGATGTATCTGTATCATCATGTTTTACCAATTCTACTTTTTCATCAAAAACTTCTAACGGTTGGCCAGCCTGGCTCATTTTTAGTGTTAAAAATTTTAATCCAATGTAGGTAATTTGTTTTACATCTTTACCACCAACTGATAAGCTATACACCATAGCTTGTTTCAGTGCTTTATCTGCTGCTAGGATCTGATCTTCATCTGCTTTTTCCATGATAGCAAATTCTGTTTTGGTTAATTGATTATTCGATATTTTATTTCACCTCCTCTAATTATTTTTAGTGTAACTCCAATAATTTTGATAAAATGAATTCTACCACTGGCACCGTCACTGCGTTTCCTAGCTGTTTGTATCTTTGTGCATCACTAACTCCGGATGTCCATCCATCTGGAAAACCTTGTAATCTTTCACATTCCAGAGGAGTCAATCTTCTAATACTTCCTTTTTCTATAATCCCAAAATCATTATTTGCTGCTGTTAGGATCCAGGTTGTATCTCGTTTTTGTATTCTTTGTTTCATATTGGCACTTTTAAAACTCATGTAAATCATTGCTCTATTTCCATAGCCTTTTTGGTATCCTGAGTCAATTGTTGGAATAGTTTGACTCGATACCAATTTCCTAGATTTTTGTGTCTTTGATCGTGTTTCAACATTCCTTTCAATGCTTTCTTTGATAGGAAATATTTTTGGTGTGGATGCTCCTCTAAGATGTCCGATAATGAAGATTCTCTCTCTGTTTTGTGGGACGAAATATTTGCTGTTAAGCACTTGCCATTCTGCATCATACCCGAGCTCATCCAGCGTTTTGAGGATTGTTTCGAATGTTCTTCCTTTGTCGTGGCTGAGCAGTCCTTTGACGTTTTCAAGGAGTAAAATCTTAGGTCTTTTTTGTTTTGTAATCCTAGCGATTTCAAAAAATAGCGTGCCTCTTGACTCTTCAAATCCGAGCCTTTTTCCAGCAATGCTGAAAGCTTGACAAGGGAATCCTGCACAGAGTCCGTCAATGTTTGGGAGTTGTTCTGGAATAATTTTTGTTGCATCTGTTTCGGAGGGATATCTTCCAAAATTTTTTTTGTAGGTTTCCCTGGCGTATTTGTCAATTTCACATGCACCTACAATTTCTTGACCGGTGTTTTGTAATGCCAAATCGAAGCCACCTATACCTGAAAACAGTGAAAACCATTTCATTTACACACCTTACAATCTTTTAGAGAGCAAGTTTTAGCACCTAATGCTCTAAATTTACTCCATGCTATATGATTGAGATAATCTGTTAATGTGAAACTCATTTTATTTACAATCACATTCTGTAAGTAAACAGTTTTTATGATCTCCTTTTTCACAATTTTCACAAAGCAGTTTTTCTTTCATTCATTCAATTCCATAATTAAAATAGGTATATCTGTTTCAGGATCAAAAATTTGACCCTCTCTTTCACATATTCTTTCAGAACAAATTAAAAATGAGTCAGGGTCCATTCTTATACAAAATTTCCCTTCCAGGGATTCACCACAAATGTAACATTCATCTTTATCTTCACCCATTAGTGCAGGAATCATGTTACCACTTTCTAATTGTATGCTGCTAAAAATGTAGGCCATTATGGCTCAATCTCTTTATACAAGATACCTAAAATTTCATCTAAAGATTTTCTGGAAACATCATGTTTGTTTACGATGTAAATAACTTCTAATTTTGCTTCGTAGTCTGTAGCCATAGTTACTTTTCCTCTACCCCACAAGTTAGACATTCATATTCATCATCATCTAATTTTATTATAGAGTGTCCTTCGTGTTTGTCGAACCAGTTCATTTTTTCCTCATGTTAATTAGAAGGTTGTTTCTTGTTTCCATTATGATAGCCATCACAGTCGCTTTTGTGGCATCAAATAGATAGTAAAATAAGTTTACATAATAGTTTCCATACTCATCCGTAATTCTATCAGTTCCTAGAAGCTTGGCATCTAAATGGTCAAATTGGATGGGAATAGATTTTATATACTTTCTAGGTTTTAGCATTCCTCCACATGACCTGTGTGGAATTCTAAATATTGGTTTTATCCAATTTTTCTCTTCCGCATCATGTACTGTCTGTCTTACTTGATCATTGACATAGATTGTTATTGTGCCTTTCATTTTTCTCTCTTTGGTAATAGTTGACCAACATGTGGATTTGAATCTAAACGATTTGATTCTTCAATGAGAAAAGCTAGTGCTCTGAATCCTTCCCTTATCTTTTTTCCTGACTTCATTCCTCACAAATCTCCATTATCTCATTTACTATATCATTATCCTCATAAGATGATGGTGATAAGTTGGATGCTGGCTGATAGATGCGGTCTAGTTTTTGTTCAGGTGTTAATATTGTTTATACCCCATTATTAACGCAACTCTCTTACTGGTTTCCCTGCTGTCACATGAACACTTTTCACGGTACAGCTTGTTATTTTAGTTTCTAGACCAAATTTTCTTTTTTTATTTTCCGTTTTTGTTATTGTTTGCATACTATAGTGTATCCATACTTGGTTATAAAAGTATATACTTTTAGTATATTATATTAGTATTAATACTAGTGTATGGTATGATAATCATTGGCAATAGTAATGGTAGAGGCTTGTAAATGTAATGTTTGTAAACATGTATGGTTTCCACGTTCGGATAATCCTGATCCTGTTTCCTGTGCAAAATGTAAGACTCCTTACTGGAATCGATGAAAAAAAGGTTTCATTAGAGAATATTATTTTCGCATTTTTGTGGCTTTTATAATTACGGTTCTGGTGTAATCCCAGGCTGTGGCATCAGCAACTCCCATCCTTTTTGCTTCAGAAAATATCTCAGCCTGGTTTCCCCTGGCCAGGTAGATTCTTAATAATGAATTTAGTCTGCCTGATCTAATTACATCTTTACTGACCATCTATTTCACTTCCTAAGATTAAGACATTCATCACAATCAATAGTCTTGCATACCCATTCTTGTTTTTCATTACTCCAACGATACTCATGTCTTTTTTTAGGTCTAGTTTTAGTATAACGTTCAGGTTTTAGTGGACAGTCTTTATGATAACATATCCATCCATCATCATTATAATTCATATTATTATTACAATGTGGACATTTCTTTAAAGCTAATTTTTCCCATTTTTCAAAAGTATCATCTGGAACATCTTGAAACAATGGCCAACTTCCTCGATAATTGTCAATACATTTAGAATGATCTGCCTGCCACCCATCATATTCATAATTACAATCATTACATATTTGCTTCATCTATTTCTCACTCCAATGTTTTATTTCAATCATTCCCCAACATCTCCTTTGATACACTGTATAATCCATCATATAATCTATTCATTAATCCCAATGAAACTAATTTAGATACACTGTTACTAAAGCCACCACTGTTTGCAGAATAATTTGTAGCTTCTGCCAGTGAATCTTTAGTATGATCTCCTGGATTTTCGCATATTACTTTTAGAATTGCTGCAGGGCATTTACCTAATTTAGTCATCCAGAAATTTAATAGATCTTGTGTAGTGGCCGGGATTGGTTCATAGTCTTTTACATTATCCATACCAAGATCAGTAAGCTGTAGACCATCACCATTTCCTGCAATCAATGCTAGAGATTTTAATCTAGATATTGAATTACTAAAGCCACCTGATTTGAAACTATAACCTGCAATGATTGCTATCTGCTGTTTGGAAGATGATTTACCACGTTGAGCTAGTGCGATTAAGATTTGTGTTTCACATCTTCCTAATTTACCATCTTCTGTAAATGGTATTGCTCTCGATGTAAGTTCTAATGGTTTTGAATATAATGTGTGTTTAACTGGTAGTGATCCACTGGTACCAGGTTTTGATAATCCAGGTGGAGTTAAAAATTTCTTTAAATCTAAATGTAATACTGGATCAACGTTTCCTTTGATAAATTCATTATCCTGGTCTAATGTGGCTTGAAGTCTAACAGCTAATTCTTTTAGCATTTGCCGATTTGCTTTATTTTGCCTAACATAGATTGCATGATTTTTGATAGCTTCTTCAAATTTATTCTTGGCATCATTTATGGCTTTGTTATATCCTGTAGTATATGCCTTCTCAATTGCTTTAGGATCTTCTTTAGGTTGGCCAGCCTTTAATTTTCTATTCTCTACAGTTAATTCAGTAATTTTTAATTTACAGTCTTGGATAGTTTTCATTTCATTTGCAGCTTCTTTTGGTAACTCTGCAAAGTTTTTCATTAATCCCTGGATTTTAGATTTGTTTACAGGTGTGTATTCTCTAATTGATCCAATCTCTTCATGCATAGATTTTGTTTCATAAGCTTTTACCTTGATTGTATCTTCTGAAATTGCTGGACCAAATGCATAAAATTCATGTTTTAGTTTTCTTAATACAGTACTGTCTTTGATTCCAAGTTCTTCTGCTGCTCTTTTCCTATCATTATCCAGGGAACATCTGCCAATGAATTTTGTATTTAATTCTGCAGCAACATCCTTGTTAAATTTGGATATCCTTTGAGTTGCACAGACTAAAGCATATCCTCTTTTACGCCCTCTGCTGGCCATATCTGCAACTGCTTCTAGTGATTCTGCATGGGTTTTTTCAGGAGCAAATACGTGGGCTTCATCTAAAATAATTATACAAGGATGCCAAAGATTTTTTGGAAGGTTTACCATTGCGTTAAAAAATGCTTTTACAAATCTAATTCTCTCAAATGGATTTAATTCATAAAGATCAATGATTGTATTTGCTGAAGTTTCCATTAGTTTTTTTGCAAGTAGTGGAGCATGTTTTACATCTGCCTGGATATCAGCTGCTGGACCTTTGGCAACTAAGAGAAATTCATATTTTTCTCGTAAAGTGTGAAACTCTCCCTCTGGATCTAATAATATTAGTTGAACTTTGCCATGAGATTCTTCATTAAGTTTTCTAATCCAATGACTTTTTCCACCTCCAGAGTTGGCTTGTAGTAATACTCTGGATTTTATTATCTCCTGAAGATTTATTGGGACATCTTTTTTTGTGTTGACATCATAAACGATTTTAAGATCAGTCATTAGTTAGCTCCGCAAATATTGTTCTGTAGAAGTTTGGTTTTTTTGCATCAGTATCAGCAGGATCATAATCTTGTGCCCATTGATGAATTATACTATGTGCTGTTTGATTCATGTATAACATCCAGACGGTAAAATATTTGTAATTTCCACCATCTTTTATTGCATGTAAAAGATGTTCTGATTCCATCATTCCAGTGTTATGAGGTTCCCAATCATATTTGGAACCCTTTAATCTTTCATACATTTTCATTGCCATTTTTTTTACTGTTCTTCTAGCTACCATTTGAGCATGATTAGTATGGCAATCATATTTTGCTTCGTGAGTGTAAATGTAAATAACAACTGCATACTTAGCTACCTTTGGCACAGTTCTACTACCAAATATTCTATGTTTCATGTAGTTACCACCTTGTATTTTTTACACCATTCATCTACATGATCATGGCTGCAAAACCATAAGATTATGCCTTTATGCTCTTTGTAAACTCCATCATCTTTATTGGAATAGTTTCCACACCAGTGGCAGCATTCTTTTTCATTCAAGATTCTACTGCCTCCTGGAAGCAATGTTTACAAATTACGCAATCATCATCTATAACACCAAAGACATTTTTGAACAAAACTAATCTATAACAATCACAAATATGTAAACCAATCTTATGTAAGATCCGATTAAATTTTATCCAATTAATCATCTACAAACCTCTCAAAAATTCCATGATTCAGTATAATTATGTAGGTGTCTTTTGGTTCATGTAAAAATGAAAAAATAACAAAACCGTAAATCGATATTGATATATCAGTAACTTTTGTCTCAGTAGATAATTTTCTCCAGCAAAAACGTTTCATTGTGCTACAGCTTTCCTATACTTATTTTTGTACTTCATAGCTCGGGGTTTAGTTCGTAATCTATATCCACAGCATGGGCACCATCTGCCATCAAATTGCATGAAGATATTACAGATTTGGCAGCGTTTTTGTCCACTGGAATATCTAGCACCACCATTGTTTCCTGGTTTCCCAGCTTTGTATCTTTTACAAATTTCTTTACAGGTCATGGATTTAGTAAAAACCTCGCCAGATGTTGTTTCCAATTATTTTTTTTAAGATCATATTCGTAAATTTTCCAAACTCTAAAACCAGCTAGTGAATAATAATTATCTCTTTTACTATCACGTTTTGTTGGTAAATCTCCTTCACGACCATGGCCTTTTGTAGCTAATCTTGCACCTGCCCGACGTCTTCCACCTTCTTCTTCATATTCAATAATAATTTTATTTTCAAAATCTAAAATGTCTGGGCAGTAAACTTTATCTCCAATTTTTATTATTTCTTCTTTAGATTGAATTGGTGGATGGAATGGAATAACTCTTGAATCTCCTTCTTGAACCAGTGGTGGAACCATTGTCTTGAACTGAATAGCTGTTTCATAATCTCCACCATCTTCTTTAAATCTAAATGGTAATTCTAATAACATGCTAAGATCTGTGGCAAACCTGTAAATCTTGTGTAGCTTTTCTATATCTATTTCCCCCAAGGTTTGTTGCCTCCTAACGGATAATTTCTTTTTCTCCATTTGTTATAGATGTCTAAACATTTTACCTCACCAAGTTTCTCAATTAATAATTTTCTTAAGATGTCGACATTATCATCTCCTGGATAAGATGTAAGGTGCATACAATCTAGAACCCAACCAGGAACAGTGATTGTTACATAACCCTCTTTAGGCAAATTTACCTACCTTTTTTTTAATTTCATTGCCATGTGAAGACCATCCTTTTCTTTTTCTACGTGCATATAGTTCCAGGTAATTTCTTTTAGGATACATCTGCTCTATTATTTCATAAAGCTTTTCTGGTTTCTTAGAATGCTGTGATCTTCTTTCTTTTATGATGCTAGAAAATAGTTTAGCAGGTGTAGGCATATTTCCTTTTATTGCAATAATACAGTTTTCGTGTTGGTTTCTAACCCAGGAACCTACACCAATAATTTCTTTATCCCATACATATTCATTTTTTATTATTTTAAATCCCCATGCATCCAGTATAGCTTTGTAAGTTGGTGTTGGTATATCTCTAACAAACATATTCTTTCCACCTGCCCATGCAAATTTTGTAGTTACAGGAATTTCATAATACATTATGCTTGGGCTCATCCAAAAGAATATGATTGCGTTATCTGCAGATGGGATTTTTAGTTTCATTAATTTATGTGGTGGTATTGTAGAGTAATGATTTTCTGCTGCACCTCTTCCACCTTTATCAATAAAGGCAATTGGCACATCACATAAAATTACATCATAACTCCCTTTAGGGATCTTAGTTTTTGGTAAGCTTCTTTCTTCTTTTGTAAGTAAATTGTAAACTGTTTTGATTGTAGTCTTGCCAGATTCTAGTGCGTTTTGTTTGTTAACACGAGCTGGTGAATCATTAATTACTACAAATCTTTCAAATGTAGGTGTAGAAACACCTGCTGCTTTTGCTGCAATTGCAGCAGCCTTACCCTTAGCATCCTGGGATGCTAGGGTTCCCTTTTTTTGTCTGGTAACTGCTTCTTTTTTTGCTTGATCATAAACTGGTAATCCCCATTGGCATTTTTGGTATATGGATAAATGCCTTCTTTTTCTATTCACTGAAACAATAAATCCTAATTTTTCAGATTCGGAGCTAAAGCTGTATTGATTGTAAAGTATAGTTACAGATTTTAATAATCCTAAGATTTCATCCCTGGTGTAACCATCTAATAAATTACAATCTCTATCAAGAGATACTGGTATTTTCTGGCCAGTTTTTTTAAGGTCATCATACATTACATCAAAGTCTTCATCAGTAAGATTTTGATGGAATTTGTAATACTTTAATGGCCGTTTTAATTTACTACGTTCAATTAATTTATTGGTTTCAACTAATCTCATTTTATTAAATCAATCTCTGTAAATGAGTATGCAAAAGGATCATCTTGTTTGTCAATGTATGCAAAAGCTTGTGCTTTATCTAGAAATGCTGGTCCAGCTTTAACAAATCTAGTGTTAGAATCCCATTGGTGTATTATAAAACATTTCATCTTAGTTTCCTGCCATCGATTTTAAAATTAGATGTTAGCATAACTTTTGGATATTTGCCAGACACTACATATTCACTAGTGACTAATGTGTTGTAGAATTTTGATTTTTTCATTCGGATAGATTCCTTTCTAGTAGTTATGATGAATTTACCCTGGATTGTTTCACAGATTTTTAATATTTCTTCTTCATATTCTTTTACAGCGTATCTATCAAAACAGGAAAACTTTTGATCATAATATGATCTGTTCCAGGGAATATCAAATAAGAAAAATGTTTCTGGTCCATCCCAGCATTTTATACAATTAGTAAAATCTTCTACTAATATAACTACATTAGAATCATTAAAAAATTCTTTAAGGAGCCAATTAAAGATAAATTTTGATTTATCATTTAGAACAAATTGTGTGTTTGTAAATTTTTTTGATTTTAAGATTTCTTGAAATACCTTAGCTGTTCCTGCAAATGGTTCTACATACCATCTACATTCAGGAATAACATTAGTTATTCTTCTAGCTACACCAGATAAACCAGGAAAGCCAGCCCACCTTTTACCATCATCTATTCTAGGTAGTGAGATTGATTTCTGGCCTAATCTGTTTACAATTGTTTTAGGTGCATATTCATTAAGTGGTTCCTGTGTGGTTTTGATGCCACGAAACTTTTTTGGGAGTGCTCCAGTCAACGACCAAACCTCTTTTTTACATTTTTGTTGGCTGCCAGGAATGGTTTACCTTTTCTTATTTCTACGATATCTAATGATATGATAACCATCATCCCAGCGTTAATGCATTTCTGCTCTATTTTTTTAATATCCCACATTGCATCCAGGTAATCCACACAATCAGGATTATTGGTTATTATTTTTTCTCTGATTAATTTCCTGTATTCTTCTTCTAATAGATCAGGATCTAAAGGATTGTAACTCATTTTTGAGTTACCTCAACCTCTACATATTTTTTGCATTTCCTGCACCAAACGTATGGGTCTGTAGTTTCGTATTTTGTTTCACCTTGTTCTTTAAAAATAATTTTTGGTGTGTAAAGTGGTTCCCCACATACATCATGTTTTGGTAACATTACAATACAGACTCCAGGAATAAATCTAATTGGTCAATTGCGGTCATCATTCCATCTATTAGCGGATCAAATTTTTCAAATAGGTGAATCATTTTATCCATTAATTCATTTATCTTATCCAACTGAAGTTGGAGCTTTGCTGCCATCTCGCCCATCTGACCAGTTTCCATCAGCAGTTTATTCTCCCTGATTTTTCACATTTTTCTTTTTCTCTTGCTGCAGCTTGTTCTTCCAGACATTCTGTACCTGCTTTAATGTAACCGTTTTTGAAATAGTGCACACATATTCCATCAGCACCTTCACCAGCTACAGCACTGTTTGCATAAGCTTCGTAATATATTCCGCCTAATGTAAAACCTAATGAAAAGAAAGCAAAAACAAGAGCTATTGTTGCCCACCATATAATATTCATGTTTGTGTTTTTAACTCCGCATATTTTGGTTCGTGAATATCTAGCTTTATTTCTATTACAGGAATGCCAGTTTGATTATTTAATGCCATAATACCATCTGAAATTACCAGCTTTGCGACTAAACCAGGATCGTTTATTGCAGCATTCACAATTTTAGATACTTCTTCTAATTTTCTTTTCATGTATTTTTCGGTATTCAATTGGTTTGGTGTTTTTTTTGGCACACTCAATTTACCCAACCCTTCCTAATTTTGCAAATGTAATACCATTCAGCTCTGCCATTATGATTTCTATTCCACCAGGTAGATTTTGGCGCATACATCTGTACGACTGCTACATTTAATTCAGCTGCTATACTTTTTTGTGTTGGATTTCCTGTAGTTATTATTCGTGATAAACCATATCTTGTTTCAAATTCTTTTCTAGTTTCACACATGATCTCTAATTCCTCCAAACTTTTTTTTACAATATTTAGTTAGGGCTGGCTTTAACGAAAGATAATCTAATCCTAATTCTGGATGATAATATTTTGAAATTAGCTGCCAAATTTCATTACGAATTTGTAAATGTTTTTTTACCATTATTCAGCAACTCCCATAGGTTTGCCGTTTACAATTACCATATTATTACGATCAATTCTTACAGTGTGATCACCATTGTTTTGGGCGTTTCTAATATTTACTATAAAATCATTTTCAACTCTTACTCTACCAAATAATGCACAGCCGGCCAAGGCGTCAGTTGTTATACATACAAATTCAACATTTCCAATTTCAAAATCATTACTGCCTGATCTTTTTCTATTCCTATAAAATCCATGAATATCTAAACTGCCTAACATTATTTTTCCACTGGAACCTTTCTTAAATCATAATAAATTTTTAAACCTAATTTTTCAGCAAGTTTTAATTCTGCATCTGCACCATGAGAATGGCTTCGAAGAAATAGTGCATCACATTTTGGAATTATTATATTATCAAATTTATACCAAAATGGATTATCTCTTGGTGGTTCACCATTATAATCCATTCTTTCATCAATGTAATGTGTTAGATGTGGAATTAAGACATAATGGCCTAGCTTCATTAACTCTATTCCAATGTCAATAGCCTCATGTGTGTTTTTTAACTTCTCACCAGAAGTTTTAGCGTTGTACTTACCAGCTATATAGATTATCATTTTTTAATCCCCATTAATTTTTCTAAATTCATTCCCCAATTTCTTAGAAGATCCATTTTCATTATTATGTTAGAATATTCGCCATCCTCATATTCACGCATGGCTAATTTCTCGTTTAGTGATTCAAGTTCTTTTTTAATTTTATTGTATTCTGTTTCTGCAGCTTCATAAAATTTTAAAGCTTTTAGAATTTTTTCTATCTCCTCTAATTTTAATATAGAGTATGCTTTAAGATATTCTGCATTAATCATTTTTTAACCACCTCAAATTCTATATGTTCTAACCAAAATTTTTGAAAATCTTCTTGTAGCTTTTCAAGTTTTGATTTGTTTTCTCCAGGCAATGACATTTTTCCCCAATGTGATTCGTCTAGTTTCATCATAAATTCATTTACAAAAAATTCTTTAAAGACACAATAAACTTGTATGTTAGCATCAGTTTCATTGCGACAGTTTTTTACAATAAATGAAACTTTGATATTTTTAACATCTTCCCAATTGTATTTTTTAGATGCTTCTGCTAAATCAAAACTATCCATTATTTTTTAAATCTCCCTTTGAATCTTTCATACATTGCAATATCAACTGCATTAGTTGATACGCCCATTCCAACAGTGCTTTCTAATAATCCACACTTACTACAAATTTCAGTTTTATTATCAATATGTGAAATTGAATTCCTAACTCCTTCTTCATGTAATACTTCTCGATAACAACATGGACATACTTTCATTTTTTTAATTTCTCCGTTTTCCAATCATCTTGATGTATCATAAAACAATAATTACATACACCATCAGCAGTACCACTTGTTGAACCACAATATTTGTAGTGTACTAATCCAAACTCATCTCGTTTTAATTCTTCACTCATTTTTTTAACATCCTAAAATTTAATTTTACATTTTGTGGTACTGGTGCTTTGTAATCACCAGTTATTTCCAATTCAGTCATCGAAAATTTATCAGTGTTTTTTCCAAAATCAATACCAAATATTTTCATTTTTTTAACCTCAAAATAATTATGCTTTTACCAATTGGTCCAGGGTATCCATTTTCACCATCAGGTTTTACTATTTGATAATCCCCTTCAGTAGAACAGTATGCGTCTATAGCTCTTCTTATTGCAGGCTGCACACCACGGCCTTTAGATTTTCGTCTGCAGATTAATGAAATGGAATCTAAAACATCTTTGAAATATAACCACCTTTGATCCAATGGTGTTTTTTGTTTTTCTAATAATTTGTTAAGGTAACGCTGGGTTTCATTATCAATCATAATGCTAACCTGTTCTTGGGTTAGTCCATCATCGCTTGTGTTTACTGGTGCGTGTGTTTTATTATTTCTCTCACTCTCACACCACGACTCGAATGTTAAAGTGGATTTCATATTTTCTTTGAATTTATCTAAAGCTATTTGCTGCAGATCAAAATTATTTATTTTATCTTCGTTACATTTCCAATGGGCAAATGCTAAATTTTCAGGCACGTTGTATTTTTCGTTATTGTTTAGGTGTTCCCATACTTTTTTCCATAGTGGATCACCTTCAATAAAACGCTGTTCACAAAATATGCAGCATGGCTCTATGCCTAAACTAGTATAATCTCTATGCATTACAAAGGGTTCGTACTTTACTTTCTGGCCCTGGGTTAACTGTACGGTTCCCATTAGGTGCCACCGTTTGGTATTGAGAGGGAAACTATTTTCATAATGTTTTATCTCCCCGATTAATGTGATTATTAATATGATCCACTATTTCACTACTTGGAATCCCTTCAAATTTTACTCCACAATAATCACATAATTTAGTACCACTCATTGAGCCATTACCGTTTTAATTCTAATATTATGATCTATGCAGTAGTGTAGATTTGTAGTACCATCTTCTCCAGGAGAAACATAAGTCACACCTGTTTTATTGCATCCAGGCTCTGCACAAGTAGCAGGTACTAATATTTTTAGTTCTGGTGGATTTGATGATCTAAATATTAATTTTTTTAATTTCCTAATTAATTGATGTTTGCTAACTTCTTTTGGTGGTGCATTTTTTTCTGAAAATGATGGATAGCCTAATTTTTTATAAAATCCGTACGCATATTTACAGTTCCCACAAATTTTTTTATCGTTTTTGAAATTAGTAGGATCTCTTTCTCTTAATCTTCTATATTTTGGATCAGGTATTTTTTTCCCACATAATGATTGATCATATCCTTTTGGGAAAAAATGAAATTGACCAAATCCTTTAGCGGTACACCATACATCATCAAAGGTTTGTAAGGTTTTCTTTTTAGTCAAGTGTTACACTCTCCATGACTGCAACTTCTTTTGTGGCTTTATGTGCCAGGTATGCTTTACTAGTAGGCCCATATTTTTCAGGTTCATCTTCTACTAGTTTTTGGTGCATCCTACGAATAGATTCAAAATCTGTTAACACCTTTCTAAGCTTTGGTGGTACTACAAATCCATGCACGTAATGTAAATATAAAAATACAAATTCCTTATTGGATAAATTATTAGAGTCTGGTACATCGTTTAAAATACATTTTACTTTTTCTTTAATGGTTTTTAATGATTCTAAATAATTTTCATAATCTGCTAATGAGGGAAATTTATGTACTGTTGGCCATACAAAACGCATACAGAAACAGCCACGATGTGTGCATATACTAAGTTCAATATCATGTTCTATTTCATTATGTAAACATTCACTATTCTGGCACGGTAAAAGATAGGAAGAAGATGTGATTATTCACCATCTCCTGGTTCGTCTAACGTGGTTTGGCCACCTTTCTTTTTGATAAAAGTATCAAAAGTTTCTTTTATCTCTCTGCCTCTGGCTTCCCTTTCACATGTTTTTACCTTAGTTTTCAGTTTAACTGCCTGCTCTGTAGTTCCATGATCAGTGATCAAAAGATCAAAAGTCATTTCATCGTCTACAAGATTTGTAAACTCTTCTTCTAGTGCAGCCACATCTTTTGCAGATTTTATGTTAAATGTGGTGTATGTGAGAGTGATGCATTCTGATTCAGAATTTAGATTTGAGACTCCTAGGGTTCCATGACCAGTTAGGATCTTAGTTTTTTGTTTTTTTGCAATCAATTTCTTGGCAGTTAAGAGAGAATAAAATTAGTTATTAAAGTTAGCTAGGTTATAACATTTACAGCTTTAGTTGATTATGATTTAATAATGCAAGTTTTAGATTTTGTTTTTACCATTAATTCCAGATCCACACCCAACTGCTCTTCTATAATTTTTTTATCTTTCTCAATGGAATCAACTAAATTTGTTATATTTTCAGGGAATGGTCCATTTTTTTTACAGCGTTCATGCATCCAGTGTGAGATCGGAGTATGGTCTATCATAGGTTTTTACCAAAATTCCTAATCCATAATTTATCTCTGGTCCACCAATAACCCTGATTAAATGAACATATTTTTCTGCCACGATAATATAGCTTAATTGGTGCAGCGCCAGTGTTTAGAATTTCTGCAGCAACATTATTGGTGCCAGCTTTTACATCTGATCCTCTAATGTGTAATCTAATATCTATTTCATCATCATAGCCTGGCCAGCCCACATAAAGGCATAATACAATTTCATCTTCTTCTCCACCTGGTTTATAATTTGGTTCCCCTAGCTGTTTCATTACAGCAAAAAAACGATAAGGAAATATTTTAGAATCCCATGTACCAGGGAACTTTACTACTTTACCTTTGTATTCTTGTATAGCAGTCCAATGTTTTAGGAATGGTTTTAATCTCCAATCTATGTTATTATAATCTTCTAGATTTAATGAAAAAATACTAATTGCAGGCATCAGAGAATGTTAAAGATTTCACCATTTCTCAGCCTAAGCATAATCCTTTGTTTCATGCGATAGATATTTTTTTCAGATACTATAACGCCTCTTTTGTGCTGGGCCACCATAGATTTTAGTCCTGGATTATTCCATCCTTTTCTGATATAGCTTTGGGCTTTCTTTAGTGATTTTTTCTCTAATTCTAAATCTTTAAGATAAAATCCTAGTTGTGCTTTAAGCTGTTTTGTAAGATTAGTTTTGGCTCTTTTACTATGGTAAAGATTTGGGTTTGATCTTCTTCTTCCCATTATGCTTTACGACCTACAGTTCGGCCTAATCCAAATATGGCATAAGCTGCTCCCATTCCTGCAATCACCAGTGCCATCATAGCAATTGCTAGAGTTTCTAAAAATTGATTACTAGCTTTGAATGCAGCATACCAAGCTAGATATCCTAATGAAGAAATAATTAAAACTAACGCTATTGAGATTTGGCCATATTTTCTAACCTTATCTGTTTTCACTATCGCCATTCTTTCAGCAGTGGATAATTCTTCTAAATGTTCTGCTGTAATATCTCCTGGAGGCATGATTTGATCAAAGGGGAATAATATATAGGAATTATTTTTAGTAAAAATTTTAGTAAAATTTTTTTATTATTAATCTACTGGTGTAACCTTCATTTTACCCATTAATAGGAATAAGTTCCTTTCTAATCTATCTATTTTATTATAAAGATCGGTATGTGTATCATGTGATCCTGTAGCTATTTTATCTAATTGCTCAATTTTTTGTTTCATTAGATGGAAGCATTTTGTTTTTTCCCAAAAGTGACGAATTACAAAAAATGCTGCTGCACATCCAGGTACTCCAAGACCTGTTAAGATTCCTAAAAATAATTCAATTTGAATACCAAATACTTCAGTCATAAAATTAGACTAGATTTGTTGGTATATGAGAATAATTTATTTTTTAGGATTAGAATTCAATCTAACTATTTCAGCATAATACTCTTCTAAGGTATTATGTATCTGGCCATTGATAACTACGGATATGTTATCAGTGGCAGTTTCCAATAAATCCATAAATTTTTTTAATTCATCTTTGGTGACAGACCATTCAGCTTTTGTAGTTTCACAAATATTGTTAATTTTAGAGATATACACAAATAATTTTGCAGCATCTTCATTGTTTTTGGATTTAATACAGTTGGCCAGAATAGTTTTGATGCCATCACCAACAGTATTTGCTGGGCATAGATTCAATATTGCTTTAGTAGACATATCTTTTACGGATTCTGCATATTCTTTATCGTTCATATCCAGGTATTTGTCTAATTGCCTGAGTTTGGTAGGTTGTTTCATTTCTTTACCATCCAAGCCAATCATGGGTTTTTTTAATAATAATTTTACAGTAGGTTCATCAGCCAATGATTCAGATAAAAGCTATTAGTATAAGAGTATTTTTAATGATTTTTTTTGACATAAATTTTTGTTAAAAAATTAATTAAATATAGTATGGAAATTACTAATAAGATTTTACTAAGAATTTGCAAACCATCCAAGTTGTTCCA